>FTBF01000128.1_pt1 | contig 94276 bp, 88 predicted proteins | sample 1639301 | NCBI WGS metagenome assembly FTBF01 (sample SAMEA3914864, study PRJEB12502) | metagenome | biome: forest; material: soil | place: USA | collected 2012-03-12 | depth 0.3 m
CGAACGAGCCGTTCTCGACCGACTTGCTGGCACCCAAGGGACCGCCGTAGACGTAGAGCATCAACGGCCGCTTATCCGTTTTCTTATAGTCTGGCGGCAGGAACATGTAGCCCTGGATCGGCTGACCGTGGCGATTCGTAAAGGTGAACCGCTGGGGCTTCAGGGTGTTGATCTTGTCAAACGGCTTGTCTTCGCGTTGGGTCTCGAACACCGTCTCTTCCCGGCCCTCTTCGCCCACCACAAAAGCGCGGGGCGTCGCCGTCCAGCTCTGGAAATTCGCGGCGAACCGCTTGCCATCGTCGCTGATGACCGGGGCATTGTAGCGTCCCTCGCCCTTCGTGATTCGCTTCATCTCGCCGGTCGCCATATCGACCTTGTAAAGATCGTAGCGGGATGTGTCCTCCTTCTCGGCGGCGACGATGAGGCTCTTCCCATCGAGCGTCTGTTTCAGCGGATAGAGCTCGTAGTTGCCGTTGGTGATGGCCCGGGCGCCCGTCTGATCCGGGTTTAACAGCCAAGCCTGCCGGTAGCCGCTGGCGTCGAGCAGGGCGATGACGCCCTTGTTGTCCCGAGTGAAGAACGGGTTGGCCATGCCCGGCGTGTTCATCTCCCCGTCCGGCTTCGCGGTGTAGATCGTCTTGGTCGTCTTGCTCGCGACATCGGCCACGACGATGGTCTGTTCCTTCGCGGAGCGGCGCCATGTGCCGAACACGAACCGCTAGGAATCGGAGGACCAAGGTTGCTCGTTCACCGCGATCTCCTGCCACTCTTTGCCCCCGGCCCAATGCCAGACTTCCCAAGGCTTCCCGTCGCCCTTCAGGTCGTCCAGGGAGTCCTGTGAGAGATCGTACAGATAGACAAATGCTTCGCCCTTAAACTCGTCGTCCGCCACATCGCGCTCCGTTTTCTTCGCGGTCGCGAAACGGTCGCGGTAGGAGATGTAGTCGACCTGTCGCGAGGGCGGACCCGCCTTAGCCCCGGTGACCATCAGCTTGGTGCCATCGGGCGAGAGGCGGTAACCGGTGTAGGAGACACCGGTCGGAAGTTTGGGATTGAGCTGCTCCACCGCGCCCGTCCCAAACATCGTGCGGTAGACCCCGCCCGAGCGCTCGTAGGTGTAGCCGTCCGCGTTAGGTAGCCAGCGGACCCCGGACTCGTTTTCCGCGGTCCGGGTCAACCGGACGATTTTGCCGTCCAGGCCCGCGCGGAAGACATCGCCGTCAAAGGTGAAGAGCATCTCGTCACCTTTCGGACTCCAGTCGATCTCACCGACCCCGCCATAGTTGGGCAGGGGCTCTTTGATCTTCTCAAGATCCTCTTTTCGCTTCTGACGCCAGGCCCGGTACGCCTCGTCATCCAGGGTGAGGCTCTTATCCTCTTCCTCGGTCTCCTTCTTGTAGCGGGTCTCGGCGGCCGTAATATCCCGATCGAACCGCGTCATGTTCTCCGGCGTCGTCAGCCGAATCGTCTTCTTCGTCTGGGCATCGTAAACGTAAAGATCGCTACCGCCCTTCAACCCGTAAGGAAGCCAGCCATAAGCAAGGTACCGGCCATCCTTGCTCCACTCCGGACTGGAAGCGCCTCGCCCCCAAAACGGCTTGCGCGGGAAGAGATCGTCGAGCTTCAGGCCCGACTTGGCTTCGGCATGTTGGATAGATGCGGTAACGGCGCTGGTCGGGCTTACGTGAGGGGCGGCAAGGGTGAGGGCCGCCGCGAGGAATGAGATCATTGCTAGCTGGAATTATAGGTCCTGCAGCGCACCAAAAGTCTCCTGAATAACCTTGCGAGTAGCTCAGGAGTTCCGCACTTTCCACCTTTGGCCCTCCTCTCGCCGGTGCGAAAGGAGGGAATTCGTAAGTCTTACTGGGCCGGCTTCTGCAGGAGCCAGTAGTAGTAGTCTTTGTCCGTCGACGTATTGGGCGAGGTCATGTCCTTGCCGTACTTGAGCATGAGCCCCAAGTGTTGGGTTTTCATGATGTTCATATCCTGGAACCCGTACGGGTTGACCGTGAAGTAGTACAGCTTCGATGACTTCGCGTGACCGTCGATCCAGTTGACATTCGTGCCTTCACCGCTGTGGCGAGCGTGGAAAAAGAAGATCGGCGCCATGTAGATCAGCTGATCGGTGCGGAAGATGGCTTGGCCGGGGAGGATTCCGGCGGCGTCACCCATGAAGAACGTCTCGGCCGGAAGCTCCGGGGAGGTCAGGCTAACCGGACCGTTTGAGCCGACGCTCAGGAACTGGTTCATTCCGTAGGCGACCGGGATGATGTCCTTGCCGGAAATATCTTGGGCGACCGGGCAGTCCGTCAGTGGCTGGCTCTTCATGTAAGGCGAGAGGAAGCCGTCGGTCCAGTCGAACTTCTTCGTCACGTTATCTTCCGAGGCGTACCAGTAACGATAGTTCTGGTTTCCGTTTTTAATGAACGGGCTCGTACTAGGGAACTCCATGTCGTCCGCGTCACCGGCGTACATGATGTTCGCCAGGCCGATCTGCTTGAGGTTGCTCAAGCACGCCGTCTTCTTCGCGGCAGCTTTCGCTTGAGCGAAAACGGGGAACAGGATGGCGGCCAAGATGGCGATAATGGCGATGACGACGAGCAACTCGATCAGCGTAAAGGCGCGACGAATGGAGAACGATGGGTTCATGAGAGCTTCCCCTCAGGTGTATGGCATCCTTGCCGAAACCTTTGGCGATATGATTAGGATAAGGTGGCTTTAGAAAAGCCCAACATTTCCGGAATTAATTTCCTCACTTCGAATAATTTTTCGTGAGTAAATTGTCGATCGCCTTGTACAATAGGGCGTGTCGCGCCGAAGCTTAAAGGAGATCAACGAGGGGCGCGACCCCACTCTCTTAGCGGAAAATGTCCGCCGCCGCCGTGAGGAGCAAGGCTGGACGATGTCTCGGCTATTCCGGGAGACGGGCGTCAGCATGTCGACTTTGCGCCGTGTCGAACGGGGCCTCGGATGTACGCCGCTGGTGGAGCGGAAGCTCGCAATGGCGCTACGCACCGCGGAGGGCCGTCTTTGGCAGCGTTACGAGTGGAAGAAGACCTTCCCTCGCCCCCTGGCCGAGGCGCGATGGCACTTCATCGTGTGGGAAGAGTGCCAGCGCTACCTTCGCCGGCAAGGGTTGAGCGAAGAGCGCGACCCTTTCCCGTACGATCCGGAGTCGATTCAAGACGAGGCCGAACGCCTGCGCCTTGGCCGTAACGGATTGGCCACCGCCTTCTTCCGTTTGACCAGTGGGGTGTTCGCCGCGGGCAGCACCGTCTCTTCCGTGCTTGAACTCTTCGGAACCCTTCCCGGCACGCTGGAGGAGGGCACGTTCGGCTACTTCTACTGCCTCAGAGGAGGCGTACGCGTCGGCTCGGGCGCCGAGGTGGTGGAATTGAGGGAGCACGACGTGCTGAATATCGAATATGAGTCGCCCTCGTATCTCGAACCGATCAAGCCGATCGGCCCGAACGAGCTACCGCCCCTCTTGATCTTCGTCGACTCCGACTCCTACCGGCGCGTCCCGCATCCTAGCCGTGGACCGTCGGGGAAGGCGTAACGCTTCGCCCATCGGCGATTTTCTTACCCCTTCAGCGCCTGATCCAGATCCTCGATCAGATCGTCCGTGTCTTCGATGCCGACGCTGACGCGCAGCATCGTCGGGGGAATGCCCCGCTCCAGACGCTGGGCCTCGGTCATGGTGGCGTGAGACATCAGCGGCGGGTAGGCGATCAGGCTTTCTACGCCGCCGAGGGATTCGGCAAGGAGGAAAACCTTGGTCGACTCGGCCACGCATCGGGCGATCTCCACGGACGGGAGCTCGATGGCGAGCATGCCGCCGAAGCCGCCGGTCATTTGGCTGGCCGCCGTCTTGTGATCGGGATGGCCCGGGAGGCCGGGATAATGCACACGGGCCACCCTTGAGTGGCCCGACAGAAATTCCGCGACGGCCTGAGCATTGCTACAATGCGCCTTCATTCGGATGGCCATCGTCTTGAGACCACGGAGCGAAAGCCAAGTGTCGAAGGGCGAAGGGATCGCGCCCCAGGCCTTGTTCCACTCGTACAGGTGGGTGTAGAGAGCTTCGTCGTTGGTAATCGCCGCGCCGCCGACGACGTCCGAGTGGCCGGAGATGTATTTGGTCGTCGAGTGAATAACGATATCGGCCCCCATGTCCAGAGGGTTCTGCAAGGCCGGGGAGGCAAAGGTGTTGTCGAACACTACGATCAGGCCATGCCGCTTCGCCTCCGCGCAGACCGCACGAATATCCGAAACGCGCACGTTCGGGTTGGTGGGAGTCTCGAAGATGAGCATCTTCGAATTGGGCCGAACGGCCTCCCCGATGGACTCCAAATTGTGCGCGTCGAAGAACGTGGTCTGCACGCCGCTTCGCGGGAGGTGCTGCTCGGCTAGGCGGAAAGTGCCGCCATAGATATCGTTTGCCATAAGCAGACCGTCGCCCTGTTGAAGGTAGGCAAAGATCGATCCGATGGCCGCCATGCCGCTGGAGTAGAGCACGCAGTGCTTCCCGTTCTCGAGGCTGGCGATGACCTCCTCCAGCATCTTCCGGTTCGGGTTCTGGCATCGCGTGTAATCGATGGCCGGAATATGATCCAGATCCTCCCACGCAAACGTCGAGGACTGGTAGATCGGCGGAATCACGGCCCGGAAGGGGCCCGTAGGATTCTGTCCCACACGGAGGGCGCGGGTGGCGAAGCGCATGACGTCGGAATTATTCCACGGGCTACCCGAGCGAGGGGCGTAAACGGAACGTCCGTAGGCGGATCGTTCGAAGTTCCTAACGAGCAAAGGCGAGCCCCCCACGTGGCGATGGTCTCCCGACCATCGAGCCGCCCGATCACAGCGACGCTAGCCACGCCGCTGTCTCGCGCGGATGACCGTGCCGTAGGCGAACCTGCCCCTCCGGAATTGGCTCCTGCAGGAACTCCAAACATTGGCGGTGCCGGCGGCGGTGGGTAGGGATGCACCACCAGATCACCGAATCCCGGGTGAAGAAAGATTTGAAGATCTCTTCCCGGTTGCCATTGCAGCAAAGCTCGCCCCGAAAGACGCGACGCAGGGTGCGTCGTAGCATCCGGCCCAAGACGAGGGGAAACGGATAGTCGAGCCAGACGACCGTGTCCGCCGCAACCTCCATGAACTCACGGACGGAATGATAGTTGCCGGACATGATCCAACGAGGCCTCGACGTGGCCTCCTTCACAAGAGCGACAAACTCGTCTCTCGGTCGCGTTTGCCATCCGGGAAGCCAGTGGAGATCGTCGAGGTCGATCGCCGGAATGTCAAGCCGCTCGCCCGCCTGAATGGCCAAAGTGGTTTTGCCGGAACCGCTCGTTCCGCGAATCCAGCAACGCTCCACCCGCAGAGTTTATCGGACGAGGCTACCGGCGAGCAACGACGCAGATTCTGCGCCAGCGCTCGGTGAAGGCGTCGCGGGCAATGCCTTTTCGGCCGGAACTGGAGTGGGTGAAGTATCCGCCCCCAACGTAGATGCCGCAATGGCCGACCATTTTGCGCTTCTTGTCCCAGAAGTAGAGCCGGTCGCCCGGCTTCAAATTCTTGAAGCTGTCGACCTGTTTACCCACCAACGCCTGCTCAGCGGCGGTGCGAGGAAGGTTGATGTGGATCGCGCTGAACACCTTCCGGACGAACGCCGAGCAGTCGATCCCCGTTCCGATCTTCTCGCCGCCCCACTTGTAAGGGGTCGTCCCTTCAAACTGTTCGGCAAAGGCCGCTAACCGAGTTCGGCTGGCCATGTTTCTCCGAAGAAGACCACCCCGAGAACTCAGCTCCCTAGGATGGGCGCGCTCGGTGGCCGGATCGGCGGTGACGGCGAATCGAAGCACCTCGACCGCCTGCGACGGTACGTACGAGAGCTCGCCCGATTTCGTCACGATGGTCAGCCATTTGCCGTTGCTCTTCTTCACGACGAGGGGAAGCCCTTTCTCCACCCGGGAGACGACCTCCGCGTTCCCTGAAGGAGCGGAATAGACCTGAACCGCCGCGATCGCTCGACCGAGATGGCCGATGACTACCCGCGGAGATGCGGCCGACACTGCAGCAAGGCCGGCAAGACAAAAAATGAAGACACGTCGCATGAGGACCCCTTCTAAAGGTCGGCGCGATGGTTTGGGATCTTCAGAATTGCACGTGGCCGAAAGGCTTCGAAGAGGCCACTATAAGCGGGATCAAGGAACCTAAAATGCTAGGTTTCGAAAAATTACCGCCGAGCGGCGACGCAGATCCGCTTCCACCGATCCGAAAGGTAGTCCCGCGCAATTCCGTGGTGGCCGGAACTCGAGTGGGTGAAGTAGCCATTGCCCACATAGATACCGGTATGGCCAATCTTGCCTTTCTTCGCGTCCCAGAAATAAAGCCGATCGCCCGGCAGCAGGTCCTGGTAGTTGAGAATTGGCTGGCCAACGTTCGCTTGTTCCGCCGCAGTCCGCGGCAGGCTTACGCCGATCTGGCCATACATCTTCTTCACGAATCCGGAGCAGTCGATACCGCTGCCGATTTCGTTTCCGCCCCACTTATAAGGGGTGGTGCCTTCAAATTGCGTGGCGTAAGCGGCGAGAGCTTGTCGATTTGCGTCCGAACCGCGCGGCGCACCGCCTCTGGAAGCCAGGTAGCTCGGGCGGGGAGTCGCTCGGTAAGGAACCTCGGAAGGACGATCCGCCGTGACCTCGTACTGCAGGATCTCGACGGACTGCGTGGGAATGTAGCAGAGCTGTCCGTTCTGCATGACCACCGTCAGCCATTTGCCTCCGTCGTTCCGAACAACGAGAGATGCTCCGGGGGAGACTCGAGCCACTACCCTAGCCTTTGCCGAGGGGGCGACGTAAATCTGTGCGGCCATCGTGCTTCGGCCCAGGCGGCCGATCACGACTTTGGTTCCCGCCGAGGCATAAGCGGCAAGGGCGGTGAGGGCGAAAAGGAAGGCGCGTCGCATGGAGATCCTGGAAGCGAAGACGATAATAGTTAAAGGATCGGTCGAATCTCTAAACTCTTGAGGCTTCGAGTGTAGCGGAAACTAAGCGGCCACCGCTACCCGACGAAAACCTTCAAGAATCAGGGCGCCGTCCTCACTCCCAAGAATGGCGTCGGACGCCCGCTCGGGGTGCGGCATTAATCCTAGTACGTTGCCTGCGGCGTTCAGGATTCCCGCAATGTCGTTTATCGAGCCATTTGGGCTGCCGTCGACATACCGGAAGGCGATTCGACCTTCTCCTTCAAGCTGACGAAGCGTTTCCTCGTCCGCCACATAGCGGCCTTCGCCGTGCGCGATCGGGATTTTAATCTCTCGATCGACGCCCCGAGTCCAAAGCGAGGTCCGGTTTTCGGCGCGAAGGCGGACGTCGTGGCAAAGAAACTTTTGCCCAGCGTTCAGAAGCAGCGCGCCCGGAAGCAGCCCCGCCTCGCAAAGCACTTGGAAACCATTGCAGGCACCGATGACGGGCCGGCCCTCTTGAGCGAATCGAGCGACCTCTGCCATGATCGGAGCCCGGCTGGCCATCGCGCCGCAACGCAGATAGTCGCCGTAGGAGAAGCCTCCCGGAAGGAATACGCCGTCAAAACCGCTCAGGCTGGACTCTTCGTGCCAAACGAATTCGCTCTCCATGCCCAGGCCGCGGACGGCAAACAAGGCATCCTGGTCGCAGTTGCTGCCCGGGAAACGGATGACTGCGACTTTCAAGCCACGACCTCTTCGATTCGGTAGTCCTCGATCACCGGGTTAGCGAGAAGGCGGTCGCACATTTCCCGGACGCGGGCTTCGTCGTACGGCTCTACCTGAAGCTCGATGAGTTTGCCGATTCGAACCGACGAGAGCTCTTCGTAACCCAGCTTCTCAAGGGCGCCGGCAACGGTCCTGCCCGCCGAGTCAAGGAGCGAAGGCTTAAGGGTGACGGCGACGCGGACCAGGGCCATTAGGAAAGTTTGGCACGCCAAGGGCGAGAAAGGGAACCGAGCCGCCGAAATACGGCGTATCCTAACACCTGTAACCAAGCAAAGCTGCTTGTTTTCGCCTTACGTCATACCTCGGCAGGCGAATTGGCACGCTGCGCGCATTGACTACCGCACGATGTCGATAGAAAGCGATTTTATTCGAGGAAATACTCCTGCGATGGTGCTCGCCGTTCTCCGGGACGGCCCTTCGTATGGCTATGCGATCGCCAAAGAGATTAACCGGCGAAGCAAGGATCTCCTGCGCCTCCGTCAAGGAACCCTCTACCCAGCGCTACGGAACCTCGAGACCAAAGGTTGGATCGTCGGGGAATGGACCGTCAGTGAAGGCTCTCGCCCCCGCCGCGTCTACACCATTAGCGAAGATGGCGCCAAGGTCTTGGTCGAAATGGTGAACTCCTGGAAAGTCCTGGCCGTGGCCCTGGACGGAGTTTTTACGGGATAGGAAAGGAAGAAGAAAAGGGAAGAGGGAAAAGGTTGGAGCTGAACTCCTTCCTTTTCCCTTTTTCTTTTCCTTTCCTAAATCGCCATCAGTTCGCACTGGCGACGGAACACGTCGTGGACGTGGGAGGCGATGGCCATCCGTTCGACCTGGTCGCCGGGAACGAAACGAAGGCCGACGGCATAAAGGTCGGACTTTTCGATCGTTTGGCAGTGGCGCACTTCGGCGCGAATGACGAGCGGCGGGACGTCGTCCGAACGGCCAACGGAAACCTGTACGATGGTGCCGATGGCCAACGGCTCGCGCGTCCGGTACTGGAGACCGCCCAAACCGATGTCGATCACGACGCAATAGAAGGGATCGAAGCCCTCCGCATATACGGTGGCAAAGTGGAGTACTTCGTAGCGAAGGTATCGGCGCTGGTCTTGGGGGTCGAATCGGCTCAAATCGGGGACTCCGAATAGAAGTATCGGAGGGAAAGGGGGGAAGGAATAGGGAAAATGGAAAAAGAAAAAGGGAAAAGGCGGGGGTTTAGCCCCTTCCTTTTCCCTATTCCTTCTTCCCTTTTTTCCTGACTTACTTCGCCGACGTGACCACGACGTGGCCGGTGGCCTTGTCGTACTGAACGTCCATTCCGAGAGCCTCTCGAAGGAGCGAAAGCGGAACGATGGTTCGACCTCGATCGATGCCGGCAGCCTTCTCGAGAACGAGGTTGTGGCCGTCGACGCGGGCGGTGGCGCCGCCGATCTTCAGTTCGATCACGTGGCCACCGACGCCGGCGCGAGCCGTCTTGGTCGCGTGGGTCCACTCGATCTTGCCGCCCGCCTTCTCAACGAGGAAGCGGAAGGGAGCGAGGGCCATGCCATCTTCAACGCGCGGGGGCACGTCGAACCGGACGGGTTGGCCGTCCAGCAGGATAGTGAAGGCTCCGAGATTCGGGAGGGTCGTGCCGCGGGTGATCGCAACCAGACCGACACCGGTGAGCACCGCATTGTTCGCCTGGATCGCCGCGCCAACTCCCGTAGAATTCGCCGTCGGGATCTGAGTCTTTACCGTGGAAGCAACCGCGATTCGGCGGCCGGTCGGCATAAGCGACTTCGGACCGGTAGCGAGAGCGTTGGCCAGGGTGACCGGGCGAATCGCATTCGCACCCGAGACGGCCGCGCGAACGGCGTTGGACATCGGAGCCATTCGCTCTACCACCGCGGGAGGAAGACCCTGGGGAGCGGTGCGGGTGGTCAGCGCCTTGGAGGCGACGCCAATGGCGCGCAGACCGGCATCCGCGCCCACGAGACCGAGGTCACGCGGAACGTTGCGGGTCGGAACAACGGCGGTAGGAGCACCGACGCGGTTCGTGCGGCCACCGGGGTTGTTCACGAAGAGCCGGACGGTGCCGGTCTTGTGCGTATCGTTCCGCTCGTCAATGGCCCAAGCTTCGATCTCGTGCCAGCCGTTGGTCTCCTTCTCGGTATCCCAAACGAAGTTGAACGGCGGGTAGTTCGTGATGGACTTGAAGTTGCCATCCACGAAGAAGCTGACGTAGCTTTTGCCGAGCTTCTCGCCGAAACCAATGTTGATGTCGACCGGACCCATGACCGTCGCTCCGGCCTTAGGCGCGGCGACAAAGACGGGACCCTTGGAACTCTTCTCCATCGAGATGTTGGTCCTGTCTTGGGCCACCATCTTCCCGGTGCGGTCGAAGAGACGAATCTCCACGAGGTTGTCGCCGTTCTTCAGTGCGTCGAGATCGATAGTGAAGCTTGTTTCCCCCAAGCTTCGGCCACCCGAGACCTCGCGCGTTCCAACGCTTTCGCCATTGACCCGCAGTTCGACGAGCGTTGCGGATACGCCAGTATAGCGAACCGCAAGCGTCGGGCTGTTTAGAGCCCGGTCGATGCTGATCTGAGGGTCGATGGAAAGCGCGCTCGCGCTTGCGGCGATCGCCGCCAACCCGGCCAGCGCGGCGAACCGGCGGCCAATCCTTGTGGTGTTCATAATCCTCTGTAACTCCCCAACCACCGAGAGTCGCCCCCCGGTAACCGCCCATTTTGCCACGATACGGCGGTATTGTCAACGTTCTTTTTTCCGGTAGCCATTTACACGAAGAGCCTTTTCAGGAGGACGTACCGAAAAAATGGAAAAGTTCAGATACCTTCGTACCCAAAGTTACTGTACAATTGGAACATTCGGGGTGGATGCAAAGTCGCTTCCATTGACCTCCGCGAGAGTGTTTTAAACATGCGGCATACCACCTTTACGATTGGCTTCAGCGCTCTAGTGCTCGCTGCCGCCACCTCTGCGTCTGCACGCCCTGACCTGAACGCCTTCGTGGATTACAAGGTCAGCGACACGAATAGCCTCGTTTCGCAAGTCAAGAAAGATCCGGCGGTTGCCGATCGATACGAGCGTCACTTCGCGATGAGCCGCCCGGAAGTACTGGCCTATCTTGGTACTCTTCACCGTGGCACCCTGACCAACGGTGGCCTCTTCACGATCTACAGCGTTCCTCAAGGCGGACGGGTGAAAATGCACATTGGCCGTCTGAAGAAAGGCGAGCCGATGTTCCTTGATGGATCCGGCAAGCCGATCTTAATCGCCAAGTGCGGGAACCCCGTGGTCGCTGGACCAGCCGCAAGCCGAAGTCGCCGTGGTAATCCGGTTGCGTCGGTTCCCACGGAAGAGTCCGGGACTCGGGAGATTTCCGACCTCACCCCGCGAGATGCGGAGGTTGAGAACAGCTCGGAGTTGTTTGCCATGGTGCCGGCGGTTCCTGCGGACACCGTGGTGCCCCCAACCACCGTTCCTCCCACGGCGACCGAAGCGCCGATGCGGACCGTCGGCGTTTCCCCAGGCGGCGGATCGATGTTCCCATGGCTTGCCGCGCTTCCGCTCATCGTCCCCGTGGTCGGCGGGTCGTCAGGCGGCGGTACTCATATCGTGCCCGTGCCGGAGCCGGCGACCGTTGCGGTGCTGGCTCTCGGAATGGTGGGCGTGATTCGCCGCCGCAATCGCCGTTAAACGACGATCAGTTCGGACGCCGGTTCGGCGTTCATGCTGAGGTGCCCCCCTTCGGTGGCCGAAACGATATTCTCGATTCGGACACCGAAGCGGCCCGATAAGTAAATTCCCGGCTCGATGCTGAAACAGTCGCCGGGCAAAAGCACGACCTCACTGCCACCGATGATGTACGGCTCTTCGTGCCCGCGCTGCCCGATGCCGTGGCCGAGCCGATGGAAAAACGCATCCCCATAGCCCTCCGCCTCGATCACCTTCCGGGCCGCCCCGTCCACGCTGCCTGCGGTAACTCCCGCCTGAATCGCCGCCCGCGCGGCCTGGTGGCCGCGCAAAACGATGTCGTAGACCTTCTTGGCCTCGTCCGACGCCGAGCCGATCGCGATCGTCCGCGTAATATCGCTCTGGTAGCCCTGGTACGAGCAGCCGAAATCGAGGATTACGACGTCTCCTTGCTTAAGAAGCGTTTCGTCACTCAGATGATGAGGCTCCGCGCCGTTCGGACCGGCGGCCACGATTCCAAAGGTAGGGGTCCCACCCCGTTCCTCCATCGCGGCAAAGAGATTGCGCATCACCTGGACTTCCGTCTGGCCGGCCTTGATCGTCGGAAGCACCGCATCCCACGCGCCGTCGGCGATCTTCCCGGCCTTTAAGAGAAGATCGATCTCCTCCGCCGATTTCTGTCGCATGAGGGAAGAAGCAATCGCCCCGCCCGGCCGGAATAGCGTCCGCGGGAGCGCATCCTGAATCTCGATCAGCATCCGCGCCGGCATCTCGTCGTCCACCGCAACAATTGCCGAGTCGAGATTCCAATCCTTGGCCAGCTGATGCACATGGACGATCGGGTCCTCTCCATCCTTCCACGGCCGCACGTCCGTAATGCCCACCCGCCGTGCCTGCGATTCGGTCAGTGCCGGAGCGATTAGCCGGACCTCGCCGGTTTTGGAGATCGCAAGTGCGAGGAACCGCTCATGAGCATTCTCATGGAGCCCATGCAGATAACCCATCGTAATGGGCGACCAGGCAAGAAACGCATCGACACTGGCACCTTCCAGTGCCGCAGCAAGCGCGGCAATCCGCTCGTTCGGCATGCAGGAAAGGTTACCTTTGGGAGGAAAAGGGAAAAGGGAAAAGGGAAAAGGGAAAAGGGAAAAGGGAAAAGGGAAAAGGGAAAAGGGAAAAGGGAAAAGGGAAAACCCACCTCTTCCTTTTTTTTTCCTTTTCCCTTCCCTCAGTTCTCGCTTTCGCGAGTGCTGCGTTCCCAGAGATCGATCGTGCGGACGTCGCGTCGGCGTCGGTCCATGGCCTGACCGAGCTTCTCAGCGAGCATCTCGTAGGCATCAACCCCGGGGGCGTTCTTCTCGATGTAGTCGAAGGCGCCGCGGCGCATGCACTCGACGGCGTTTGCGACGTTGCCAAAGGCGGTCATCACGATGACCTCGGCAAACAGGTCGCGGGTGAACGCGGCGTGCAGCACTTGCAGGCCCGCCTCCGGCGTGTCCATACTCATGTCCGTCACGATTGCGTCGTAGGTCTTTTCCGCCTCCGCAATCTTGGCCATCCCCTCGGCAGCGCTCTCCGCGGTATCGACGACATAGCCAGCCCGCGCCAGCCGTCGTGTGACGGCGGCCCTCACGCCTTCTTCGTCGTCAATTACCAGGACTCGCACCGGTTCGATTATAGCTCGGACACGTCCAATCGGATTCGACGGAACGTCCGGTCAAGTAGGCCGAGGAGGCATGCCGCCGTCATTCCGAAGCCCATCGTCAAGAATCCCGCGACCAAGCCGATGCTTTGCTCCAACCTGCCTCCCAGCCCCATCCCGATCGGCATGACGCCGGTGGCGAAGGTGCTTTCGACGCTGGCGACCCTGCCGCGAAATTCCGAAGGCACGCTTTGCTGCTCATAGGCGGCCAAAGGAATATCCGCCATCGGAATGAAGATCCCGCAGACGAAATTCCAGAGCATGAAGGGCACAAACCGATGCGTAAACGCCATCGCGACGACACAAAGCCCGGAAGTCCCCAAGCCCAAGGCAAACCAAAGACCCGGCCGTTCTGGCTTCACCCGGCCCATCGCCGCGCTTCCCAGCACCATCCCGCAGACAAAGCCGAATTCACAAAAGGCCAACGCCTCTGGCCTCCCGCCAAACCAAGCCTCGTTCGCCGCGTAATAAAACACCCAAAAGGGCGCGACAAAGAGACGGAACATCGCGAGCAGTAGGATCAGCACGACCAGATCCCGCCGCCCACCCACATACCGCATCCCCTCCGTAAACTCCGACCAGGGGTGTGCCGGTTCCTTCTCAGGCGCCTTCAACGTCGGCAGTTTCCAAATGTAATAGGCCGAGCCCAAGAACGAAATCGCATTGACAGTCACGGCGCCAACGTAAAAACCCTTTGGCGAAAGCGCATAGAGCATCGCCACGATCCCCGCCGAGAGCCCAAGCCCGGCCATCTGCATCATGTTCCGGGTCGCTGAGGAAAGAGCGTTCGCCGGAACCAAATCGCTCACCGGAACGAGATCCGGGATTGCTGCCGTTTTAGCCGGGTTGAAAAAGACCCGAACCGCGCTCAGGCAAAAAGCCACGCCGAGCAACACCGGGAGGGACGCCGCGATGCCGGCGAACAGACACGCCCCGAAGACGATGAGCACAAGCGTGCTCCCAAGGTCGCTCCACATCATGATCTGCTTCCGGTCGAAGCGATCGGCGACCACCCCCGCGTAGGGACCAAGCAATAGGAACGGTAGCGTCTCGGCGGCCCCGACATAACCGACCGTGGCATTCGAGCCAGTCAGCTTGCCCGCCATGTACATGAAAGTGACGAAGTAGAAGGCGTTGCCGAGCTCGCTGATCGCCTGGCCCAGCCACAAATTCCGATATGGGGCGTGGCGTAGCACGGCGAACATGGGAGAGGGATTATGCCGCACGGGGCAAGGCGTCCCTAGGCCTTGCCAGAATGGGGGAATGGATCCTGCGCTGTATCCGATCGCTCTCTCCTCATGGGCCGTTCACAAAGCCGTCGGCTTCGAGGTGGCGGACGAGCCTGAGCGCGGTCCCCAGCCCTACAAGGCGATCAGCCCCGATCCGATCGATATCCGCGACCTGCCCGCCATTGCCGCCGCCCACGGCTTTCGGCGGCTAGAACTCTGCCACTTCCACCTCGACCGCTCGGATCCTACGGTCGTCGACGACCTTAAGGCGGCCCTCGCCGCGGAAGGCGTCGTGCTGCAGACGTTACTCATCGATTCCGGCAACCTTTCCCATCCGGATGCGGCGACGGCGGATAAGCATGAAGCTTGGATCGCTTCGTGGCTGGAGACGGGCGAGGCGCTGGGGGCGGAGCGCGCCCGCGTGGTGGGCGGCCGGACGCGACGGGAAGGGGATATTCAGGATGTGGCGCCGCGGTTGAGGAGGCTCGCAGCGGGGACTTCCGTGCGGATCACCACCGAGAACTGGCTGGCAGCACTGGATTCACCATCGCAAATCCTGGGCCTTCTTGACCTATGTGGGGATTCCATTGGCCTGAACGTCGATCTCGGCAACTGGACCGGCCCGCAGAATCTTGAGTGGATCCAGCAGATCGCTGGCCATGGGGAGACTTGCCACGCGAAGTGCGACGTGCGGGATGATGGAACGCTGGACACACACACCTTCGGCTTGGCGATGGAGGCGGCGATGCGAGGTGGCTACGAGGGCCCGTGGACACTGGTCAACGGCGCCGGGTCCGATCGGGAATGGGAATTGGCGACGCTACAGGCGGGGTTCATCAAGAGTCGAGAGCAAAGGTTTGAGAAGCCTGCCTAAGAAAGCATCGCGAAGGGAGAGGAAGAGGTCGGCGAAACGACCGCCGACCGGTTTGTCTAGCCTCCGCCGGCGAGCTTAGGATCGGCCTTGAACTTAGGGTCGTTCGGATTCGGTGGCACGATTCGATAGGCTGCGCCGGGTGCCGCCTGGGGGTCTGGAGCGTTCCGAACACTCCCTTTGGTTGCAGAGACGTCTGAAGAGCCGACTGCAGCAGGATCGGCGGCCTTTGCACCACATCCGGCAAGCATTAACGCGGCGAATAGAAAGGGAAGGAGCGGGAGCGGGCTTTTCATGGTTTTAAAAATGACAATGCGCGGCCCGGGTTGCATGCCGGGCCGCACATTTAGGTTTAGGGATTCTGGATGCAGGGATCCTGAAGATTCATCTTCAGCTTCGCCGCGTTTCGGTCCAACCACCACGAGCCCGTATAGAACGAGTAGTCGTCGCACTGGAAAGGTGCATTAGGGTTGCCGAGGATAGCGACCGTCTTGAACCACTTGGCATGGCCGTCGAAAAATCCGAGTACGGTGCCCTGGTTATGGCGATCCGAAACCGCAAGGCCGGTCGTATTGACCGCGCTGTTTTGGGAAAGGTAGCCGCGGTATCCCGCCGAGGTGGCGCCGTTCGGCGAGGACATGAAGAAAACCGTCCGGGTTAGGTCGGTAAAGACGCTGGTGCTGAGAAGATGAAGGTCATCCTGTTCTGGCGTGGAGCCGGGGATGTACCAACCGCTCGCGGTGGCGTTCATGCCGAAAGGAAGATAGCCGCGGTCCGGCCAGTCCTTGGTGAATTTTGCATTGCTTGCCGCCGGGTCAAGATAGACGCCATCGTTTTTGACATACGGATAAAGCGTTCCGGTCCAGATCTGGTTTGCCTCGGTGTACGGTGCCACCGGGCCGGTGCGAGGGGACGCATTGTAGCGATAAAGCAGTATGTCGTCGAACTCGGTCATGTACATGACGGTCGCGATCTGAAGTTGCTTGCAATTGGAAATAGCGCTGGTCTTTTTGGCCGCCGCCTTTGCCTGAGCAAAGACGGGGAAGAGGATGGCGGCAAGGATCGCAATGATGGCGATTACGACGAGAAGCTCGATAAGCGTGAAGGCTCTTTTCATAACAGGTGCTACCTCGGGTAACAAAATAGTAGGGCTTAAGACCTACTTGATAAGGTGGAGACATCGGCATTGTAACTTGCATTTTTAAAATATCAAGAGAGTTTTTTCGAAGTTTTTGCCCGGCCATGGGCGTAAAAAGGGACATCAAAACGGCCGGTATATTTGCCAGTACTCTAACAAATGGCTTGTCTTGTTGCACGTCGAAAAGCGCGCGAAATTATGCGGTCGAATTGCCGCTAGCTACATGTTTGGCGACACCGAATGGTGTACTCAGAGCACACGAAGCAGCATGCTTTAGGCGCCCTCCCGCCGGCGAGTTGAAGAGTCCGCCGGGGATGTGGAAATGCCAACAGAACTACGTGTAGCTCGTCGAGGAGTAAATCAAAGACCGCATTGCCGCAAGCGGCCGGCACGAGGCGTGCTGAAGTAACGGCACTAAACCGTTGGTGATGGATTGGATGGCCGCCCCGAAAATTTGTTCGATCAAGCGATCATGCCGCATAAGAGTTGCGGCAGCTTAGAGCAAGGCTTTCCTGGATCCAGCCAGGAAAGCCGGTACGCGCCTTTCTCAGGCTACGGTGCCGCTAGGGAACCAGAGTTTCAGCTCGTTCGCGGCGGCCTCGGGGTCGCTGCTGCTGTGAACCAAGTTGTCCTCGATCGACAGCGCCAAATCGCCCCGAACCGTGCCCGGAGCCGCCTCAACCGGGTTCGTCGCGCCCATCATCGCCCGAATCGCCTTAACCGCGTTCTCACCCGAAACGGCGATCGCTACGATTGGGCCGCTCGTCAGGTAGTCCACAACGCTGCCAAAGAACGGACGCTCGCGGTGCTCATCGTAGTGGCTTTCCGCAGTTGCGCGGTCGGCTTGAAGAAGCTGAAGGGCAGCAACCTTGAGGCCACGGGCTTCGATGCGGCGGGTGATCTCCCCGATCAGGTTGCGGGAAACTCCGCCCGGCTTAATAAGGACAAGGGTGGTCTCAAGGGCCATAGTCCACCGAGTTTACCGGCAGGGCTGCGAACAAAAGTGAAGTGAGCGCTTGACTATTAAGATAATCTCTGATATAGTGAAGCTCGAACTTCACTATTGAAGAGGAAACCATGAGCGAACCATCCATCATTCACAGCACCTTCGTCATCGAGCGCAGCTTTCCAAAGCCCCCCGAGACCGTCTTCTCGCTCTTCACCGACCCCGTCAAAAAGCGTCGCTGGTTCGCCGAAGGCGACAACCACGAGGTTGAAGAGTTCGTCTCGGAATCGAATGTCGGCGGCGTCGAGCGACTTCGCTACCGGTTCAAGGAAGGCACTCCCTTCGCCGGTCTTCAAGTCACGAACGACGGTCGCATCCAAGAGATTGTTCAAAACCGCAGTATCGTTACCGCGTCCACCATGGCCTTTGGGGAAAAGCGATTCTCCGCGTCCCTGGTCACGGTGGAACTTCTTCCCACGGAAACCGGTACCGATGTCATCTGCACTTTCCAGGGAGCTTTTTTCGAAGGCGCCGATGGTCCGCAGATTCGCGAGATGGGCTGGATGAAACTCTTCGATAACCTCGGCAAGGCGTTGGAAGCCTAAAAATTGGCAAACGTCGACCGGATCTTCTATGCCCTTGGCGACCCTACCCGTCGCGCGATCCTCGAAAGGATAAGCGAAGGGCCCGTCTCAATATCACGGCTTGCCGAACCCCTCGGCGTTACCTTAACCGCCGTGGCGCAACACCTCCAAGTGCTGGAGGAATGCGGCCTCGTCAGAACCGAAAAGGTAGGACGAGTCCGCACCTGCCGCCTCGAAACTGCCGGCCTTGCCCCCCTAGAACAATGGATCCGCGACCGTCGCTCACTGTGGGAGCGAAAGCTAGACCGCCTTGGTGATGTTCTGGCCGAACTCGACTAACCCAGCTGAAAACGACCCCAAAGACCCAACGATTCCATGGCCCTTCGCCCCCTTCGTGTAACCTACGTCGATCCATGGCCGTTGCGACGATCCGAGACCTGACCGTGCGTTACGGGTCGTTTACCGCTCTCAAGGGTTTGAGCTGTACGGTGCCGGAAGGCTGCACCGGGCTGCTTGGCCCAAACGGGGCCGGTAAGACGACTCTTCTCAAAACTCTTCTCGGCTTCGTAGCCCCCGAGAGCGGCTCGGTCGAGATCTTCGGCCAGCCCCTGGGTGGCCCCGAGATTCGCCAGAAGGTGGGCCTCATGCCCGAGCAGGACTGCCACATCCCCGGCATGACTGCCGTTCAGTTCGTGGCCTACGCGGGAGAACTTGCCGGAATGCCGGACAACCAGGCCATCGACCGCGCTCACAAGGTCCTTCGCTATGCCGGCCTCGGTGAGGCGCGCTACCGAAACGTGGAGACCTACTCCACCGGTATGAAGCAGCGGCTGAAGCTGGCCCAAGCGTTAGTCCACGGTCCCAAGCTACTGCTCCTGGACGAACCCACCAATGGCCTCGACCCCCAAGGCCGCGAAGAGATGCTGGACCTCGTCTACGACGTGAGCCACGGCAAGGGGATCAACGTCCTCGTCTCCTCCCACCTGCTTCCGGACATCGAGCGAGTCTGCGACCGGGTCATCGTCGTTATGGGTGGTGAGGTTCGGGCGGAGGATACGATCGCGAACCTCAAGCGAATGGACGCGGCCATCGTTGATGTCGAACTGCGGGAAGCAAACGAAAACTTTATCGAGGCGGCGGCAAAACGTGGGCTGGAAACGATCTCCGTCCACCGAGGCGTGTATCGCATGAAGGGCGACGGAGCCCACGAGAAGATTCAGCGAGCGGCCATGGAGGCTGCGAAGGAGACCGGGGCGCAGGTCCGCGGTTATGTGGCGGCCGAGCGCAGTCTCGAAGAGGCCTTTATTCAGGCGGTGACGACTCCAAAATGAGCAACCTCGCGAACAGCGAATTCAATCCGATCGCCGACCTGTCGTATCACAACTACGACGGCCCGATGAAGCCGCCCACCTTCCGTTGGTGGATCATCGCCCGCCAAACCATTCGTGCCTGCATCAAGAACAAGATGCTCTGGTTCATGTCGTTGTTGGCCGGGGCCTACTACTTCATCATGATCATCGAGCTGTTCGTGATCGACCGGCTCGCTCAGAGCAGTCCGAACGGCGCGCAGGTTCAACAGGCTTTTCTCGGCCGGTTGGAGTGGAAAGAACAGTTCTTCCACGGCATGGGCTACGCCCAAATGCCCAGCATGGTGCTCGCCCTAATCGTCGGCGCCGGCGCGATCGCCAACGACAATCGGGCCAACGCGCTGTTGGTTTATCTCAGCAAGCCCTGCACCCGGTTCGACTACGCCTTTGGCAAATGGGTCGGTGTTTTCCTCGTGCTCATTGGGGCGCTCGCCGTGCCCTCGATCGGCTTCTACGCTTACGGTGCCCTAAGCTTCCGTGACCTCGGTTTCTTCAAGCAGGACCCGTGGCTGATTGTGAAACTGCTCGCGCTCATCCCCTTATGCGCCGCCTTGAACGCGTCGATCATCCTCGCGATCTCGTCGCTCTTCAAGCAGGGACGCCTCGCCGGCGCCGTCTACGCGGGCATCTACTTTCTCAGCAACTTCTTCACCCAGACGATGGGCGCGGTCTGGTTCATGAGCCATTTCCGCCACGGAAAATTCGATGCCGGCGCAGGTTCGTCCATCGTCACCAACCTCTACTACTGCTCCATTGATGGCCTTCAACTTGGCTTGGCCAAGGCGATCTTGGGAGCTCGAGGAGTGAACGCGTTCGGAACCCCCGCCGGACTCCGCGGCGGCGCAATGCCTCCTCCCGCCCCCTCTCTTCTCCCCTGCCTTATCATCGTCTTGCTTGTGGCCGTCGGCAGCCTCGCCATCACGTGGAAGCGAGTCCGCGCCGTCGAGGTGGTCGGGTGAGGGCAAAGGCAAAAGGGAATAGGAAAGAAGAAAAAAGCATGCCTAAAACCTTTTCCCTTTTCCTTCTTTCTTCATCCCTCATCGGGAGCCAGCCATGATCGAATTCACTCACGCATCAAAATGGTACGGCGACGTGATCGCGGTCAACGACGTCACGTTCACGCTGGGGCCGGGAGTCACCGCCCTCCTGGGTTCGAACGGCGCGGGCAAGAGCACGCTGATGAAGCTGGTCACCGGCCAGATTCGTCCGTCCAACGGAGAGGTGAAGGTGTTCGGCATGTCGCCTTTCGCCAATCCGGAGGTCTATAAGCGCCTCGGCTACTGCCCGGAGATCGACGCCTTCCCCGAGCATCAAACCGGCCGAGCCTTCGTCAACACGATGGCCCGCTTCTCGGGCATGACCGCCTCCGAGGCAAAAGCTCGCACCGAAGTCGTCCTCCACGAAGTCGGCATGGCGGAGCGCGCCGGCCGTAAAGTGGGCGGCTATTCCAAGGGCATGCGGCAGCGCATCAAACTGGCCCAGGCCATGCTCATGGACCCGGACATCATCGTGCTGGACGAGCCGCTCAACGGTCTCGATCCTGTTGGGCGGCGCGAATTCCTGGCCGTGCTTCAAGGCCTCGCCGATCGTGGCAAGACGATTCTCGTCTCCTCGCACATCCTCTTCGAGGTTGAGCAGATGACCCGCTCCATCATCCTCCTCACCCAAGGCCAACTCTTGGCGCAGGGCGATCTCGGAGTAATTCGTCGGTACCTCGACCGATTCCCGCAGCGGATCCGAATCGACACCACCGAGCCCCGCAAGCTCGCCGAGCGCTTAGTGACCCTGCCGTACGTCCTCGGTGTTGAAGTCGACGCCCGCGGAACCGGCCTGGAAGTTCGCACTAAAGAGCCCGACGCGTTCTACGACGCCCTCGGTGCCCTGATGCTCGACGAGAGCATGCCCGTCGGCGCCTTCCACAGCCCGGACAACGACCTTGAGTCGATCTTCCGGTACCTAACGACGGCCTAGCCACCGATCTAAAAAGAAAAACGGGGCCCGTTCGCAAGAACTTGCCCCATGGATAGGTTAAGGCAGTCCGAAAGTCCCGGACTTACACGATATTTGACGAACCTGCGGGCCAAATGTTCAGTCCAAGACAACCTTCGCCAAAAGGTCCGGCAATTTATGGGTGATTTCGGAGTTGGTTGCCAGCAGGGTCGCTCCCGCATCGCGCCCAATCTCATGAAGCTCAGTCTCTTTGTGCCCTGCATGGGCGAGTGAAGGAACGCCTCGCGACCGAAGCGCCGCAATGAGCGCCTTGGGGTCGCCCTCACCGAGATTGACGATGGCCGCATCCGCCGTTCCCTCGTCCGGTACCGCGCGAAGCAGTACGCACTCATGTCCTAACATCCGCAGCGACTGCCGAAGCTTGCTGCTCCACATGAGATTGTTTTCAAAGGTCCAGACGGTCACCGTTCTATTGTGAAGCCAGACCCAACTCTTTCAGAGCTTCAAGCGGCAATAGGGCGTGAACCCCCTTCGTCTCGTTCACGATCTGCGTAATTCGCAAGCTGGCCTTCATGCTGCAAAGCGTCAACGCCTCCTGCCGGGAAATCGCCAGCGTCCCCGCGAGACGATCGACTAGGCTTCCTAAGGAGTCATACATCGCGTCGTCCAACTGCGCCCCAAATCCGAGCGCTACCCAACCGGCAGGCGTGTTTGCGAAGGGTAAATCCGGCGCCACGCCTTTGTGGAGGATTACCGTCATCTCGACCCGCTCCATCGGACATTCCAACGCCGGCCCCGCCACCTCCCCGTCGCCTTGAACCGCGTGGCCATCGCCGAAGGAAAGGAGTCCGCCTTCCACTTCGACCGGAAGGAATAGACTCGTCCCCGCCACCAACTCCCGACAATCGATGTTGCCGCCGACCCGGCGAGGAGGCGTGGTGGAGTGCGGCCCCTCGGCCGCAGGCATCAGCCCGATCCAACCAAGGAACGGCGAGAGTGAAACTGCCCGCCCATTTGCGTCGACCGCCTGGCCGTCCGCGATGCGCCAATGCATCCGGTAGTGCTCGACCTCGAAGAGACCGAGCCGCTTGTTGAACTCACTCGGCCAACCGCCCGCCGCCGTCCATCCCCATCCACCTGGCTGAATCGTCTCAAGCCGAATCTCCAACGCGTCGCCCGGCTCTGCGCCGTCGACGGCGATCGGGCCGATCAGCGCATGGCCCTGCCGGTTCTCATCCGAAACCCCTTCGATCTTTATCGGCGGAGCGTAGGGGTCGGGCTGCACGATCTGGCTCCAACCCGCATCGGGCGTCGCAGCAATGATTCGGTCCCCCGAAGCCATCCGAAGAATAGACCTTAAAGATCGATCGAAGGGACCATGGAGATTGGCCGGGGTTGGAACGATCTCGTGGCTGGGCACTCGCCGAATTATGAATGAATCAGCAGTTTTGGGTCGAGAACGACATGCCGAATGTGAGTTCGGTGCCAAGTGTAGGTGATGTGGACCTTTCCGTCACGGGTCTGAATCACTGCCGGATAGGAGTATTCGCCCGGTTGGGTCTCCAAATCCAACGCCCGCGTCCAGTGCTCGGCATCGTCGGAGATTGCGACGTTAAGCGGCGAGCGACTCATGATGGTGTCGTTGTAGACCAACAAGTACCGGCCGTCCTTCAGGCGCAGGGCATCCGTCCCCGAGTTAGGATTCTGGACATCCAAAAGCCGCATCGGCCCCCATGATTCGCCCGCATCCGAAGAGTCGATGGCAAAGATCCTCCCCTGCTGGGTACGGCCAATTGCCCGGAGTTCTCGATTTCTACAGGGCAAAATACTCGGCTGAATCGCGCCGATATCGATATCGTTCACCGCCTGTGTCCGCGACCAACTCTTGCCCAAGTCTGGCGTCCTCTCGAAATGGACTCGCCAACGGCCGTCCTCCTCGCTCGAACCACACAGGATCGAGCCATCCGTCAACTGAATCGGTTTGTTCTTGATCGGGCCAAGGATGCCGGCGGGCAGCGGGCGTGCCGCGCTCCAGGTGACTCCTCCGTCTGGCGAGGTCTTCATCATTCCAACCCAGTCCTGAATTAAATCGGCCACCTTGTAGAAGAGCAGCAAAGGCCCTTTCCTGGGCTGAAAGAGAACCGGATTCCAGCACGGATGTCCATCGCCGTCGGCCACCTTTTCCGGAGTTGTCCAACCGTGTTTGTCCCGGCGAGCCGCATAGATCGCTACGTCAGGCGCCCCCTCATGTTTGCCTCCAAACCAAGCCGCCAAGAGGCCCTTCCTTGTTTCCGCAATGGTCGATGCATGACACGAGGGATACGGAGCGGATTCGTAAATGAACTCCGAAAGCACGATTGGGGAGGTGGCCATGAGAAAAGGGAGAAGCATGAGAAGGGAAGCGATCCGCGATAATATCTTATGAGCATTCGACCCATGGAATGGGCGGGCGACCGCCTACGCATGCTGGATCAGCGTATTTTGCCGCACCGCGAAGAGTGGCTGGAACTTCACAACGCGAGCGAAGTCGCCCAGGCGATCAAAGATATGGCCGTGCGTGGCGCCCCCGCGATTGGCATCGCCGCCGGCTACGGCATGGCCCTCGCCGCCCGCCTCGGCGACGACTTGACCAGGGCCCGGGAACTTCTCGCCACCTCCCGTCCAACCGCCGTTAACCTTTTCTGGGCGCTTGACCGCCTCGCCTACCTCTCGCCGGACAAGATTCTTGCCGAGGCCGAAGCCATCGAGCGGGAAGACCTCGAAATGAATCTGGCCATCGGCCGATTCGGAGCCGAGCTAGTCCGCGAAGGCGCCAATGTACTCACCGTCTGCAACACCGGCGCGTTGGCCACCGCTGGCCACGGCACCGCGCTTGGCGTCATCCGCTCCGCCCACGACGCGGGTAAGAACATCCACGTCTGGTCCTGCGAAACCCGCCCCCGCCAGCAAGGTCTACGCCTGACCGCCTACGAACTGACCAAAGAAGGCATCCCCTTCCACAGCATCGCCGACTCCGCCGCCGCCACTCTCATGAAGGACGGCAAAGTCGACCTCGTGGTCGCCGGCGCCGACCGTATTGCTGCCAACGGTGATACCGCGAACAAGATAGGCACCTACATGCTTGCCGTCCTCGCCCACGCGCACAAGATCCCGTTCTACATCGCCGCCCCCACCTCTACCTTCGATGCCACTTTGGCCAACGGAGCGGCCATCCCCATCGAAGAACGAAGCGGCGAAGAACTCACCCACAGCGAAGGCATCGCCATCGCCCCGGAGGGCACCCCGGTCTTCAACCCGGCGTTCGACGTCACCCCCGGAACTCTCATCTCCGCCATCGTCACCGAAGTCGGCGTCCACCGCCCGCCCTACTCCTTCGTCACGGACCTATCGTTTACGGCGATTTAGCCGTAAACGGGAACCGGTAACGGTCCCATCGCCGCTACTATGAGTTGTGTACGCCGTGATCGGGACCGACGGGGTGGTTTACGGCCCCGTACCCCTGGTGGCCCTGTTCGATTGGATCGCCCAGGGCCGCATCGTCCCGACCACCATTCTCATCGACTGGCAGGGCCGCCACATCCCGGCTTCAATGGTCCCGGAGCTGCAGGGCGCTTTCCCGATCCAAAACCAGCCCTACGCCTCCCCTTATAGCCAACCGCTTGCCTACGGCCCGCCCCTGAAGAAAAAGAGCACCGCCTACTGGCTGCTCTTCCTCTTCGGCCCCTTCGGCGGCCATCGTTTCTACCTCGGCCACACCGGGACCGCCATCGGCATGCTCATAATCGGGATTCTTACCCTCCCCATGTGCGCCGCCCCAACCACCATCTGGGCCATTGTCGACGGCGCCATGATCGCCGCCGGTACCCTAAAGGAAGCCAACGGCCGGGCGCTTGCCTAACAAGCAAACTCCAGGGGGCGAGGGGCGACAGCGTCTTAACTCCATCGACGCGCTAACGACCCAGGCCCGTTCCCGCCCCTGTGATAGGCTGGGGGCGTGTACAGCGTTGTCGGCAGCGATGGGCAAGTCTACGGACCTGTGGATATGGCGACCTTGAGCCAGTGGATTGCTGAGGGCCGCGTCGTGCCGACGACGAACCTTATCGATCCCATCGATGGCCGCGTCCTCCAAGCGCAGCAGGCTCCTGCTCTGATGGGAACCTTCCCAAATGTCGTGACCGCTCCGCCGATGCCCGGCCCGTACCAAAACTCCGGACCAAACGTTGCGATCGGCCAAACTCCGATCCAAGTCAATATCAACCAACCCATGTACGGTGGCTATCCGCGGCCAGACATGATGCCGTATTACGGACCGCCAAAGAGCAAGATCGCGGCCATCCTCTTATCGTTTTTTCTCGGCGCTCTGGGGATCCACCGTTTCTATTTGGGACACAACGGAACCGGCATCGCGATGCTCCTGCTCACCGTACTAACCTGCGGCTACGGCACGATCATCACTGGCATATGGGCGTTGATTGACCTTGTTCTGATCGCAACCGGCGGACTTCGCGAAGCCAATGGCCGGGCTCTGGCCTAAACGACCTAAGCTAAGTTTTCCCTGTGATAGGCTTTAAGGCGTGTACAGCGTAGTCGGCAGCGACGGACAGGTGTACGGGCCGGTGGATATGGCGACCTTGAGCCGCTGGATCGCCGAAGGACGCATCGTGCCCACCACCGAGTTGATCGACCCGATCGACGGTCGAAGAATTCAAGCCCAGCAGGCCCCGGCCCTCATGGGCACTTTTCCGACGACCGGGGCCCCGGGATATCCACCCCAGTCGTACGGCTACCCTCGGCCCGGCATGATGGCCTACGCCGCTCCGCCGAAGAGCAAGGTCGCCGCCGCCCTCTTGGCCTTCTTCCTGGGCAGCTTTGGTATCCATCGGTTCTACCTAGGACACACCGCGACTGCCATTGCAATGCTTGTTTTGACCGTCGTCGGCTTCCTAACGTGCGGAGTTACGGCTGCGGCGGTCGGGGTCTGGGCCTTCGTCGATTTCATCCTGATCCTCACCGGGAACCTGAAGGAATCCAACGGCCGGGACCTGACCTAACGCGTCAACTGGTCCGCCAACGCGAAGACGAACACCCCGACGCTCACAAAGCCGTTCAGCGTGAAGAAGGCCAGGTTAACCCGGCTAAGGTCGTCCGGCTTCACCAAACTCTGCTCATAGGTCAAGAGCGCGGCCGCAAAGGCGACCCCGCCAAACCAAAGCGGCCCCGCCCCCACAGCAAACCCGGCGGCGGCCAAAGCGACGACTGCAGAAAGGTGCAGCCCACGCGAAACCCAAAGGGCTCGCGACCGGCCCAGCGTCTCGGGGATCGAACGGAGGTGATGCGCCCGGTCGAAATCCACGTCTTGCAGGGCATAGATCACATCGAAACCGGCCGTCCAACCGGCGACCGCAAGCGCGAGGTAGCCGATCGGGATGGCCAGGTGTCCCGTGGTGGCGATCCAGGCCGCTGCCGGGGCGATGCCTAGGGAAAGGCCGAGGACCAGGTGACAGAGCGGTGTAAACCGTTTGGTCCGAGAATAGAACAGGGTCACGAAAAGCGCGACCGGGGAAAGCGCGAACGCCAGCGGATTGATGAACCAGGTTGCGAGCAGAAAGACGATAATCGCGACTACGGTGTAGATCTGCGCCTGACTTAACGAAAGCAGGCCCGCCGGAATCGCACGAATCTTCGTGCGGGGGTTCAACGCATCCACGTCGCGGTCGGCGATTCGGTTGTAAGCCATCGCGGCCGAACGGCAGCTGACCATGGCCACCACGATCAGCAAAAACTTCACGCCGCCGGGCCAAGGTGTTCCGAAGGCGGCGCGCGATCCCCACATCATGCCGATCATGGCAAAGGGCAGCGCGAAGATCGAGTGCTCGAACTTGATCATCTCAAGGAACGTGCGCACCGCGCTCCATCCTTTCGCCGGAACGACCATAAACAGAGAATACCCATGTTTCAGAAGAAAGTGAAACTACGATTATTGGAAATGGGACGAGCTCAGTCCCGAGGTCTTGCGCTAATAGTCGCTGGATAAGATATGCCCAATATCATGGTCTTTCCCGTAAACTTTGACGTGGCCCAAAGTACTGGTAAGGAGGCTGGAAAGTTGTCTGAGCAACTAGACCGTTTGGCCGCAGAGGGCTATCGCGAGGATGATATGATCGTCTTTCCGATATCGTTGGGCTCGGGGGCTCTCTCCGAGATCGCGAGGGTTCCGGGGATCGTCATCGACTGGATCGGGCCGGACGTCGTCCGCGTCCGCCGAGGCAAAGTTACGTAAAAAAAAGGCCGGGGCCCTGCGGGCACCCGACCATAGGAGAGATCCTTTTTCGCGTCCTCACACTCTGCCCGACCTCGAGGATCGCGTCCGAATAAATCCGGCGGAGAAATCTTCTCGACAACTGTGTTGAGTCCATTAGATGTAACCATGTTTCGAAGGGGCCACATGAATGCGAATTCATAATTGCGAGCGATGGAGCAACAAATTGCAAGACAACTGTTTGGCCTTAACGTCTTGCAAGCATCGGCCAGCTTGATAGGCGCGAAACTGGTTCGAGGCGCCCGAATCGCCCGTATCGTCGAGGCCGAGGCTTACCGCGCCGAAGATGATCCGGCCAGTCACGCCTTTCGTGGCCGAACGCCTCGAAACGCCACGATGTGGGGCGAACCAGGCCACGCCTACATCTATTTGAACTACGGAATGCACTGGATGCTGAACATCTCCGCCCATGAACCAGGGCGCGCTGCGGGAGTCCTGATCCGTGCCGCCGAGCCCCTATCCGGGTTGGAAGAGTTCCGCGCCGCCCGCCCCGGAATATCCGATCTCGAACTCCTTCGAGGCCCCGGCAAGCTGTGCAAAGCCTTTGGCATCACCCGCGCAGACGAAGGCATCGATCTATTCGACACCCTCTCCGACCTTCACATCGAATGGACAGATGAGGAAGTTCCGCTTGTGTGCGGACCCCGAATCGGACTAGCAAAAGGAAAGGGCGACGAGCTGCCCTGGCGCTTCGCCGATGCCTCCCGGCTGGAATACGTCTCCAAGCCGGTTCCCCCAAGATATCGATAGCTTCAAAAATGCTCCCCGTCCCAAGCGCTCGTCTGCCAATTGTCCGGAACGTGCGAGTCAAGCAGCCAAGCCGGCTCGTTGAGCGCCAAATCTCTGGCCAAGGCGGCCACGAACGGTTCGTAGGAATGGCGCATCGTCGCCAGCGCCTCCGGCGACTCCGGCAGCTCCATCACGCCCGCCAACGCCAATCTTATACGGGCATAACCCTCGTCTTTCAAACGCCCATCCCCCACGGGGTGAGCATTCAAGATGTACGCCAGATCGACCAGGAGATGTCGTGCCATGGCAAAGGTAGCGTGCGCCTGAAGTTTCAGTGCGGGCGATACGCCCTCGGCAACCCCAATCGTCGCGCAGGCGTCCATGACCGCCGTAAGCGAACGCAGCCAAGACTGCTCGTCGTGCTGAGACCGATAGTAAGCCAGGATCGGATAGCTGAGATAAGCCTCCAACAACGCGGAAGAGAACTCCTCCCACTGCCCAAGAAACGACACCAGAAGATCGGTGCACTCTCGGTGACGAAGGATGAGTTCTAGTCCGGTCGGATCGCCTCCGGCTCGGGCGTCAAGGCGGAGCATCGTCTGCTCGCGACGGGCAAAAGGGCCGTACAGCACCGGCACGTAGCCAATGATCAGCGCCAGGAAGATAAAGCCCGTCATCGCCTCCCCGACCGCCAAAACGCGCCCAATGCCCTGGGTAGGCGTCAGGTCCCCGTAGCCGAGGGTGAGAAAGGTCGTGCCCGAGAGATAGAGATAGCTAAAGAAATTCCCCGTCTCGTCGGCCTTCGATAACGGGCTCTGCAGGCCGAACTGGACCAGCGCAAGCCCAAAGATCAGCAACAGAGCCCAGAGCGCGACGAGGGCGAGCAGCGCGGCCGGGGCATATCCCGCGAAAAGCGCGTTCCGAAGCCGTCCGCATCGACTCCCAATCGCCCGGGCCAAGTGCCAACCAACGGATAGAAAAATCACGCTGAGACGATAGGTCCGGCGGACGCTCCGCGGCAACACGATCGTCCCAAAGGCGTCGTAAAGAACCGCGAGAACAAGAAGCAGGCCGAAAACGAGCGCCACGCCCCATTCTATCGTGGTCGGGTGCCAGGGCCTTAAGGCTCAAAATAAAATAGCGCCACCAACAAGGAGAGAATCCAACTGATATCACCAGAGAATTTCTAGCCAGCCGCTGCTCGCGCCCCTCTCAATATTTATTACATCTCGACAAAAAACTTACAAACATAGGAAACCCTTACGCATCTTCGCCCGCCCCATGCGAAGAGGGGCGGGATGCCACAATAGAGGGACTCCATGGAGCCTCTGGACCTCGATTCCCTAAACCCCGAGCAGCGCGAAGCGGTGGTCCATCCGGGCGGCCCGATGCTGATTTTCGCGGGTGCCGGATCAGGGAAGACCCGGGTCATCACCTTCCGAATCGCCCGCCTCCTCCAAAGCGGAGTCTGGGGCTCGCGGATTCTCGCCGTGACCTTCACCAACAAAGCCGCCCGCGAGATGCGGGAGCGATTGGAAGGCCTCGTCGGCGAAGAGGCTCGCAAGATGTGGGTCGGCACCTTCCACTCCCTCTGCGCTCGCATCCTCCGGATCGACGGCAAGTTCATCGGCCTCGATCCCAACTTCGTCATCTACGACGATGCCGACCAGCTCAGCCTGATTCGGGAAGTGTTCAAGGCAAAGAACATCGATGATAAGTCGATTCAGCCGCGGGCCGTTCTGAGCGAGATCTCGAACGCCAAAGAAAAGCTGACCTCCCCCGAAAAGTACATCGAGAACGCCACCGGCTTCTTCGAGCGGATCGTTGGCGACGTTTACAAGTCCTACAACGCCCTCCTGCAAAGGGCCAACGCGCTCGACTTCGACGACATCCTCTATTACGTCAACCGCCTGTTCGAACAGCGAAAGGAAGTTCTGGAGAAGTATCAGGAACGGTTCCTGCACGTTCTGGTCGACGAGTACCAAGACGTCAACTTCGCCCAGTACTCCATCGTTCACGCCATCGCCGGCAAGCATAAAAACATCGTCGTCGTGGGCGACGACGACCAGTCGATCTACGCCTGGCGCGGTGCTGACGTCAAGCTCATCCTCCGATTCGGCTCCGACTATCCCGACGCGACGATTATCAAGTTGGAGCGGAACTACCGCTCCACCAAGACCATCCTCGCCGCCGCCAACGAGGTGATCAAACACAACCGCGGAAGGGCCAGCAAGGCGCTCTGGACCGAAAATCCGGAGGGCGTTCCCATCACCCTAACCCAAGCCGGCACGGAGCAGGACGAAGGCCTGCGCATCGCCGAACGCATTAACTTGGACGTCCGATCGGGACGCCGCAAATACCGCGACTTCGCCGTCCTCTACCGAACCAACGCCCAAAGTCGAACGATGGAAGAGTCGTTCCTCACGACGCGCATTCCCCACATCCTCGTCGGCGGCCAGCGGTTCTATGAGCGCAAAGAGGTCAAGGACATGCTGTCTTACCTCCGCCTCGTCTTCAACCCCCGCGACGACACCGCCTTCCGCCGCGCCGTCAACACCCCGCCCCGCGGCATCGGCCCCGGCGCTCTGGCGAAGATCGAAGAGGCCGCCCTCTCCCGAGACCTGTCGTTCCTTCAAATCTGCTATGACCAGGAGCTCCAGTCGAACCTCCCGAAAAAGGCGGCCGGCGCCCTCCGCGCCTTCGGCGGTGCCATCACCGAGGCCCAAGAAATCGCCGAGCGCGGCCCGGTGACTCCGATCATGAGGGAGCTGCTCACCTCGAGTGGCTACGTCGACATGCTCCGCAACGAGCATTCCCAAGAGTCCCTGGCTCGCCTCGAAAACCTCCAAGAGCTCCTCAACGTCACTTCAGAGTACGACTCCACGAGCGATGAACCCAGCCTCGTCGGCTTCCTCGAAAGCGTATCTCTGGTCGCAGACGTAGACGCGATGACCGGCAACGGCGACGCCGTCACCCTCATGACGATGCACTCCGCCAAGGGCCTGGAGTTCCCGGTCGTCTTCATCTCCGGCATGGAAGAAGGTGTCTTCCCGCACTCCCGCTCCCTAAGCAGTGATACCGAGCTCGAAGAAGAACGCCGCCTCGCCTACGTCGGCATGACCCGCGCAAGGGAGGAGCTCCACCTCCTTCACGCCCACCGCCGGGCCATGTTCGGCACCCCCAACTTCAACCGTCGCTCGCGGTTCCTGGAGGACATCCCGGACACCCTCATGGACGTCCAGGGACAAGGCACCTACACCCCCGTCGGCATGCGCCAGGTCTATCAAGAGCGAACCGGCGCTTACCGGGTGGACGAAGCCCGCGCCGCTCCCGTCGCGACCGTTCCCAAGCCGGATTTCAAAGCCCCCTTCGACGTAGGCCAACGTGTCCAACATCCCAAGTTCGGCGTCGGCGTCGTCGTTGCCTGCAACCCCATCGTCGGCGACGTCGAAGTCACCGTCGCCTTCCCCGGCGTCGTCGGCGTGAAAAAGCTTGTCCAAAAGCTGGCCAAGCTGGAGAAAATATGATATCTCAACTCCCCTCGCCCCTCCGGGGGAGAGGGGCCGGGGGTGAAGGGCGACAGCTCCTCCCGCTTCTCGCCCTCCTCGCCGCCGGCTGCGGACGAAGCCACCAACTCGTCCCCCTCTCCGTCGGACAGAAGTGGGATTATCTATTCCGCTGGGGAGTCCAGCAGGAGACTGGCCGCCTCGAAGTCGTTAGGGAAGTCCCGGTGGCCGGCAACGTCGGCTGGGAGCTCGCCAGCCCAATGGGTGTCTCCCGGCTCGGGTACGTCGGCGACCAACTTGTGGCCGACCAACTGAGCGGCGCCTTCCTCTCCCGCCCCCTTCCCATCGGCATTCCGGTAGGAACCAAAACCAAGTGGGAGGGCTACCTTACATTGCCGGGTGGGCGGAAGCCCGGCAAGGCCGAGATCGTCTCCACCGACGAAAAACAGACCGTCGCGGGGCGAAGACGGTCCCTTATCCGTACCGTCGTGACGATGAAAGTCGATGGCCACGTCGTCGAGCTCGTCACCCTCATTGCTCCCGGCGACGGAATCGTCGACCAAGAGCAAAGCACCGACCAAAAACTCGACTTCAGCGTCCATCGCGTCGCCGGAGAATGACTCTTCGAGAGTTGCCAGCATTGTCAAGGGGGATGGACTGTACAATGCGGGAGTTAGCTTGGATTGAATTGCTGCGCGTCCGCTAAGTAAGGCCGCCCGCAAAGAAGCGAGAGACCATGAAGTCGAATTTTGTTGCTCGAAGGACAAGCGCGCTCGCGCTGGCCGGAATCGTCGTACTGTTGGTGGGATGTGGAGGCGGCTCGGGCGGCTCCAGCGCCGGAGCCGGAGGGGGAAGTGGAGATGCCCTTCGATCGGCAACCACCGCGACCTTCCATGTCGACGTCGCCACCGGCGTCGTCACCGTGGTCCCCAATAAGCCCACCAGCCGCGCCATCTTCGCCGGCTCGGCGGTGACTTTCAACAGCAGCCTGCTGCTCGATCAGCCCGGGACCGTCGGCCTCAAGACGCTTTCCGTCTCGATCACGAACAATTTCGGGTTGCCCATCGGCGTGACGCCGACCGGCAACCCTACCGGCCTAAAGGTTATCTTTGGCAATTTCTCTAACGTCAATGCCTTCACCGATGTCCGGCCAAAGACCACCGTCAGCACGTTCGCGGGGAACGGAAATGCCGTCGAAACCAACGGCCCGCTTCTCCTCTCTGCCTTCAACGGCCCGACGGGCATCGTCGCCGCCGGAAACGGCGTCTTCTACGTGGCGGATAAAGCGGGAAACACGATCCGCAAGATCTCGGGCGGTAACGTCTCGATCCTCGCCGGGTCGAGTGCCGCCGGAACTACCAACGGTCAAGGCGCCGTCGCCAAGTTCAACTTCCCGTTTGGCATCGCGCTAAACCCAATCGATGGCTCGCTCATCGTGTCCGACCTCCTCGGCAACACCGTTCGGCGCGTTACGACTGACGGCCGCGTTACCACCGTGGCCGGCACCGGCGCCGCCACCTCTGTCGATGGCAGCGGTTCCTCGGCCACCCTTTACGGCCCAACTGGCGTCGCCTTCGACGCCAGTGGCACGCTCTACGTGAGCGAATACTTCGGTCAGCACATCCGCAAAATCGTTCTCACCGGCTCAAACCCCTCCGTTGCCTCCAGCTACACCGTCAGCACCATTGCGGGGAGCGGAGCCGCCGGCGGAGCAGACGGCAATGGCAACGCGGCAAGCTTTAATGCACCCACTGGCCTAACCGTCTCTCCGGATGATGGCGGCATCTACGTTGTTGACCAAGGCAACAACTCGATCCGCCGGGTAACCACCGCAGGCGAGGTTGCCACCATTGCCGGCACCGGCACCGCCTCCTCAGTCGATGGCCTCGGATACAACGCCACGTTTAACTCGCCCCGAGGCATCGTCTACTCGCGCGGCGCGCTCTTCGTCACCGACCGGCTCGGCAACCTCGTTCGCCAGCTAACCCTCAGCACCGGCGCCAGCCCCTCCGTGGCCTCCAGCTGGAACGTCTCCTCCCTTGCGGGCAGTGGCGGAACCGGAACGACGGATGGTGCCGGCAATGTTGCGAACATCTATCAACCACAAGGCATCGCCGTCGACCCGAGCGGCAACCTCTACGTTCCGGATTTCAACAACCGCATTCGAAAAATCGTCCCCTCCGAGGGATTTTTCCCCGTCGGAACCGCCGGCGGATCGGCGGCAACCGAACAGGTCCAGCTCTCGAACCCGGACGGCATCATTCCGACATCTGCTTCGAGCAGTGGTGTTTCCTACATCGCCTACTCCGGATCAGTCGCATCGGGCGCTTCCACCACGACAAAGAACTGGAACTTCACTGTCCCGGCCGGAGTCACCGCGTTTGAATTCACCGCCACGGTCGAAGCGGATTCCACGACTCTGACGCCACCGGAAGGGAGCGTAGGTTCTGCTTCGCCGAACGTTTCGGTACGGACTCTCAGCGGCGGCGGAACTCATACCGGTTACCTGAACGGTCCGCTCTCGGTGGCCCGATTCAATGGCCCCGATTATCTGGCGGTCGATGACGCGGGCAATATCTACACCGCCGACCAATACAACGCCGTCGTCCGCCGAATCAGCGTCGATGGAATGGTCTCCACCGTAGCGGGTACCGGCACTCCAGGCTTCGCGGACGGAAACGGCTCGACGGCCGCCTTCTCGTATCCTTCCGGAATCGCCGTCAGCCGTGATGGTCTCACCATCTTCGTTGCCGACAGCGTGAATAACCGGGTTCGCCGGATCGCGCTCACCGGGGGCGATCCCTCGAATCAGTTCAGCTGGACCGTTTCCACGATTGCCGGAACCGGCGCCGCTGGCGGAACCTACTCGGGCGCCCCCGGAAACACCGCAACCCTTAACAACCCCGTTGGCTTAGCGATGGACGGCGGCGGAAACCTCTACGTCTCAGAGTCGGCCGGAAACAAGATTCGCCGGATCAGGTTCAACGGTGGGGACCCTTCGTCGGCCTCAAGCTGGCGTGTCGATCTATTAGCAGGCGATAATAGCGCAGCGGTGGGCACCGCGGGGAATACAGATAGCAACAGCGGTACATCGGCCCGATTCCAAGCGCCAAACTCGCTGGCTTGCGATCGTGCTGGGAACATCTATGTCGCCGATACGTCGAACCACCGAATTCGGATGATCACCGTCGACGGTGCGGTAACAACCCTGGCGGGCGGCGTTTCGGGCGATACTTCGACCTCAAGCTATGCCGACGGAACCGGCGCCGCCGCCCACTTCCAGAGCCCGGCGGGAATCGCGGTCGATTCGAGCGGACTGGTATTCGTCGCGGAAGTGGGCGGCAACCGTATCCGATCCATCACTCCTGGTGGCAAGGTCACCACGGTGGCCGGAACCGGCACTGCCGGCACGGTCGATGGTCTAGGCACCGTGGCCACGTTCAACAACCCCACCGCCCTCGCGGTGACGAACTCGGGCTTGATCTATGTCGGTTCGGTCAACGATAACGGTATCCGAATCGTCGAGCGTATCATCAGCGCCGGCACCCGCTAAAATTCAAAGTCCCCTTCAGAACCCCTCGCCCCTCCGGGGGAGAGGGGCAGGGGTGAGGGGCGACAACCCCACGAATTCTAGTTTTGTTCCAACAAGGGCAGAACCCCGACGCCATTTTAAAAAACTAGAATAGCGTGGGAGGGATCCCCACGAGTCCACTCGTCTACCGCTTCAGCGGCCCCGTCTCCCAATCCGCCGCCTTCTTAAACCCGATCCGCTCCATCCCGCGCTTCACCGCCGGATGAGAGGCCGAAAGCTTCATCGGCAACCCCGTTCGATAGTTCTCGATCGCGAGGAGCATCATCCCAAGATCGATGCCGATGACGTCCGGCCCGATCCAGTTGTGGCTCGCGTTCACCCCGTTCGGAAAGCCGTACCGGCCCCAAGCCTTTGGATGCTCCCGGCGCATCGATTCGGCGAATTCAAGCGCCAACTTAGGGCTCCACTGAATGGAAGCGACCGCCGAAGTCGGCGTGATCGTCCCGTCGTCCGTAATCCAACCCGGCGCCCCGTTCGCCGTATAGCCGCCCGGAACGTCGCTCGCCGAGAGCCCCCAGAAGTTCGGCCCATAGGCTTTGAACCCCTTGGGGTTGTCGATGCAGTACTGACGGTTCCCAAGGGCCGCGTTCCGGCTCTCCACCGCGTAGCTATAACCCTGCCGGTCTCGAACGCCGCGGAAGCTGTAGAACGACTCCGACATCTGGTGCATGAACAACGGTCCGCCCAACAGAAGGTCGATTCCCTTGTAAGTCACCGGCTTCCGGTTGATCTTGTCCCAACCCGCCGTGTTCACCTCGGAAAGCCCGTAGGCCTGAACGTAGATCATCTTGCACTCGTCGAAGTTGTCCCCCCAACGCGCGTTGATAAACCCGTTCTCCGGGCTCCATCCCATCGGGATGTGATACGCGTTCGGCTCTTTCCCCCCGCTCGTGAGCGCCCACTTCCAGTCGATCCGCTTTGCGAATGCCTCGGCGTCCCGCGTCACCTGAGGGTCTTTCCAATACTGCTCCGCCGCCAACACGCCCGCCAAGCAGATGCTGGTGTCTATCGTGCTCGCCTCGCTGTTCCAGGCCCGCTTTGCCGTCTTCCAATCGATGAAATGGTAAAGCCAGCCGTGCTCCTGGGGCCAGTCGCTCAGAAGATGGGATAGCGTTGTGCGTGTCCTAACCAGCGCCTCCTTTCGGTCTAGCCACTTCCGCTGCACCCCGATCGGGTAGGCCACCAGCGCGAAGCCGACGGAAGCGCTGCTCGCAATCTCGTTCGGGGCGCCCACGGAGATATCGTTGGATGCCCGATCCTTTGTAAACCCATTCTCCGGATTTGACCAATCCCAGAAGAAATTCACCGCCCGATGCTGGAGATCGTTGAGTAGATCGTTGCCTTGAGCGGGCGTTTGGGCGAGAGCGACGGCAAGAATTGCGGTGGTGATCATCGTTGGACCTGGTGGATGGCAAAAGGCTCGATTCGGCGGCTCACTCCTGGGCCGCCAACTCTCGGAGCGTTTCGTTCACGTCGGTGTGCCAATGCATCACCTTCACGTCCTGCTCCGATTTAATAAGCGGCAGCGAAGGATCATAACTCGGAACGACCCAGCCGCCGGTGATGAGCGCTTCCAGCGCGACCGGAATCCGGTCCAGCACCCAAATCTTAAACTCCTGATTCCCCGCGTTCCCTTCAGCGAGGCCGCGAAGCTGGCGCATGATGCCCGGAAGCGTCGGGTCGCGCTGAAGAATATCGACGAGCACCTCGAAAACCCCGACCAAAGGCAGCAGCTTCCCGTCCCGCTCGTACGCGTCATACCGCCTGACCCCGCCGTCCCGGTAGCTCGCCCGGTAGCCGAACTTGGCGTCGCTGAGATTGAGCCGGAAGACGTTGTTCTCGTCCAGCGGATTTCCCATCTCCATCGGAGTCATGTACTTGCCCAGCCCCTTAATCGCCGAGAGCGACAACGTGGCCGTACCCGCGGTAAGGTCGTCATCGATAAAGCCGCCCTGCCCCAGCCACTGCCAGGCCTTATCCGGCGATAGATCCAGCCCGTTCATCTCCGCGATCTTTCGTGTGTGCTCCTTGAGCTCACCGAACTGCTCGTTGGCCGAATACCAATAGTCGGCGAACCGGATGTGGTTGCGAATTCGGTTGAACTGGAGGCGCTGATATTCGTTTTTCAGCCAGGCCGCGTCCAGCTTGCCCCGATCGAGCTCCATGATCGTAAATGCGGCCTCCCGAGCCCCCGCATGGGCGATGCTCATGCCTGCGGCGAGAATAGGATCGGCAAAGCCCGCGCTCTCCCCCACTAGGAACCAGTTATCGCCATAGAGCCGCTCCGCCAGGAACGACCAGTCCTTGGTCGCCGCCAGCTTCTGCTCGCAAGTAGCGTTCTTGATCAGATGCGCGATGCGCGGCTCCTCGGCAAGCGCCTGCCGATAGAGATCCTCCGGTTTTCGGCCGCTCGTCTTGTAGTATTCGGCCGGGCAGACCAGGCCCACGCTCGTGCGGGTCGGGCCGAGCGGGATAAACCAGATCCAGCCGTACGGCAGGCTCATGACCTGCACCCGGGTACCGCCGATACCGATGTTTTCCGCCCATTCGGCGTTCTCCCAATAATCCCAAACCGCGATGTTCTGCAGGTTCGTGGGATATTCCGAGGCCACGTTCATCGCCCGGCGAATCAGCCCCGCATGTCCCGTCGCATCGATGTAGTAGCGGGCGGTAACCATCTCGCCGCCATCCAACTCGATGTCCGCAATCCGGTCCTCCTCGCGATGGGCCTTAACCACCCGGGCCCCCTCGCGCACGGTAGCGCCCTTCTCCTTGGCATGGTCCAAAAGGATCTGGTCGTAGATCGCCCGGTCCACCTGGAACGCGGTGAACTTTCGCTGTCCTTCGTACTTCGCGGGGCGCGGTTCATCCACCAGTTCGCCTCCGGCAAGAAAATCGAAGTCCCAAAGGTCTTTGGTCTTTCCCCATTTGTAAGTCGCGCCGATCTTAATCGGAAAATTCGCCGCCTCGATCTTGTCCCAAACCCCCATCTCGTGGAGATAGTGGGAAATGACCGGTAACTGGCTTTCCCCCACGTGGTCTCGCGGGAAGATCTCACGCTCAAAGACGCAAACCTCAAGGTCCGGCTTGAACATCTTGAGGTAGGTCGCGAGGGTGCTTCCGGCCGGACCCCCACCGATGATGGCGACGTCGCAATGCATTCTTTTCAGTCTGTCGTGGGGACGGGGCCGCCATGAGGCGGCCAAAAGGGTTGACTAGCCTCCGCTTGGCGGAAGACCCTGTCCGGGGGCGCCCGCGCCGGCCGCGCCGGGGGTATTCGGGCTCATGTGGCTGAACGCCAGCTTGGAGTTCGCCTCGCTCCCCGTAATCTTATTGATCGCTTCCTTTGAAGCGGGCGAGAGGGACTCGTAGTTGCCCTGCGCCTCGTCGTAATACTTGCGAATGTCCTTCGCGCTGTCCACCCTCTTAGCCAGGGCAGCCGGATCCTCTTTAACCGGATCGTTGTTCGTGCCGCATCCCGTTAACGAGACAACGGACAGCGCACTCGCCGCAACGGCGAGGGAGGCGAAAAGAGTTGGTCGAAATCGTTTTAGGTTCACGGTCGCTCACGGGGAATAGACCTCCGACTCCCGATCAAAGGGAGCCGGAGGGGCTTTCGGCACGCTCCTTAACGGAACTGCGTCGGCAACGAGTTGCAGTACTGATTCGGACCGTCCGTATTGTTCGGCGCCATTGCCCGGGTGAAGTTCCAGAAGTTCAGCGTCGTGGTGTCCGTCGGCACGTTGAACGTTTTGCAGGTGTTCGAGAACGCCTGTCGCTTGGCATGGCCGTCCATGAATGCGACGTTCTCCGCCTTATCCGCGTATTTACCCGCGGTGTTGTTCCACTGCAGGCCGGTGGCTGGAGCTGCGCCGCCGAGCCAAGACGTGTTGCTGTCCACGTTCTGAACCCAGGTGTCGAAGGGGCCGGCATCCGTGAAGAGGCCCTTGCCTTCCACAATGTCGCCCACGCTCGCCGGCTGGTCGATCGTGCTCATGCTGCCGCCATTATCCCACTGGCCCATCCAGGCGTTGTTCCAGTAGTAGTCGCGCTGATACTGCTTGTAATCGACGTTGACGACGCCCGCGGTGGAGCCGCAGATGACCGCACGAACTGCCGGATCGGAGAAGCCGTCCAGGAACTTATTCGCCGGGTTCAGCGGGTCGCGGAAGATGTCGATTGACTTGCGATAACCTTCGCTCTGCTGCTTCCAGCTAAGGCACTGGCTGCTGTTCACCATCTGCCGGCCCATACGATAGTCGTCGTTGTCACCGTAGTACATCTGGTTGCCCAGCCCAATCTGCTTAAGGTTGGAGAGGCTGACCGTGTTCTTTGCGGCGGCCTTGGCTTGGGCAAAAACAGGGAAGAGGATCGCGGCGAGAATCGCGATAATCGCGATAACGACGAGGAGTTCAATGAGCGTAAAGGCTCGTTTTTGGATGCGTTTGCGGTTCATGGTTGCACTTCGGTGTGACGAAGAATAGGGATTGCGAGGCTAGAAATCGTGGGGCGGAGCCGTGCTCCGGCGGATGTCGAGGTTAAGAGGAACCAAAATCTGCGTCTGCTCGACCGTTTCTTTCGAAACGAGCGCGCCAAGCAACCGGGTCGCCTGCGCCGCCATCTCGAAAATCGGCTGACGTACGCTCGTCAGAGCTGGCACAGACTGGTCGCAGGAGTTCAACGAGTCAAATCCGATCAGGGAAACGTCCTCCGGAACCCGTAGACCCATGTCGCGAAGGATCGGAAGGCAGGCCAGCGCCACCTCGTCCGACCAGCAGAAGATCGCCGAAGGACGATCGCCGTTTGCCATGAGCCGCCGAAGCGGCTCGACATCGGACTGCGGAGAAGGGATTGAGACGACTCGCTCCGGCGCGACCCCGATTCCCGCGCTCTCAAGCGCGTCCCGGTAGCCAACGAAGCGGTCGTTGGAACTGTTCGACCTCTGCGGACCGCGAACCATCGCAATCCGGCGGTGCCCAAGTTCGATGAGGTGACGCGTCGCCATTCGGCCACCCGAATAGTTGTCCGCGTCCACGAACGGGGCTTCGGCCTGGCCTCGGCAGAAGAACTGAACGCAGGGCAGATCACGCGCCTTCAGATTGGAAACCAACGGATCGCCCTCGTCTCTCAGAAGCAACGCCCCATCGATGCGGCCATCCGCCAGCGCGTCCGCCTCCGCCGCAGGAGGCAGATCGCGGGTGTGGAGCATCAGGTCGTAACCCATCTCGACCGCCGCGGTGTTCACTCCGCGCATCACTTCGGAAGAGAAGCCCGACCAACCAGCAAAGTGGCTGCCGCGCTGAAAGACGACCGCGAGGATATCAGTACGCTTAGTGGAAAGCATCCGGGCCAGCGCATTCGGCCGGTAGTTGAGCTCGGCGGCCGCAGCCTTAATGCGGAGCTGTGTCCCTTCGGAGATACGTGCGACGGCGGCGTGCCCGTTGAGTACATAGCTCACCGTCACCTTACCGACCCCGGCCCTCGTGGCCACATCTTGAATGGTTGTCCGCTTCATCGCGTGCTGAACCCGTTCACTAATGTACAACAGGTTCGGGGCAATTAGCAACCCCGTGCGATTTAAACGTCGCTTCGCGCAATATTTCGATGGCGGAGGGGCAAGGGCGATGGGCGGAACTGGATTCTTAACTCCGCCCTCTGCCTCCGTCCCTCCACCCTTGCTAAACTGTCGCCATGAGCAACGAAGCCCTGCGCATCGCCATCATCGGCTGCGGCCAGATCGCCCAGCAGCACATGAAGAACTACCGCGACCTGCCCGGAGTAAAGATGGTCGCCTTCTGCGATCTCAACCTGGAAGCCGCGCAGAAAGCCGCCGCCGAATATGGCCCTGCGGACGCCCTTTCCGACTTCCGTGAGGTTCTAAAGCGGGACGACGTGGACGCCGTCGACGTCTGCCTACACAACAACCTGCACTCTCCCGTCACCATCGCTGCTCTCGAGGCCGGGAAGCATGTCTACTGCGAAAAGCCCATGGCCGGCTCCTATACGGACGCGCTCGCGATGCAGGCCGCGGCCAAACGCACCGGCAAAATGCTCCACATCCAACTCGGCTTCCTCTACGCCGCCGAGACCCGTGCCGCCCGTGAACTCACCGCCGGAGGCCACCTCGGCGAGGTCTTCCACGGCCGCAGCGCCGGCTTCCGCCGCCGCGGCCGACCCTACGTTGACGGATACGGCACCCCCAATTTCGTCCAGAAAAAGCAGGCCAGCGGCGGCGCCCTCTACGATATGGGCGTCTATCACATTTCCCAGATGCTCTATCTTCTCGGAAATCCCGATGTAGCCAGAATTTCCGGAAAAACCTACCAAAAAATCCCCATCGACGCCGCCCGCCAAGCCTCGTCAAATTACGATGTCGAAGAGCTGGCCGTGGGACTGATCCGGTTCAGCGGAGGTCACTCCATGGAACTGGTCGAAAGCTGGGCCGCGAACCTAGACGGCTTCGGCGGCTCCTACATCCTCGGCTCCCTCGGCGGTATCCGCCTGGCTCCTTTCGGCTTCTTCCACAACCTGGACGACCTAGAACTCTCCTCAACCGTCGACATGGGTGCCGCCCGCTTCCGCTGGGCCAATGTCCGAGGCGACGGCCACTTCTACGACAGCAGCCAAGGCCACTGGCTCGCCGCCCTCCGAGGCGACGTCCCCCTCCTCCCCACCGCCGAAATCGCCCTCAACACCATGCTCATCAGCGAAGGCATTTACCTCTCCCAAAAACTCGACCGCGAAATCACCTCGGAAGAGGTGAGAGAGGCATCGGTAAGTACAGCGATCCAGATCTAAACGCCTTTCCATAACCCAAGGACCGCCACTTGCCAGAGTGGCATCCGTCCCAATAGGGTGAGGCAGGGTTTTTCAGACCCAGGAACGCGAAGCGTGTAGCCGGCGGTGATCGTACCGGCGAGAGCCTAACAATAGCCCCACGACTCTAAACGGGGCAGGGCTTTCCGCTCGTACGACCGTCCTCCACCGATCAGGTCCTCCTCCCCGTTTTTCCAGACAAAGCACCAAACTGCTATGATCCGTCAATCAGAGGTTTCACCCCCTCAATCGCCACCGGCGCACTCGGCAATGAACCCTGCCCCAAGATCTTCCGCAGCGCCCGAAACGCCCTCACGGCGCTAAGAAAACAGATGATCGCGCCGAAACCTGTGAATAATCCACCGAAAAAGGACCCCAGCGCGACACTCAAGTAGAAAAGGAGAATAAGCACCAGCCCTCCGAGCAGATTTTCCGCCGCCCGCTCCCCCAAAACCCGAGGACTGTAACCGATTGGCGGGAAAATCGGCCTCCCCTCCGGAATCGGCATGCTCCGCCATAGATCGTGGGCGGCGTCCAAAGCGGCCCGGGACCCCAGCTTCGCCGGCCGGTTAGTCTGCATGTAATCGCTAAGAATCCTAAGGCGAGCCGATCCCATCGTCGGAAATGACAGATCGATGCTGCCCGAGGTCGGTAGCTTCGACTGGACGTCTAACGCGCGAACCGAAAAACTCGTCCGCAACCCCTCGTAAACGATCCATCCGTCCACAAAAGCGACCCACCCGTTCTCCCGCCCGACTTTCCGCCCGTTGTGTAAAACCGTGAGCGTCACCGGATACGCCTTCTCACCGCTCAAATCGGGAAGCTTCGCATGCTCCCTTGCCCCCGGCCTCGCGTAAAGGGTCGCCACCAACCAGGTCGTAATAAGGCCGAGAAACAGAGCTCCGGCACCCATGAAGAAGATGGCAAAGGCAAGGAGTCCCGCCGAACCCAAAAGGAGCCGCCCCAACGACCGGCGTTCCGCCTGCGTCATGTGACGGTCGCCCCAGAGAATCCAGCCTCTCGGCGTGCGCGGATCCTCCGGCCGCCGCTTCCAAACGGCATAGCGCGGTGAAGATGTCGAGAGACTTTCGTCTCTCGACATCTCAGAACACGCCTTGAAGCTTGCCCGTCGAGTCGCCCAGCGTCTCCGCCGGAACGCCCATCGTGTCCAGCATGGACAGGAACAGGTTCGTGAGCGGGGTGTTCGGCTCGAAATTCATGTGGCGTCCGCCCTTCAGACGTCCGCCCGCGCCGCCCACCATCAGCAAGGGAAGGTCGTCGTGGTTGTGCCGGTTGCCGTCGCTGATGCCCGCTCCGTAAAGGAGCATCGTGTTGTCCAGCATCGTCCCGTTCCCTTCCTTAATCGACTTCATCTTGTTGACCACGTAAGCGAGTTGCTCGACGTGGAACTTATCGATCTTTGCCTTCTTGGCCAGCTTTGCCGGATCGCCACCGTGGTGGCTCATGTCGTGGTGACCCTCCGGAACGCCCGCCTGAACATAGGAGCGGTTGCTCCCGTCGTTCGCGAACATAAAGGTGCAGACCCGAGTCAGGTCGGCCTGGAAGGCAAGGATCATCATGTCGCCCATCAGACGGATATGGTCGGAATACTCGCTCGGAATCCCCGACGGCCGCGGCTGCCCGGTGGCGATCCGCGCCGCCTGCGCGCTCTCGAACCGCTCAAGCCGAACCTCGATCTCGCGGACGGAGGTGAAGTACTCGTCCAGCTTCCGCACGTCGCGGCCGCCAAGAGAGGCCTTAAGCCGCCCCGCATCCTCGCTCACAAAGTCGAGGATCGACTGCTTCAACAGCCGCCGGCGGGCAAGGCTTTCACCCTGCTCTTCCGCGTCGCCATTGCCAAAGAGGCGCTCAAAAACGAGGCGAGGGTTAACCTCTTTCGCGATCGGCTGAGTCGCGCTTTTCCAAGAAACGTTCGAGCTGTACGCGCACGAATAACCGCTGTCGCAGTCGCCCGCCAAACCGCTTCGCTCACAGCCGATCTCCAGACTCGCGAACCGGGTTCGGTCGCCAATCCGCATCGCCGCCACCTGGTCAACCGACGGACCGTTGTGAATGTCCGCGCCCGAAGTCTTGTGTGGATGCGTACCCGTGAGCCAGCAGGCCGTCGAGCGGGCATGGTCCCCCGGACCGTCGCCCAAAGCAAAGGCGTTGTGCTGCGCCAAGCCGGTCAAAACGTTGAGCGAGGAGCGGACGCCCTCCAGCGGCTGCAACGTAGACGGCAAAGCGCCTGTGAGCGCGCCGTTAACTGTGGGGGTCCACTCGGCCATGTTGATGCCGTTCGGCACGAAAAGGAACGCCATGCGAACCGGATTCGCGGGCGCCGAGGCGGCAGCGAATGCCATGCCCGGGGCCATCCGCTCCAGCGCGGGAAGGGCCATCATTGCGCCCATACCGCGCAGAAATGTTCGTCGGTCGATTGCGTTCATTTGGCGTTGCCTTTTCGTTTAAGGAAGGGGTCGCTGGTCACAACGGCAGTGACCAAATCGTCGAGGCGATAGCCGCTTGCCGCCACCGCATCCAGAGAGCACCGATCCGTCGATTCGACGGCCCGGCCCAAAGCGTAGGTTAGCAGCTTCTCGCTCAAAGCGCGAGCAAAAAGCGGCTTTTGTTCAAGAAGAATCTTCTTGAGCGCCGTGGCGCCGCGGAAGCTCTTGCCATTGGGCAAGGTGCCGGAAGAGTCCACATCGAACTTGCCTTCCTTATCCCGCCAACGGCCGATCGGGTCGAAGTTCTCCATCCCAAACCCGATCGGGTCCATCTTCTGATGGCAAACCGCGCAGGCCGGATTTTTCCGGTGCTGCTCCATCAACTGCCGAAGCGTCGTCGCCTCGATCTTGTGGGCCTCGTCCGGAATGTCGCTCACGCCGGGGGGAGGGGGTGGGGGAGGGGTATTAAAAATATTCTCCAGCACCCACTTGCCCCGCTTCGTCGGGCTCGTGCGGGTCGGATTGCTGGTCACCGTCAGAACGCTCGCCTGGGTCAAGACGCCGCCGCGGTCGCCCGTCAGAGCAACCTTGCGGAACTCGTTGCCCGTAACCCCGGAAATCCCGTAGAGATCGGCGAGCCGCGCATTCAGGTAGCTGTACTTCGCGTCGATAAAGTCCGTAATCGGCCGCCCGTTCTGAAGGATGCCCAGGAAGAACATCTTCGTCTCGGTCCCCATATCCTCCCGCAGCTCCGGGGTCACCGGGAACCGCGCCGGATCCGGCTCGACGATGGCCAACTTCCGAAGCTGAAGCCACTGCCCGGCGAAGTTGTTCGCCAAAGCCTGCGCCCTTGGGCTGGCGATCATCCGCTTCACCTGCGCCCGCAGAACTGCGGGGCGGATCAACTGGCCCTTCGCCGCCAAGCTCATCAATTCGTCGTCCGGCATCGTCGACCAGAGGAAGTAGCTCAGTCGAGAAGCCACCTCGTAGCTATCCAGCGCCCGAACCTGCATCTTGTTGCCGGGTGGGTCCTGTTCCAGACGGAAAAGGAAGCGAGGAGACGAGAGGCAGGCCTGCACCGCATTCCGCATCCCCTCGTCGAACGATCCACCCTTGAAGCCGGCTTGCCAAACCGGCATGAGCCGGTCGAGGTCCTGGGGGGTAGCCGGCCGGCGGAAAGCGCGGCTGGCAAAACTGGAGATGAACTTCCGGGCGGTCGCCTCTTCCTGACCCTTTGCGGGCTCAAAAGGAATGATCCGCTTGTGCGACTCGGGATAAGTGACCGCGCCGACCGGCCCCGTCACTTCGAGGGCATCGACCAACAGATTCCGGTCCGACTTCGTTTGCGCGTTGTAGTAGTCGTTGGTGAAATTCACCCCGATCTGATGCTTGCCGTCGGGAATGCTCGTCATCACCTCGAACGAGCGGGTCTTCGTATCGGAAACCGTAAAGGTGTCCAGCACCTTGCCGTCCAGCGAGACCTCCATCTTCGGTGCCTCTGGCCCGGCCAACTGACCACGCGCCAGCACTCGCACCCGGTAATTGCCCGGCGCGGTGAGCTTCACTTCTTTCGTCGCGACACCGGTGCTGAACAAGAGAAGGGAGGTGCCGTCGATCGAGCCGCCAACGAAATCGGACCCTTCGAAGTGGCGGGTAAAGGTGTGAGGAACCAGAACGGCCTCTTTCGCCAGCTTCTCCGCGCTGTCAAGGAGCTTCTCCATCAGGAGCGGCGAGATCGTCAACACGTCGCCCATGTTGTCGAACCCGTTGCCCACGTCGTCCCCGGGGAAATCGTCGGCCGGTCTGAGCTTGGTGCCTAAGAGATCCTGAACCGTGTTGTTGTACTCCTCGCGGTTAAGCCGCCGGAGCGTCACGCGGCCCGGGTCGGAGAGCCGGCATTGAGCGGATAGCGCCCCTTGAACCCAGCCCTGAAGCGCCGTGCGCTGGGCCATCGGGAGTTTGCGGCCCGGGGGCATTTCGCCCGCCATGACGCGGCCCATCGCCTTCTCGATGGTCGAAAGATCCGCCATCGCTTGCGCCTCCGTCTGGAACCTTATAAGGTTAAGCCCCGCCGAAGGAGAATCCTTTCCGTGGCAGGAGACGCACTCCGCCGCGAAAAGCGCTTTCACATCACGCGAAAATAAAGGCAGCTTGGCCGAAGGCTTCGCCGCCACTTTTTTTGCATGCGTTTGGACAGGCGGAGCCGCCACGGACCGTAAGGCCGCCAAACCCATCGTGCCCACTGCCAGCGACAACGCTGCAGCGCGTACCGTCGTTATTCCCTTCGTCCGCATTGACTAACCACTTATTGTACGGTCGGCAGACGCCCAAACTCTCCTTTATCGTTCAGGATTATCCGAGAAGACGTATAAGTCTTTGCATCTCTAGCAATTTGCCCTGTTCTCACCCATGGAAACGCTGACCGTCCCCGAATCTCACCTGATCACCCTGAAAGAGGTGAAGGCTAACCCGAAAGTGCGCAAGCTGATCGATGGGGCGAACGAAGTCATGAAGGCGATGGGCTACACCGAACACGGCCATCGCCACGTCGGCGTCGTCACCTCCATCACCCGCTACATCATGGAGCGCATGGAAACCACCCCGCGTGAGGTGGAACTGGCCCAGATCGCCGCCTACCTTCACGACATCGGCAACGTCGTCACCCGCCTTAACCACCCCATGCACGGCGGCGCGATCGCCTTCACTCTTCTAAACGAGATGGGCATGGACTGCGGAGAGATCGCCCCCATCCTCGGCGCCATCGGTAACCACGAAGAGCTCACCGGCGGCCCCGTCTCCGCCATGTCGGCCGCGCTCATCATCGCCGACAAAAGCGACGTCCACTACAGCCGCGTCCAAAATCCGGTGCCCGAAAGCTACGACATCCACGACCGCGTCAACAGCGCCGTCCGCCGGAGCCGCGTCGAGATGGATAAGGAAAAGCGCTGCATCGAACTCGACCTCGAGATCGACATCACCCAAGCGACCGTGATGCAGTACTTCGAGATCTTCCTCTCAAGAATGGTCATGTGCCGAGCCTCCGCCCAAACTCTCGGCTACAAGTTCGCTCTAAACGTCAACGGAACCTACTTAGAGTAAATGCCGCCTTCCAGGCGGCATCCCCCTTGTAACCCCGGCTTCCAGCCGGGCGCGTCCGCCAACCAGGAGATTTTTCACGACGCCACCCCCGTCCGAAGGCGGTCTGCAATGGGGTAAAATCATATATCAACTTTAAGGGTCGACCGCTTCTGGCCAACCGGATTTCACGAGATTAATTACGAGATTTCCCGTAAAAGATGGTCTTAGAGTTGATATATTTCATCAACCGATTCGGCGTCATCGGCTCTCAGGCCTAAGAACTCTCCGAGATTTCTCCGAGAAGAAATTCGTTCCCTTTGCCAATACGGAAAATCGAAACGACCGTGGATTTCGTCTCTAGCGCGCCTTTGAGAATCGACGCGTGACGTCCCCGCCCCCACTGGCGTCTATAATGCCAGCAAGCCTAACACCGCTTTCGGATTCGTAAGGATCCAACGGTTCGGAGAAATTCTTTAGATGAAGCGATCGATTGGAAGCCTTCTGCTCACGACCCTAGCCGTCGGAGCGTTCGCGCAGGCGAACTTCACTATCGTGCGTCCGGTGGACAACTCCCGGGTCCGCGAAAAGGTGAAGATCCTTTTCCCCAAGGGAAGCATTCCCCCCGGCGGCTACGTCGGAATCTTCCTGGACGGCCAACTGATCGACGCGGTGGTTCCTCCCGTCTCGGGCAAGTATCAGCAGTACATCCTCGACACAAAGGGCCGCGGCCTTGAGGACACGCCTGCTGGTAAGCCTTCCCGCCTCGAAGCCAAGCTTTTCGTCAATTACAACGATCAGCCCCGCATCGTCCGCACCTCTTCGATCGACCTGAACATCGCGAACACCGCGAGCATCAAGGTTCCGAACGCCGGCTTCAAACTTCGCTACAATTTCACTCCGGGCACCGAACTCGTCTATCAGATGACTCAGCGAATCGCGATCGACACGATCAGCGAGTCGCAGAACAAGCTGGGAGGCAAGCCCGCCGAACTTCCGCTCGATACGGAAATGGTCCGCATGAAATACGCCGTGGATAACGCCTACGGCAACGGTGATGGTCTCGTCCGGATGCAGGCTATGCCGGAGAAAGGCAAGACCTACGCCATCCTGACCATCTCGGGAAGCGAAGAGCCTAAGAAGTACACCAACAGCGAGATGTCCGCCATCTACATGCGGCTCACCTCGACCGGTAAGGAAGTCTTCGGCTCCATCCCCGCTTATTGGCAGTTGGAAGGCACGAGCTCGAGCGGCGTCCGCACCGACCTGTTCGCCGCGTTCCCCCTCCCGAGCCTTCCGATCAAGTCGGTTCGCCCCGGTGACTCCTGGTCAACCAAGTTCCAGAACGGCAAGATCGACCTCGAAAAGCTTTACGGCCAGACGAGCGTGGTAAACGCCGTCGGACCGGCCCGCGGAGAATTCGTCGGCGTCGAATGGGAGATGGGTCACCCTTGCGCGAAGATTAAGAACTCGATCGCGGAAGGCCAGATGTCCGATGCGGACAAGAAGATGATGAAAGAGGGCGCCCAGATCGCGGGCGACAAGCTCAAGGTCGACGAGACGGTCTGGTTCGCCATGGACACGCACCAAGTCGTGAAGATCGTTCGCGACACCACGCTCGAAACCAAGCAGGAAGCCTCGGCCGGCTCGCCGTTCGGCGGCGGAATGCCCGGCGGCGGCCCCATGGGCCCCTCGGCTCCCAGCGGTGCGGGCGGTGGCGCTCGACCCGGCGGCAAGTCAGACTCCTCGACTCCGGTTGGTCCGGTGAACCTTCAGCAGCGCCCAGGTCTCCCGGGCGGCCGAGGTGGTCCGGGCGGACGCGGTGGTCCTAGCTTCCCAGGTGGCCCCGGCGGTCCTGGAGGCCCCGGCTTCCCCGGTGGTCCCGGCGGCCGGAATGGCGCCTCGGGCGGCGGAAGCCAGGGCGAAGCAACCTTCATTCGAATTCGAATCCAGCGCGTTTTCGTTCTGGAGAGCTAGGAGAACTTAGGCCAACGTTCAATCGTCGTGCCCCCGAAGACCGGGTCGTCTATACAGGCGACCCGGATGAGTTTAGGCTAACGCTCGTCGAGCATCTCGAAGAGCTCCGCGACCGCATTATCCGGGTGATCTCGGTCCTGATTGTCGCCTGGATCGGCGGCTGGTTCGCCGTGATGCCGGTATATGGCTACGTTAATGGCGTCATTGAGCGGGCGATCCTTGAACGAATAGGAAAGTTCGTCAAGTTCCAGACGGTTTTCCACAATACGACAGAGCCCTTCATGCTCAAAATGAAGCTGTCGTTTTACATTGCGCTCATCATCGTCCTGCCGTACATTGTCCTGCAAGTCTGGGGTTTCGTTGCCCCGGCACTTAAAGATAACGAGCAGCGACCTTTCAAACGGCTAGCCCCCATCTCAGGATTTCTGTTTCTGTTGGGAGCGGGCTTTGCGTGGCTCATCGTTCCCACAACTTTTTCCTGGTTTGCCAGTTACGCGGAAGAGTTTCCCGGAACGGGAATCAATCAGGAAGCCGGTCTTCAAGTTTTTCTCGTCGCCAAGATGCTTCTGGCTTTTGGTGTCGCTTTCCAACTGCCGCTCATCGTTTTTGGCATGGGGATGGCGGGAATTCTTTCTGCGGATACCTTGCTTAAGTATTGGCGCCATGGTGCCAGCGCGATCTTCGTGATCTCGATGATCATCACTCCGAGCCAAGACCCGGTCTCGATGCTGATGATGGCCATCCCGCTCACGTTGCTCTTCATCGCCAGCGTCTACGCCGTCAAGTTCGTCCAGCGGAAGAAGGTCCGGATCGAATCGGAAGACAACATCCCGCTTGAGGTGATCCGCACCGGCGAGCCGATCGCGGTCCGCGAGAGTGACGAGCCGGTCAACGCCAACTTAGGCGAACCCGCCATCCCTCGGGACGACGAGACGATTGATCAGCAGGGGACGTCCTAAGAAAGGCACGATGGTCTGGAGACCATCGCCACGATGACCGACGCCTTTGACGACCCGGCCCTCCAATCCCAGATCGCGCATGTCGAGGAGCTCCCCGCGATCGATGCGGTCTACGGGGAGACGACCGCCCCCATGCATCCGCTCCTCCGGGAGCGGCTGGAGGCCCACGGTTCGACGCGCCTCTACTCGCACCAGGCAAGGGCCTATGAACTTAGCATGGCCGGCCACGACGTGGTGGTCACGACCGGAACGAACAGCGGCAAGACCCTCTGCTACAACCTCCCCGCCCTGCAGATCTGCCTCACCGAACCCGCCGCCCGGGTCCTCTATCTCTTCCCAACAAAGGCCCTCGCCCAAGACCAACTCGGTCGCCTCCACTCCCTAATCCCCGAAACCGGCGTCAAAGCCGCCACCTATGACGGCGACACCCCCGTCGGCCAGCGCGCCGCCGTTCGCCGCCTCTCGCATCTTCTGCTGACCAACCCCGACATGCTCCACGTCGGCATCCTTCCCGGCCACGAGCACTGGGGGAAGTTCCTCCGCTCCCTCCGAATGATCGTCCTCGACGAGATGCACGTCTACCGCGGCGTCTTCGGTTCGAACGTGGGAAACGTATTACGCCGCCTCCTCCGCCTCTGCGAATGGCACCGGGCAAAGCCCCGCATCGTCGCCTGCAGTGCCACCATCGGTAACCCCCGGGAAGTCTTCAAGCAACTCACCGGCAGGGAGGCGGTGCTGGTGGATGAGGACGGCTCCCCGCACGGCAAGCGGACCTTCGTCTTCTGGAATCCGCCCGAAGTCGGCGAAGGCAAGCGGCTCAGCGCCAACGTTGCCACCAGCGAAATCCTCGCCTCCCTCGCTGAAGCTGGCCAACGAACCCTCGCCTTCTCCCGCGCTCGGGTCTCCGCCGAACTCGTCCTCCGCTACACCCGTCGCCGCGTAGCCGAAGGCTCCGTGCCCCAAGAGGCTATCGAAAGCTATCGAGCCGGCTACACCCCGAAAGAGCGCAGAGGCATCGAACAAGCGCTCTTCAAAGGCAAGCTGCTTGGCCTCAGTGCCACCAGCGCGATGGAACTCGGCGTAGACGTCGGCGGCCTGGACGCGGTGGTGATCAACGGCTACCCCGGCACCGGCTCCTCCTTCTGGCAACAGGCGGGCCGCGCCGGACGTGGAACCCGCGATGGGCTTGCCGTCTTCGTGGCCCACGAGGATCCTCTCGACCAGTTCCTCGTCCGTCAGCCCCGCTTGCTGTTGGACGCCCGGAACGAACGCGTCGGCCTCAACCCCCAAAACCCCCAGATCCTCGGCGCCCACCTCCGCTGCGCCGCCCACGAAAGGCCCCTTGCTCCCAGCGAGCTTCATCTATTTGGCGAAGGGGCCGTCGAAGCCACCGAGGCATTGGACCGAAGTGGCGAACTGGAGTTTCGTGCCGGTCTCTTCTTCTATCCCTCGATCGATCCGCCCGCCCCGAAAGTCTCGATCCGAGGCGGGGGCGGCGAGTCGGTTCGCCTCATGGTCGGAATGGACGAGATCGGGAGCATGGAGCGATACCGCGCGATGACCTCCGCTCACGAAGGCGCGGTCTACCTCCACCGTGGCGCCAGCTTCCTTGTCCGGCAGCTCGATCTCGAAGCCGGGATCGCTCAGATGGAGCCTCAGGAAGTGGGCTACTACACCCAGACCATCGTTCGTTCGGTGCTTGATGCCTCTCCCGCCTTTCTTCGAGAAGGCGACTTCTCGCTCAGTGGCCTCAACGTGACGGACATGGTGGAGGGCTACCGGAAGCGGTCGCTCGACGGCGATTCGGTCCTGAGTGTGGAAGAGCTGGACCTCCCTCCTCAGAGCTACGACACCGTCGGCATCCGGATCGATCTCCCGCCGCTCGATATGGATATCGAGCCGATGGCCCAGATCGGCGCCGTCCATGGTTTGGAGCACGCGCTGCTCGCCGTCGCCCCGCTTCTCGCGGGTTGCGATCGCGGCGACCTTGGTTCCGCCTGGTACGCCGTTTTCCCCGACACGCTGGCTCCCGCCGTCTTCGTCTTTGACAAGACACCGGGAGGCGTAGGCCTTAGCGAGAAACTGTTCGAATCTCGCGAAGCCTGGATCAACGCCGCGCTCGATCTTCTCCAAACCTGCCCCTGCGTCGAGGGCTGCCCCGCATGCCTCCTTTCCGCTCGATGCGAGGCGATGAACGAGACGTTGGCGAAGGCCGGAACGATCGAGGCGATCCAAACTCTCCGCGAGGCATTCTAGAATTGGGAATCGAAAACTCTCTCCTCCTCTCCCTTCTAGCCGCCGATGCCCCCGACGAATCGGTCGCCGCAGCGATGCCGGCCTGCGTTTTTGGTCTGACCGGTGAGTTCGGCAGTTCCGGTTTCGGGGCGACCACCCTTGAAGGCCATCTGGTCGTTTTCACCCATCCGGAGTTCTATCAGGTCGCGGGCCTACCCGAAGGCTTAGACACGGTCGAGGCGACCGCCCAGCAGGCGGCCGACTACGCCCTCGCCGTCCGGCTCCTCGGGTTCGTCATAAACCCCGGGACTCATCAGCGTTTCATCCCCATCGGAATGTGGCGGGACGAAGCTCCCGTGCCCGACCTGCCGAAGGTGCCCACTCTGGCGCCGGTTGCCCACGTACCGGATGGCCTTGCCGCCGCGATCGTGGCTGCGGCGGAGGATTCCTCCGTCGAAGCGGTCTGGATCGCCGCTGGCCCCGCCGTTGCCACGCGCCCCCATCCCGATCCCGCATTCGAGGCCGGACTCCTCGCCCGCGACGTCCGTATCCCCTCATACGGCGCGTCTCTTTGGTGGCCCGCCCTCTTTTCTCGCGAGACGGCGGCCAAAGCGAAAGCCACCTTCCGGTCCCTCACGGAGCCCTTGTCGGCGGATCTCGTGGCCGACCTCGTGGCCGAAGGCCAGCGCCAGGGACTCACCGAGCTATGGACATTCGAAGCCGAATTCGAAGGGCAGCCACCCGTCCTGGCGCTGGCCTATGCTCCCCATCCACACGACGGGTTCGCCGCCGAATTCGACCGTATTCACCACGCGCATTCGTTGGGAGAGACAACGGTCCCGCTGCTCTCCGCCGAAACCCTCCGTGAGGTCTTGCCGCGCATCGGAGAATGCTTAATTTAGCAAAAAGTTCTTGATTCGGGGCCGGAAGTGGGTTAAACTAGTAGACGTAAGACTACTATGAACAAGTCCACTGCCTCCGCACGAAAAGCGCCGACGAAGAGGCCCTCGTCGGCGATGGAGCTGTATGTCTGCCGTAGCGGACCCAAGCGAGGAGACGCGCAACTAGAGGCGGCTTTCCGCACCCGCTCGGAAGCTGTCGCCTTTCTGGCAAACGTCCACGGGCTCGCCAGCGACGAGCAGAAGGCCCTCTCTCGCGAAGGCAAACTCTCCCTCGACCCTTTCTGGCATGGGAGCGAGACCTGCGCAATCCAAGCCGTTAAGATGCCGCCGACGGATGCGGAACGGGCTTTGAGCGGAGAGATGTTTCTTTAGAATTTAGAAACTAGGGGGTCAACCATCAAATAAGACAATCAAAAAAACAAAAAATCACGGGATTCCCTCGTGAATCTCGGAAGATTCAATCATCAAATTAGTCAAATAGGAAGGGGTGGGGCGAGAACCTTCCGATTCCCTCGCAAATCGAATCTGCAACTCAAAGGTCAACCCCCGAAGCCATTGGGCACGGGAACCCCTGACTCCCAATGACCTTAGAGCCGCAATCCGACCTATTCGACTAAAAGGAACAAAACCTAGTCCCTAACCCCTAATCCCCATCCCCTCACAAGGTACACTGCTCTTCTGCCGAAAGGCTCTCTGCCCCGTCACGCCCAACTGGTGAGATGGGGTCGCTAGACCAGAGGGAGCAGAACAAGACCGCATGGCTAACAAGAAGTACGAAGCCCTTTACATCGTCAAACCCGATCTTTCCGATGCCGACGTGCAGAAGATCGCCGACCGCTATAAGGGCGTGGTCGAGACCAATGGTGGCACCGTCGAGTCCGCCGGCAAGTGGGAAAAGCGAAAGCTCGCCTACGAGATCAATGGTCTGAAGGAAGGCAACTACATCCTCATGTTCTTCGAGGCTCCTCCCAAGGTGCCCGCCGAGCTGAACCGCCTCCTGGGCATCAGCGACGACATCGTCCGCCACCGCATCTACCTGCGTGAGCGCATCGAAGAATCGGCCGCTCCGGCTGCCGCCGCTCCTGTCGCCGCCGAGTAATTCCCATGAGCCTCAACCGCGTGACCCTTATTGGCCGCATGGTGCGCGATCCTGAATTGCGCACCACCAACACCGGCAAAAATGTCGTCGAGTTCTCCATCGCGGTGGACAAGCGCATCAAGCCGCAGGATCCGAATCAGCCGACCGCCGACTTCTTCCGCTGCAAAGCGTGGAATCAGACGGCCGACTTCGTGAGCCAATACGGCGGTAAGGGTCGCCTCACCGCGGTCGATGGCCGCCTTGAGACGCGCAAGTACGTCGACAAGGACGGCAACAACCGCGAGATCGTGGAGATCGTGGCCGACAACGTCAACCTCCTTGACCGCCCCAGCGACCGCGAAGGCGGCGGGGGGGGCGGTTACCAGGGTGGAAACTCCGGTGGCGGCAACGAAGGCGGCGGCTACTCGCGACCGTCTGCACCAGCCCCTCGACCAGCCGCTCCGGCCGCCGACGAATACGACCCGTTCGCCGACGAGTGAACCTGGGAGCGCGGACTTCAGTCCGCCTTGTCGGCCTAAGCCGAAAAAGCCTTTCGAACTCCAAGTTCGAAAGGCTTTTCATTGAGCTAGTTTCAGTTCTTCCTAATCCAATCCAGCGCTTCGGTCAACCGAGCCTTATCCTTCGCGTCCGCGTTCGCAAGCAACTTCTCCACCGCCAGGATCTGCGCTGACTTCAGCGCCTCCGCGCTCGCGACATTGATGTCCGGCGTCACCCCGGTCCCCTCCCAGTTGGTCTTTGTGATCGGGTTGATCGCCCGTCCAACCGGCACAAAGACGCCAAAGTGGTCGTTCAGCCGAACCGTGTGTCCTGGATTCGCCCCGCCCCAGGTGGACTCCCCGACAATCGTCGCGCGCTTCTGGGTCTGCAGGTCATACGCGCACTCCTCCGCCCCGGACGCGGTGCGCTTACCGGTTAAGACGTAAACGTCCCGATCAAGGTATTTCGGCCCAGGCACCTTCTTGGAGGTCCAGAAATCGGTGGTTCGGTTATAGGGGCGGAAGTAGATGCTGTTGATTAGGGTTGGCTTATCGAAGAGGTAGGAGCAGACCATCTGCACCGTGCTCGGATCACCGCCTCCATTGCCCCGCAGATCGATGATGAGCGCGTCCGTCCGGGCCACGAAGGCCATGGCCGCGCGGAGCGGCTCTTTCGCCGCTTCCGGCGAATAGAACCCATCGAGCCGGATATAGCCTATGTTCCCGGCCAATCGCTCCACTTTCTGGAATGCCCCGTTGTCTAGCCGCTCGAATCGCTTGCCCTCCTCAATCTCCGCCGGGCTCGGCACTCCCGCGTTCTTTCGTTCGGGAAGCGATTCGGCCGAGTATCGAACCCTTAAGTGAGCATCATGGCAAACATCCTTGAGGTCGTCAGTGAGTTGTTTGGCGAACGCCGGGCCATCCACGATGCCGTCGTACGCATGGGCGGCCAGCTTCTGCCGAACCGCGGCCTCCGCCTTGGTGGCGATCTCCGGAAACACGTACTCCTGGCGCATGGCGGCAAAGATGCCATTGATGGTTTGCGTTTTAACTTCGGACGTCAAATCGGCGCGTCCAAGCGTAAGGGCGAGAAAGGGTAGGAGTGGCATGAGGTTTCAGGGGTGCATAAGGCCGCGAACGAGCAGGTCGATCATGGCGATGAGTTGAACTTCGATAGAGTCAGGGTTGCCGAGATCGGAGACGCTGAGGCTGTAAGGTAGGAAGGCGTTGGTGGCTAGAAGAAGGGTTCGAGCGGTGGCGGAGGGATCGTCAACCTCGAAATCGCCATCCTCTTTCCCCTCGATCAAGCAGTCGGTAATCAGCTCGGCTTCGGTTTCGAAGGCAGCCCGCCGTCGCTGCATATAGGCGGGTCGCACTACGGCAAAGAGATCGTCAAGACCCAGGTGATAGTCCTGAACTGCCCGCACCCGAGTCATGACCCGGTCGTGAAGCATCGCTCGGAGGCGACTCTCTGCGGAGCCCGCAGAAGCAAGTGACTCCCGCATCCCGGCCTGGGCTTGCGAGACGACGCGGCCGATGGACGAGAGGCCGACGTCCTCCTTACTCCCAAAGTGGAGATAGATCGTGCGCTTGGCGACCCCGGCCTCGCGGGCTAGGTCGTCCATGCTCATTTTCAAAAACCCGTACTGCGCCATGATCCGGTCGCAGGCGTCGAGAATGGCTTCCCGAGTATCGATTCGCCGGACGGTGGTCATGCCTCATTGTATGCATGAATGCACGAATTCTGTTCTTCGTGCATGACCAAAGGCCCATGGGGTTCTAGGGCCAATGGGCCTTTAGGGGTGCGCTCCAATTCCTAATGCCCATGTCGAATGACCCGGCCCCAATACGTCGCCGAACACCCCGGAATTTCAAGTGACGAAAAAAATTGAACTTTTAATTTTTTCTGAAAGTTGAGAAAACCCTTTTCTTTAGGAGAGGAACGGGGGTTGAATATAGCTGCCGTGGTTCCGACTCGTTTCGCGAAATACGTCTGGCTGGTGCTGCTGTACAACCTTGCAGCCATCGCTTGGGGTGTTTTTGTCCGCGCTGGCCGCTATGGCGACGGCTGCGGTAGCCGCTGGCCTCTTTGCGATGGCAGTTCGCAGCCTCTCCAGGGCAGCATCAGCAAGATCATCGAGTCTTCGCACCGGATTTCCACCGGGCTGATCGGACCGATGGCCTTGGTCATGGTGGTCTGGGCTTACCAGGCTTTTCCGAAAGGTCACCTCGCCCGAAAAGGAGCGGTGGCCACTCTTATCGCCACCATCATCGAAGGTCTTGTCGGGGCGGCGCTCGTAAAGTTTGGGTGGGTCACCACAAACGACTCCGCACTCCGCGCCGGAGCGATGGCGATCCATGCGATCTCCACATTCTTCTTGCTCGGCGCGATCACGGTTACCCTCCTTGCAGGCGCTGGACTCCCTCGCGTTCGTCTGAAAGGGCAGGGTACGGTCGGTTGGATGCTGGCGATGGGCGCGGTCGGCATTGTGGTCCTTGGTATCTCGGGCGCCATCTCCGCCCTGGGTCACCAGCTCCACGAAACCCCTGACGTCCTTAAGGCCGCAATGAACCCGGCCACCCACTGGATGGTTCGTCTCCAGCCCTGGCATCCGTTCATCGCCGGCTCGATCGGCCTCTATCTTTTGCTTGCGGCCGGCCTCCTTCAGCACCTGCGCCCCGACCCGAGGGTCGTCAAGGCATCTCGATGGGTAGTCGCCGTGTTCGTCGCGCAACTTCTTCTTGGCCTGGCTAACATCTGGCTTAAAGCCCCGATCCCCATGCAGATGGGGCACTTGGTGCTCGCCGACATCAACTGGATCTCCCTCATCGTTCTCGGAGCCTTCTGTTTCTCGGACGGCGTCGAGCATGTCGAGCATCGCCCCGCCCCTGCTGAAGCCGAGCAGTCTGAGCCGCTTAAAGGCCGCGAGCTCATCAAGGCGTACGTCGCGCTGACCAAGCCGCGAGTCATCTCCCTCCTTCTCTTCACGACGCTGACCTCGATGATCGCGGCGAAAGGTGATTGGCCTGGTCTCTGGCTCTTCCTGGCCGTGGGGATCGGCGGATATGCCGCCGCCGGTGCGGCTAACGCGATCAATATGGTGATTGACCGCGACATCGACTTCACGATGAAGCGAACGGCAACCCGTCCGACCGTCACCCAGTCGATCCCTAGCGAGCACGTCCTCATCTTCGCCTTCGCCCTTGCGGCCGGTTCGTTCGGCATGCTGTGGGGCGCGGCGAACTTGCTGAGTGCGGTTCTTGCCTTCAGCGGTTTGGTCTTCTACGTCGTGGTCTACACGATGCTTCTGAAGCGCCGCACCTGGCACAACATCGTGATAGGAGGCGCTGCAGGGGCTTTTCCGCCGCTGGTGGGCTGGGCGGCCGTCACCAACGATCTTCCGCCGCTGGCCCTCTACTTGTTCGCCATCATCTTCGTGTGGACGCCGGTCCACTTCTGGGCTCTGGCGATCTTGCTCAAAGACGACTACGCAGCGGCCGGTGTGCCGATGCTGCCCGTCGTGAAAAGCGAGCGGTTTACCGTCATCCAGATCGCGATCTATACCGTGGTGACGGTGATCGCGACCATGATTCCTTACTTTATGCCCAACGTGGGCTACATCTACGCGATCGCGGCGGTCGTTTTGAACGCCCTTCTCATCCGCTATTGCGTGCGACTTTTCAAAACGGTGGATCGACCTCGCGCGAGCGGTTTGTTCCACTATTCGATGCTATACCTAGCTCTTTTGTTCCTCATGCTGGCCGTCGACCGCTGGGTCGTGAGGGTTTACGCATGATTGGTTCAGCGAGCCTAAAAACCTGTTCGGTATCCTTGAGGGCACCGGGCGACGCGACGTTTTCGATGACGTTTTATCTCCCACGATTTTTTACGGAGCAACGATAGATGGCACAGATCTTTAAGCCGAGCGCAAACAACGTTGCGAAGGTGACCCTTATGGGGATCGCCATCGTGCCGCTTACCCTTGGGGTGGGCGTTGCGGCCCTCTCCCGTTCTCCGGCCAATACTAAGGTGAACGTTCCAAAGAACCAGCCGGTTCCGTTTTCTCATCAGCATCACACTTATGAGCTCGGAATCGACTGTCGATACTGCCACACCAGTGTCGAAAAGTCCTGGTACCCGGGTCTTCCGGCGACCGAGACGTGTATGAGCTGCCACTCGCAGATCTGGACGAACTCGCCGCTGCTGCAGCCGATTCGGGAGAGCTACGAGACCAACCAGCCGATCAAGTGGAACCAGCTGAACAAGCTCCCTGAGTTTGTTCACTTCAACCACTCGATCCACATTAACCGCGGTGTGAACTGCAACACCTGCCACGGCCCGGTGAACAACATGCACATCACCTGGCGTGGCAACTCGTTCCAGATGCAGTGGTGCCTCCAGTGCCACCGCGCACCGGAGCGATACCTTTATAAGGATTTGTCCAAGCCGAACCAAAGCCCTCGCGAGCAGGTGTTCGACCTTTATTGGAAGTATCAGGAGAAGGGAGCGAAGGGGCTCTCCCCGGTCGAACAGGAGCTTATCGAAGGTAAGTGGAATGGCGACATGGATAAGGAGTTCGTAATCGCAGGCCGCAAGCTTGTGAACGAGTACGGCGTTAAGGTTCAGCAGCTTGCCGACTGCTCGGTGTGCCACTACTGATGAGCGAAGTTCCCATGCAAGACGAAGGCCTCGACAACATGAAGGAGCAGCTCGCCGGCAAGACCGGGCGCTCCTACTGGCGCACGATGGGCGAGATCTCGGAGACTCCCGAGTTCCAGAAGTTCCTGGACGACGAGTTTCCGCATCGCGCAACCCTGCTCCAGATCGACCGCCGCTCCCTCCTGAAGTTCATGGGCGCCTCCATGGCGCTTGCCGGACTCTCGGGTTGCCGCAGTGTCTTCATGCCGGAAGACAAGCTGGTCCCCTACGTTCGCCAGCCGGAAGAGCTGGTGCCGGGCAAGCCGCTCTTCTATGCGAGCGCGGTGACTCTCGGCGGCTACGCGACGGGTGTCCTCGTCGAGCAGCACGAGGGCCGTCCGACCAAACTCGAGGGTAATCCGCAGCATCCCGCTTCGCTGGGCGCTATCGACCCCATCAGCCAGGCGTCGCTTCTTTCGCTCTACGATCCGGACCGCGCCGATGCTCCCGTTCTCTACGGTGACCTCGGTAGCTGGGCCGGTTTCTACGACGCGATGTCCAAGGCGCTGCGTGGAGCCGGAGATGGTTCGAAGGTTCGGATCGTCACTCCGGCGGTCACTTCGCCCACGTTGAACGGTCTGATGGGCAAGTTCCTTGCCAAGTACCCGGGAGCGAAGTGGATTGCCCACGAGCCCGCCGGTCAGGGAAATGTTCACGAGGGTGCGCGACTGGCCTTCGGCCGACCGCTGAACCCGATTTACGATTTCTCGAAGGCGAAGGTCGTGGTGTCGCTGGACGCCGACTTCTTCACCGCGGCCGAATTCCCGGGAGCCCTGCGTTATGCGCGGGACTTCATGAACGGTCGTCGGGTGCAGGGCAAGACGGGCGAGATGAATCGCCTCTACGCCTTCGAAAGCACGCCGGCGCTGGTCGGCTTCTCCGCGGATCACCGCTGGCCGGTCAAGGCATCCGATATCCGCTCGATTGCCGAGGCGATGCTTGGGGGGCGGGATGTCGCTGGACTGCCGATCCAGAAGATTCTCGCCGACGTAGCGAAGTATCGGGGCCAAGCGGTCGTTGTCTGTGGCCCTCATCAGCCCCCCGCGGTCCACGCCCTTGTTCACCAAATCAACCAGGCGATCGGAGCGGTCGGCAACACGGTTCGCTACATCGCTCCCGTCGAGGCGACGGTCAACGATCGCGTCGGTTCGCTGGCAGATCTAACGAAGGACCTCAACTCAGGCACGGTCGATACGGTGTTCATTCTCGGAACGAACCCGGTTTACAGCGCACCCGCCGACCTTAACTTCGGTGAGGCTCTCACGAAGGCCAAGCTTTCCGTTCACCACAGCCTGGTGCAGGACGAGACGAGCGCCGTTTGCCAGTGGCATGTGCCCGCGACCCACTCGCTAGAAGAGTGGAGCGACGCCCGCGCCTTCGACGGCACCGTCAGTATCATTCAGCCTCTAGTGGCTCCGCTCTTCGACGGTCAGTCGACGATCGAGTTCATCTCCGCGCTGCTTGGTCAACCGAAGACGGCTTACGAGTTGGTTCGGGCTCAGTGGCAGTCGACCGGTCTTGGGGGAGATTTCGAGAAGAGCTGGCGAACCGCCGTCCACGACGGTCTGGTTGCTGGCAGCGCCTTCCCGGCCATCGTTCCCGTGCCGCTCACTCCCGAGCTTCCGGTGGCCTTGCCGCTGGCAGGTAAGGAAGTCGTCTTCCGGGCCGATCCCCATATCTATGACGGCACCTACGCGAACAACGGTTGGCTTCAGGAGCTTCCGAAGCCGGTTAGCAAGCTGACGTGGGACAACGCGATCATCGTCAGCGAGAAGACGGCGCGGGCCATCGACGCGAAGATCGACGATGACGTGGTCGTGAAGCTTGAAGTGAACGGCCGAACCGTGGAAGGGCCGGTCTTCATTCAGCCGGGTCAGCCTGACGATTCGATTCTCGTTTATCTCGGCTACGGTCGAAGCTCCGGCGGCACGATCGCCTCGGTGAAGGGGGACGACGGCGGCGGCTTCAATGGCTACTCGCTGATGACCCAGGCCGGATCGATTGCTGGGGGCGCGACCCTCACGCTCATCGGCGGAGAATCGACGCTCGCGACGACGCAGGGCCACCAGCCGATCCAGTCGGACCGCATCGAGGACGAACGCGACGTCGTTCGTGCTGGCACGCTCGCGGACTTCCTTAAGGATCCCAACAGCCTCAAGCCGAATTTCGCGGCGGATAAGAAGGAGATCGAGGAGCAGAACCTGTTTCCCGACGAGATCTATCCTCGTGAAGGCAACCAATGGGGCATGACGATCGACATGAATACGTGCATCGGCTGCAACGCGTGCGTTGCCGCCTGTGTCGCGGAAAACAACATCCCGGTCGTTGGTAAGCGCCAGGTCGGACGTCACCGAGAAATGCACTGGATCCGCATCGACCGCTACTACAGCGGCGACAGCGAGAACCCGCAGGCTACGTGGCAGCCGATGATGTGCGTCCACTGCGAGAAGGCGCCTTGCGAACCGGTCTGCCCGGTTGGCGCGACCGTCCACTCGCACGAGGGGCTGAACCAGATGGTTTACAACCGCTGCGTCGGCACCCGCTACTGTTCGAACAACTGCCCCTACAAGGTGCGCCGCTTCAACTATCTGAACTACTCGGACAACCAACCGCAGTTCAGTGAGGCCGCCCGAGCGGTGGTCGCCGGTAAGGAAATTCCTGGCCCGATTAACACCCCGAAGGCAAAGGGCATCGAGCTTCTCCGGATGGTCAACAACCCGGACGTCACGGTCCGTGGTCGCGGAATCATGGAGAAGTGCACCTACTGTGTGCAGCGCATCAACGACGCCCGCATCGAAGCCAAAAAGCTTGGACGCGGCATCCGCGATGGCGACATCGTCACCGCCTGCCAGCAGGCATGTCCGACGCAGACGATCGTCTTCGGGGACATTGACGACAAGGAGTCGGCAGTCGGCCGCCTCCGGAAGGATCCAAGAAGCTATCTCGTTCTCGAGGAGCTTCAGACCCGGCCGAGGACTTCGTACCTCGCCAAGCTGCGAAACCCGAATCCCGAGATCGAGGTGAACGCCTAAGCCATGGCCAAAAACCCACCGCTAAACGACGTCCTCATCACGGGGCAGAACACCTACGGGTCGATCGACGATTCCGTCGGTTCGCTCATCCTGAACCAACGCCGGCATAAGAAAGCCTGGTTCGTGCTGTTTGCCATCGGTCTGATGGGAACCGGCATCCTGGGTATCGCCATCACATGGCTGCTCTACCAAGGTGTTGGAATCTGGGGCAACAACCAACCGGTCGCATGGGCGTTCGACATCGTCAACTTCGTCTGGTGGATCGGTATCGGGCACGCGGGAACGCTGATCTCGGCGATTCTCCTCCTGCTTCGGCAGAGTTGGCGTAACTCGATTAACCGCTTCGCGGAGGCGATGACGATCTTCGCCGTTATGTGCGCGGGTCTCTTCCCGCTTCTGCACACCGGCCGGCCCTGGGTCGCGATCACCTGGCTGTTCCCGTATCCGAACATCATGGGCGTCTGGCCACAGTTCCGCTCGCCGCTGGAGTGGGACGTGTTCGCGGTTTCCACCTACTTCACGGTTTCGCTGGTCTTCTGGTTCATCGGTCTGGTTCCGGACTTCGCAACGCTCCGCGACAAGGCCACGAACAAGTGGGCGCGGGTTGCGTTTGCGATCCCGGCGCTCGGCTGGCGCGGCTCCAACCAGCATTGGCACCGGTATGAGCAGGCTTACCTGCTCCTCGCGGGTCTTTCGACTCCGCTGGTTCTCTCGGTCCACACGATCGTCTCCTACGACTTCGCCGCGTCCATCGTCCCGGGTTGGAACGTCACGGTCTTCCCGCCGTACTTCGTCGCAGGCGCCGTCTTTGCCGGCTTCGCGATGGTTATGACCTTCGCCATTCCGGTTCGCGCGGCCTACAAGCTCAAGCACCTGATCACCGACCGCCACATCGACTGGATGTGTAAGGTCACGCTGGCGACGGGCATGATCGTCTTCTACGGTTACATCCTAGAAGTCTTCTTCGCCTACTACTCCGGCTCGCCGCAGGAGTACGACATGACGGTCTTCCGCCGGTTTAACGGACCGTACGCCTGGGCTTACTTCTCGCTCATCTTCTGCAACGGCATCGCCCCCCAGATTTTCTGGTGGCCCTATGCTCGCCGCAACTTGGTGATCGTCTTCATCGTTTGCCAACTCGTCTCGATCGGTATGTGGCTGGAGCGGTTCGTCATCATCCCGATGTCGCTCACTGCGAACTACCTGCCGTCGAGCAACAAGATGTACTACCCGACCATCTGGGACTTCCTGATGTTCGCCGGCACCATCGGCTTCTTCATGACGCTCATGGCGCTGTTCCTTCGGTTCTTGCCCGTCATCAACATCTTCGAAGTGAAGGACCTCTGGTTTAAGATTCTGCAGCGACGGGAGCACGAGCCCGATCCGAATACCCAGCCGGCGGCGCATGCCGTGGGGGCAGGAGAATGAGCGGTTACGGAGGAGCCGAAGTCGGGGTCTACGGAATGACCGCCGAGTTCGAGACGCCCGAGGCTCTCATGGACGCAGCGGAAGCGGCCCGGCTTGCTGGGTTCAAGAAGATGGACGCCTATTCGCCCTTCCCGATTCACGGGTTGAGCGAAGCGATCGGCTTCCGAAGCGTCGCGGTTCCTTACCTCGTCTTCTTCGGTGGCCTTTGCGGCACCTTCACTGGTTTCACGCTGGAGTGGTACACGCAGACGATCGACTATCCGCTCAACGTGGGTGGTAAGCCGTTTGACTCGCTGCCCGCGTTCATCCCGGTGGCGTACGAGTGCACCATTCTCTTCGCTGCCTTGACTGCAGTGTTTGGAATGTTCGCTCTGAACAAGCTTCCGCAGCCGTACCACTCGATCTTCAATGCGCCGGGCTTCGCGCGGGCTTCTCAGGATCGCTTCTTCCTCGCCATCGAAGCGGTCGATCCGCTCTACGATGCCGAAGCCACCCGCACCTTCCTGATGGAACAGAACCCGATTAACGTCGCCGAGGTGGAGAAGTGAATCGCAAGGCGATTCTGCTTGGCTTTGCCGCACTTGGCCTCGCCGGGTGCCACACCGACATGTGGCGCCAGCCGAAGATTGAGCCGTACTCGCCCTCTTCGGGTGAACTGTTTACGGACGGAGGCACGGCGCGCCCACTTCTCCCCGGAACGATCGCTCGCGATCACCTGCGGGAAGATGCGACGTTCTTTACCGGGGTTGAGAACGGCAAGTGGACGAGCAACCTTCCGGCTGGCGTGACCGCCGGGACGACTCTCAAAGCGGTGCTTCTCCGCGGCCAAGATCGCTTTAAGGCTTACTGCACCCCGTGCCACGGTCAACTCGGTGACGGCGAGGGCATGATCGCCCGGCGCGGGTTCGAACTGCGGCGCCCGGTGGGCAACTACCACACGGATCGGCTTCGTAAGATGCCGATCGGCCATTTTTACGACGTGATTACGAACGGTTACGGCGCGATGTACTCCTATGCATCGCGTATCGAGCCGCAAGACCGATGGGCGATTGCCGCCTACATCCGGGTCCTGCAGCTGAGTCAGAACGCGGAGGCGGGCGACGTCGACCAAGCCGCGTTCGAAAAGCAGAAGCAGGAAGCCGAAGCCAAAAAGAACGCCCCCAAGGGTGAGGGGGAACACGAATGAGCGCACATCCAACCCTAGATACGTCGCACGAACTCGACGTCGCCGTTGGCGATCGCGCCATGCCGCTGTCGAAGGCAGGGCCGCTTGCCATGTTCATTGGCCTGGCTGCGTTGGTCATCGGCGGCATCGCTATCTTCAACCCGGCAAGCCAGGAGGCGATGCTCGGTTCGTACCTCTTCGGCTGGTACTTCTGGATGACGATCGTGCTCGGCATGTTCGGTCTCGCTTGCCTGCATCACACCGTCCGCGGTTCTTGGTGCCTGCCTTGGCTCAAGCTGATCGAAGCCGGGTCGAGCCCAACCGCTTTTGGCGCAATGTTCGTCCTGTTCCTCCCGATCCTCCTCATGCCGGGCAAGGTCTATGAGTGGGTCAACCCGGGAGAGGACCACCTGCTGCTTAAGAAGGTCTGGTACCTGAATCAATCCTTCTGGACGGAGCGCACCGTTTTCTACTTCGCCCTCTGGGCGGCCATGTCCTGGTTCATGAAGAATTCGGTCAAGCGCCAGGAAGACGGCGCGCCGAACGGCATGAAGATCGAGATGGGTCGCTCCTCCTGGGGCGCCGTGTTTATCGTTCTCTACGTTCTGTCGATCACGTTTGCAACGACCGACTGGGGCATGTCGCTCCAGCCGCACTGGTACTCCACAATGTACGGTGTGCAGCAGATGATCGCCGGCGCCTTGGGTGCCTGCGGTCTGATCGTCGCCATTCTCTGCATCAACGCGAAGAAGTCGCCTTACACGACGGTTGTAACCCCGAACCTCACGAAGGACTGGGGGAACATCATGTTCATGTTCACGATGCTCTGGGCCTACACGACGGTCTCGCAGCTCCTGATCATCTGGAACGGAAATCTGCCGGAAACTGCTTCCTACTTCGCCCGACGCGGTCGAATGGGCTGGAACGCGATCGGTATGTCGATGATCCTTGGCGTATGGCTCATCCCGTGGATGACCCTGCTGTCCCCCCGCATTAAGCGGTACCCGCACCTCTTGCGTGGTATTGCCGGCTGGATTTTCGTCGCCCACGTATTCGATGTCTACTACACCGTCGTCCCGGCACTGCCGAGCGGAGGGTTTGGCGCTGGCCATGGACGCAATGCGCTGTCCGCAAATATCGGCTACGACCTGATCGGCTTGGCCGCGGTGGGTGGAATTTGGTTCTATCTCTTCGCTAAGGGCGTGCAGGGCACCAAGAACCTACTTCCGACTTACGACAACCGTCTTCAGGAGGCGTTGCAGCATGCACACTAACGAACCGCGAGAAGTCCAGGGAATCGAACTCGGATACGACCCGAGGGACATTCAGGCGAAAGGCCTTACAAAGGCCATCATCTACTTCTTCCTCTTCACATTGTTCTTCTTCGGTGTCGGCGCCATCATCTGGATCCGAGCGGGCTGGAGCCATACGGAGACGTTCGATAAGCGCAAGGCCGCGATCGAAGGTCCGATGATCCAGGGCAACATGTTGGCCAAGACGGACATCATGTCCGTCCGTCAGCACGAGCGGGAAATGATGACCACCTACGCCCCGCTGGAGAATGGTAAGTGGCGCATTCCGGTCGATAAGGCCATCGACACGATCAGCGATCGCGGTCTGCCGGTGATTGCCAGCGAAGTGCCGGCGAAGAGCCCGGGAACGACGATCAAGCAGAACGCCGTCGGTGTGACTCCGAACAGCCCTGGAGCCGCCGCTCTGGAAAAGGGCGAAACGCCTTCTAAGCCGTAAGGAAAGAACATGACCACCAATTTGCGACGAATCGGGATCTGGGGAGCAGCCATTCTGGCGGTCGCCCTGCCCGTTCTCGCGTCGGCTCAGCAGTCGGAGCTGACCAAAACGATGGGCATCGATCAAAAACTCGGCGCATCGGTGCCGAAAGATGCCCAATTCACCGACGAAACGGGCCACACCATCGAGTTCGGCAGCCTGCTCAAAGGCCGCCCTGTCCTCGTCGTGCCGATGATGCTGAAGTGTGAGGCCGGTTGCCTGGTTCTCCGCGATGGCCTTCAAAAAACTCTTTTCAGCGCGGACCATCCGAATCAGCGAAAGCTGATCAAGAAGGAGGGCCGGAACGTACTCCAGGTTGGCCAAGATCTGGACATCGTTTTTCTCAGCCTCGACCCGACGGAGGGTCCGAAAGACGGTTCCGCGATCAAGGCGCAGTTCCAGGATAAGGTCGGCTATCCGGCCGAGCCCGTAACGGTACTGACGGGGTCGCTTACGCAGATTCACAAGGTGACCGACGCGATCGGTTTCCGCTACTTCTACGACCCGCAGAAGAACGTTCTCAATAACGCGACCGGAAGCGTGCTGCTCACGCCCGACGGACGCATCTCCGCCTACACGATCGGGAACGATTTTCCCACGATCGTCATGGAGCGGAACGTCGACACCGCCCGATCCAACGCGATCGGAACGCGCGCCGACGACAGCAATAAATTTGGCTGCGTCCAGCTTCCGCCGGACGTTGTCGCTCGCCGAGGAAAGATTGAGGCGGTCTACACCGGGGCCGGACTTATCTTCTTGGCGGGAGTGATCTACTGGATCGGATCGATGCTGCGCAGCGAGCGCAAAGCTAACAGGGACCTTGGAGGTCAGCCCGGCGGCGCTTAGCCGTCCACCAATCGTACGCCATGCCGTTCAACTTCCCGCTTTCCCCACCCGCCGCGTCGTCCTTCGCCGGGCCGTACGATGCACTGTTCTACACCCTGACTGGGATGTCGGTGTTCTTCACGTTGCTCGTTGTCGCGGGAATCGTGTTCTTTACGGTGCGGTACCGACAGGGCAGCAAGGCCGACCGGTCGCGACCGGTTTACGAAGATCTGCGTCTGGAGCTCACCCTGCTCGGCATCCCGACGATTCTTGGCCTCATCTTCTTTTACTTCGGTGCGACACAGTACATGCAGATGCGCACGCCGCCCAAGGACGCGACGGACATCTTCATCGTCGGTAAGCAGTGGATGTGGCACGCGCAGCACCCGAACGGCGTGCGCGAGAACAATGAACTCCACGTGCCGGTCGGCCGAAACGTCCGCCTGACGATGATCTCGCAGGACGTCATCCACGCTTTCTTCATCCCCGCGTTTCGAACGCAGATGATGGTCGTCCCTGGCCGCTACACCACGATGTGGTTCCGGCCCACCCAAGCGGGCGAATATCACCTCTTCTGCAACATGTACTGCGGCACCCAACACTCTGAGATGGGTGGCAAGGTCGTGGCGATGGAACCACGCGAATATGCCGCGTGGCTGGAGAACGGCGGCGAGTCGTTGCCTCCGATGACCATGGCCCAGCGCGGCGAAAAGCTGTACAACGGTCGCCTTGCCTGCAACAACTGCCACGGCGTGCAAGACAACCCTCGCGGACCTTCGCTGGCCGACCTGATCGGCAAGAAGCGGACGTTCGGCAACGCGCCGGCCCAGATCGCCGACGAAGAGTACATTCGCGAGTCGATCCTTCGGCCGTACAACAAGCTGACCTCCGGCTATGGGCAGGACATGCCGGCCTACGAGAGTCAGTTGATTGACGGCAAGCTCACCGAGGAGAACATCCTTGAGCTGATCGCGTACATTAAGAGCATGGGAGGCGCGGCGAAAGCGCCGACCGCTGACCGCGGTCTAAACCTCCGCCCGCTCTCCGCAACTTCCAACCAGGGCCTCGCGGCGAACGCGATGTCCGCCTCTCGACCGAATTCGGACACCACCCCGACCGGACACGGTCATGACCTTGCTGTCGGAGCAATTCCGGCCGAGGAGCACAGTAGATAATGAGCGCGATCGGAATCCCGACCCCCGTGGAAGAACATCCGCGGCCCCAGACGACGAACTACCTGAACGTCGATTCCTCTTTGAAGAGCTGGCTAACCACCGGCGACCATAAGAGGATCGCGATCATGTATCTGATCGCCATTTCCTCCTTCTTCTTCCTGGGAGCCTCCTTCGCCGGGGCGATCCGGCTTGAACTGATGTCGCCCGCGGGCGTCCTTTTCGAGAGCGAGACCTACAACAAGATCTTCAGTGCCCACGGCATCGTGATGGTCTTCCTGTTCCTCGTTCCCGCGATTCCGGCGACTCTAGGAAACTTCGTCCTTCCGATCATGATCGGAGCGCGCGACCTTGCCTTCCCTAGGCTTAACCTGCTGAGTTGGTACCTCTACATGATCGGCGGCGGATTCATCCTCGCCGGATTCATCGGAGGTGGTGTCGACACTGGCTGGACCTTCTACACGCCGCTCTCGACGATGTACTCGAGCGGCCAGGTCGGACTGGTTCTTATCGGCATCTTCATCGCCGGGTTCAGTTCGATCACCACCGGCATCAACTTTATCGTCACCGTTCACAAGATGCGGGCACCGGGCATGACCTGGTTCCGTCTTCCGCTGTTCGTTTGGGCGATGTATGCGACCTCCGTCGTCATCATCCTCGGAACCCCCGTTGTTGCCATCACGCTGCTGCTGGTACTTCTGGAGCGCGTCTTCCACCTTCCCTTCTTTAGTCCGGAACTGGGCGGCGACCCGGTGCTGTTCCAGCACATGTTCTGGTTCTACAGCCACCCGGCCGTGTACATCATGGTCCTGCCGGCGTTCGGCGTCGTCTCCGAACTCATCGCGAACTTCGCCCGCAAGCGAATCTTCGGCTACCACTTCGTGGCCTTCTCTTCGCTGGCCATCGGCGGACTTGGCTTCCTCGTCTGGGGACACCACATGTTCGTGTCGAGCCAGTCGATGTACCAGGGCATGGTCTTCTCCCTGTTGAGCTTCCTCGTTGCGGTGCCTTCCGCGATTAAGGTGTTCAACTGGACCCTCACGCTCTACAAGGGCAACATCCGGCTCCAGTCGCCGATGCTCTTTGCGCTCGGTTTCCTCGGCCTCTTCACCATCGGCGGTCTTACCGGTCTGTTCCTTGCCTCGGCCGGAACGGATATCCACCTGACCGCGACCTACTTCGTGGTTGCCCACTTCCACTACGTCATGGTCGGCGGCTCGGTGATTGCGTTCCTGGGAGGCATCCACTACTGGTGGCCGAAGATGACGGGGCGAATGTTTAACGAGGCAATGGCTAAGACTTCCGCCGTCCTCGTCTTCGTCGGCTTCAACGTCACCTTCTTCCCGCAGTTCATCGTGGGCTGGCTCGGTATGCCGCGCCGGTATCACTACTACTACTTCGCGCCGGAGTTCCAGGTTTACAACGTCATGTCGACCATCGGTACGACGGTTCTGGCTCTCGGCCTCTTCCTTCCCGCGTTCTATCTGACCCACTCCCTCTTCCGGGGAGCCAGAGCTTCCGCGAATCCGTGGGGTGCCCACGGTCTGGAATGGGAAACGCTGTCGCCGCCTCCGACCACCAACTTCTTTGAAACGCCGATCGTTACCGACGAGGTTTACGACTTCGACCCGGTTGCCGAATACGAGCAGCAGCGCGCGACGTCCGAGATCCTCGATCCGGGCCACCCGTACCTGCGCCAGACGAAGGACGGCGAGAAGCTACCGCCCAGCCCGGAGATGGAATCGGGTAGCAAGGAGGAGAAATAATGTCCGCCATCGCCCACCCGGCTGACCACGGTCACGACGAGCATCATGGCCCGTTGCATCACCAATACGAAGATATTGGCCAGCAGAACGAGTCGTATATCGTCGGCATGTGGACCTTCCTCGTCACCGAGGTCATGTTCTTCGGCGCCTTCTTCCTGATGTACACCATCTACCGGGCGTACTATCAGCACGACTTCTACCTCTCGCACGAGCACCTCGACGTGAAGCTGGGCGGTATCAACACCATGGTGCTCCTGCTCAGCAGCTTCTTCATGGTGATGGCGGTACAGGGGGCGCAACTCAAGAATCGGCTTCAGGTCCTCGGTAGCCTGACCCTGGTTCAGCTCTGCGCCTTCATCTTCCTTGGCATCAAGACCGTTGAATACCAGTCGAAGTTTGCCGACCACCTCTTCCCGGGAGTCGGCTTCCAGAACGATGCCGCGGTTCTGCATGGTGCAAACCTCAACCACGCGCAGATGTTCTACGGCCTCTACTTCGGCATGACGGGACTGCACGCGGTCCACATCATCGTCGGCATTCTGGTCATCGCCGCGCTGATGAACTTCTGGCGCAAGCGAAATCCCCTGGTGACCGAGGACTTCATTCCGACCGAACTAGTTGGCCTCTACTGGCACTTCGTCGACCTAGTGTGGATCTTCCTGTTCCCGCTCATGTACCTGCTCCCCAAGCCCCACTAAATCGATGGCCAAGACTCCACTCCAAGCTGCAAGCCACGGTCACGACGACCACGAGCACCACATCGTGCCGACCTTCACCTACGTCAAGGTGTTGATCTCGCTCACGGCGCTCATGCTCCTCACGATCTATGCCGCTACGATCGATATCCCTGCGGTGGGCCCGATCTCCGGCACGATCATGAACCAGACCGCGGCGCTCATCATCGCCGTCGTCAAGGCGTTCCTCGTCGTCTGGGTCTTCATGGGCGTCCGTTGGGGCACCACGCTGACTAAGATCTGGGCCGCCACAGGCTTCATCTGGTTCTTCCTTCTCGGCCTGGTCCTCATCGACTACCCGATGCGCGCCTTCGAAGGCGTCGATGGCTGGGAAGGCACCCGCGGCGAAAACGCCCTCCCCCTCGGCGGCTCCGCTCTCCCACGAGTCGTCCCACCTTCGAGCAAGCCGCAAGGCATCGAAGAGAACGACATCAACGTCCGACCTAGACAGTAAAGGGTTAGCGGTAAGAGGTGAGCGGTTAGCGGTTCCAAACTGCTAACCGCTCGCTGCTGTCTGCCTACTTTGAAAGCGCTTCCAGCTCGCTTGAAATCCAACTCGTAATCTCTTCCGCCGTTGCGCTCTTATCGAACGTCCGCGGCTCTCCCCAGACGGCTTCCACGCGATCCTTCGAGAAGTGCGGGCGAAGCGTTCCGTAGGGCACGACCTGCTCCGTGTGCTTCAGTCCAAGGCAGATGCACGGCACACCGGCCATGCGCACGATCAGCGCCACTCCCGGCTTAATCGGTTGGAGCTCTCCCGTTTCGGAAAGCTGCCCTTCCGGGAAAACGCAGACGGCCTCGCCCAGCTTCGCCAATTCGGCGGCATGGCGCAACGCCGCCCGATCCGGCTCCCCACGTCGCACCGGGAAGGCCTCCGAAAGCCACATTGCCCAGGCGGTCAGCTTCATCTCGAACAGTTCGCTCTTCGCCATGAAGTGCATCGGTCGTACCGAGACGGCATGCATCGCCGGAGGGTCGCAGTCCGAGCGATGGTTCGGAAAGACAAGCAATCCACCCGTCCGCGGCACCCGTTCGCCTCCCACGGAGCGCAATCGCCCAAAAAACTTGAAGGTCAGCCAGCAAACGCCCTTAATGAAGGGAAAGGCTAACACCCGCCGCCAAAGCGAGAACCGCGCCGGCGGAGGCAGCACCGGCCCTTTGGGCTTGACCGTCGCAACCTTCTCGATCTCGCTCACCGGCTAACGCCTACTTGCTCAACGCTCTGACGGATGATCAACTCAACCGCCTCTGGATAGACGCGGTGCTCCAAAGCCAAAACCCGGGCCGCCAAGCTTTCCGGCGTATCGTCTGCCAGAACCGGACAGCGCCCCTGCAGGATCACGGCACCCTCGTCGTATTGCTCCGTCACGTAATGCACGCTACAGCCGCTTTCCGTGTCCCCCGACGCCAGCACAGCTTCATGTACTCGCCGTCCGTACATGCCATGTCCGCCATGCCGTGGTAACAAACTCGGGTGGATGTTCAAGACACGCTCTGGAAGGGCCGCGAGGACCTCCTGCGGCAGCAAACGTGTAAACCCGGCCAGACAGACCACCGTTGCCCCTTCTAAGGCCTGTAGAAGCCGCACACCGTATGCTTCACCCGGTTCGACCACTTCTACTGGCACCCCGCACGCATTCCCCGCTGCTTCCGTTCCTTCCCGTGGAGCGATCACGCAGAGAGGCATCGCCGAAATGACGCCCGTTTCACAAGCTTGGAGCAGCGCCGCCATATTCGACCCCCGCCCCTTTGCTCCCACCAACACCGCAAGCCGCTCCATCCGCTTATAACTATGGCGTCTCCGCACCGGAAGCCGGGTCCAAATAGTCTAGGACTACCTTGAGTCGATGATGTAAGACCGGAAAACTGCTCCGTGCCCGCCATCGAAGGCAGAAGCCGGGGCTAGCTATCGACGCCGGTCCAAACCGGCTTGCTTGTCGAATGCTCCCATCCGGGCAGCAAACCCATTCTCACCATCGAAACATGCAGTGTCGTCGTCCATTTCATCGTCGTGAAATCATACAATCGCTGTCCCAATGACACCAGCGAATCGACGATTTCGACGGACATTCCATGCTCCTCGCCGGCGTGGGGTAGGTCGCCGATCAGCTCCACATCGACTGGGTATTGAACGGTACGGCTGATCCAATCGCCATATCCCTGACAATCCTCGAAACCGTCGGAACTGAAGGCATAGCGATAAATACCGCCCGTTCTCCACGCCGTTTCACAAGAGCGATCGATGAAGCTTTTGATTCGTGCGGCTCCCTCGGCATAGAACTGCTCGCGCTCGCCTTCCGATGTCTCTTCGGTGACCCAAGTCGCGATTCGAGGACAATCTCTCGGAAACAGATACAGCGGCGACTCCTGCTCACTTATCGCATATACGAGCGGCTCGGCATGGGGATGCCGCAGCGGGGCTCGCGGAACAAACACATCGATGTCTCCGCGGCCGCTAAAGTGATAGAGCTTCACAGGAATTTGACCTCAAGCGACATGGCTGAATTTTGATGGTAGTTCTCGGCGCGGCTCGCGTTTCAAAAAAAACGGCCAGCGAAGAATTACTCCGCTGACCGCCTACTGCCGACCGTAACCTGATCCTAGAACCGGTAGCCGAGGTACAGACCGATGAGGTTGCCGTTGAAACCGGCGCGCGACGATTTGTCGGTAAGCGTCAGCGAGCCTTCAAGGAAGATCTTCTCCCCAAGCTCGGCGCCAAGACCACCGCGGACGGCAATCGACGTGTCCCAGTTGTCGCTGCCCTTCAAGAAAGCGGCGCCGGCACCAACGAACGCATAGGTTCGGCGGCCGTCGGCAATCGTCTTCGTGAAGAACCGCTGGTTCAACGCGACCGGCACGATGTAGCCCGTATCGCTCTTGTCGCCCTTGAAAAGGTCGGCAGAGAAGTACGTCTCGCCGCCCTTAAGCAGGGAGCGATTGGTCTTGTACTCCAGGCCAAAGGCCAGGAAGCTCTTGCTAACGTCCCGAAGGTCGTTGTCAAGCGGCAAGCCAACACCGAGGCGGATGGAGATATTGACCGGAATTAGCGCATCCGGATCCTGCGACTGAGCCGATGCGGTGGCGACGCCGAGCGCCGCAACAGCGATGGTAAGCACGTTCCTCATGTTTTCCCTCTGTGGTGCGGAAACGGCGTTTCCCCGTTCCACGTAGAAGCCTCGCTGTTTTACCCTGGTGAAGGGTACTTCGCGTTGGGGTAGGTTCTTGAGGACGCATATGTCCGCAATCAGGCTCGACTCAACTCGCGGGGTGGTGATCGTCGTCGATCTTCAGCCCTCCTTCCTCAAGGGCATCTATGAGGAAGACCGTGTGCTTGCCCGGTCAACCTTTTTGGTGCGTGCCGCTGAGACCCTTGGCGTGCCGGTGCTTGCCACCGAGCAGAATCCAGACCGTATGGGCAGCGTCCATCTGGACATCGCCCCTCACGTCGGGACCCCGTTCCCCAAGATGACCTTTTCCTGCGTTGGCTGCGAAGATCTCGCGAGCGTGCTTGAGTTCACCGGCCGCCGCCAAGTCGTCCTTGTCGGGGTCGAAACCCACATCTGCGTTGGCGAAACCGCCCAAGATCTCCTCTCCCTCGGCTATGAAGTCGCCGTATGCCCCGACGCCGTCTCTTCCGGCTCTCTCGAAGCCCATAAGCTGGGCATGGAACGGATGCGCGACGCGGGCGTCGTGCCGATCCATTCCGAAGCCGTGGCCTACGAATGGATGGGCTCCGCAGAGCATTACGCTTTTCGGCAAGTGCTCGATCTGGTCAAGCAGTACCGATAGATTTCGTCAAGGCGCCTTTGCGGCGTCAATCAGCTCTAACGCGTTTTCAAGAGGCCCCTCTGCGCCCACGACCGCGGTCAAATGGTCGCCGGGCCGGAGGGTGGTGCTGCCTCGCGGCGCCAATGTCTGGCCTTCCCGTTCGACGGCCGCGATCGTAACGTTTTCGGGCAACTTCAGACCACTGATACGTGCGCCGTCCAGACGGGAGCCCGTCTCCACGAACGCCTCGATGACCTGCCCCTCATGCTCCGCCAATGGCTTACCGCCGTGCAGATCACGCTCCAACAGCGCTTCGTAGATCGGTTTGTCGCGCAGAATTTCCGCGACCGAATAGGCGGCGAAGGCCGCCACCAGAAGATCGTAAAGCAAAGCGTAGCTCCCCGTCATTTCGATTATCAGCACCACCCCGGTCAGGGGGGCACGAATCGACGAAGCAAGAATCGCCGCCATCCCCACCGTAGCCAAAACGGTAGGCGATGCGGCGAGTAACGGGACCGACTGAAGCGCTATTCCCACGCTTAGCCCGATCAGGCTGCCGATCACAAGGAGCGGGGCAAAGAGCCCGCCTGGAACCCCGGTGGCGTAAGAAGCGACCGTGGCCGCGAATTTGCCGACTAACAATGCCACCACGCTTGAGAGCGCCGCGGCCGTCATCCCACCCTTCAAGATCCGCTCAGCCAAACCATGGCCGCCACCCGTAATCTCCGGCCAGATCGATATCATTAAGGCCGTCATCGCCCCCGTCACCGCCGCAAGCGCCCAGCGCGGAATCTCTTTCCGAATCCGAAAACCGCTTGAAGCAAGCAAAGCTCGATTAAAGGCGATCCCCACCAACCCCGTCGCGATCCCGACCAATAGAACTGCGGGCAGACTTGAGAGCGGCAACGTTGGCGCGGCGGTGAGGGTGAACGAAGAGTCTTGCCCTAAGGCAAATCGGGCCACCCCCACGGCCAGCACCGAACCCACCAGCGAGGTGCCGTAAGTTAGCGGAGACATCTCCCGCCGCAGCTCTTCCATGACGAACAGAAAACCGGCCAGGGGCGCGTTGAAAGCCGCGGAGAGGCCCGCTCCGGCACCTACGGCGACCAATGTCCGCCTGGATCGAACTGGCACCCGCCCAAGACGACCAAAGAGCTCGCCGGTCGCCGCGCCCAGGTGAATGGTCGGACCTTCGCGCCCAAGCGACATCCCTGCGGCCAGAGCCGCGCAGCCACCGACGATTTTCACCAAGGCCAAGCGGAGAGGCCGGATACCGCGCATCCCCATAATCGCCGCCTTCGCCTGCGGAATGCCGCTACCCCCCGCGTCTGGCGCCACCTTGTCCGTCAGCCATCCGGCAAGACCACCAAGAACGGCGCCGCAGACCATCAAAAGCAGGTAGCCGGCCGGGCCGAGTTTGGACAGGCTTTCCGATAGAAACCGCCCCCGGACTCGGAACGTTCGACCAATAATCGGAACCCGACCGCAACTGCTCCGGAAAGCGCTCCCACGCACCCTGCGGCAACCATGGTGCGATGCCGATCGACTCGATGAAGCAACTGTCGTCGGGCCTCCCTCGAATCGGAGTAAGTTTGGGCCACCGAACTATAGGTTACCGGGTACGAAAGACCTGTCCCTAAAACCCAAGGTTCTTCCGATGGAACGCCAACTGCTCTTGAACATGCTCGTCCCAATAAGCCCAGTTGTGCTCACCCGGAAACTCTTCGTATTCGTGCTCGTATCCGATCTCTCTTAGGTGAGCCGTAAAAGCCCGGTTGCTGTCGATGAGAAAATCGTCCACGCCGCAATCGATCCGTAAGGCCGGCGGTGAAGACACCGTCTCCGCAAGGCTAAACAGATCGTTGGGACCGCCCACCGCGGGTTCGCCGAGAATCCGGAGAAACTCCGCCTGATCCCGAAAGCCGGGGAAGTGCCCAAACCCAAGCGCCCCGGAATGAGAATGAGCCGATCGGAACCGATCGGGTCTCCCAAGCGCAAACCGAACGGCACCGTATCCGCCCATCGATAGACCGCCGACCGCCCATTCCTCACGCAAAGGCAAATACTTCTGAAGCATCACTGGAAGCTCTTCCGAAAGCGCCGTGTAATAGGAAAACCCCTCCGCCGCGTCCAGGTAGAAGCCCCTTCCGCCGTCCGGCATCGCCACCACCACGGGCAACCCTTCGACGTATCGCTCAAGGCTGGTTCGCCGCGCCCAAACCGTCTCGTCGTCACTCAAGCCATGCAGCAAGAGCCACGGAAAATAGGGCGCGTCAAGCACCGCGTCCGGGAGGATGAGCGTAACCGCCGTTTGCTTCTGAAGGGCCTGCGAGAAGTATTGGAGACGCGCGAAAGGCATCGTTTCCGGATTGTACACAGACCTCGCTTTCAGGCTCAATTCGCGGAAAATCTGCCGCTTTTTTCGAAAAAGACTCGAAAAATTGCGCCAACGGGAGCAATTTGTGATACCATGAAGTCGTAGTTCCACAAGGGAAGCGAAGAGCCGCCTCCCACCCAAAAGGGTTCTACGAAAAAAGTTCTTCAGAAGAGGGCGCGAAAAGCGACGCCCAGAAAAGCAAAGGGGAGAAAGATGAAAGAGTACAACACGCCAGACGCGCTGCTGATCGAGAGATTCCAGAACGGAGATACGGAAGCCATGGATACGCTTATCTCTCGTCACCAGGCCCGAGCCTATCAGTACGCTTACCGTCTGACCCGGGACCGCGACGTGGCCGCCGATGTCGTCGCTGACGCCTTCGTCCGCGTCTATCGCGCCGCCCACACTTTTAAGGGCCAAAGCGCCTTCACGACGTGGCTTTATCGGATCCTGACCAACTGCTTCCTTGATATGCGGAAGAAGTCCAGTAGCCGTCCGACGGTCAGCCTCGATGCGTCGCTACAGACGGAAGACGGAGCTTTGGAACGCCAGCTCGAATCCGACTGCAAGACGCCTCACGAAGAGGCTGAGCGGGCCGAGCAGGGTCGCGCCGTGGCGGTTGCGGTCGAAAATCTGCCGGAGTACCAGAAGCAGATGATCAACATGTTCCACGTCGAGATGCTCTCCTACGAGGAGATCGCCGAACAGATGGATCTTCCCATCGGAACCGTCAAGAGCCGCTTGAACCGCGCTCGAGCCGGTCTGCGGAACCAATTGGAATCGAACCGCGAGCTGTTCGGGACAGAACTGATGGCGACTGCTGTCTAAGCAAACGTTGACAAACCTGAAGAGGCTCCGGATTTTATCGTCCGGAGCCTCGTATTTTTTGTGGCCTAGGTCGCAAGAAAGTTAGTGCATACTGGTCTTGTCCCTCCAGGACAAACGTGAATTCAACGGCCATGCGACACGTCCTCTTAGTAGAAGATGACCCGAACGATGCGCTTCTAACGCGGCGCTACCTCGAACGCTGGGGACAGCCGATTAGCGTCGAGGTCATCGATACGATCGGTGGAGTCGAAACTTACATCGAAGGCGTGACGGCGGCCAGTCCCCAGATCTCTCTTGTGCTCTTAGACCACATGCTGCCGGGAGGTTCGGGTTTAGAAGTGCTACGCCTCTTCCGCGATAACCCCATCCTGCGGACTGTCCCCATCGTCCTGCTCTCCGGCAACTCGAACGGCGCGATCGTTCAAAAGGCCCGCGAAGCCGGCGCAAACTCTTGCGTCCTCAAGCCTGTCGACCCGGCCGATTTCGAGAAGACGGTTACCGCACTTGCGGAGTTCTGGCTAGGTACCAATCTGGTTGTCCGCCCAGACGACCGGGCGACGGTCCTTTAGGGCGTAGGGTCTACTACGCCCAATGACCTTAACCGAGAAGTTCGCGGGCCTTCTCGACAACCGAATCGGCGTTGATGCCGAACTCGTTCATCACCTGGTCGCCCGGCGCCGAGAGCCCGAAGCTATCGATGCCAACCTGCGCATCGCTGTACCGTGGCCAAGCGAGGGTCGAACCGGCCTCGATCGAGACCTTCGGAGTTCCCTTTGGAAGAACTGCGTTCTGGTACTTCTCGCCCTGTCGCTCGAAGGCAAACCAGGAAGGCATGGAGACGACCCGAGTGGGTACGCCTTCCGACTCGAGAATCTCCTGAGCCCGCACGCAGTGCTGAAGCTCGCTGCCCGTGCCGATGAGGATGACTTCCGCGGTGGCAGAGGCTTCCTGGAGGATATAGGCGCCCTTTTCCGAAGGGTGATTCTTCACGTCCTGCGGGGTGAGCGGCGGAAGCGCCTGCCGGGATAGGGCGAGCAGGGTAGGGGTGCGAGTGGACTGCAGAGCCACCTTCCATGCCGCCGCCGTCTCGTAGCCGTCGGCCGGTCGAATCACGTTGAGGTTCGGGATGGCGCGAAGCGAAGTGATCTGCTCAATCGGCTCGTGCGTCGGACCGTCCTCACCCACGCCCACTGAGTCGTGCGTGAACACGAAGATCGAAGGCGTCTCCATCAGCGCCGCCAAGCGAATCGCCGGTCGGCAATAGTCGCTAAAGACCAGGAACGTCGCGCCATAGCCTCGGGTGGCGCCGTGAAGCGTGATACCGTTCACCGCCGACATCATCGCGAACTCGCGGATGCCGAAGTTGATGTTCTTACCTGCGGGTGTCGCCTTCTGGAAATCCTCGAAACCCTTCTGATGGGTCAGGTTGCTTTCCGTAAGGTCAGCCGAACCGCCGATAAAGGTCGGGAGCTTGGCCGCAATCGCGTTGATCACCGTCTCGCTCGCCTTTCGCGTTGCCACCTTGTCGCTCACCTGCGGGAGTGCTTCGAGCCAACCCTTTCCGAGGTCGCCCGAGATTGCAGAACTGAGCTGGGCCGCCTCATCCGGGAAAGCCGTTGCGTAGTCGGCCATCGCCTTCTTCCAGTCGGCATGTTGGGCGGTCGCGGCGAACGACTCGTAGTTGGCCTTGACGTCGTCGGCCACGTAGAACGTCGGCTCAAGCGGGATGCCCAGGGCTTCCTTGGTCGCCTTGAGTTCGTCCGGCCCGAACGGGTTGGAGTGGGCTTTGTTCGTACCGGCCAACTTCGGAGAACCGTATCCGATGATCGTCTTGCAGATGATCATCGTCGGTTTGCTCGTCTCCGCCTTCGCGTCGGTGAGAGCCTTATCGACTTCCTCGACATCCTCGCCGTTCTCCACGCGAATGACCTGCCACTCGTAGGCTTTGAATCGGGCTTCGACGCTCTCCGTGAAGGAGATGTCCGTCTTTCCGTCGATCGTAATGCCGTTGTCGTCGTAAAGCCAGATCAGCTTGCCTAGGCCCAGGTGGCCGGCCAGTGAAGCCGCCTCGCCACTTACGCCCTCCATCATGTCGCCGTCCGAGCAGATGGCATACGTGTGGTGGTCGATGACCGTATGGCCCGGCTTGTTATAGGTTGCCGCTAGAAATCGCTCGGCGATCGCGAAGCCGACGCTATGCGCTACGCCCTGCCCCAGAGGTCCGGTCGCCATCTCGACGCCGGGGGTCACCGTATTTTCTGGGTGACCGGGAGTCCGGCTGTGAAGCTGCCGGAAGTTCTTGAGCTCGCTCAGCGGAAGGTCGTAGCCGGTCAGATGAAGCAGAGAGTAGAGCAGCATCGAACCGTGGCCCGCGCTCAAAATGAACCGGTCGCGGTCCAGCCATTTGGGATCCTTCGGATCGAACTTCAGGTGCTTGGACCAAAGCGCGTACGCCAACGCGGCGCAGCCGAGGGGTAGGCCCGCGTGGCCGCTCTTCGCAGCCTCCACGCCATCCATCGACAGGCCCCGAATGGTGTTAATACTACGCTCGCGCAGGTCGGACATATAGCCCAGGTTACCTGCGGAGGATGATTTGCGGCCGGATTCAAACAAGAAGCGGCCAGTCAGAAAACTGACCAGCCGCTTCTCAAACGTATTTGTCGATCGCTTCCTTACATAACGCTAAGACCGGCGTTGTTCCAGTCTTTCAGGAACGCCTCAAGGCCGCTCGTGGTGAGCGGGTGCTTGAACAGCATCTCAATCGTCTTGAAACCCATTGTCGCCACGTGCGCGCCGGCCTTCAGGGATTCCAGCACGTGCAGCGGGTGCCGCACGGAAGCCACGAGAACTTCACTGTCGTAGCCATAGGTCTCGACCATGTTCACCGTGTCGCGAACCGCTTCCATTCCGTCTCCGCCGATGTCGTCCGCGCGGCCAACGAAGTTAGAGATATAGGTCGCGCCTGCCTTCGCCGCCAACATCGCTTGAGGAACCGAGAAAACGAGCGTTACGTTCGTTCGAATCTCGCGCTGCGTAAGCTCCTTGACCAGCTTGATGCCGGGAACGATGAGCGGAACCTTCACTACGATGTTCGGGTGCCAGGAATGCACTTCCAGGGCCTCCTTAAGCATCGTTTCGTAGTCCGTCGCTACGACTTCGGCGCTGATGTCGCCCTCGGGGAGAAGCTCGCAAATCTTAAGAACCGTCTCCTTAAAACCCTTACCGCTCTTCGCGATCAACGACGGATTCGTCGTAACCCCATCGATAATCCCCCAGTCCGCAGCCTTCGCTACTTCCTCAATGTCGCCAGTATCCACGAACAGCTTCATGCCCCGATTCTACTCCCGTTCTGGATTAAGGAACGTGCGGGGACTCCTGCCACCGATGCCTGGAACGCCGCCCCCGCTCCCTAAGTCACTAAAAAGATCGGTATGGGCTCTCCTTATTTCATCTTTGCGACCGGGATCGAAAACTCCTATCCCACCATCCACGGAGGAAAAACCCGGGTCGATCAGATGGAAGCCTGCGGCCACTACGAGCACTGGCGGAAAGACTTTGATCTCTGCGAGGAACTCGACGCCTGTTACCTTCGCTACGGCCCTCCGATCCACCTCACCTGGCTAGGTCCCAATCAATACGATTGGAGTTTCGCCGACGAAACCTTCGGCGATCTCTACAAGCGAAACATCTGCCCCATCGTCGACCTGTGCCACTTCGGCGTCCCCGACTGGATCGAGAATTTCCAGAACCCGAAATTCCCTGAGCTCTTCGCCCAATACGCCCAGGATTTCGCTGCCCGCTTTCCATGGGTCCAGCTCTACACGCCGGTGAACGAGATGTTTATCACCGCCACCTTCTCCGCCGCCTACGGTTGGTGGAATGAGCAGCTCAGCGACGACCGCTCTTTCGTCACCGCCCTTAAGCACATCGTCAAGGCGAATGTTCGAGCCATGGAGCAGATCCTCACGATCCGCCCGGATGCCCTCTTTATCCAGAGCGAATCGTCGGAATACTTTCATGCCGAGAGCCCGGCGGCCATTGCTCCCGCCGAGTTTATGAACTCGCGTCGCTTTCTGTCCCTCGATCTCGGTTTCGGCAAGCGGGTCGATTCCTCGATGTACCAATTCCTCCTGGATAACGGACTCACCCGCGAGGAGTATGAGTTCTTCATGTCGAAGAGCTTGCGCCACTACTGCGTGATGGGAAACGACTACTACGTCACCAACGAGCACCGCGTAAAGCCGGACGGATCCACCGGCCCCGCGGGTGAGGTCTTCGGCTACGACGAGATCACGCGCCAGTACTACGGCCGGTATCGCCTCCCTGTCATGCACACGGAAACGAACTACACCCAAGGCCCCAACGGCGACGAAGCCGTTTACTGGCTCTGGAAAGAGTGGGCCAACGTCCTAAGGCTCCGAAACGACGGTATCCCCATCGTCGGCTTCACCTGGTACTCCCTCACCGACCAGATTGATTGGGACACCGCCTTAAGAGAGCAAAACGGCCATGTCTGTCCCGTTGGCCTTTTTGACCTCGATCGAAACATCCGCCCCGTCGGGGAAGTATACAAAAAGCTTATCCAAGACTGGAACCAAGTCCTCCCTACCCAAAGCACTGCGCTCGTGATGCCCATCCAAATGCCTCACGACCACATGTTTCGTAAAATCTCGACCCCGATAGAGCATGAGCAGGTCGAGCAGGATTTGGCGAACAAAGGCCAAGGCTAACTCAATACCCTTCCAAAGCCCCTGCGATCGCCACCAACTCCTCCCGATCTTCGTTAGGCTCTCGGTAAGAAAGCGTCCACCGCTCCGCCGGAATATCCAGCGGCCACAACTCCCGCAAAGCACCTTCTTCCAACCCGCGCTGGCACGCAAAATCCGGCACGATGCTCACGCCCACCCCTAGCTCCACCGCCCGAACCACTGAGCGCAAATCCGGAACGACCAACGAAGTCCGAGCCTCAAATCGGCACTTCAAGACCTGAGAGAAATAGCGCCGCGTTATGGGCCGCTCCTCGCTGTAACTCACCCATGGCAAGCCATTCAGATCCGCCTCGGACGAGACCGCGACTCCCGGCGACGAGATCAAAACGTACCGCCGTTCCCCAAGAACCCGGTGCTGCAAAGAACGAGGATTCGGCCGCAATGTGGTCAGCGCCGCATCGACCGCCCCCGTCTCCGCGGCGAGGAGTAGCTCCCGTTCGCCGCCCAATGTGACGGACAAAGGGATCCCTAGAGACGCAATCCGTGGGAGTACAAATTCGTGAAACGCCTCCGGCGAAGCGCCCAACCGAAACGTCGCCAGCGGCTCCCCACGCCCCGCCATCGAACGTCCCACGCGTTCCAAACGGTCGACGGCGTCGAAGACTTGCGAATAGAGAGCCTCCCCGCGCGGTGTCGGACGCACTCCCCGGGTGCTCCGCTCGAACAACGGAACTCCTACCGCCTTCTCAAGGGAAGCGAGCGTCTGGCTCACCGCCGGTTGGGTGAGGCAGCGCGCCTCGGCCGCTCGCGAGACGGAACCCTCGCGGTAGATGGCCACAAACGTCCGGTACCACTCAATCGGAATCATAAGCTGAACTTATATCGATGCTAAGTAATTCCTATTTTGACTTATCGATGCGATGGACGAGAATAGAACCATGGAAAACATCTCGAGCCAAGCCCAGTTCGACCGTCAAGCCGCCCTCTATGCCACCAGCGCCGTTCACCGGCACGGGGCATCCCTGCCCGTCCTGATTGAATACGCGGCGGTACGACCCGGCGAAGTGGCACTGGACGTCGCTACCGGCACGGGGAACACGGCCATCGCGCTCTCGGCTGCCGGCGCGGAGGTAACGGGCTTGGATGTCTCGCCCAAGATGCTCAAAATGGCCGAAGGACGGGCGGCGGAGGAGGGCCAGACGATTCGATTTGTGGAAGGCTCCGCCGAATCGATTCCCTTTGAGGACGCCACCTTCGACCTCGTCACCGCCCGCCACGCGCCCCATCACTTTCGGGACGTTGCTAAGTTCCTCGCCGAAGTCGTCCGTGTCCTAAAACCCGGTGGACGCTTCGTCATGTCGGACGGCATCTCCCCCACCGAAGAGTCCAAACCCTGGTTCGACCGCTGGCAGACCCTGCGGGATCGTTCCCACTGGACCAACCGCACCGTCGAGGAGTGGCGTGGCCTTGCTGCCGAAGCCGGGTTCACCTGGACCCAAGACACCATCGTCCCCTACCGCCTGGAATTCCCTTGGTGGACTAACCAATCCGGCTGCGCACCAGAGACAATTGACGAACTTATCGATCATGCCCGGGAGGCTTCGCCATCCATTCGAGAAGCGGTTGGCCTCGAGATGGACGAGAACGCAACTCCGATCGCATTTCACGAGCCGATGCTAGTCGTGAGAATGGAGAAGTACAAGTGACGTGGGTGAACTACGGATCGACCTGGATCACCCGGTTCATCGCCGGGTAGGCGTCGTGCGAAATCGTTTCCCGGCGGTCTCCGACGATCCGCACCACGCTGACCTCAAACCCGGCCTTCCCGGAATTCCGCATCCGCCGCCGTCCGTTCAGCCCCCCAAGTACATATGTCTCCGGTGCCTGAACCTCCGACACCTGAGAGACCACCTGCGGTCGAATCTCGGGGGCATGTGGGCCGACGAGAGAGATCTGCATCCGGTCTCCCTGGACGTGCCCTACGATGCGGATGGGGAAGTTGTAGGGATTCTTGAACCGGAGATCGACGCCCGAAAACGCCACCGCCGCATCCCGCCCCGGAGGCACGTAAGACGGAGCAAACCGGTGATGGTTCCGCTCCACGATCTCCATTCCGGCGAGCAGCGCGGCGTTGTACAGCGTCGTCGAAGTCTGACAAACTCCGCCCCCCCAATCGTCGATCAACTGCCCGTTGTAACTCACCGGCGCCTTCCGAAATCCCCGATCTCGCGAGAAGGTGCCCACCCTCCGATTAAAGGAGAACGTCGCCCCCGGTCCGACAATCGCCCCGGTCAGGCGGCCAAGCGCGAGGTGCGCGTTGTGCCGCTGAGACTCGGTTCGCCCTTTCAGACTGGTCGAGTATCCGCCCACGACGGCTTCTTTGGGCACCGAAAGCATCGCCGCGGCTCCGGCCGCGAGAGCGAGGAAGACCGCGACCGGCAGGAGGACTTTCCGGGAACCCCCTCTCCCCTCCGGAGGAGAGGGGGCAGGGGGTGAGGGGTCCGGAAACTGCCCCCCTCCCCCCGAGGGGAGAGGGGAGCCGGTCGGGTTCACTTAACGATCTCCACTCTCGTCTCCGCGGTCGAAGCCCAGCGGCCCGGATCGTACATATTCGCCGCCCGCGCGGGCAGCGCGGTAGCCCGGCCAGCCGCTTCGGCGCGCATGTGGTACACGATCTTGCTCTCACCCTTGGGCAGGTTTCGGGCGAAGAAAGCCAAGTGGTCATCGAGGATCAAAGTCCGTGACCACCACCAGCCCTTCTCCTCGTATTCTCCAAGTTCCGTCCGCTCTGTCACTCGGCAGGAGGATGGCGTCGGCTCTTCAACCAGGACGAAGTCTCGAGGAACGTCGCTGTGGATCGTCAGCTCCACGCGGATGACGTCACCGTTCTTGAACTCCGTCACCGGCTTCTGGCTCGGCAGCAATCGCATTTCCCCGTTCGAGGCCCGGCGAGCTTCCATAAGATAGGTCTTCCGGTCAACCGTCAAGCCCCGGTCGGTGGCTTTCGCCTCCAGTTTTGGCGTCACCTCAAACCCGGAAAGCGCGACCGTGCGATACACCTTGCCCGTCGTACGGATCTCGATCTTCGCCGCGTCGCCCAGCTCTTTCCGAGGCACTTCCACGGTCTGCGCGGGTTCGGTGCTTCGCGGGTCCAGGGCAAAGGTTCCGCGCTCCCGCCCATTCACTAAGATCGTCGCCGTGGCCGTCCCCGCCAACTCCTTGGTGTGATCCAGGTAGGCGGTCAATCCAACTAGCGCATACGCGGTGTCCCTTGTCGAGGCCCATCCGAAGCCGTGGCGGTTATTCATAAGCCCCCGCACGATCCGCGGAAGCATCTTGTCGTCCGGCCGAGCCGTTTGGAGGGCGACCAAGGCCATCGCCGTCGCCTCCTCGCCCCAGGCTCCCTCCTCCGACGCCCACTCGGCCGTCTCCTCGCCGATCCGAGCTTTCTTCATCAGCCGGTCCAAGAGTCGGGAAGGGTCTCGTCCGGCCGCATGGTAAGCCAGCACCGCCGTCGCGAGTTCGGAGGAGCTTGGCCCTTCGACCCACTCCCCGTACCGCTTATCGCGCCGATCGCGCAGGTTAATCCCGTCCAGATACTTCGCCGCATCCGTGTCGCCCCACCGAAGCAAGGCATACACCAGGTAGAGCCGATCGCGCGCCGAAACATCCTTCGTCTTCTTGGGATCCTTCAGGAACTCCTTTGCCCATTCGATGGCCGGCTTCGGTGACGCCGCGTCGACGTTATAGCCCGCCGCCTTCGCCCGGTCGAGTCCATCCAAGACGAGAGCTGTCATAAACGGATCGCTCTCGTCGTACTCCCACCAGCCCCAGCCGCCATTCCCGTGCCGCATCTTCGCCAACCGGGCCAAGGAATCGGCCACGATCGCGGGCAGCTTCTCCAGGTTCTTCGGCTTTGGCAGCCCAAGGTCCCGGACCGTCTTTTCGACCAGCACCGCCGGCATAAACCGGCTCATCGTCTGCTCTACACAGCCGTAAGGGAAGTCGATCAGACCGTCCAAGGCCTTCGAAAGATCTCCCGCCAAGGTCGGACTCACCGTGATCTTCAGCGACCCCAGGTTCGGGTCCAGGTTTGGCGGCATCGCCAAACTGAAATCCGTCGATCCCTCGCCCGCTCGGGTCTCAAGAATCGGACGACCATGCGCGAGGATCGGGAACGATTGACGTACGCCATCGCTCTCGCCGCCGTCGATATTCGCCCGCGCCGTGACGCTCGCAACGCCGGCCCCGAGGGCATCGACGTTCAGTTCGACGGTCTGCGGAGTCCCCGCCGGGACCCGAATCGTCTGCTTCTCCCCGTCGGCCAGCTTCAAACCGCTCACCGCCAACTCAAGGGATACGTCGGCGTCTTTACCCGTGTCGTTTGCCAGCACCGCCGTCATCCGCTGATGATCACCCTCCACGAGGAATTGGGGCAAGCCAAGGCGCACCATAAGCGGTTTGCGCGCTTTGAAGGCGGCGGTCGCCATGCCCGTCTGACTCGCGTCGCTCATTCCGATCGCGGTCACCCGCCACTCGGTCAGGTTGTCCGGCAAGGGCACTTCCACCGTCGCCTCTCCGGTCGAGCCGGTCCAAACCGCGGGCGTCCAAGCCGCGGTATCCCGGAATTCGGTGCGAAGCGGAGTCTTGGACGATCCTTTGTCGCCCCCGTCCAGATAGATTTCCGGGAACGAGTATGAGGTTTGAACCCCGTTCGACCGCTCCGGATAGAGCGAATCGTACAGGTTGGTGTTGTCTTGCGCGACATCGTAGATGCCGCGGTCGACCGTCCCGACCGAGACTTCCGCCGCCACCGGCTTGCCGTCACTGTCCGTCGTCTTGACGGTAACCCGTGCCGTCTCGCCGGGCTTATAGACGTCTTGCGCCGGCTTGACCTCCACGTTCAACCTCCGATCTTCCCGCGAGACCCGCATCCGCCGATCCGTCTCGAGGAACCGCTTCTCCCGCACGAACGCCACGCTCACGTAGACGTTGGGCGCGTACTGCTTCAAGACCGGAACCTCTACCAAAGTGGAGCCGCTGGTGAGCGGAACCATCTTGCGCCAAAGAATCCGATCCGTCTGCACACAGACCAGGGCGGTACCGCCCGGGGTGTCGGTCTGGATCAGCGCTTTCGCTCGGTCTCCATCCCGATAGTCCTTCTTGTCCAGCGTCACCTTCAGGTCGCCTTTCTCCACGTCCGCCAGGGCGGGAGAACCTTCGACGAAGGCCCAGGCCTCCGCGACGATCGTCCGGTGGGCGTCGTCCTGTGCCTTCGCCCGGAAGGTGATGGACTCTGCGCCCTTGATCGGGACGCGAAGCGTGGCCTTCCCTTGGGCATCTGTCGTGACGGTGAATTTCTCGCGCGGGACAAACACCGAGCTGTTCTCCGTGTAGGCTTCGCGACCCGATTCGATCGTCACCGTCCGGTTGCCGACGGGCTTCTTCGGATCGACGGGGTCGGTCGTGACGATCGCAAGCTCGGCGGTGTCGCCAGGAACCAGGATCGGGTTTTGGAGCTCCATGTCCATCCCGAAATCGCCTCGCGTCACTCGCACCTTTCCCTCGCCATCGAAGTACTTGTTTCCGTCCTCCGTCACCGAGGCGTTGACGTTGTAGTCGTAATCGTTTGTGAGGATCTCGGGATCGTTATCGCCATGAGTGTCGAACTCGATGGTGGCCCGGCCCGCCTGATCGGTGATGACTTCGACGTCCTGGCTGTACTCGCCGCCGCCGTAGGAGCCGCCCTCTTCGGTATCGCCTTCTTCGTTCGTATAGGTGAAGACGGGCGAACGATAGACAGTCGCTTTGACCTTCGCCCCGACCACGGGGCCGCCGTAGTAGTACTTGCACTCCACCGTCGCCGCCGCTCGGTCGCCCATCGCGTAATGCTCCTTCTTGGGCTCGACGGTGATGGAGAACTCCGGCTTTCGGTAGGCCACCACATTGGCGGCCGCGCCGTAGCTTTCGCCTCCGAAAGCGCGGCACTTGATGCTATATCCGCCCGGCTTGCCCTCTTTGCTGGGCGTGAAAGTGCCGTTGAAGGAGCCGTGAACGGAGAGGGGCAAAGAGAGTTCTTGCAGTTTGTTTCCGTCCGGATCGCTGATCTCGACGTCAACATTGCCCGAGCCGGGAAGGCGGTAGCCGTCTTTCCCCGTAAGCCGCACGTACCCCTTGAAATAGACCGGATCTCCGGGCCGGTAGGCCGGCCGCTCCGGATAGGCGTCAATCCAAACGTCCTTTTCATCCGTGGCGTTGGTGTAAGACTCGCAGATCGCCACCGAATCGCCCTTTCGGGCCATCACCGTCTCTCGGTTATCGACGGCGGCGAGGGTTGTTTTCAGGGTGCCGTCCGCACCGGTCCGCCCGATGGAGCGCAGTCCGTTCTCGGTTCTCGAGAGGATCTCGACGTCCGCCACAGGTGCGCCCGTGCCGAGATCGGCCGTGTAGAGAAGGGTGCCGTCCGCGCCGCTCTTCGCGACGAGGGCCAATCGTGAGACCAGCAGGATCGTATTGGCTCGTCGATCTCCCGCCTGGCAGGCGACAAAGTAGACGCCCTCCTTGAGTTCTCCAACATCAAGCTGCTGCGTGAAGGCGCCTTCGGCATCGCGGTCCTTCACCGCCGCCTTCAGATCGAGAACGTTCTTTCCCAAGCTGGCCAGAGGCTTTGCATCTTCGGATCTGGCGAGCGGCCCGATCGCGGAGGCATAGCCACCTTTCTTGGCGATCTCGTCTTCGTCCAGTTTCACGACTTGGAGGCGAACGTCGCCCTCCGGTACGAAACCGCTCATCTCCACGCGCGGTTTCTCATTCGGCAGAAAGACCTTTTGGCTGGCGTACAGGTTCAGATGTGGATCGTTGGGATTTGCCGCGAATTTGGCCTCTTTGGTCTTGCCCTCTTTGATCGTAATCCGGCCCGGACCCGCGGAGTGCTCCTTCGCCGAGACGTCCAGGGTGTAGTCGCCCGCCGGGAGTCCCGCGAACACATACTCTCCGTTCTCATTGGTCTCGACCCCTTTGACCTCCGGCCGGTCGTCGTCGGCTTGGCCGACGAGGCTAAGGGTCACGAGAGCATTGGGCAGGGGCCGCCCATTCTCTTTCATCGTGATCTTTCCCTTCAACCGGCCGACCGGGATCTCTTGCCCGATGCCGTAAGTGAAGAGCGCACCGCCGAACACGGCGGCGAAGATGGGTCCGAGAAGTTTCCTCATGAAGTCACGGCTTCTTTCTTGGTACGACCCACAACTCCGAGGAGTGCGGCCAATATGACAATGCCAACGGCGACGTAACAGAACAGCCGGACTTTCTCATCCCGCGTCTGGGTTGACTCGTCGCCCAGCCAACTCAGCACCAGAACGGTTCCCCCGCCCATTCCCGCACCCAACGCCATAGGTAGGAGCGAAAATTCGTCCGGCGCGATTTCGCGATTCCGAAGCGCCTGGACCAAGCCGGCGATGCCGAGGCCGACGAGGAAACCGATTCCGCCGCGCATGCCCAGCGCGACCACTACGAGCGGCGGCGCGGCGACCACGACGATTCCCCAAAGGAGAGCGCCGATGCCGCGAATCTGATTTCGGGGGGCCAGCCAGTCGGTGGGGAGCAGCGGCAGGGTGAGGCCGAGAATGAGCGCGAGCAAGGTGTAGTGCTGCCCGATATCCAGCGCCCTCGTCGCCCCTGTCCCGGCTTCTCGAAGAACCCGAAACAGGACCAAGCCAACCGCCGGTCCGAAGGTTAGGACGGCTCGCCGATTTTCAAGCGCGATCAGGATGCCGGTGGCGGAGAGGCTAGCGATCGCCATTCCCACGCCTTTGCCCAAGCTGAAAGTGACGGTGGCGAGTCCGAGGCCAATGACGGCGGCCAGTCCCACTCGTGGGGATTCGCCTTCGCCCTCCGGCATCAAGAAGTGGACCACCACTCCGGCCAAGGCACCAAGCCCCAGCCAGAATTGGATGCCCATAAAATCCTCCCCTCGGTAAAGAAAAGGTCCGGCCAGGAGGGTAAGGGCTCCGGCAAGGATTGGCCGGAGGAACCACAAAGACGAGTCTTTGAACTTGGGCAAAAGCGCCGCGAGGGCCAGCCCGATTCCCGCCTGAGAACCGATAAATGCGGCCGCCGGGACCTGCGAGTGGCGCATCCCGAGATTATCCGCCGCTACGACCAACACGGCCGCAATCGCGGAAGCCTCGCCGCCCACCGTTAGGGCGCCTAAGGCAGTCCCCGCGACCAGAGCCATGCCGGCAGCCGGCAGGGAGGTTGCGGGCAGGAGATGCAAGGCGGCCGCCGCGGCCACCCCAAATCCAAGTCCCCCTAGCCCGCGTCCGAAGACGCACGCCACCGCGCCCAAAGCCAAGCCCAACATGGCAGGAGTCCGGTCGATCTCCGGGGCGGATCGGAGGATCATCTCTCCCACGGCTAGGAGCAGCACGAGGAGCGAGCCGATGCGCCAAAGATCGAGTTTTCCTCGCTCCGTTCGCAAAAGAAAAGGCGCGGCAACGGCCAGCGCAAGAGCAACGAGCGGAAGGAGAAATGTCATAGGGTCCCGAGGGACGTTATTCAGGGAGACGCAGAACTATGGCGTTTCGTTTCCATGATTTCTGGCCTATTTTTTAGGTTCAAAAACTGAAGCCTGTAACCTGCTGTGGTGCCGCCTTCCAGGCGGCATCTTCTCTCGTAACCCCGGCTTCCAGCCGGGTCGGCGCACCCGGCTGGAAGCCGGTGCTTCTAGGGCCAATTTGGGACGGTATCCGTCATCGTGACGGGCTTGATCGAGCCGTCTTTTTCGAAATCCAGACGGTCGATCGCGACTTCGCGGCTCCCTTCATAGGGTCCGTCTCCCTTTCGGTTTGGCCAGCAGTGGTAGGCGATGTACCAATCGTCGCGACCCGGATACTGGAAAATCGAGTGATGTCCAGGGCCCTTTCGAGTCTCGTTGCTTTTTAGAATCGCCCCGCCGTATTTCCAAGGCCCGGTGGCGGTTGGGGCGGTGGAGTAGTAGGCGGAGTAGGAGGCGTCCTTCCAGCCGCCGTGACTGTAAGACATGTAGTAGAGCCCCTTCCGGTAGTGCATAAACGCCCCTTCAGTAAAGCCTTCAGGGGTGGAAACCGGAACCTCCTGCTTGAGGCTCACCATGTCGGGATTCAGCTCCCAGACTCGGAGCTTGGCGCCGGCGCTGCCGCCGGCGTAGAGGAGGTCTTTGCCGGTCTTCGGGTCGTGAAACACCATTGGGTCGATGGCTTCGAAACCCTCGGCTCCGGTGAAAAGCGGTTTGCCGGAGTCTTTAAATGGGCCCGCCGGCGAGTCGCCAACGGCGACGCCGAGGCGGGAAGGGGTTGGATGCTGAGGACCGACGGCGAAGTAGAAGTAGAACCTCCGGCCCTTCTGGGCCAGCGCGGGAGCCCATGCTCCGTGCCAGGGTGCCTTGTCTTCTTTGATCCAGGGGATATCGTCGAACTTCAGGATCGGGCCGTGCTCGGTCCAGGTCTTGAGGTCGTTCGACGAGTAGGCCCAGAAGGCCGCGCCGATGTGGTGGCTGCCATCCGTTGGATAGACCCAGACCGTTTTCCCCACCACCTGCGCATGCGGGTCGGCCCCGCGCATGAAGGGGTTTGGGGTGGCTACTTGCGGAGCGAGAATGAGCGAAAGAAGGAGGCTGGTCATCGTCGGTCGGCCTTTGCGGTTTCTAGTATGGGCAGGTTCGGGAGCGGGCGGTGGCTTCGTCGAGGCTGCGCAACTCATCGAGGAAGGTACCGAAGTGACGTTTCGGGGCGTAGCCGATTTCGTCCCAGCCGGTGTTTCCGCTGAGACCCGGCTTCCGCTTGATATCGAGGCCGTACTTCTCGACCAGTTCGAGGCTTCCGGGGAAGATGGCTTCGCAGGTGCCGAGGGGGTCCGATTCCCAATTGGCGAGTTGCTCCTCGGTGAAGGCGTTTGGTCTTAGAGCATCGAGGATGACGCCGCCTTCGCTTCTTCCCAGAAACTGGACGGAGACCACCACAGCGTCAAGGACGTCCTCGCGGTCGACTCCGCCATAGAGTAGACGTGCGCCGTACCGCTGGGGCCAGTCGTTGCCCCAAGGGGTTAGGTCGGCCGGGCGGACTGCGACGTAAGAGACGCTGTTTGAGCGACGGTGATATTCGCAGAGTTCCTCACCGATCCGTTTGGTGAAGCCGTATTTGTCGTAGTGGCCGTGCCAGGCCTGGGAGGAAAGGAAGACGAACTTCTTGATGTCGTTCGCCAGGGCGGCTTGGAAGGCCCAGAAGGTTCCTTGGACGTTGAGGCGCCAGAAGTCGATTTCGGTGCGGGAGTTCCAGTGGATGCCGTGCCAGGCGGGGGTGTGGACAATGAGGTCGCAGCCTTCCGCGGCCTTGTCTAGGCCGAAGCCGTCTTGGACATCGATCTGGTGGAAGGGGATGCCTTCGGGCAGATTGGCGGGGCGAACGACGTCGGACAGGATCAGTTCGTGGCCGGCCGCCTGGAGCTTGGGGATTACTCCCGAGGCGATGTTGCCGCCGGCACCGGTTATGAGGATACGCACGAGGAGAGTATGTCCATCTGCCGGGTTAGGCGGCGATTCTTTTGGCGGAGTGATTTCTCTTAGCGGGGCGAGTTAATCAAGAGAACACC
>FTBF01000166.1_pt1 | contig 76778 bp, 78 predicted proteins | sample 1639301 | NCBI WGS metagenome assembly FTBF01 (sample SAMEA3914864, study PRJEB12502) | metagenome | biome: forest; material: soil | place: USA | collected 2012-03-12 | depth 0.3 m
CTCCCCCAAAATCATCATGGATCAGGGCCGGGGCTGGGTCCGCATTCCTCTGAAGGGCGAAGCCGCGGTAATGGACAAGCGAGGCCGCATCAAGCCGGTGCCTAGCGCCAATGGCAGCGGCGCCAGCTTCAACATTGAAAACTAGCATGGACGCCGACGCGCTCTACGTTGAAGTCGTCGAAAAGACCGCACGCTATCTGAACCCGAATCTGGCGAAGCTCATGGCCTTCGCCGGATTCGGCGCGGAAATGCGTGGCGAAGGCTGCTATCTGTTCGACCATGAGGGACGCAAGTTCCTCGACTGTCTCGGTGGCTACGGCACGTTCAGTGTTGGCCATCGCCACCCGGCGGTGATCGCGGCAGTGCGTGACGGCCTGGACAAGCTCGGGATGAGCGGCAAGGCGTTCTTCAGCCCCAACTCCGCGACCCTGGCCGAGCTGTTGGTGAACAACACGCCGGAAGGTCTGGACCTTGTTTTCCTTTCCAACTCTGGAACGGAATCAGTGGAGGCGGCCCTCAAGTTTGTCAAGGCCACCACCCAGCGGGTCAAGATCGTGTCGACCCACGAGGCGTTCCACGGCAAGACTCTTGGCGCGCTGGCGACGATGGGGCGCCAGAAGTACCGCCTTAAGTTCGAGCCGCTCATGCCCGGCGTCGAGTTCGTACCTTTCGGCGACGTCGAGGCGGCGGTGGCCGCGATCGACGACACCACTGCCGCCTTCATCGTCGAACCGATCCAGGGAGAGGGCGGGATCCGTATCCCGCCGGACGGCTATCTCAAAGCCCTCCGCGAAGCGTGCATCAAGCACGGCGCGCTACTCATCTTCGATGAGGTTCAGACCGGCCTTGGCCGAACCGGCAAGCTTTGGGGCTGCGACCATGAAGGCGTCGCTCCGGACATCCTCACCTCCGCAAAGGCCCTCGGCGGCGGCGTGATGCCCATTGGCGCCACGGTGTACACCCGCGAGATCTACGATGCGGTCTACGGCGACAGCCCGATGGCGCACACCAGCACCTTCGGCGGCAACCCGCTAGCCTGCGCGGCCGCGATTGCGGCGGTTCGAACGATCATCGACGAAGAGCTTCCGGCTCGCTCCGCCACGATGGGCGCACGGATGCTGAAGGGCATGCACGAGATCGCGTCGAAGCACGGTGAAACCGTCCTCGAAGCCCGCGGGCGCGGACTCATGATCGGCCTTGAGTTTCGCGAAGATGAAGTTGGCGAGTTGGTGGTGGCGGCTCTGTTGAAGCGCGGCGTCTGCGTGGCGTATGCCTTAAATAATCCGCGCGTCTTGCGGTTCGAGCCGCCGCTCATCATTGACGCTGCTCAGGTTGACTTCGCGGTCGAATCGTTGGATGAGGCGATTGGGGAGACGGTGGAGATGTTGGCGGAGCTCACTTAGGCCGCCGACCCTCCATGCGCCAAGAAAAAGGCTAGACGGAGCCGGGCATGGGCAGGATGCCCCTGCCACGGTCAGACCGAGACTTTGACCCGCTCTCCCCGTTTCGAACTCTCGACAGCGGCAAACACCATGGCGAGGGACTTGATGTTGTCGTGGCACTCGCCTTGCGGCGTTTCCCCGGTCTCCAACGCCCAAAGAAACTCCTTCAGCGAGCCCTTGATCCCACCGTCCAACGAAACCGGCTTCTCCTCGACACGTTCCGTGGGTCGATGAAAGCCTTCGTTCCCGGTGACAATCGCGGCGTAGGGCGTGCAGTTTTTCTCCCAGACCGCGGTTCCATGCTCTCCGACGGCGCGCCAATCGCCTTCCCAACTCGTGGAGAGGCCCTCCGCGCACCAAGAGCCGCGGTAGCAGAACCGGAGGCCGTCCGTCATCTCGAAAAGACAGTTCGCGCTTGCCGCCCCCTGGTACCAACTCCAGGAAGGGTTGAACTCTTCCGCGTAAACGCTCACCGGATCCTTCCCGCTCAACGCCCGCGCCTGATCAAACGTGTGGATGGCCATGTCCAAAAGCAGCACATGCGCCATCTCATCCCGGAACCCACCGAAGTGCGCCCCGATAAAGAAGTCGACGTTAAGAATCCCCAGCGGGCCCAACCGCTCCGCGATCAGCTTCCGGTAAGCCACCAGCCCCGAGTCGTATCGCCGGCTCTGCGAGACCATATAAAGCTTCCCCGCCCGCTCGCTTGCCGCCACCATCGCCCGCGCCTGCTCCATACTCGTCGCCATCGGCTTCTCCCCGATCACCGGCAGACCACGCGACAAGGCAAGCAGGGTGACGTCGTGGTGAGCCTCGGGAGCGGTGACGTCCACCACGAAGTCTGGAGCGACCCGATCGATCAACGCCGAGAGATCGGTCCCCGTCGGAATCTCCAGTTCCAGTGACTGGGCCGCCTCCCCCGCCACCCCTTCCCGAACGTCGACCCAGCCGGCCAGAAGGTTCTCCTCCTTCAGATTGCGCCCCCAAGCGCGCCCCATTCCCCCGGCACCAACCAACAAGCCTTTCACCTCCGGATTCTACAACCGAAACGGTAGGCTGACCCCGGATGTCCCCGGTGGCCTACGGGCTTGTCTTGTTCTCGGCCCTGCTGCACGCGGGCTGGAACGCCGTCCTTCGAGGCGGGGACGATCGCACCTGGGCCGCAGGCTGGATGGGTATTGCGACCTTCGCCGTCGCCGCCCCCCTTCTTCCCTTCGTTCCAATTCCCGCCGCTGCCGCCTGGCCCTCCATTGCCTTCTCCTCAGGCCTTCATGTGATCTACATGGAGCTTCTCATGATCGCCTATCGAAAAGGCGAGCTCAGCACCGCATACCCCATCGCCCGCGGAACCTCGCCCGTCCTCGTAACCTTGGGCGCCTGGCTGCTGGTCCGCGAAGTCCCCTCTCCCTTCGCCATCGCCGGCGTCTTCATCGTTTCCGCCGGCATTCTCTCGATCGCTCTAGAACGAGGCCATTTCGACCGCCTCAACATCGACCGAGGAACCCTCATTGCCTCCCTCCTCACCGGGGTCACCATCGCCTGCTACACCGTCTCCGATGGCATCGGCGTCCGAACTGCCGGCAACGCCCTCTCCTACAACGTCTGGATCTTCTCGATCTACGGGCTCCTCATGACCCTGGTCTTCATCGCCCGCCGCGGGACGAAAGCTTTGAAGGGTGAGCCGCGCCGCGTCGGTCTCGCGGTTGGGGGCGGCATCGTTTCCGTGGTGGCCTACGCATTGGTCACGATGGCGATGCAGCATGGCGCGATGGGCCAGGTTTCGGCCCTCCGCGAAACGAGCGTGGTGTTTGCCGCGCTCATCGGGCGTTTCTTTCTCGGGGAGAGTCTCCAGGCCCGTAGGTTGGCGGCATGCTTCGCCGTTGCCGCCGGCGCCGTTCTGCTGGCCCACTAAGAGAAGGTTTACTAGGAGTTCGTCGCTATGAATAACCCGCAGGCTCATCTCGTCGACCTCCGCTCGGACACGGTCACCCGCCCGTCCCCCGAGATGTGGGAAGCCATGCGGGCCGCGGCCCTTGGTGACGACGTCCTCGGCGACGATCCCACCGTCACCGAACTTGAACAACTCGCCGCCCGAACGACCGGTAAAGAAGCGGCTCTTTTCGTCCCCAGCGGCACCATGGGCAACCAGATCGCCCTCGCCTGCTGGTGCAAGCCCGGCGACGCCATCCTCATCGAGGAGGAGGCTCACGTTCTCTACTACGAAGTTGGCGCCTCCGCCCTAATCGCCGGCGTCGTCAGTTGGACCCTCCCCTCCACCCGCGGCGTCATGGACCCGGAGACGATCGAGAAGCGGGTCCTCAAAGCCAACCTCCACACCCCCGGCACCACCCTCCTCTGCTTGGAAAACACCCACAACCGCGCGGGCGGCACGGTGATTCCGCTGGAGAACATGGCCGCCTACCGCCAACTCGCTGACCATCACGGCGTCCACGTCCACCTCGACGGCGCCCGCGTCTTCAACGCCGCCGTCGCCCAAGGCGTCCCCGTCTCCGAAATCGCGCAGCACGTCGACAGCGTCAATTTCTGCCTCAGCAAAGGCCTCCGTTCTCCCGTCGGCTCCCTCCTCTGCGGCCCCGCTGACTTCATCGACCGCGCCCGCATCTGGCGCAAGCGCCTCGGGGGCGGCATGCGCCAGTCCGGCCTTCTTGCCGCCTGTGGCATCGTAAGCCTCACAAAAATGGTTGACCGCCTCGCCGAAGACCACGCCCGCGCGAAACGCACCGCCGAAGCCCTTTCCACCCTCCCCGGACTCACCGTCTATCCCGCCGTCGTAGAAACCAATATGGTCATGGTCGATACCTCCGGTCCCGCTGAGCCCATGGTCGCCGCGCTCGCTGAGCAGGGCCTCCTCTGCTTCCCCAACGGCCCTCAGCGCATCCGCCTCGTCTTCCACGCCGACGTTGACGACGCCAAGACCGACCGCGCCATCGAAGCCTTCAAAAAGGTGACCGCATGACCCGACGCAACCTCCTCGTAACCGGCCTCGGCTCCCTCGCCGCGCCCATTCTTGCCCGCCTCCCTCAGGCGCCGCGCGAGCGATTTCGCGGCGAGGATGTCCTCGCAAGAATCGCCGAGAAGGCCAAAGTCGGCGATTGGGCCAAACTCCCGATCGGCGAGCGGATGGGCCACATCGGCCTCGAACTGGTCGGCACCCCCTACCGCGCCTTCACCCTCGAAACCGAAGAGCCCGTCGAATACTGCACCGTCGACCTCCTCGGCCTCGACTGCGTCACCTTCTTCGAAAGCTGCCTCAACATGGCCCGCGTTCTTCCGGGCGGCCTCACGGAAGCGCGTCTGGTAGCAGCCATCCGCCAAACCCGCTACCGCGGCGGCTCCCAGGGCGACTACACGAGCCGGCTCCACTACACGATGGACTGGTTCTATGACAACGAGAAGAAGGGCATCGTGAAAGACCTTACGCCCTCTCTCCCCGGGGCCGAGCCGTTTACGCAGAAGGTCGGCTTCATGTCGACCCATCCGACCAGCTACAAGCAACTCAAAGCGAACCCGTCCGAAATCCCGAAGATCGCCAAGTTCGAAAACGAGATCAACGCCCGAGCGAAATCCTACATCCCCACCGCGGCCATTCCATCTGTTGAGCCGCTCCTCCAAACCGGCGACATCATCGGCCTAACCGCCACCCAAGAAGGCATCGACATCGCCCACACCGGCATGGCCTACCGAAACGAGGTGGGGGTGCTTTGCTTCTTCGACGCCACGAATGCGCCGGGAAGGAACGACGTTCGGGTCGGCGCTAGATTGAGCGAGCGGCTGGACGCGAAGCACCACACGGGGATTGTCGTAGCCAGGCCTTTGTAGGTGCGCTTACGCATTCCATCCCTTTCTTGGTGGCAATGCCCTGGGGGCCGTTTGTTGAAATGTTTTGCCCGGGATGATCTTAGCCCCCGGGGCTTTCCCTAGCGTAGCGCCCAAGAGAGCCCCGGGGGCTAAGGCTTGAAGTGACCACAGAAGGACCTCTACGGCCCCCAGGGCATCGGCGACGAGAAAAGGATTGCCAAATCCGCCATCCGCCCTCGCCCCTCCGCCCTCCTTGCAATCCACACCCCTTACCTGCCATACTGCCCACACAGCTTCCAAAGACAGCCGGTGGCCCTGCGCCCTAATCGATCTTTAGATCGGCCCGCCGAGGATGCGATGAATAGGTTTTCAAACGGACAGCAATGTCCAGAGAGGGTCTTGCGTCGCCACCCTTGGCAGACGCAAGACCCTCTTCTGTTTTGGGAGGCAGGTAACCAACATGCCCACCGCACAGAAAGCTCAAACAATCGAGCAGGCCAAGGAGTGGTACTCCAAAGCCAGCGGCGTGGTGTTCACGGACTACCGAGGCCTGAAGAACAAGGAAATCGCCGCTCTTCGATCCGACCTTCGCAAGAAGGGCGCGGAGCTGCACGTTCTCAAGAACACCCTGTTCCGAATCGCCGCGGGCGAGGACACTGCGAACCTTCCCGCCGACTTCCACAACGGCACGACCGCTTTCGCGTTCGTGTTCGAAGATGAAGCCGGTGTCGCGAAGGCGCTGATCGATTACGCTCGAACGAGCAAGAAGCTCGTCGTCAAAGGCGGGATGTTTGGCGGAAAGGCGTTCGACGCAAAGCAGGTTCAGGCTCTCTCTGAACTTCCTCCGCGCGACGTTCTCATTGCCCAAGTGATCGGCGCCATCGCGGCTCCGCTCAGCGGCCTCGTCGGCACGATCGAAGCTCTGTACGCAGACCCGATCCGCGTCATCGGCGCCGTCGCTGACAAAGTCGGCGAAGCTCCTTCCGCTTAACCTCCCTAACCACCACCCAACCCCCTTAAGAACATGCCTACCACCGTAGAATCCATCGTCGACCAGATCAGCGGAATGACCGCGATTGAGCTCAGCGAGCTCAAGAAGGCTCTCGAAGACAAGTTCGGCGTCACCGCCGCTGCCCCCGTCTTCGCCGGCGGTTTCGCCCCGGCCGCCGCTGCTGCCCCGGCCGAAGCCGAAGAGCAGACCGAATTCAACGCGATCCTCACCTCCGCCGGCGACGCCAAGCTCGCCGTCATCAAGGTCGTTCGCGAAATCACCGGCCTCGGCCTCAAGGAAGCCAAGGACCTCGTCGATGGCGCTCCGAAGGCCATCAAGGAAGGCGTCAGCAAGGACGACGCCGACAAGATCAAGGCGCAGGTCGAAGAGGCCGGCGGCAAAGTCGACATCAAGTAAGGGTTTTAAAACCTTTACGAATAGGACCATGGGACTTGTCCCGTGGTCCTATTCTTTTACGCGAAGCGTGTACTGGGGGACAGGGACGCGGCAACTTCCTCCCTAAATAGAAAGGGGCTGGCCAAGTTTTCTTGCACGATAGCAAGAGCAAAAGACGGACCGAGAAACCTCAAATTTGAATCAGGCTCAGTTCCCTCTCGGCGGAGGGCATGTGGGGGCCGATTTGCTGCTTTAGACGGGCAAAGAGATCGCGGGCCTTTTGATTTCCTGATCCCGCGAGCGGGGGGACGAGCTCCACTGCCTCCTCATCCGTCATTCCTTCTTGGACATACGGTTCGAGAAGCTCCACAAGTTCGTCGAAAAGTTCGTAGCGAGCCGAATCTGTGAAACTCGAGACTGCTTCGAAGGCGAAAATCCGGGTGCCGGGATTCTCCATGAGTCTGCGAAACGTTGGGATCACTTCCGACGGCCAATGGTGAAGCCACTCCACAAGGACGACCGTCGCCGCACCTTCCCAGAAGTCCGGTGTGCGCACCCACCAGTCTGGAGGCCGTGAGATTGCCGAGGCAATGATTGGGAGCCACTCCGGCGACGGGCGGAGATCGAAGATCCTCCGGTCCATGTAGTACGTCTTCTCCCACGTCCCCGCCCGGAAGAACTCTTGGTCGGGAATCCCGTCGAACTCGGCCAAAGCCCTTCGGAGTTCGCCCAAGTCGGAATGCAGGTCGCCCGATGGTGCCTCCGACAATTTGCTCAGTCCGTCTCTCCTCATGATAGTTCTTTCCTGTCGTTTAGCGGTAACGGGCATCAAGGTACCGTCGAAGGCTCACGCGCTACACGCGTCGCGCTTCTTCCTTCAACCACTCGCCGATCGCGGCATCCAGCATTTCCGGGGTCAGACGCCCGGTGAACGTATTTTGCTGGCTGGGATGATAGGTGGCCACGATCGTGGTCTCACCGAGCCGATGTATCGCGCCGTGCGCAAACGGCATGCGGGCCACGCCGAGGGTGCGGTGGACGTGGTCCCAAGCAGTCCCACCAAGACAGAGGATCGACCGCCAGCGCCGCATCTGCAGCAATCGCGAAAGATATCGACTGCAGTTGGCTATCTCTTGGGGTGTCGGCTTATTCGCCGGGGGCGCGCAGTGGGCGGTGGCGGCGATCAGCGCTCCGGTGAGGGTGAGGCCGTCACCCGGGTGATCGCTCCGGGCCTGACTTGCAACGCCGGCGCGGTGCAGGGCGGCGAAGAGGAAGTCACCGCTCCGGTCGCCGGTGAACATTCTTCCCGTGCGGTTCGCGCCGTGGGCCGCCGGCGCCAGGCCGACGATCAGCCGCTCCGCCTCCTCGTCGCCGAAATAAGGCACCGGACGGCCCCAGTAGGTCTCTCCCCGGAACGCCGCCCGCTTCTCGAAGGCGACACGTTCTCGCCACTCCACCAGGCGCGGGCAAAGACGACATTCGATCAGCTCGGCGTTCAGATCTACAATCGTCGATGGCTCAGGCATCTCGTCGGTGTACCTTGCGGACGTAAAATAGAAATGTGCCGATCTACGAATACGAACCCGACGGGCACGACTGTCTCATGTGCGAAGGGCGGGTCTCGGCGATCCAGGGCATCAACGACGAAGCCCTGAAGTTCTGCCCCGACTGCGGTCTGGGCGTCCGCCGCATCATTAGCCGCTTTAACTCCCAGGTTTCTAAAGGCAACCCCATCAATACGGGCGAGAAGCAGGGGTTCACGACCTACCGGAAGATGGAGACCGGCAAGTACGAGCGGATTGCAGGGAACGAGGGGCCGGAGACGTTTGAGGCGCCGAAGGAGTGAAAAACCTCTCAGTGAATCCACGAGAATCTATCGTTTTGAATTCGTTTCCCAAAGACCGGGCACAAGCCGATTCAGTTTTCGATTGAACTTCCAAGTTCGCACGTAGGTGCCATTTGGTGTTTTTGGGCGCAGCCGGGTGGCGTTGAATTCCCTTATTCGGCCCAACTTCGCTTTCGACCAATCAGTGTTACCTAGCGCTTCCGCCAGCAAAGACAGCTTGTGATTGGTCGGTTGATATAGAAAAACCGAATCATAGTAGTCAAGCCTAGTTTCTGCCCGTCCGATAATCAAGAACAAGCTTTCTTGACTTCCGCGTTCTGGAAGCTTGAAAACTTTGTAGCTGGTCGGATAACCCATTTCAACCTTAAAATAAATGGGCACACAAGTTCTCCAATATCGACCACTCCAGAACCTGACTTTCGTGCCTAAAATGTCTCCGGCCGGATCACGGAGCCCAGCCAAATCTATCTTATTAAATTTATCGACTCTTACGTGATAGTAGTCGTACGAATACGAAGGTTGGGCCTTCTGAGACGATACGGGTGTCGGTAGAGCAGAGGTTATCAAGAGTTCAGCTCCAGCAGTTCATCTTGATTTGAACCCAGCGCTTGTCAAAAAGGTCTGGCTACAACCCCAGACTTTCTTCGAATCCGGCCATGACGTTCATGGCGTGGACGACCTGCGCCGCTCCGGCCTTGCCGTCGCGGTCGGCTATGACGCGGATGGTTAGGAGCGAAGTGCCCTCGTCCGGTGCCACCAGCAGCCGATAGAGCGCATACGGCTGTCCCGCGACCAACGTGGAATCCCATTCGGAGTCTTCATCTCGCCGCACAAAGAATGTCCGTCCGTATCGCTCCTCGTACAGGGCGTCGATGTCGTCCAGTTCCTCAGGGGTTTTGATCGCGACCATGACCGTCGCCGCGACGACTGAATCAAGCGGCTGGGGTTCGAAGTGGACGTAGGAACCGCCGTACCAACCAAGTGGCTCCATCAGGGCGTCGATTTCTGCATCGTCGGTCGGCACCGTCACCGCGATCGTGGGGGAATCCGCGATCAGTCCCCCCGAAGCCAACGGCCCCAGCGCGATCATCGCCAAGGTAGCGCCGGCCGAAGGAACGGACATCGAATCCGCGCAGACCAGCGGATTGTTGTCCATGATCTCTAGGATTCCGCGCTGCTCTTCCTCCGAGCGGCCTACGAATACGGCGCGCTGCCAAATTCCCTGCGAAAACTCAAGGCCCGTTAACGGCCCTCCGTCGACGAGTTCGACGAAGGGATGGCGCTGGAGGAGGCGGGCGACCGAAGGGTCGCCCGAGGCGGCGGTAATGGACTTCACCCGATGCTAACCAGTGTGATCTCGAAGTTCAGGATCGAGTTCGGCGGAATGCCGGGCTTCTCCATATAGCCATAACCGAGGGCTGGAGGAATCACGACTTTAACCTTCTCACCCTTCTTCATGCCCGTGATCGCGAGGTCAAACCCGGGAATCACCATACCGCTGCTGAGCTTAAACTGAAGCGGCTTGCCTCCCTGTTTCTTGGTCGAATCGAACTCAGTGCCATCGATCAGCGTGCCCGTATAGGTGATGTTGACCACATCGCCCGCCTTCGCCGCCGGGCCGGTTCCGGGGGTAACCACGGTGCGGCTGACCGTATCGGCATTCTCCGGCTTCAAAACAGCAAGGAGTTCGATGTCGAAGATGAGTTCGCTGTTGGCCGGAATTGTGTCGCCCGAGCCCTTTGCTCCGTAGCCAAGCTCCGAGGGGATGACGAGCGTCCGCTTGCCGCCGACCTTCATACCCTTCACGCCCAAGTCCCAGCCCTTAATGACCTGGCCAGCGCCAAGCGCGAAGGCAAAGGGCTTGTTGCCGTGGTTCGCAGTGGAATCGAATACCGTTCCGGTCTTGAGCTTGCCCGTGTAGAGCATATAGCAGGTGTCGCCCGGCGTGGCCACATCTCCGGTTCCAACCTTAGTGTCGGTGATCTTCATCCCGAGCTTAATCGGGTCTTCCGTAGTGGCCGGAGGGGTTGCCGTCTTCTTTGAATCGGGGGCCGTCGGAGTCGGCTTGGGAGGCGTCGCCGGAGCGTCGTCTTTCTTTACCGGCTTCACCGCAGGAGCTTCAACCGCATCAGCCGGTGGTTTCGGTACTCCACAACCGACCAAGGCAGCAAGAGCAAGCGCAGAAAGCGCGAAAGGACGCATGGCCATAAGAACAAATTTACCCGTGGTGAGGGTTCCGGGGTCGCGTTAGGGGGCTAGGGAGCTAAAACCCTAATTTCCTAACTCCCAAACACCTTCTGCGCCTCCAGATACTCCTCGGGCGTCCCGACGTCGACCCTTCGCATCCCCGCCTGAAGCGCTACCGCCTTCAGATCGAAACCGGCCTCGATTGCCGCGTTGAATACGGTGGTCATCCCGATCTCTCCGGGGCCGTCGTGGCTTCGGACGACGTCCGAGAGGAACGCCATCAGGCGGCGAGAAAGGGCGTAGCGTCCGGCGACGGCCCAGCGGCTGGTGGTTGCGTCGGGGCCGGGTTTTTCGAGGATGCCGCGGATCGCGCCGCGCCACTCGTCGATGTCCACGATGCCATAACGGCGAGTTCCTTCGTCGTCGGTCGTCTCCACCGCGGCGGCGCCGTCGACGCCCTTCTCGAGGAGCTCGGCCATCCGAGCGACCGGCGAGCCGCCGTAGTAAGCGCCGTCGCCAAGGAGAATCACCGCGTCGTCATCCACTTCCGCGCAGGCGATGGCGTCCGCAAGGCCACGCATCGCGGGTTGGTGAATCATCTCGACGCGGTATTCGCGCGCAAAGTCGTCCAGCGCGGGCTTATCGGCCGAGCCGACGATGACAATTCGTTCGATCCCGGCCTGGCGGGCCTCGCCGATGACTCGGGCGATCGTCGGAGCGCCGCCGAGGGTCAGGAGCTCTTTGGGGGCGCCCTGGGTGAGCGCCATCATGCGGGTTCCCTTCCCCGCCGCAGGCAGAATGGCGACCATCTACTCTTCCAACCAGCGTCCCTCGCCGCCCTTTGGCAGCTTCGCGCTTTCCGGGTGGACGAGGTAGACGGCCCGCTTCGAATAGAGCCAAGCCCGCTCGAAATCGGCCCGTTTATAGGCGTGCCGGACATCGCCGCGCCTAGCCGGGTCGTTGATAACCGGGTCGCCGTCGGGGGTGAATCCGACAAGGACCACCAAGTGGCCGGAGCCACCGGTCAGCGCGCCTTTAAGCATGTCGAACGAGATCGAGCAGACGACCGGAAGGCCGGCGGCGATCCACTTCTCCAAATCCGAGATCGCGGAGAAACGCGTTATGTAGGCCCGCATGCCCGGGAAGCTGCCGGAATACGCCACGTTGAACGGCCAGTTCCCCGCTCCTTTATAGACCGAATCCCAAACCGACGCCTCGACTTCGGGCACGTCACGGTCGAGTTCGGGCCGGTTGAGGACGCGGCTGTAGTGCCACAGCATCATCGAAGTCGAAGTCGCCGAACAGAGGACGCTACCGTTTGGATAATCCCCTTGCGCCCGCATTGGTACGTCGATCGTCTTGCCCCAGGCCGCGTTTGCCACGGGATGATCTTGGGTTTGAGCCTTCGAGTCGAGGAAGGAGGCGGTCAACAACCGCAGCTTCGGCCGCGGACCGGGCCCGAGGTTCTTGAGGGTCGTTCGTAGCTCCAATCCGTCGGCCGGAACCTTCATAACCAGGGTGTCGGTGTCCACATCACCGTCCGCGTCTCTCTGGCCGGTTACCGAGACACGCGGAGCCTTCTGCACGTCGGCCGTCCAATCGGCGATCGTGTACCACTTCGTCGGAGTCTGCCCATGCCAAGCCCGGGCCTCCACACGAAGATTCGCGGTCTCCGGGTTCTCGAGGTTCCAGGACACAACCGCCTCGTCCCACCCAAAGCCCGGCTTTAGAGGGGCGAAAACTTTGGTCACCGCCTCCCCCGGAGCCGGAAACTCAAGATCCGGTCGAATCGCCAAAAGGCCGATCGCGGCGAGCGTCACCATGGGTATGGAGGTTACCTAGGGCGTTAGGCGTTAGTACTCGATGAACTCAAGTGGCGCATCTATGGCGTCCCGTGCTTCCGGCTTCCAGCCGACGGGCTCGATCGAGGCGTACAGCGCATACGGGTGTCCCCCGCGGTAGGCCCAGCCTTGGTCGCCGTAGCTCCAGTGCCAGTATTCGCTTGGGTAGTTTGTGATTCCCGTCGGTTCGAAGGCCGCACCCAGGATGTCGCGGTTTCGGCGCGCTTCGTCGGAGAGCCCTTCGACTTGGAAAGCAAAGCCGTGGTGGTCTCGCCACTCGAACGGAGAGGTGAGATCGACGGGTTCGTCTCCCTGGTAAAGCGCCAAATCGAACGCCGCGCCGGTGGTATGGGGGGGCGGAACGGACTCTTCCATTGGGGCCGTGTACCGCTCCACGATGGGCCTCAACTCCTCGTCTGAAAGACCCGGATACTGTTCGGCAATCAGCCGCCAAGTTGACCGGAACATACGAGCCTGAATAAACGGCGGCCGCCACCCCTCGACCATCCCAAACCGATACCCCTCCGGCAACCGCGAAGCCGCCTCCGAAAACCGCTCCGCCACACTCTGCCGAAGCAACGTCTCACGCTTGTAGTCAAACCGCGGCCGGTCCAGAAAGATCCGGTCGGAGAGCGCCAAAACATCCACCAGCGGCTCCCCATTCTCCCGAATCGGGATGTGGCAAAGCTCAGAAGTCGGCTCATGCGGGTCGAGGTTCATTGAATTCAGTCTACGTGAAGGAGCGCGGACCCATGGTCCGCTACCGGTCCGCGGACCCGTGGTCCGCGGACGTGATTCACCGGATCCGAAGCCCCTTCGAAACCACTCCACGCTCCAAAAGATCGAACGCCCCCTGAACCAACAACGCCAAAATTGCCGCCGGAATCGCGCCTTCTAGAATTGTCTGGTTGTCGTTCAAACTAATGCCGCTCTGAATCAGTTGGCCAAGACCGCCTGCCGCGATCAGTGCGGCAATGGTTGCGGTGCCCACGTTAATCACCGCACTCGTTTTGACGCCCGCAAGAATCGTTGGGAGGGCCATCGGGAGATAGACCTTGGTAAGCCGGGCCGCCGGGGGAAGCCCCAAAGCCTCCGCAGATTCGCGCAGTCCGGGCGGGATAGCCCGCAACCCAGCAGAGGTGTTACGCACGATGGGCAAGAGCGAATACAAGAAAAGGGCGATCACTGCCGTCCGGGTTCCGATCCCGAAGAAAGGCAGCGGCACGAGGAGGCCAAATAGAGCGAGGCTCGGAATGGTCTGGATCAGGCCGGTGATGCTCAGAATAAAGCCGCTGAGGTGACCCGGCTGGGCCGCCCGGATACCCAGCGGAAGCCCGACCAAAATCGCGAAGAAGAGGCTGATCCCGACCAGCGCGAGATGCTGAAGGGTGAGATGCAGGATCGTCGAGGCGGTCGAGACCTCCTCGATCTTCGTCGTCTTTCCCTTCGACTGATAGAACAGAACCGCCGCCTTCGTGTAGTTCTTGGTTCGGTTCGCCTCGGCGTTCATTGAGATCATAAGCTTCTCGCTGATAGATCCGCCCAACGCGTTGAGAGAGTCGACCGCCTTCTGGGGGAGATCTAGCCGGTAAAGTAAAGTGGCGCGGTAGAGCGGGAAGAAACCGCGGTCATCTTCAAGCACGACCAGGTCGTACTTCTTGATTTCGGCATCGGTGGTGTAGCAGTCGGTGAGGTCGATCTTCTTGGACTGGAGCGCCGCGTAAGCGAGCCCGTGCTCGATGCCGTCGACAGAGGCAAGCGTCAGCCCATACTTCTCGCTGAGCGGCTTCCAGCCATCTTTACGCGCGAGATATTCGTGGCTGATGCCTGCCTTCAAATCGGGGTGCTGGAGCAAGTCGCTGATTTTCTTGATTCCAAGCGACTCGGCCTCCGTCCGCAGCATCGCCAGACCGTAGCCGTCGTTGAAGCCCAGATCTTTCGACATTCCAATGCCCTGCTTCTTCAACTCCTCCGCCATCGCCTCCACCGAGAGGCCTGGCTTTTTCAGAATCTCTTCCGAGATCGTCCCTGTGTACTCCGGATAGACCGAGACGTCGCCCTTGGTCAGCGCGGACCAAACGATGCCGGTCGCGCCGATGCCCTGCTTGTGCTCAACCGTAAATCCAGCGTCTTCAAGAGTCTTCTTCGCGATCTCTCCAAGGACGTAAGACTCGGTGAATTTCTTCGAACCTACAGCGATCGTCTGCGATGGGCTTACGACGGCAAGGATCAGAAGCACGAAGGCGAGGAGTAGCCTCATATCGCAACCGCCGGGCGCTGGGCATTCATGAATTCAGTCACAAAGGGATCCGCCGGACGGGTCCGGAAATCGTCCAGCGCACCCTGCTGGACGATCTTGCCGTTTCGGAGGAGAACGATTCGGTCCGCCAGAAAGGCCGCTTCACCCATGTCATGGGTTACGAAGAGCACGGTCAGCCCGTCCTCGCCAAAGATCCGTTTGAGGTCTGCCTGGAGACCGGCCCGAACGAGGGGGTCGAGCGCTCCCAATGGCTCATCGAGTAGGAGCACTTTGGGCTTGAGCATCAGCGCTCGCATCAAACCGACCCGCTGGCGCTGACCGCCGCTGAGTTCAACGGGGTACCGATCAAGCGCGTCGAAAGAGATCCGGGTTAATTCGGCCAGTTCAGACACCTGAGCTTCCACATTTCCGGTTCCCAGGTGGCGCGCCATCAGCATGACATTCTCACGGGCGGTGAGATGCGGAAAAAGCCCGCCGTCCTGAATCACGTAACCCACCCTCCGCCGCACCTCTTGCGCCGTCGCCGGGCTCACCGGCGTTCCCGCCAGGGTGACTTGCCCCCCATCCGGCTCGATCAGCCCCAACACCATCCGAATCAGCGTCGACTTCCCGCACCCACTCGGCCCGATGAGTGCGGTGACTTCACCTTCCGGCACCGTGAGGTCGGTCGGGTAAAGCGCGGTCCGGTCGCCGTACCGTTTCGTAACGCCTTGGAGTTGGATCATGAGAGTCGCTTACGATTGCTAACGTGGCTAACGGTGGCCGACGATTGCTCCGGAGCCATTGTAAGCCATCGTTCGCCACAGTTAGTCATTGTCAGCAAGCCTCAGCCCAAGAAATCCCTGCCGATACGTTGGCACGTACCAGTTCCGGAAGCTGCGGCGGAGGATCGAAGGGCTGGTGGCCCAAGAGCCGCCCCGGCAGACGCGGTGGGCGCCGAGCATGTGGTCCTTGCTGTAGCCGTCATAGGGGTAGGCCTCAAAGCCGGCGTAGGGGAGGAAGGCGGACGAGGTCCACTCCCAGACATTTCCCGCAAGGTCGTGCAGGCCATTGGCCGAGAGCGTCTGTCCGACAGGAAGAGGCCCCCAGGCGGAGAGCCCGTGGTTGGCGTGTCGGACCGTCGGTTCGTCATCTCCCCAAGGGAAAAGGCCGCCAGCGGCGACGTATTCCCACTCGACTTCCGTCGGCAACCGCTTGCCCGCCCAATTTACAAAAGCGTCCGCCTCGTGGGCGCTAATGCCGCAAACCGGTTCGTCGGGATGAAGCGCGCGGAGACCCCAAGTACCGTACGTAGCCCAACCATTAGTCTGGCGAGCCCAAAATTCCGGCATCGTGGCCGCTTCGGCGGTTCGCCATTCCCAACCTTCGGCACTCCATAGCTCCAGACGCGAGTAGCCGCCGTCCTCCACGAACTCAGACCACTCATAGGCGGTGACGGGCGTTCGGGAGATTTGGAAGGGACGCACCTCGCGCCGGTGAGCCCGCTTCTCATTGTCGTAGCCAAAGGGATCGTCCGACCCCATCGTAAAGCTTCCCCCCGGAATCGCAACCATCTCGGAGCAGATCCCGGGCTTCCAGGGAATGGTCTCCACGGGTTCCTGTGGCAGCTCTCGCTGGATGAGATGGAGCATCTCCGCAATCGTCTCCTGATGCTGGCACTCGTGCTGGATAGCGAACTCCCAGGCATACCCGTTAGAAACGATCGCCTGTTCGGATTCTAGGTCAGCCTCATCGAGAGCCCGTAGAACGCTCTCGCGGGTCCGCTCCAGGTAGTCGATCAGGCCCGCCCGATCCGGAATATTGACGCGGTTGTCTTTAGGATTGTCCGCGGTATCGGCCAGGATGAAAGTAAGCGCGTCATCGAGCAGCGGCTGGCCGAGCGCCTCGCCCACAACCCAATACTCTTCGGTTCGGCCGACGTGGCCAAAGTGCCAGCCGATAGGGCTATAAAACTGGTGGACACGAACCCGAAGAAACTCGTCGGGAACGCGGTCGAGGAGCCAAAGGGTCCGGCTTCGGACAGCTTCGAGCCGGTCGCGAATTTCCGATTTGCGCGAAGTGGCTACTTCGGACACAGCAAGTACTCCGTAAACCAGGCGCGTTCGTCCGCCCAGTCGCTCACGATCTCCAGACCGGCGGAGGATGTGAGTTGGCCGAAGCTGGCGCGGGTGTACTTCTGGCTCCACTCGGTGACGATGGATTCGCCCGCGTCGAACCCGAATTCGGTATCAAGATCGTCCACCCGGACGTGTTGATCGACCTTGCTCACCAGTCGCATTTCGATCCGCTGGTGGGCGTCGTCGTACGGGGCGTGGTGGCGGAACTGGCGAAGATCGAAATGGCCGCCCAGCTCTCGGTTGACTCGCTCTAGGACGTTGCAGTTGAATTCGGCAGTGACACCCTGAGCGTCGTTGTAGGCAGCCTCCAAGATGGCACGATCCTTCACCATGTCCGTCCCGATCAGGAGCCGATCATGGGACTTCATCGATCGCCGGATGCGGGTGAGAAAGTCCGTGGCCTCTTCGTGGGTGAGGTTGCCGATGTTCGAACCCAGAAAGAGGATTAGGCGGGGTCCCGGAGCGGCGGGAAGGGCTTCGGCGGCATCGAAGTACTCGCCGGCGAGGGCGGTTACGGTGAGCGCCGGATATTCGTTCAGCAGAGTCTCCGACGATTCCTTCAGGAACGCCCGGCTGATGTCGATGGGAATGTACTCCAGCGTTTCCTGGCGGGCAAGTGCCGCCTCGATGAGAACCCTCGTCTTTCGGGACGAGCCGGAGCCAAACTCGATCAGGGTGATCGGCCCGCCCACGGCGGTTACGATCTCGTCGGCATGGTCGGTCAGGATGGCCTGCTCGGTGCGGGTGGGATAGTACTCCGGAAGGTCCGTGATGGCCTCGAAGATCGCCGACCCCTGATCGTCGTAAAACAGCCTTGGCGGAAGCCGTTTGGGTCTGGCACTGAGACCATCGAAAACGGTCTCGCACAAAACTTCCTGCGGACGATCCCCGCGCACGTCTACGAATCGAAGCCTCTGCATCGGGGAACTCCCTTATATAGAACGAGGTCTGGTGGGCTTACGACGGCGTCTTTCCCGTTGTAGAGACAAGATATGGCCGAAACTCGTTGCGACATTCTCATTATCGGGGCCGGCCAAGCCGCCGAAGAAATCGTCGAACGGTGCGGTTCCCGGGGAATGAACGTGTTCGTGGCGGAGCGGGCGAGGGCAGGAGGCTCTTGCGTCAACTTTGGCTGCACGCCAACCAAGACGGCCTTAGAGAGCGCCCGCCTAGCCGCGCTGGCCCGCAGGGCGGGCGAATTTGGCCTTCGAATCCCGACGGTCGAAGTCGACTATGCGAAGGTCATCGAGTTGGCGCGCGGGAAGGCGGAAGCGTCGAACGCGGGAGTGACTAAACGTTTTGGCGACAAGTTGATCCACGGCCATGCGCGTCTGGCCGGACGGAGCGGCGAGGGATTTGCGGTGGATATCGCTGGCGAGCGGTGGCACGCGGACAAGGTCGTAATCGACGTGGGCACCCGCAGCCTTTTTCCCAAGCTGGACGGTCTTGATAAGATCGATGTGATCACCGCGGAGAACTGGCTCTTCGAGACCGAGCTACCGCGCAGGATCGCCCTCATCGGAGGCGGCGTGATCTCGATCGAGATGTGCCAGTTCTATCGCCGAATGGGCGCCGAGGAGGTAACCGTAGTCGACGGAGGATCGCAGATTCTAGCCCATGAGGATCCGGATGTGGCAGCGGCGGTTCAGAACATGTTGGAATCGGAGGGTGTCCGGTTCCGACTGAACACGCGGTTTGGAGAGGTCCGTCAGACACCGGAAGGCGTAGTCCTCGACTGCAGCGGCGAACCCGTCGCGGCGGACCGGCTCTTTGTGGCGACCGGGCGGAAACCGAACACCGATGACCTCGGGCTGGAGACCGTGGGGATTGTGCCGGATGATAAGGGATTCATCCCGGTGGACAAGCAGCTTCGCACCTCGGTACCCGGCATCTTCGCCACGGGCGACGTGCGCGGCGGGTTTATGTTCACCCACACGGCATGGGACGACGGTCGGATCGTACTTGGAGCGCTGCTGGAAGACAACGGCCATTCGACGGACCGAGTGGTGCCCTACACCGTCTTCAGCGATCCCGCGTTGGGCAGGGTTGGTCTGGGCGAAAAAGAGGCATTGGAGAAAGGGCTTTCATTCGAAGTTTTGCGGTTCGATATGGCCCGGAACGCGCATGCCGACGAGGCCCGCGAGACGACAGGGTCGATCAAGTTGCTGCTAGAGAAGGAGACGGATAAGATTCTTGGGGCGGCGGTTTTTGGAGTCGGCGGAGCGGATCTCGTTCACCTATACAGCCTGTTGATGGCGGCGGATTTACCCGCTTCGGTGCTGCGGGAGGCAGTGATTTCGCATCCTACGTATTCGGAGGCGGCGCAGAACGTGCTGCTATAGGCCGTTTTTGGTTTGGTTTACTGTGCGCCCTACCCTCCCGCGGCTCTCTTTAGATAGCGGACGTCGGGGGTCTTTTCCATGTTGTCGTTCCCATCCGTTTCGAACTGGAAAACGAACCCGTGGCGTTCGTAGAACGCTCTGGCAGAGCGATTCTCTTGGAAGACCCAGAGCCATACCTCTTCGTCGCTGCTTAGGCCCTGCCGCAAGAGGTCGCTTCCGATCCCTCTTCGGTGAAACTCGGGCAGGAGATACAGATGTTCGATCTCATTGGGCACGTAGGCGATGAAGCCTACGATGCGGTTTTCAACCTCGGCTACCCAGAATTCCATTTCAGCCATTTGACGGGAGAACACGTTCTCCATCACCGTTTGGGAGTAGTCCCAAACGATGAACGGGAGGCAGCGAGTGCGGGTCTCGATGAAGACCGCCGCGATCGCCGGCAAGTCGCCGACGGTCGCGGGGCGGAGTTCGTGCGGCATCGGGGTTAGACCAAGGCCAGCATTTTGTCCATCGCCGCGCCAACCAGTTTCAGACGGGCTGCATCGTCGGACAGATCGTTCAGTTCCTTCTTAAAGGGCTCGCAAACGACCGGTCCGTCGTAGCCGATCTTCTTAAGGGCGCCGAGGAAGGCGGCAAGATCGATCACGCCGGTTTCGCATGGGAGGGCGCGGGTGTTGTCGACCTGGTCATCGACGGCGATGCCGGCGGGCGCGTCGTTGACGTGGACGTAGACCACTTGCTCGGCGGTGAGGGCGAGGACGTCCGCAACGGTTTCGTGGGAGGTGTACCAGTGCCAGGCATCCATCAGGAGGCCGACATTCTGACCGCAGTCCGCAGCCATTTTGAGCATGCCCGCCAGGTCATGGACGAAGGGGTATTTCTTGCCCGCACGCATCGTCGCCGGTCCAACGTACTCCATACCGAAGTGGATCCCTTCGACGGCGAGGGCCGCGGCGAGGGGCTTGATTCGGGAGACGTGGAAATCGTAGTTCTCGTCGAAGGTTCGCTCTTCGCTGAAGGGCATGATGTAGGTCGAGCAACGGAAGCAGCCGAGGGCAGCCATCGCAGCGGCTTGGGCCGGGAGATCGATCAGGCCCGCCTTCCACGCGGCTTCATCGTTACGCCAATCGAAAGGCGCGCCGAAACCGGCCACTTTAATCTCGCCGAGTGCCGCCTTAGCCGCTTCGACGCCTCGTTCGACAACCTCTTTGGGGGAGATTTCGACGGCCGAAAAACCGCCGAGGCGGGCAGCTTCCGCCGCCGCCTCGATGTTCGGCGCCTTTACGCCGATCGCCCCGGGACTCAATGCCTTTTGCATAGGTTCCCTTCTACCCGAAGCCAACGTTAGATCTGGATGGCAGCCAGATCTTCGGAGGTGAGGCGAAGGGAAGCGAGAGCATTCGGATCGGCATCGCCGGGTCGGCCGCCGATCACCATGACCGCGATGTGGACAGCGCCCGCGGTCGAAGCTTCGGCGCCTTCGGCGAAATTACCCGCGCTCTCGCCAACCGCCGCGACGATCGACGTGGGGAGGTTCCAGAACTCAAGCACGATTTGAGAAAGCTTGGCAATTTCGAGATCGCTGGGGTTTCGTTCACCCAAGCGAAGCGCGACGAGCGATCCGACACCGCGGAGAAGTCCGCCGAGGTGAGCAGTGTCTGCATCTTGGGGGGAAAGCCCGGCTTTGCTCGCAATGCCTCGGGCCACCTTTGCCGTCGCCATGGCCTGATCCAGAAATCGGTCGACGATCGCCGGAGGGATACCGGGGATAGAGCGAAGTGCACCCACCGCCAGCGCCACATTTCGAACTTGGCGCATGCCGACCATTACGACGGCCTGACCCAAGTTCGAAACGGTTCCGTTTAGTCCGTAATAGGGAGAGTTGACCAGGGTGAGCATCTTCGACGCGAGGCCCGCGTCCGACTCAATCGCCTTGGTAAGGACCCGGGCATCCGGCTCGTCTTTGCCGGTTTCTTCCAAAACCTTCGATACCGCAGCCGGAAGGGCCGGAATGCCAGCGAGGACGTCGGGGGCGAGGACGTCGGGGGAAACGATCAAAGTTTCACCCCAGGAACCCCAAGACGGTAAGTACCTTGGGTTTTTGACACCGATAGACCAAATCGCTTCATAGCCCAAGAGACTAAGGCTTCACGCCTTTCTGAGAACTCAAACACCAACGAGACTTCTGCCATTTTCTCATTCATCCCCAAATTCGGGGCACCTCCCTTTATCGGTCCCTGCGATGTCGAACGATAGGATGTTTTTGTCTGATTTAGTGCCGTACGGAAAGGTTTCCGCAATAGTGGAACGTTCTGTTTTAGTCCACAGTCCGCAAACTTGTCTTCATCGTCTCTTAAAAGGCAGATCTCAATTTTCCTTCTCGGCTCAGCGAACTTCGAAGAGCTTGGGCTGGGGTATATTTCTGTTTCGCTTGCCGTCGTGGCGAAATTGGTAGACGCACCGTCTTCAGGTGGCGGCGCCCAAAAGGCATCCCGGTTCGAGTCCGGGCGACGGCACCACCCTTTCCTTACCGGAGGACGATCTTGTTCCGCCCTGCCTCTTTGGCTTGGTAAAGCGCCTGATCGGCGGCGGCGAAAGCTGAATCCAACTCACCTCTCACCATGGCTGTGGCGACACCGGCGCTTACGGTTAGCCGGCTCTCGAACTTGTCGCAATCAGCGACGGCTTGGCGGAGACGATCCGCCAAGTGGACCGCGTCGGACGGGGTCACCGCCGGGAGGCAGACCACGAACTCTTCTCCGCCAATTCGGGCAACGATGGTATCAGGCCGGACCACGGACTTAAGGGCGGTGGCCACGGCTTGAAGAGCACGGTCGCCGGCAGGATGTCCATAAGTGTCGTTGAAATCCTTGAACCGGTCGAGGTCGAGCACGATGACCGAAATGGGCAAGGGAGCGATAGCAAGCGCCTCGTCCAGCCCACGTCGGTTCAGCAAGCCGGTTAAGGGATCGGTTGCGCCGATCTTCCGGAGCTGGTCTTCAAGGGCACGCTGAGCCGAGACGTCGTGAATGGCGCCTTCGATCTGCTGGATCGAGCCGTCCGGAGCGCAGATCGTGCGAGCGGTTTCCGAAAGCCAAATCTCTTGTCCGGTAGAAGTAACGACCATCGACGTCATCCCGGCTTCTCCGTTAGCTTGTAGTTCGGAAATGAAGTCGAATCGCCGCGCCGGGTCGCCAAGATTCTGGAGCAGACCGATCGATTCGATCAAGCTCTCCGGGTCCGCATAACCAAGGTACCGGGCAAGTGTCGGGTTCACCCTAAGGAAACGGCCTTCTGAGTCGCATTGGTAAAGACCTAGAGGGGCATTTTCGAAGATGCCTCGGAAGGAGCGCTCCGCAATTTCAAGCTCGGTGGTTCGCTCGGAAACGCGGCGCTCGAGGGCGTCGTTGTCGGCGCGGAGCCGTCGGGTGGAACGGCCGATGCCGAACCAGGCGGCTGAGCCCGGGACCAGGCCCAGAATCAGGCCGAAGAGCAGACCGCTCCAACGGATCCGGGACGCAGCGGACGCGAGTTGCCGATCCGATGTCGCCACCGCGATCGCCAGGTTGCCGCCCGACAAGGTCGGGTATTTCAGACGCTCGACCGAGGTCTGATAACTCTTTCCATCGTTCCAACGGAGATCGGTAGTGCTCCCAAAGGCGGGGTGGCCCGTCCATGGTGGCGAGACGAGGCGAACAAGCTCAATTCGCTCGCCCCGACGCGCCGTCAGCCACGGCTTCGCCCAATCCTTGTTTAGGGTCCCCACCAGGTTGCCGCCTTTCGACGGCACCGAGAGATGGAAACCGTCGGGCGCCGCAGCCGGTTCTCGGACGACGGAGATAACTTCGGGATAGAGCTTCTTGAAGCGAGCGATCGTTTCCGGATCGGCGCTGGGGGCAAGAAGTTCTAGGCCACGTGCCCGCTCACCAAAGGCTTGGTCAAGAGCGGACGCGATCGCAGAAGCACGTTCGTTCAAGCGGGATGCATTTCGTCGCTTCACCTGAGTGGCGCCGGCAGTGCCGAGCCAGATACCCAGGGACGAACCGAGAAGAACGAAGACCAGAAACACGAGCCGGCCCGTGGACGAGATCGTCCTCTTTCGGCCAAGAATCAAATTAAATCTAGAGGTCATGCAGGACTCCCGTACTTATCCTCGGTAGATTTCCGCAATAAATAGGGGTGAAATACCTGGTTTTAGGACTTTTGTCTCCGGTATGTGGCCGAAGAGGGATCGGAAAGGCTGCCTTTGTGCCGGGTACCCTGAACCTATTCGCGATGCCCACCAAGCAGGTTCCCGAGCCTAAGTCCATCTTTGAAAAGTCCCGCCCGGGCCGCATCGGTTGCAACGTTCCGGTGAGTGACACTCCCTACGTTGAGCCGGACTTCGAGACCCGAGATTCGCTTCACCTTCCGGAGATTGGCGAGCTGGAGCTGCTTCGTCACTTCACCAACCTGAGCCACATCAACTTCGGCATCGAGACCGGCTTCTACCCGCTGGGCTCGTGCACGATGAAGTACAACCCGAAGGTCAACGAGGCGACGGCCCGGATGTCAGGCTTTGCCGCTCTGCACCCGATGCAGCCCGTGGAGACGATTCCCGGAGCTTTGGAGATTCTGATCGGCGTGCAGGACATGCTTTGCGCGATCACCGGGTTCGACGACATCACTTTGCAGCCCGTGGCGGGCGCGCATGGCGAGATGACGTGCTTAATGCTCATCAAGGCTTACTTCGCCAAGAAGGGTGAGAGCCATCGCAGCATCGTGCTCGTCCCGGACTCCGCGCACGGCACGAATCCGGCTTCGGCGGCGCGTTGCGGCTACGACGTCGTTTCGATTCCGACGAACTCGGAAGGCAACACCGACCTCGATGCGCTAGCCAAGGAGCTTGAGAAGGAAGGTTCGAAGATCGCCGCACTCATGCTCACGAACCCTTCAACCCTCGGTCTTTTCGAGCCCAACATCGAGAAGATCTGCGAGATGATCCATGCCGTGGGCGGTCAGGTCTTCTGCGACGGCGCGAACATGAACGCGATGGTCGGAACGACCCGTCCCGGCGATCACGGGTTCGACTGCATGCACCTGAATCTCCACAAGACGTTCAGCACGCCCCACGGCGGGGGCGGCCCCGGTTGCGGCGCCATCGGACTTAAGTCCCACCTAGAGCCGTTCCTGCCGGTACCGGTAATTCGGCGAGACGAAGCGAAGAAGATTATCGCGGACTACGATCGCCCGGACACGATCGGCCGAGTGAGCGCTTTCTACGGCCAGTTCCTGATGGAGGTTCGGGCCTACACCTATCTCCGCGCCTTTGGGAAAGAGTACATGGCGGACATCTCGCGCCATTCCGTTCTCAACGCAAACTACATCCGAGCTCGACTCCGCGACGTGCTGCCGCCGGCCCACGAGCGGCCCTGCATGCACGAGTGCATCCTGACCGCAGAGAAGTACAAGAAGAACAATGGGGTGCGCGCGCTCGATATTTCGAAGCGGCTGATCGACTTCGGCTTCCATCCGCCCACGAACTACTTCCCCCTAATCGTTCCCGAGTGCTTTATGATCGAGCCCACGGAGACGGAGACGAAGGAGACGCTCGACGACTTCTGCGACGCGCTGATCGAGATCTGCCGCGAGGCGATTGAGACGCCAGAGGTTCTGAAGAATGCACCTTCGACCGCGGTTGTCGGACGGTTGGACGAGACTCTGGCCGTTAAGCGGTTGGACGTCCGCTGGCAGCCGGCCGAGGCTGGAGCCTAACCCAGGCTCAAGTGATACCGATCCGGCAGTTGGAGGAAGCGGCCGAGCTCGCCCTTCGAAATTCGGAGCGGAAGAAATTTGTCGCCCTCGTCCAAAAGGGCAAACGGCTCGCCGCGGCGGATCCTGCCCGTTATCGCGCGAAGCTTCGCCGGATGGTAGCGCTGGGCTACGGCTATCTGATTTTCGTCGTGCTCGGCACCGTCGCGGCCATCTCAGGCCTTTTAGCACTGATCTTGGCTTTCCAGATTCCGGCGCTCGCCCCGCTCTGCACCCTCCTTGGACTGTTTCTCTTGGCCGCCGTCCAATCGCTGCCGGTCATGCTTAAGTTGCCCGAGAAGCTTATCATCACGCGCAAGGAGGCCCCTGCGCTTTACGCGGAAGTGGAGGCGATTGCCGACCGGCTCAAGGCGCTACGCCCCGACCAGATACAGATCGACGAGCGGTTCAACGCCGCGGCCGCGCAGTACCCACGGTTCGGCATCGTCGGGAAGAGCCGCATCATCCTCACCCTCGGTCTTCCCTATCTTTTGGCGTCAACTCCGGACGAAATGCGAGCGGTGATCGGCCACGAGTTGGGTCACTTCTCGGGCAAGCATGATCGTTTGGAAGTATCGGTCTATCGGATCGAAGCGATGTGGGATTCGATATATCGCAACCTGCAGCGATCAGGGAAAGACGGCGCGGTGTTCAGGCCTTTCTTCAAGTGGTACACACCTCGGTTTTTCGCAATGAGTTTTGCCGTTCGCCGGCAGAACGAGCGTGAAGCAGACGCCTTAGCGGCAGAAATAACAAGCACCGAAACCACGGCCCGCGCACTTCGGCTTAGTCCCGTGAGACTTGATCTCATCAACGATCGATTCTGGAAACCCTTTGGCGAAACGTTGGCCTCGAATGGCTTGCCAGAGCGCGGATTTTTGGATGGCCTGGCCACGGCGGTTCGTCAGCCCCTCGACGTGGAAAGCGGTCGACGGGCACTTGAAGAGGCGTTGGCCCGGGAGACAAACCTGATTGACACCCAGCCCGCATTGAGGGACCGACTAAAGGCATTGGGCCAACCCCTGGAAGGTGACCTCTCGCCGCTCACCGGGCCTTCGGCCGCCGAAGTCTTGTTAGGGGACTCGCTTCCATCAATCGTTCGACGGGTCGAAGAGAAGCTTCTCAAGGACAACGGGGAGTTCTGGAAGCACTATCATATTCAACAAGCGCAAAGTCTTAAGCATCGCGAAGAGCTACTTAAGGCGGTGGAGAGCAATCCCCTTAGCTCTGATGAGGCCATCGAACTTGCCCTCTTCGACGCCGAGGAAGCGGAAGACTTGGCCGAATGCGTGGCCACTTTCCGCCGCCTAGTCGAACAGTTTCCGGCCAGTGACCGCGCGGCCTGCTACCTGGGGGGCTTCCTACTACAAAGTAATGATCCTTCGGGGGCGGAAATTCTAGAGACTCGATCCTTGGCGGACCCGTCCCTTCGGGAATACGCCATCGGACATCTCGACCGTTACTATGGCCGGACGGGTGAACAGGACAAGTGGAACCGTGTCCATGCCGAGGTCACAGCGATGCAGGATCGGCGGCAGATGGCGCGCAACGGCACCGTTATTCGGCTTGAGGACACCCTCCTCGTTCCGGTTCTCAGCCCGTCCGAGCGGACCAATATCGCGGAGCAGCTTCGCAAGATGCCGGATGTCGACCGCGCTTACGCCTTCCGCAAACAGCTTCCGGGCACGGGCGAGATTCGGGACTATCTCTACGTCCTCCCCCGCCCCAGGTTAGAGATCAAGGACGAGTCTCAGAAGCTAGTCAAGGCGATCGCCAAGCAGGTCCATTTCCGGGGACGGACCCAGATCTACTGCATCCAGCCTCGGAGGAAATGGCGGAAGCGGCTAGACAAGTTGGATGGCGCGTTGGTCTACGACCGAGAGATCTCCTAAACAGCGCCGCCTAGGTATCGTTTTCGCGTGTCAAGTGTTTCCGCCCCCACCGATTCCGAACTGTTGGAGCTCCGAAAAGAGCGCGACGAGTTTGGACAGCGCGTTCGGGAGAGCGAACGACTCGCCGCGGCAAATCCGAAGGGATATCGAGCGAAGCTGAAGGGCTTGGTGGCGCTGGGTTACGCCTATATCGGGCTCATGGTCACGCTGGCAGTTGCCCTGGTGGGGGTGCTGGGCTACATGATGCTGGCGGAGGGCCATTGGTCAGGGGGCGGGATCAAGATCATGTTCATCGGCCTCTTTTTCGTCTACGCAGTCGTGCGATCACTTTGGGTAAAGATCGACCGGCCGGCCGGCCTGCTGCTCTCCAAAAGCGACTACCCGAAGCTCTGGCAAGAAGTCGAAGCCATCGCTGATCGGCTGAAGGCGCCGAGACCCAACGAGATTCGGCTGGACGAAGACTTCAACGCCTCCGCCGCCCAGTGGCCCCGATTCGGGATATTGGGGGGCTACCGGGAGACCCTAACCCTCGGCTTTCCGCTGCTTGCGGGTTTGAGCGTCGACGAGGCACGGGGGGTGATCGCCCACGAGTTTGGCCACTTTTCCGGAGAGCACGGCCGGTTTGGGGTCTGGATCTACCGGGTCGACCAGACGTGGCGACAAATGGGGAAGAACCTAGCCCACGCGGGATGGAGTGGAATTGTATTTAAGCCGTTCGTCGACTGGTTCTTCCCCCGGTTCGCCGCCGCCTCCTTTGCGATTCGCCGGCAACACGAATTTGAAGCCGACCGCGCTTCGGTCGAGGTAGTCGGCGCCGCCACGACCGCCCAAATCCTGACCCGCATCAACCCCTTAGGCGACCACCTCCAGCGGACTTTCTGGAAATCTTTCGAGCGTGAACTGGGCCGCCCCGGGGCGACGGCGGTGGGGTTCGCCTCGCGAATGATGGACTCGATGAGGTTACCGATGGACCCCGTATTCGTTGAGCGATCCGTCGCCTTTTCCGCCGCCCAGGCGACGGACTACACGGACACTCACCCTTCGCTAACGGACCGACTCGCCGCCATCGGGCAAAGCGTGCCCACGGAACTTCCCTCTCAAACCGAATCATCGGCGTTGGAAGCCTTCATCGGAGAGAGCTTGCCGCGCCTACAAACCGAGTTCGAAGCCTACTTCGGCAAATTGATGGCCCCCGCCCTGGAGAAACTGGCTCTGCAGCGTTTAGCCATGGCCCAGCGAGTCAAGGAGCTAGAGAGGAATCCCGCGGCACTCGACGAAAACGAGCAAGTGGTGCTCGGATTCCTTCGGATCCGCTTAGCCTCCCCCGAAGATCCGATTCCGGCCTATCGGGATCTGCTCGAACAGTATCCGGAGAGCGGAGATGCGCTCTATCTTCTCGGATCGGCCCTCTTGGAAGAGGACCAGGAAGAAGGAGTCGCCTTGGTTCAGAGAGCGGCGGAAAAGGAGGCCCGGCTTGGAGACGACGTCCGGACAGATCTGGCCCGTTTTTACGCCCGACGGGGCGAAGCCGAGCAGTTTAAGGTCTTGCAGGAGGAGGCCCAGGAAGCGTCCGACCGCGCGCTAGTTGCCGAAGGCGCGGGCGGCTTCACAATCCACGACCAGTTTCTCTCCCCCGAGTTTTCAGTGGAAGAGAAAGAGAAACTAGACGAATTCCTCGCAAAGTTCAAAGGCCTAGGCGTGGCGTACGCCGTTCGAAAGCGATTGCCCGGAACCGGAGAGCACCGAACCTATCTCGTCCTGATGCCGAAAGCGATGGCGTTCACGGGGGACGACGTGTTGGGCTACTTTACGTCCCAACTCGCCCAGATCGGCCCGCCGCCCGTTCCCGTAACGCTGGTAGGCCTTTCAAACACGAAAAAGTGGCGCTGGAGGCTCAACGAGGTAAAGGGCAGCATGATCTTCGACGCCAAGGCATCTTAGGCGAACTGCACGATGCCGATGTAGTTCCCTTCCGGGTCTTCGAAATCGGCCGACCAGCCGGTGCCGGGGACTTCGCTCTTTCCACTCACCGTCTTCCCCCCAAACGCCTCGACCTTGGCGAGCGTCTCCTCGATGCTGGCTACTTGCAGCCACACCGACGGCGATCGCCCGGCCTCGATCTTCTCGACCAACTGAAGCCCGCCCACGTGAGTGTCTCCGGCGCCGAAGATCCGCATCGTGGACATCACAAAAGCCTTGAAAGTCCAGTCGAAAACGCCTTTGTAAAAAGCCTCCGCGCGGTCGAGGTCAAGAGTCTGGATTTCGATATGACAAACGGTATTCACGGTTCTATTCTTCTCCCTGCGGTCCCGGAGTAGGTTGACAGTTCTTGCAGAACGCGCGAGGCGAAACCCCGTGATGCCGCTTGAAGTCACGCGAAAAGGCGCTTAGCTCCGTGTACCGAAGCAGCACCATGATCTCGATCGGCTTGGCCCCTTCACGGAGCAATTGGGCCGCTCGTTCGGCGCGAACGCGGTCCGCCATCGCTTTCGGAGATTCGCTGAAGGCGGCGGTGAAAAGGCGTTGGAGGTGATACGGCGAAATTCCGGCCTCGTGCCCGAACGCGGTCAGATCGTCTCGCTCGCCCGCGAGGATGCGCTCGCGAACGGAATTGAGGATCTCCAACCGCTCCACCCGGGTCCGCCAACGGCGACCGGGCACCTTGATGGAGGCCAGGGCGTGGGGACAGGGCATCCGTTATTGTAGGCCTGCCACACTCTTAGGGTGCGCGTCGGGGTGTTCGATTCTGGGCTGGGGGGGTTGTCGATTGCCCAAGCCATCGCCCAACGCCTGCCCGACATCGATCTTCTATATTTGGGCGACACCATGCGCGTACCCTACGGAGGCCGGTCGCAGGAAGCAATCCACGGCTTCGTGGCGGAGGCGTTGACCTACCTCTTCGAGCACGACTGCCACCTGGTGGTATTGGCCTGCAACACGGCTTCGGCAGAGGCGTTGCGGCGGAGCCAGCAAGAGTATCTGCCTCGGTGGTACCCGGACCGACGAGTGCTTGGCGTGGTGATCCCCGCCGCCGAGGCGGTAGCGGCCACCGGCGCGCGGCGAATTGGGGTGCTGGCGACGCGGAGCACCGCCGCCTCGGGCGCGTTTGAGCGGGAGATTACGCGTCAGGCCCCGACCGCGGAGGTACACGTACTGCCCGCCCCCCTTTTGGTCCCCTTGGTGGAGAGCGGGGGCTTAAAATACGTCGATGCGGTGCTGGACGACTACCTCGCCGAGCTTGGCGAGGTCGATGCGATCGTCTTGGGGTGCACCCATTACGGCTTGCTGCGAGACCGAATCCGGGCGAGGGTCAACGTTCCAGTGATCGTGCAGGAGGAGGTCGTACCGGAGAGTCTGGCGGACTACCTGAACCGCCACCCGGAGCACGAGTCGAAGCTCGGCCGGTCAGGCGAGCGGATCTACCGCGTCACCGACCTCGGACCAGGCTATGAGGAATTGGCGCGAACGTTTGCGGGTCAGGATGTTAAATTGGAGAAGGTGTCGATTTGCTAACACCCCGGCGTAGCGGTGACGCCCCCGTCGCCGAATCGAGCGCGTTTCAAGCGCCGAAAACAAGCGGCTTAGGCATAGGAGAGCCCTCGCAATGACCCCAATCTCCTACATCGAGCTGTCAAAGGAGGCGCTTCTTCATAACGTGACGGCCCTCCGAGGGATCGTGCCCATGGACCACTTTACGGCGGTCGTTAAGGCTAATGCTTACGGGCACGGGCTGGAGGAGATCGTTGCGATGCTCGGCTCTGAACCGGACGCTTTCCAAGTCGACGATCTGGATGAGCTTCGCCAACTTCGCCAACTCAACGACGGATGGGCCCTCGTCTACGGATATGTTCGTTTGGCCGATTTGGAAGAGGTTTCGCGACTACGCGGCGAAGTCGTAGTCTTCAGTGTCGATCAGATCGCCGAGTTGGCCCGGATCCACGAGCTTTACCTCACCACTGACAATCCGGACTTCATGGTTCGATTCAGCATCAAAATCGATGCCCTGCTCGGCCGACAAGGAATCCTCCCCGACGAGATCGACAACTTCATCGAAGAGCTCGCCAAATACCCTGACCTGGAACCGACCTCCGCCTACGCCCACTACGCAAACATCGAAGACACCACAGACCTGACCCACGCCGAAGCACAGGAAGAGGCGTTTCAATCCGCCTACGCAAAGCTCGAAGCCCGTTGGCCACGCATCGGACGCCACATCTCCGCCACCTCCGGCGTCATGGCCCGCGAGAAGGGACCTCCCTACAACTCCATGGTTCGCCTCGGCATCGGCCTCTACGGCCTCTACCCCTCTGCCCCGCTCGCCCGAAGCCACGCCGACCTTGGCTTGCGCCCCGTAATGCGATGGGTTTCTCATCTCGCCCAAGTGAAGACGCTCCCCGCCGGACACCCGGTCGGCTACGGATTGACCTACCGAACCATCCGTCCCACCAAAATCGGAATCGTCCCTCAGGGCTACAGCGACGGGTACGACCGGGGACTTTCGAACGTTGGCGAGGTTTTGGTGCACGGCAAACGCTGCCCGGTCATCGGGCGAATCGCGATGAACATGTTCGCGATCGACCTAACCCCCGCTCCCGACGCACGGGCGGAGGACGAAGTGGTGCTACTCGGTTCCCAAGGCGAGGACCGGATCACCGCCGAGGAGATCGCGTCAAAGTTGGGGACGATCAACTACGAGGTCGTAGCGCGAGTGTCTCCGCTGTTGCCGAGAGTTATTGAAGACTGAGATCCATCTCGCTGATTTCGAGCGTTGAGCAGTTCTTCGATTTGCTTGCAAAGATTCGTAAACCCCCAGAGATAAAAGTTCGCCTTAATTTCCCCTTGGCTAGTCGAAATCGTCAAGGTTGGGCATCCTTCGTTACTCCCTCTGGCCGTCGTAAGATTGACGATCTCATCTAATCTCGCCTCGACCCTCGCACGGCCCAAATAATCGACCCAGCGGATGCCACTTTCATTCAGGATGATCTTCTCGTTCCAAGCGGTGAGTTGCGACCAAGCGAGAAAGAACAAGAAAAAGGAAGCCCCGATGAGAAGCGTTGGTTGCTGAAGATAGAATCCAATCCTTTCCCGGGCAAAGTACACAAGCGCTGCCGTTAGCACGACCGGGAAGATATGCAGGAAAGAGTACCGGTACCGATAGGTTCTTGGACAAATCAATAGTCTGTTGGGACCCCGCTTCCCCCACCCTCCTTGGCCATCTTAAACCAAGGGGCAAACCGAATGCTTGGGTATCTACTCCGGTGGCTTCCTAAGCACATGCTCCAAAGGAAACGGAGGATTCCCCAGCGGCCTCACCGCCAGCGACATCAGCAGTAACTCATGATCGTCCGCCGCCGTCCGGTTCGATGAAAGCGCCCCACACTGCCGGCAACGATGGACCAACGCCCATTCGCCGCCCTTACGGACCCAGACGGCGATGGGCTCCATAATCCCGCCGCAGTCGGCGGCACGGTCACCCGGGACGTTGTCTAGGTGGACGCTGTGGAGGCAGTTCGGGCAGTGGTTCCGGTGTTCGGTCCCGGCGCCCGTGCAGACGATGGTCATGCCGCAGGCGCGGCAAATAAAGGTGTCACGACGAGGAGTCGGCGCTTGGCCGTTACGATAGGTTTTTCCCAATTTTGCGTTTCCGTGGGGGCGCAGGTACGCCCGGTCGACGCCCTTCTGTGAAGGGCGAGGCGAACAGGCCTGATCATAAAGATCAGGCGACGGAAACGGTGGCCATTGTCATAAAACTTTCCCCTGACAAGGATTGAGATAGTTGTACCACCGTGCCAGGGGGGCAGTGGGTACTTTGACTTCCCTAACGCGAAGCATTGTAGGCGCAACCTCCGTGGTTGCGGAGAGCCTTGCGCATTTCCCCCATCGACGGCCAACACTTTCCGCAACCACGGAAGTTGCGCCTACAACGCTTCGCGTTACCAGTCCCTAGTCACAAGCCCAATACCAGGTCCCCGTTGAAGCATTGGCCTCCCCCGACTTATGCCCGTCAGGATCAACCAACGTGTTATCGAAAGCCCCCATGCCGTTGATATGCTTCGCGTGGGAGTCGGCCAAGATCATCGAGCCACCGCTCGGATCCCAATTCTGGAAGTAGCCGCAGTCGTAGCCATACCGAGAACAGTCCGGGTCGTTCTTTTTCTCGAAGAAGCCGAACATCTCGAGCCGGATGATGCGGGTGTTGGCGGGGTCGGAGTATTGGGTGTCCGAGACGCCCCAGGAGGTCGAATAGAACGAGTTGTTGCCGCTCGACTCATTCGCGGCGACGGTGAAATTGCACTTGCCGAACCGGTAGGAAGAGCCGTAGGCTTTCCAGTAAGAGGGAGCGCCTTTGGCTTGGCCGACCTCGTTGGCGAGGTAGGGGCTGCCGGTATCCAACGGGCTTTTGAACAGCTCCTGGCTCTTCGTGTACGGAAAAAGCAGGACCTCCGTGCCGTGATGCTTGCCGTCCGCGTAGATCGTCGGGTCGCTGTTGTAGGCGTAGAAGATCGGCATCTGGTCATCGCTATCCGTGAGATAGATCTTGACCGCGGTACCGATCTCCTTGGCGTTGCTCAGGTCGACCGTCTTCTTGGCCGCGAACTTGGCCTGGGCGAACACGGGGAAAAGGATGGCGGCGAGAATCGCGATGATCGCGATGACGACGAGAAGCTCGATCAGAGTGAAGGCAGTCTGGCGTTTCATGGAGACTCCGGAATCGCCACCCACGCATAACTATCGCGTCGGTGGCCCCAGGTATCCAGAGCGCTCCGCGATCCCTCCGCCGGTATTAACCGGATCAGGTTCAAGGGTCATTCGACATCCCAGTCGAAAATCTCAGCCCGTAACGAGCACCCCCTGCGGGTAGGTCTTCCACCTATAGAATACGCCAAACGGCGCCCTACAGATCCTTCAACTTGCCCGACCGGATTCGATCGGCTTCTCTTCGCGTGTCGTCCTTCGCCAGCGACTCCCGCTTGTCGTAGTTCGCCTTACCGCGGCCAAGGCCGATTCTTACTTTTACGCGGCCCTTGTCGTTGAAGTAGACCGAGAGCGGGATAAGGGTGAAACCCTTCTCCATCACCTTTCGCTCAAGCTGGTCGATCTCCCGGCGGTGCAAAAGAAGCTTTCGATCCCGCCGCCGCTCGTGGGCGAAGACGCTCGCCTGCTCATACGGCTCGACGTCCATGTTCAGCAGGAACATCTCGCCGTTAACGACGCGGCAGTAGGCGTCGTTAAGGTGCCCCTTGCCCAGGTAGAGGCTCTTAACCTCCGACCCTTGCAAAGCAACCCCCGCCTCCACCTCATCCGAGATGGCATAGTCGAAGCGCGCTTTTCGATTTTGAATCGACTTAGGCGCCTCGGCTTTATTCTTGTCCTTAGCCATCGCCTAAAGAAGGTACCCGCGCGCCGCGCGACCCCCGCGCGCAATAGGACCTCCCGCGAGCCTCAGAACCCCTCTCCCCTCTGGGGGAGAGGGGCAGGGGTGAGGGGTGAGAGCCTCTCGAATGCTAAGTTTCCTTCGAACCTGAGGCAAGGCTTTCACGAAAATTTCGGAACCTAAGCCTATCCAAACAGCCATTAGGGCAGAGTGGGAGAGTCCGGGTGAGCCGCAACCCGCCACCGGCCAAACGGTCCACCGAAGGTAGGCTTTCCAGCGATGACTTTCGTCGCGTCTGCGCCGGGGCGATGTGGGATTGTCGGGAACCCAAGCGACCTCTACGGAGGCCGCGTCCTCTCCTGTTCGCTCCCCGCCCGCGCCACCTGCCGGCTCACTGTCGGAGGCGAGGAACTGCTGCCCGAAGACACCACCCTCTGGGACCTCGCGATCAAACATTTCCCCGTCGACGGCCCGTGCCGCGTGGAATGGACGACCGACATCCCACGCTCCAGCGGCCTAAGCGGCTCCACCGCCCTCCTCGCCGCCACCGTCGCCTGCCTCCTCATGGCCCGCGGCGAAACACCCGACCTCTCCACCGAAGAGTCAAGGACAAGGTTCGCCATGCTCGTCCGCGATATCGAACGAGAGAAGGTGGTTTGCGGCTACCAGGACGCGCTGATGATCGTGCTCGGCGGCCTGCGTTTCATGAACTTCGCCGGTAAAGGCCCCGTCGAAACCGGTCCGCTTCCCTCTTCCGAACTGGTCAACGCGCCCCTCCCTTTTCTACTGGTGACGACTGGCGTCGAAAGGCTAAGCGGCTCGGTTCACGGCCCCATGGCCCAACGCTGGCTGGACGGTGAGGAGAAGGTCGTCTCCGCCATGAAAGCGCTGCCCTCCTATGCCGACGAAGGTGCCGCCGCCCTAAAATCGGGAGACCTCGCCCGCCTCGGTGAACTGATGGACCTCAATCACGAACTGATCGCCGATCTGGGCGGCTCCGGCGAAGCCATCGACACCCTTATCCGCCACTGCAAATCTCACGGCGCGCTCGGGGCCAAACTGGCCGGTGCCGGCCTCGGCGGCACCGTCATCGCCTTAACTGAAGACGCTGCCGGCCTCGAGGCCGCGTTACGCGCCGACGGCTACTCGCGGTTCCTCCGACCGGCGGTGACGGAAGGACTGGTCCTCGGAGCGTGATGGAACGTCTTACGGTTTTAGGCGCGGGAAGCGTGCAGTATGGGCCAGCGATCTGCGGCGGACTGGCCTGCTTCTTTGGCGAACGCCCCCTAGAGATCCGTTTTTGGGATCCCGATCCCGAGCGGCTCGACCTTTTCGACCGGTTCGCCCGCTATCTGTTTAAGCTCAACAAAACGCCGCACCTCCTGATGTCCACGGAGGATGCGGCCGAGGCGATCTTTGGCGCCGACCGAATCGTCATCGGGCTGGACCAACACGGGGCCGAGATGGCTCAACCTGCCGGTACGGCGGAAGAGGTTATCGCCTTCCTCCGGCCCAGCTTTCCCGATGGTGTCGCGGTGCTGGACCTTCGCCGGGACGCTTCGATTCCTGAACCGGATGAAGATGCCCTCCGGGCCCTCCCGCACGAGATCATCCGATACCTTCACGGCGACGAGTACGCCCACGACTTCCTAAAGGAGCAGCAGGATTCGCCTGTGAAACAGTGGCTTCTCAACGGAGGTTAGCCCGATCAGAACCCCTCTCCCTTCGGAGGAGGGGCTACCGCCGCACCCCAGAACCCCCATCCACCAAAATCCCCGTAGCCAATGGCTTCAGCCGCCGCGACAACGCGGCAAACCACTGGAACGGCCTACTCTTCTGCCATAATAGACATACGTCTACTTCATTGAGCCTCCTCATTTTTCGAGCCCACCACCGCATGATTAGACTCAATACACTAACCAGTAGCCGCAGATAATCAAATAATTTAACGAGAAAATCTCGTGAATCCTCGAGACGGAGAACTCGAAGATTAGTGTACAGAACACTTTAAAATCCCTATCTCCGACCAACCCAAACGCGCCGCCCGCGAACCACTCCTCACTCCTCACCCGCCCGACCGGTTATTCTAATCCCCAATGCTTCCGGCCGCAATCCTCCTCTTCCATTCGGCAAAGCTGCCCACGCTGCGACTGAGCCCGCTGTTTACCGATGGCGCCGTCGTGCAGCGCGGAATGGACGTTCCGGTATTCGGGTTTGCGAGTCCGGGGGCCTATGTGAGCGTGGAGCTGAACGGCGCGAAAGTTGGGGCCACGGCGGATCCGAGCGGGAAGTGGGTCGTGCGGATGAAGCCCCTTCCGGTAGGTCGGCCGTTCATCATCACCGCCACCAGCAACGGGGAAACCGTCTCCGCCCGGGATATTCTAAGCGGCGAAGTCTGGATCGCCTCCGGCCAGTCGAACATGGAGTTCCCCGAAGGAGGCGCCGATGACTTCGCTCGAGCGCAGAGCGAGGCGGGGCCGGACGTTCGAATGTTCACGGTGGAGAAGGCGACGGCCGCCGCTCCGTTGAACGACTTGAAAGGGAAATGGGAGGCAGGTAGCCCTTCAACGGTAGGCCACTTTTCGGCCGTGGGCTGGTCTTTCGCCCGCGAGCTTAGCCGCCGGCTGAACGTGCCCATCGGGATCATCCACACCAGTTGGGGCGGCACGCCTGCGGAGGCTTGGACCTCGCGGGTGGGGCTTTCCGCTCATCCGAATCTGAAACCGCTGGTCGATGGCGTGGACGCGGCACAAAAGGACTACCCCACCCAGATGGAGGCCTACAAGAAGGCCATGAGCGACTTCGTGAACTTCAAGCACGGCTCGAACAACGAAGGGTTCATGAACAACTGGCAGATGTCGGAGTTCGATGACGCCGCCTGGGACACCGTCGCCGCTGGCACCCTGTTCCCCGCCGAGTTCGATGGCGCGGCCTGGTACCGCAAGACGATCGATATCCCCGCCTCATGGCTCGGCAAGGAGCTGCTCCTCACCCTCGGCGCGATCGACGACTACGACACAACCTACTTTGACGGGATTCGGGTTGGGCGGACGGGCGTCGAGGACGACAACGGCGACTACTCCACCCCTCGCCGGTACCGCATCTCCCCCGGCATCGTCCGCGCGGGCAAGAACGTGGTCTCGGTCCGGGTATTCGACAACAGTGGGGTGGGCGGTATCACCGGCCCGGTCTCGGAAATGAAGCTGTCGCTCGCCGATGGCAGCGAATCGATCGCCCTGGACGGAGACTGGAAGTTCAAGATCGAGCGGATGCTGGACCCCAAGACCCAGATCCCCGCTCGCCCCTACGGCGTCGGCAACCCGAACGTGCCGATGACCCTTTACAACGCCATGATCGCGCCGATCCTGCCCTATGCTATCAAAGGCGCGATCTGGTACCAGGGCGAAAGCAACGCCGACCGGGCGATGCAGTATCGCGAACTCTTCCCGACAATGATTCGCGACTGGCGATCCAAATGGGGCGAGGGGGCATTCCCTTTCTACTTTGTCCAGCTCGCCAACTTCATGGCCCGCAAAGATGAGCCGAGCGAAAGTCAGTGGGCCGAGCTCCGCGAAGCGCAAACGATGACGCTGGCGTTGCCGAACACCGGCATGGCGCTGGCGATCGACATCGGCGACGCGACGGATATCCACCCCAAGAACAAGCGAGAGGTGGGCCGGCGGCTTGCCCTGAACGCGCTGGGGCGCACCTATCATCTGCCCGTGATCTACGAAGGCCCCTCATATTCCGGGATGACGATTGCCGGAGATATGGTTCGGGTGACGTTCCGAAACGGCGCCTTAATGACCACCGACGGCACCCTGCCCCGCAGCTTCCAGGTAGCGGGGGCGGATAAGAAGTGGGCCTGGGCGAACGCTCGAATCGATGGCTCGACGGTCGTTCTGCATGCAAACGGCGTCGCACATCCGGTCGCCGTTCGCTACGCCTGGGCCGATAACCCCGACGTCAATCTCATCAACCGCGCCGGCCTCCCCGCCGTGCCCTTCCGCACCGACGCACCCTAACAATTGACCATCGAATCGGTCGAATTGAAATCGTCAATTCGTCAATTGTCAATCGTAAATCTCTATGAACACCATCACCCTCCCCTCCGGCGCAACGTTGACCGACGTGGGACAAGCGGGCGGCGACCCTCGGCCGGCTTGTATCGTCTTCCCCGGCGGCGGCTATGGAGGCTTGGCGCCCCACGAGGCGGAGCCCGTGGCCCACTTTATGGAGTCGGTCGGCCTTCGCGGGTTTGTCCTGCGCTATCGAGTCGCGCCGAATCGCCATCCGGCGCCGCTTGATGACGCCCATACGGCGATCAAAATGGTTCGAAGCAAGGGTCCCGAGTGGGGTGTCAATCCCACGAAGGTAGGCATCCTCGGCTTCTCGGCCGGCGGCCACTTGGCCTCGACCGCAAGCACTCACTGGTCCGAACCGGCGGAGCGTCCTGACTTTGCCCTCCTGATCTACCCGGTCATCTCGATGAAGGACCCGTTGGCGCATGTGGGCTCCCGAAACAACCTCCTCGGGCCGACCCCGGATCCGAAGCTGGTCGACGCGCTTTCCAACCAGGAGCGGGTGAGTCTGGAGACGCCGCCGACCTTCATCGTCCACGGCGTGGACGACACGGTCGTACCCATCGGGAATGCGCTGGCCTATGCGACGGCTTTGGCGGAGCATCGGGTCTCCTTCGAACTCCATGCCATCGAGCACGGGCAACATGGCTTTGGGCTGGGCGGACCAGGTTCGCCGCAAGATTGGCGAGCTGCGGCCGCGCACTGGCTGGCCGGACGTTAAATGGAGAAGCCCGATGTTGTGGTGGTGGGCGCCGGGGCCGCAGGAATCTTTGCCGCCTGGCGAGCCGCCTCGCTAGGGGCCAAGGTCGTCCTTGTCGAGAAGACCGCCCGCATCGGCACCAAGATCCTGATTTCCGGAGGCGGGAAATGCAACGTCGCACACGCCGGGCCGATTCAGGAGGTACTGCGCGCATTTCGCCCCAACGAGAGCTGGTTCATCCGTCCTTCCTGCTACCGGCTACGGAACGATACGATCGTCAAGATGATGACGGACCGCGGCCTGCGGGTCTACACCCGAGACGACGGGCGCGTCTTCCCGGTGGACCAGACCGCGAAGGACGTAGTGGACATCCTCCGCGGCTACCTCGACGAAGCCGGTGTCCAAGTTCGGCTGGAGACGCCGGTGGAAGAGGTCTTGGCTTCAGCCGGTCGGATCGAAGGTGTCCGCTTAGGGAAACCTTACGAGCAACACAAGGGCTACCGGACAGGAGCCGGCTACGGAGCAAAGGCGCTCTTGAACGAAGTACTAGCCTCTTCAGAACCCCCTCGCCCCTCCGGGGGAGAGGGGGCGGGGGGTGAGGGGTCCGGGAGTATCGAATGCCAGAGAGTGATCCTCGCCACCGGCGGCTCCAGCTACCCCAACAGCGGCACCACCGGCGACGGCTGGCCGTGGGCGGCTGCCCTAGGACACACACTAGTCCGCCAGCGCGCGGCTCTGGCCCCGATCTATTTGAAGCTTGAGGCGGGCGATGCAGAGCGCTCGGGGGTCGCCCTCCGAGACGTCCTGCTTCGCGCCCGCCAGAACAATAAGGAGATTGCGAAGTGGACGGGAGATCTCCTCCTCACGCACCAGGGAATCTCGGGGCCAACGGCCTTAGGCATCTCCCGGGTCGTGGCGGAGCGGCAGGAGGAAGGCGAGGTTCGGCTTGAAGTAGACCTTTTGCCGAGCGAGTCATTCGAGGCGCTTTCGGCCCGGCTGGTGGCCTACGGCACCCAGCATCCTCGCCGTCTGCTGGCCACCTTTTTGGATGGATTGGTACCGGAACGGCTGATCGGCGAGGTACTTCGCGACGCGGATTGCGACGGGACGACGCCGTTCTCACGCTTCGAGAAAAAGGCCCGCAACCGGCTCGCTAACACTCTGAAAGCATGGCCCCTCGGGCCGGTTCGAGCGGTGCCTTTGGAGAAGGGAGAGGTGGTTGCCGGAGGCGTTTCACTGGATGAGGTGGACCCGCAGACGATGCGATCTAAGTTGGTGGAAGGGCTGTACCTCTGCGGCGAAGTGCTCGACGTGGCCGGACCAGTTGGCGGCTACAACCTGCAAGCCGCATTCGCGACAGGCTACGTAGCGGGCGAGACGGCCGCTATGGACGCCGGCTTCTCTGTGGCGTAGGCGTCCCCGCCTGCGTCAGTCGAGCCTCTTATCCTCCCCCTCCCGGAGGTACCTTGAAAGGTAATGCCCGTCACCGAGAGCCAGGTTCTGGACGCCCTTCGACAGGTGGTCGATCCGGACCTTCACCGTGATATCGTCACCCTCAACTTCGTGAAAGACATGGAGATCGAAGGCGGGGACGTGAAGTTCAAGGTCCAGCTGACGACACCCGCCTGCCCCGTCAAAGAGCAGCTCCACGACCAGTGCGTCGAGGTCGTTTCGGCGCTTGAGGGCGTCGAGAAGGTGGAGGTCGAAATGACCGCCCAGGTTCGCGCGCGGGTCACCGAAAGCGCCGATCTGATTCCGGGAGTCAAGAACTGCATCGCCATCGCCAGCGGAAAGGGCGGCGTGGGTAAGAGCACGGTCACCGTCAATCTCGCGATTGCGCTGGCTCAAACGGGAGCAAAGGTTGGCGTTCTGGACGCCGACGTCTACGGCCCTTCAATTCCGCTCATGATGGGCGCGGCGGATGAGAAGCCGTTCACCCGGGACGGCAAGATCGTGCCGATCATGCGGTTTGGCATCCACCTGATGTCGCTCGGCTTCCTGATGGAAGAAGGACAATCCGTCCTCTGGCGCGGCCCGATGGTCGCCGGCACGGTGAAGCAGCTTCTGCAAGACGTCGATTGGGGCGACCTCGACTATCTTCTCGTGGACCTTCCCCCCGGAACGGGCGATGCGCCGATGTCCCTAGCCCAGCTTGCGCCGCTGACCGGCGTGGTGATCGTCACAACACCGCACCACATTGCGGCAAACATCGCGGGCAAGTCGGTCGGTCTGTTCCGGCGGCTCAACTCGCCGATTCTGGGCGTCATCGAGAACATGGCTGGCTTCGTCTGCCCAACCTGCGGCACGGTCAGCCAGATCTTCTCCGGTACCACCGGCGAGGAGTTGGCGACGAAGCTCAAGGTGCCCTACCTCGGCTCGATTCCGCTGGATCCCTCGGTGAGCGATTCCTCCGACCGCGGGGTTCCGAGCCTGGTGGCTTTTGCGGATAAGCCGCAGGCGGGGGCGTTCCGCGACATCGCCGGGAAGCTGGCGCAGCAGTCGAGCATCCTCAGCATGGCGCGGAAGGACCTCACCCGGCTAGGCGATCCGCAACAGCGGCCACGCTTTGCTCCGGTGGCGGAGTGAACGCCGCTAAGATGTCCTGAGCCATCTTCAGCGACGCACCAGCCCCACTGTTTCGAAGGACGACCACCGTCAGGTGACGCTTCGGATCGCGGATGAAGGCGGACGTGAAGCCGTGGGTCGAGCCGGTATGGTGAACGGCCCCGCCACCGTCGTCGTACCAGCCGAAGCCGTACTTCGACTTCGTACCGTTGTTGAACGTCCCCCCGGTAGCCATGGCCGCTTGGAGGGTTTTTGAGAGCGGAGCGCCGACGTCCAGGGCTACGTCCCACTTCGCCCAATCACCGAGCGTCGTGAGAACCGCGCCGCTGCCATCTCCGATCGCAGGGCGCGTGGGCCAAGCGTTCTCGTAGTGGTCGGTGCTCCAGTAGTAACCGGCTGCCCGGTTGGGAACGATGTCTCCGACCCGGAAGTAGCTGGTCTTCTCCATCCCGGCCGGTTTAAACAGACGCTCCCGGGCGAAGTCGGCGAGCGGCTGACCGGAGACTTTCTCTACCACCCAACCCAGCAGGTAGTAGCCCGAGTTGGAGTAGCTGAACTTCTCTCCCGGTGCGAAGTCGAGAGGAAGTGGCTTGAGAAGGTTCAGGATCGACTTCTGGGTGTAGCGCCCCTCGAAGGAGAAACCCTTGACGTCCAAGATGTCGTGAATGCCCGATTGGTGGCCGAGGAGGTGGCGCAAGGTGACTTTGGACCAACTCTCGGGGGTGCCCTCGACGTACTTCGAGATCGGGTCGTCGATGGAGAGCTTCCCTTCGGACTGCAGCATCAGGATCGATGCCGCGCAGAACTGCTTGCTCATCGAGGCGATGCGGAAGACCGTTTCCGTAGTGACCGGCGTGTTGGTTTCGAGGTTTGCGATGCCGTAAGCGCGTTCGGTGAGAAGTTTGCCATCGCGGATGATGCCGACGGCGACGCCGGGGATGTGGTCTTTCGCCATCGAGGCCTTGATGAGGTCGTCGATGGGGTCGGCTTTGGCTGCTATTGGCGCGAGAAGGATGAGGACGACGGGCAGCCGGAACTCGTGCCTCGCTCCAAGGGGAACCAGCTTCGGAGTTAGAGGCCGCATAGGAATTTGTAAACCTCGTCGTTCATGCCCGGGAGGCCTTCGTGGCCGAAGTCGGGGTAGATGAGCGTGCGCTTGGGGGCTTCGATCTTGTTGTAAGCGGCGAAGACGGTGGAGGGCGGAGTGACCGTGTCCATCAGGCCGGTGATCAGGAGCGTCTCGGCTTTAATTCTCGGAGCTAGGTGCTGGATGTCGATGTAGCCGAGGCGGTGGAAGATGGCTTCGTGGCGCTCGTGGCGCGGGTCGAAGCGGCGGAAGAACTGGCGTAGCTCGTCGTAGGCGGCGATGTCGAGATCCATCTCCCAGACGCGGAGGTAGTCGCTCAGGAATGGGTGCCAAGGGGCGATGCGCTTGACCCGCGGCTCCAGGGCAGCGCAGGCGATGGTGAGGCCGCCGCCTTGGCTGCCGCCCATCGCCCCCACTCGGGTGGCGTCCACCTCCGGCATCGCCATGACGATGCGGGCGAGTTGGGCGGTGTCCAGGAACATGCCGCGGTAGTAGAGTTTGTCCTCGTGGTCTTCGAGGCCGCGGATGATGTGACCGCTGAGGGTGTTGCCTCGCACCCCGCCGGGATCTTCGCTCTTGCCGCCTTGCCCGCGGCAGTCGAGGGCTGCTACGACATTGCCTGCCGCCACGTAGCTGAGCTTATCTGTCCAGTCGCCGCTGTTCATGCTGTAGCCGTGGAACTGGAGGATGGCGGGGCAAGCGGTCTTTCCTTTCGGGCGTAGAAGCTTGGCGTAGGAGCGTCCGCCGCCGACGGCGGTGAAGGTGAGTTCAAAAGCCTCGGCCCAGTCCACGGGGAGCGCGACCGGGGTCAGGGAGATGGCGGGATCGGTAGCATCGAGCTCGGCAAGGCCGCGGTCCCAGTAGGCGTCGAAATCCGCGGGACGCGGGTTTCGGCCCTGGTAGGAGTGGAGGGCGTCGAGGGACATGTCGACGAGAGGCATCGACAGACGTTACCTTGGAGGGAGAGGTCCGGGATTAGCTGAAGATCGCCCTAATCTGCTCGGGATCTGGAATCCCTTCCCTTCGGCATTCCAAGCTGGCTCGGCCATCGTAGCCTAGTTCAGCCAGCCGCACTGCGAACGCTCGTAAGGAGACATCGTCACTCTTGGGTACCGAGCGATCGTAGGGGCCGAGGTGGACGTGGGCCGGTTTATAGGGGATTTGCCAGCGCCAGAAGTCGAGATCGGCTTCGGGGGTGTGGGTTTGGCGAAGCGCGTGGTAAGTGTCGGCCGTGTACGAGGCGCCTCGGGCGTGGAGGGCGCGGGCGAGGGCGGGGAGGGAGGTGCCGACGTTGGTTTCGGCGGTGTCTAGGCTCTCGGGAGCGACGCGGAGGCCCAGGGTTTGAGCGTACTGGTCCAGGGCGGCGGCGAGGTCGTAGAAAATCTCTTCGGCATCCTCGATGCGCATCTTCTCCGGCGCGCGGCGGACACCTCCACTGCCGAGAGCCATGAGTTGCACACCGCGGGCAGCAGCGGCATCGATGATCGCTTTGCCCCGTTCCAAGGCATCGGCATCGGGGCCGTAGATCTTGACGTCACCCGGGAAGAAGAGGAATGTCGTTTCGCTCGGGACGGTCGCGGCGGCGCCGAACTCGACGTAGTCGTAGCCCGCATCGAGCGCGGCAGGTCCTTCCGAGGGGTCGCAGCAGAGGCCGATTCGCATGGCTTAGATTCCCGTTTCTACCCGAACGCCGCCTTGGCGCGAGCTTTCGTAGATGGCAAGAATGGTCTTGAGCGGTTCAAGGGCCATTTCGCCGGTGATGAAAGGATCCCGATCTTCTTCAATCGCGCGGGTGAAATCCTCGATCTGCAGCCGGTGCTGTTCGCCCCAAACGGCGGTGGGATCCTCTTCGGTCCACTCGGCGGCTCCGGCGAGGTGAAGGCTGGGGGTTGGCTGGCCCATGACGCCGTCGCCGTATTTACCGAGCTTTGCCCGCTCGGGGTCGACGCGCCAGATTTTAGTTCGGTCGCCTTCGATCACGACCGCGCCGTGCTCACCTGAGACTTCGAGTCGCTCGGCGAAGCCGGGATAGGTGCAGGTGGAGCCTTGGATCACGCCGATAGCGCCGTTTTTGTATTCGACTAGGACGTTGGCCTGATCTTCCACTTCGATCTCATGCGCGGCGGTTCGGCAGACCGCCCGGACCGCGCGGACTCCGCCCATGACCCAGGAGATCATGTCGATCGTGTGAACGCCCTGATTCATCAGGCAACCGCCGCCGTCCAGTTCCCAGGTGCCTCGCCAATCGCCAGAGTCGTAGTACTCCTGCGTTCGGTACCACTTCACGCTGGCGTCACCCGCAAGCAGGTTGCCCAGTTCCCCGCTTTGGGCAGCCTGGCGGAGACGTTGGATCTGGCGGGCGAAACGGTGTTGGGAAATGACGCCCAGCTTAACGCCCGCCGAACGGCACCCCTCTACCATGGCGAGGGCCTTTTCAAGGGTCGTGTCTATGGGTTTTTCGACAAGGACATGGCGGCCGAATCCGGCGCAAACCAGCGCTACGCTGGCGTGGTAACCGCTCGGGATGCAGACGATGACCGCATCGACGGCGGCGCAAAGCTCTTCCAGCGAACCGAAGGCAGGGGCGTCGTACTTGGTCGCGGCGGCCAAGGCCCGATCTGGAACGATGTCGAAGAACCCCGCCAACAAAGCGCCGTCGATGTTTTGGAGAGCGTCGGCGTGGGTGGGATAGATCGCGCCGCAACCGACGATGCCAAAGCGGATCACGCGTCGAGCCCCGCGAGGACGGTTTTCAACGCGTTTGCCGCCTCCGCGAAGAGCTGTTCGCCGCTAAATCCCCCGAAAGCACCCGCCGCGGCGAGGTGAGGTTCTAGCGTCAGAGGGCCGGTCCAGTTGTCTTTCCAGAGGGCCTTCAGAGTCAATGCGATGCCGCCATCCCCTTCCCCGGCCGGGACGACCTTCCCGTCTTTCGCGTCCTTGATGTGCAGGGTGTCAAGGTAAGGGACGATCCAGGGGAACCACTCGTCGGCGGGGTGGCCGAGGAGTTGGGCGTTGGCGAAGTCGAACGCGGCCATGAGATTTGGGCCGGCGAATTCGCGGAAAAGCCGCTTGGCGTGGTTGGGATAGGCGCTCCAGAACTTGGCGTCGTTCTCGATGAGAAGAAGCACATTCGCGGCTTCGGCCATTTCGAGTTGGACCTTCATCCAGTCCATGACGAGGTCGCCGTTTTCGCATTCGGGAGTGAAGATCCGAATGCGCCGGATGCCGAGGCGCTGGGCGACTTGGATGGCCCGTTCTAGTTTCTTTCGCTCCTCAAGCTCGGATTGGGGGGATAGTGCGACTTTATTTACGGGAGAGCCGACGCATTGAACTTTGAGTCCGGCTTCCTTTACCTTCTCGCCCACTTCGTCCACTTCGATATCGGAGAGCGCGAGGACGTTTTTCCCTTCCACGCTCCGCAGATCCAGTCCGATCACCCCGTGCTCCTTCATGACCCTCAGTTGGGTCGCGAGGTCGGGCGCAATCTCGTCAGCGAACGCGGTGATCTCAAACGGCATGGGGAGAGGATACAGGGAAGAGGCAAAAAGGAAAAGGGAAACGGAGAATAAGTCGCCCGACGAGGGATTTTTTCAGGGGACCAACTCATCACTTTCGTTTCATATTTCCCTCTTCCTTATTCCTTTCTGCCTCTTCCCTGTATCCTTCCCGCATGGATCGCATCCGCATCTTGGTGGCCGAAGACGATGCGCGGCTTCGGCGGGCGTTGGTGGAGTTGCTTCGGCTGGAGCCGGAATTCGACGTCGTTGCGGATTCGGGGGATGGGGAGACGGCTTTGCAGCAGGCGGGCGTGTTGAATCCGGATGTGGTGCTGACCGATCTGGAGATGCCGCGGATGGATGGGATTGCGCTCATCCGGAAAGTTTTGAAGCTACTGCCGGACGTGGCGGTGGTGGTGCTGACCAAGTTTGGCGACGACGAGCGGGTGTTTGGGGCGATCAAGTCGGGCGCGGTTGGCTATTTGCTGAAGGATGCGGGGCTCGAGGAGCTCGTGCAGGCAGTGCGAATGGCACACAGCGGCGAAGGATTTCTTTCGCCAGCGCTGGTGGCCCGGGTGATGGCGGAGTTCGCCCGAGTCTCAAAGACGGGGCTTCAGAACCGGCGACGGTTTGCCGAGTTGAGCCGGCGCGAGGTGGAGGTTTTGGAGTGTCTCGCGGCGGGGCTCCGAAACTCGCAAATCGCCGACCGGCTCTCGCTGAGCGAGAAGACGGTGAAGAGTCATGTGGGGGCGATCTTAAGGAAGCTTCATGCCAATGATCGTGAAGAGGCAGGAAGGTTGGCAAGGGATGGGGGAATTGAGGCGGGCGGATAGCAAATGCAGGTCTGAAAGACCGAAGTATCCCAATACCGCCATTTCTTGTTATCATGTCGGTTGTCAATGTCAAAGCCTCGCCTCTTCTTCGCCCTGCTGGTCGCGGCTGCCCTGCCTGGATGCGGAGGAGGCGGCAGCGGGTCGGCTCGGACGACTCCGGTGTCGTTTTCGCTGAGTTGGGCGGAGCGATCTCGTGCCATTGAAGGCCCGAGTTCGGCCCTTTCCGCTCGGGTCATTCTTACTGGGGCAGCCACCGGTAGCGGTGACTACTCGGTCGTCGTCGACCGGCATGCGGATCTAGCGGGGTACACCGAGACCTATCGCCCGAGCGTCCACGCCAAGATCGGTACTTTTCCTCTGATCGTCCGATTTTATAGCGAAGCAAACGGCGGCGGTGAGGTGGTCGGCGTCGCCACGGCGACCGTGGCCATTACCTCGACGGGTGCCGGCATCGGAACGGTCACCACATCAAATACCGTTCAGACGGTGACCGTCGACGCGAATCAGATCCTGCACGTAGGCGCAATCGAGACGCCGACCTTCTCAGCGCGTGATGGGGACGGAGCGTTGGTGGCGGTATCGGCCGGTTCCGATCTGTGGACCCAAGTCTCAGGCTCTGACGTCGGAACGATCGTCCAGAATGGCGAGCTGACCGGCATCAAGCCGGGAACTGTGACCGTACATGTGTCCGTGGACGGTGTGACCAGCGCGGACGGAACAATCGAGATCCAGAACGATCCGGATGGAGCGCTCATCCTGATCAACTTCGATGACCTCACGGGAGTTTCCCCGATCGCCGGGACCACGGTCACCAGCAGCGCACAACTCTCGAGCCAGTATCTAACGCAGTATTCCGTCTCGTTCAATTCCGCCGCCGGCTACGCCGCCGCGGTAAATATTGGCAGCACCGCTCCGAGCGGTCTAACCGGGATCACGGCCGCCACGGCGGGTAACGCGGTCGAATACAACCGCAACAACCCCATCGAGATCACCTTCCACGACCCCGCCCACCTCGACCAGCCCGGCGTGACCAAAACGGTCTCCTTCCGCGGCGACCTGGACGGACGTGCGGACCTGCAAGGGCTATGCGAGGCGTACGACGTTGACGGCAACTTGATCCAGCAGATCTCGGTCTCGGACGCGGGCGGCGAAACGTATACCATTTCGACTCCGACGGCGGCGCGGATCCATCGAGTGCTGTTCCGAGGGAATCCGATCCTGAACCAAGATGGGATCGCGATCGATAATCTGAAATTCGGGCCGATTGTCCCGGCGCCGTAACAGAATGTCGGCCCCTGTGCCCTAGCGCCCTAATATCTTGCTGATGAAGCCCTTCGGCTTCTTCCGAAGAATCCCCTTCTTGGAGGTCGCTTTCGCCAGGGAGCGGCCCTCCTTGGCTTCCTTCAGCGCCTTTACCAACCGAATCGCGGTTAGCGCGCCGACCACGAAGGGGGAGAAGCGTTCGAATTGGCGGCTGGCGCTTTGGGCCATGCCTTCGGCGGATCCGACGACCCCTCTCGCACGACCGCCGACGTTGTTAACCGTTTCGTTGATGTTCGTGGTCAGTTCCTGGACCTTGCCGACCAGTTCCTTGACCTGCCCTTCGATCGAAGCGACCCGCGGTTGGACGTCTTTCAGGAACTTGACGACAAAGAAGGCGGTTACGGCGAGGGAGATGCAGACGATTGCCAGGCAGATGTAGGCGAACGCCGAGATCACTAACCACCAGGTCGGCATGGGGGTCATCGGTTGCCTCTCATCTGATTCATCGCTTTCACTTTCATGATCCTACACTTTCAATTCTGACCGTTCTGACTTCTCCCGCCGGAATCGGCAGGTCGGCCCGAAGCGTGCCGCCTATCAGTTCGATGGTTTCGGCGTCTACCTGGAACGTCTTGCCCCAGAGACCTCGAACCTCCAACCGGGCCGGAAGCGGTTTGTCGGACGAGTTCCGCAGCAGGAAGGTTGCAGACCGTTTGGTCGCACTCACCCGCATCTCATCGATCCGCGCACCTTCGCAGCGGGCGTCGAGGCCAACGTGTCGGACGACGATTCGCCGTCCGACGCCGTCCCAGGGGCGGACGATGAAGGTTTCACCCGCGCCTTCGCCTTCCACCTCAAATGCGCAGCCGAAGGTAACCACGCCTTGCGTCCGGGATGGAAGGACGTAGGAAGCAACGCCCCGAAGGTAGTGGAAGAGGCTGAGGCCAACATCGCCGCTGGTCCAGGCGACACCGTGCATGCGGCTGGCCGGGTCGGGGCAGTAACCCATGCCGGCAGCACCGTCGGGGCGCACCAGAGCCCAGGGGGCCATCATCCCGCCGAAGGCCATGCGGAGGCGTGCCTCGTCCATCTGGGGGCCGTCTTTTTCGAGTTCGGTGAGGAGTCGGCGACTGTTGGCCACGGTGCTGGGGCCGAGGGTAAGTTCGCCCCGGTCGGGCATCGCCGGGTGGGCGGTGCCGTCGTACTCTTCACCGAAGCGCTTATCGCTGGCGTACCACCACCAGCATGGGGAGAGACTGCGGGCAGCGCCGATGTAGCGGAGGGTTCGTTCGCAAAGGGGCGCATCAGTAGTCCCGGGGCTGTTCGGGTGGATGCGATTTCCGCCTGCTATGGACGCCGGCTCGGTGAGGGCGGAGGCAGACCAGTGGCCGTCGGTCCAGAACGGGTGGGTTCGGCGCGATAGGGCGGAGGTTCGGGAGGAGAGAAAGCTGCCGACTGCGATGCGTGAACGGGAGGCGAGGGTCGGCTTTTCGCGGAGGCGAATGTTGGCCACGTCCCGCAAGTAGGCCATCGCCTCTTCCACGAGCGGCACGTTGCCCGCTTTGCTCGTGTCCACGTGGAGGCTGAAAGCGTGGGCGATCATGCCAACCATCCCCTGATACTCCTCTTCTGGCCGCGCGGCCTCATAACCGCCCGCGATCCGGGCCATAGCGGCGTAGAGGCTGAGAGAAAGGGTGTAAAGGGATGCTCGACCATGGCCGACCGCAACCGCTTCGGGGTTCGGGAGCAGCGCGCCAATCGAGCCGTCCCCGGTGTTCAAAACTTTAACTTCAAGAAACTTGGACAGATAGGCGTCCAGAACCGCGATCTGTTTGGCGTCGGGATAGAGGACGTTTTTCTCAGCCAAGAACAGGGCGTCGCAAAGTCCCGATTCGACGCCGAAGGGTGACATGTACGATTCCGGGTCGGTGATCGCCCCGCCTTCGACCAGGCTATTCGGAGCGATGGCGTTGCGAAGCGGTCCCTCGGCCACCACCTGGTTGTCAACAATCCACTGGGCGCGCGCTTTGATCAGTTTCTCGATGGGCTCGATAAGGAGGAGGAACGCTTCGCTTTCCCGACCGAGAGTGTCTTCTAGGCGAAGGCGGACGGGGCCGGGTTCGGTGGGGCGGATGTAGCAGAAGCCACCGTCTTCGTCCGAATCGGTTTCAAGTTCAGATTCGACGTCCGTCTCGAAGACTGCGGGGGTGCAGCCGGCGACTTCGACGGCAATCCCAACCTCGGCAGGAGCGACGGCGGCGGGGAAAAGCCTTAGCGAAGGTCGACCGGCGGCCACAAGGGCGGCGTGGACGCCGTCACCGCGGAAGCGGTCGGCGCTCATGAACCGCATATGATAGGTTCGCTCGTCTCCCGGCTCAAGGACAAGGCTCGTGTGGCCCGAGAACCATTCCGGCCAACCTTCCCGCTCGATGGCGGCCTGCGAGTGGACGTACACCACGGGGATTCCCTCCCATCGGTAGCCAGTATTGAGAGAGGAAGGGACGTGGCAGGCGAACTCCCATCGGGTGTCTTCGCCGGGCGTGACGACGAGCCCCGGGGGGCGGCCGTTCATCCGCTGGGCAAAGAGGTGGGAGGCGGCGCCTCCAACGTTGAGATGAAGGTAAAGACGGTCTTGAAAAAGGTTTCTCGCGCCTTCGTCCGTGCGGGCGTAGCCTTCGTAGACATTGTTCAGGGCGAAGGGAAAGGCCAGTTCACCGATCTCGACGCTGCGGCGGGAGCGGGTGGTGATCTGAATCTCCCATCCGATCTGGGGGATGATGCCGGGAATCTCGGAGAACTTTCCGACGGCGGAAAGCTCTTCGATGAAACCGAATTCGTACTCAAAGGCGACCAGAGCGCCGTCCGTCTCGTTGTCGTCGAGCGGGCGGGCGTCGGAATTCCGGCTGAGGATCCAGGGGTCGTCGGGATGAGTGCGGGCGCCGAGAAGGATGGTGCCGGGCAGGTAGTCCTCGCTGGTCTCTTCACCCATCGGAATGGGCGGGCAGCAAAACTGAAACTCTTCGGTCTCGTCGGGAAGGGTGGGGTCGGCCGCCCAGAGTTGCTGGATTCGGCCACCGGCTCCGAACTCAAAGCTCAGCAGGCTGCCGGTCAGCTCGGTACGGTCCAGAGGAAAGTCGTCCATTTCCGGTCGTTGCAGGGTACCGCGATCTGCGGGAAACGGCCCGCCCCTTCCTGCCTTAAAGCCTCGTCGCCGATTCGGGATATGTTAGGCCGCTGAATCGGCGACGGGAGCGTCGCTACCTTAGGAGGGAGTTACTCTCACCCCGGCGTTCGCGGACCGAAGCCCGGCGTCGAGAATCGACTGGGCGTTGCGGGCGGTGGTCATGTTGCCGATGCCTTCGATGGGGGCTCCGGTGCGGAGGCAGTGGATGAAGTATTCGGCGGAGTTGCGGCGCGGGGCTTCCAGGGGGTCGGCTACGTGGCGGTCGGGGGCTTGGCCGGGGCGGTGGAGGACAACATCTTGGCCTTCCATCGTCAGGATGCCTTCGGTGCCGTAGGCGACGGTGGAAGGGGCGGAACCGTAGGCGATCTCGGTCCAGCTCGCTTCGGTTTGGCCGAAGGCTTGGTCGTATTGCATGAGGACGATCGCGTTGTCGTCCGGCACCGGATACTCCTTGGCGAGGACGGCGCGGATGCCGACAACGGAATTGGGAAGACCTAGGAGATAGGCGCAGATAGCGGCACCGTAGCAGCAATAGTCCATGAAGGCTCCCGCGCCATTCCTTTCTTCGTCGTAGAGCCATTCTACGAAGGCCGGGTTGCAGCCGATCTCGCGGGGTCCGTTGTGGGCGTTGCGACGTTTGATGTGAATGAGCCGGCCGATCTCGCCGTTTTTGGCCCGGCGTTCCCACGCAACGTAGGCGGGCTCCCATTGGTTGGGCCAGTTGACCATGAGGAGGCGGTCGTACCGATTGGCAGCGGCAACCATACGGTCGGCTTGGACGAGGGTGGCGGCCATCGGCTTCTCTGTGACGACGTGGGCGCCTTTGGCCATAGCGGCTTCGGTGATATCGGCGCTGGTCGCGTTGTCGCTGCTGGCGAGGACGATGTCGAGGGGTTCTTTCTCGATCATCTCTTGCCAGGTGGCGTATGGCCTCGCGCCGGTCTTGTTGGCGGCTTCTTTACACATGGCCTCGTCGGGTTCACCTACGGCGACGATCTCGACCTCGGGATGGGCCATCCAGTGAGGTAGGACACCCCAAACGTGGTCGTGGACGAGGGACGCGAGACCGAGGCGGAGCTTCGTTGCCATGCGCGGAGTTTAGCCCCCTGCAGAGTTTTGGAATTAAGGGCCTTGGTAGAAGGCTAATTGTTGGCGCGCAGTGTTGCGCGAGTCTTCCGGATACTGGTCGTTCTGAGCAATCTGTTCGTAAACTTGAACGAATTCTGGGTTTTCTATCCAACTGAAAACACCAAACAAGAAGGGACTGCTCAACGCAAGGCGTTTTGAAAGTTCGCTAAGTTCCTCGGATGGAGTTAAAGACAACAGGTCGAAAATGGCCAAGACGAAATCTTGATCCTCATTTTCAATCAATAGCTTCTCGAGTAGAGGGCACGCCTCGCGAATCTCTAACGTGCGTACAAGCCAGACAGCCCACCAGTCCCTACCTGGAAGTTTGGAAACGACATCGTTAGCGGACGCGACGCGATTGCGCTTCATCCAGCGCCGCAAATGCTTGGCTCTCCCGCGTGCGTAGCCTAAAAATTCGCGGTCCTGTTGGGCTGGGCTCCGCTTTGCGAACCATTTATTCTGTCTCGCATAAGGCTGACTCTTGATTGGCGGAAATCTATTATCCCCGTAGGCACTCTGTATAACCTCTTGAGTGTAAATCTCGGCCATCTGAGTGGCGAACCGCTTAAGCCGCTGATTATAGCCGTCCGGTTTCATGGAGTCTCACCCCTACTTTGGATCCGCGAGCCTCGTCAATGCTTCACCCGTTATTTGATAAACGGTCCACTCATCTTTCGCCACCGCCCCTTGGCTCTTATAGAACTCGATGGAGGGTTCGTTCCAGTTGAGAACGGACCATTCGAATCGCCCGCACTTTCTCTCGACGGCGATCCGCGCCAGCTCTTTGAGGAGGGCTCTGCCGATGCCTTGGCCACGGTACTCGGGAAGAACGAAAAGATCCTCTAAGTAGATACCCGGCCGAGCGAGGAAGGTGGAGTAGTTGTGGAAGAAAAGCGCGAAGCCCGCGGCCGTGCCCTCTATTTCCGCAAAGATCACTTCCGCCACCGAACGCTCGCCAAAGAGGGTCTCGCGAAGCCGCTCTTCGGTCGCCTCAACCTCGTGCGAGAGCCGCTCGTATTCGGCCAGATCGCGGATGAATTGGAGGATCAGCGACAGGTCGTCAACGGTGCCGGGGCGGAAAACGATCGAAGCCATGCGTTGAAGATGATGCTTTGAAGCGAGCAATCCCCGCCCAAAAGGCCCTTGGGACCCGGTAGTTGCGCCATAATTCCGCCTAGATGACGGCGAGGCCGAGTTGGGACGCCTACTTCATGCAGATCGCGACGCTTGTCGCGACGCGTGCCACATGCCCCCGCCTGTCCGTTGGCGCGGTTATCGTTCGGGATAAGCGGATCGTGTGTACCGGTTACAACGGCGCCCCTTCGGGTCTTCCCCACTGTCCGGAGCTCGGTCCTACAAACGATTGGCCAGTCGGCTGCCTGCGGGCGGGACACTGTATTCGCTCGCTCCACGCGGAGCAGAACGCTCTGCTTCAGGCGGCCTCGATCGGCGTCGCCTGTGCAGGGGCGACGATTTATGTCACCAACCAGCCGTGCAACAACTGCGCGAAGATGATCATCAATGCGGGAATTACGCGGGTCATCTACGAGGGTGACTACCCGGATGAGTTCAGCAAGGAGCTTTTCCGCTTAGCGGAGATGGAAGTGCTTCGTTTTCGGGATAACCGTTTGGAAGAGGTGGACCTCGGCTCATGATGCCGCTGGCCGCGCTTCAAGAAGAGCTTCTTAAGGGTTTTCGTTACCCGGCGCTCGCGGGCGTCATCGCGCTTTTCGTGAGCTGGCTGCTCACCCCATGGGTTCGCTCGCTCGCCATCGCCAAGGGCGCGGTGGACGATCCGAAGATCGACGATCGGCGGGTTCATAAGGAGCCGACGCCACGGTGGGGCGGCCTTGCGATCTATGGCGGTTTGGTTGCCTCACTCCTAATCGTCGTGCCGGTGGCTTACTGGACGGCAGGCACGAAGTTTCCGTTCTGGCTCATCGGGATGCTGATGATCGGCGGCGCGCTGGTGGTTGTCGGGGCGCTCGACGATCTGTACCAGTACAAGGCGAAGATCCAAGCGCTTCTGCTGCTGGTCGCCGGGTTCGCGATTCAGATGTTCACCGGGCCGGAGGGGCGGGTTCAAGTTACGATGCTGGGCATCCCGTTCGGCGGCGGAGGGCATTGGACATTGGCGCTCTTTGCCGCGCCGCTCACCGCGTTCTACATCTTCGTCGTGACGAAGACGATGGATACGATCGACGGGATCGACGGATTGGCGGCCGGTCTTGCCACGATCTCGGCGACGACGCTTACGATCATCGCGGTTTACGGCGGCCAGCCCCGCGTTGCGCTCGTCGCGGCGGCCCTTGGCGGTTCGGCACTGGGGTTCTTGAAGCACAACTACAACCCGGCCCGCATCTTTATGGGCACCGGCGGGGCGTATGTGCTGGGTTTCAGTCTCGCTTGTCTGTCGATCGTCGGCGCGCTGAAGACGGCGACGGCGGCGTCGATTATCATTCCCGCGCTCGTATTCGGCGTGCCGATCTTCGACGCGTTCTTTGTCATCATCCGCCGCATCGCCAGTGGCCAGCCGATTACGCAGGCGGATAAACGACATCTTCACCACACCCTTCTCAAACGCGGCCTGACGCAGAAGCAGACGGTTTGGGTTCTCTATCTTGTGACCGCGGTCCTTTGTGTGACGGCGGTTTTGGTAATCCGAAAGAATGGCTAAGCCCCTTATCTTCTGCATCGTGGGCACCCGCCCCGAGGCGGTCAAAATGGCGCCGGTTGTCCGCGAGTTGCGTCGCTTCGACACGGTTGAGACCCGCCTTATCTCCACTGGCCAGCACAAGGAGATCTTGCTGCAGGCTCTGGCAACCTTTGGTCTTGCTCCGGACGTGGATCTGGCAATCATGAGCCACGGCCAGACCCTGGCGGGGGTGACATCCAAGGCACTGGAGGGGATCGATCGGTTGATCGAAGAGGAGAAGCCCGGGATCGTGATCGGGCAGGGTGACACGACAACCGCTTTTGTCGCCGCGCTCGCCGCTTTCTATCGTCGCGTTCCTTTTGCCCACGTTGAGGCCGGTCTGCGGACGGAAAGCATCGATGATCCCTTTCCGGAGGAGTTTAATCGGCGCGCGGCGGGCCTCATCGCTTCGCTCCACTTCCCGCCCACCGACTGGGCGCGGGACAACCTTCTGAAGGAGGGCAAGGCCCCTTCGACGGTCATTGTGACGGGCAATACCGGTATCGACGCGGTGCTTGCGGCAGCGGAGACGGGGGAGCAGGTTTGGTATCCCGAGCATAAGGGGCGGATCGTTTTGCTCACCACCCATCGACGGGAGAATTGGGGCGAACCGCAGACGAGGATAGCAAAGGCTGCCCGTGAGTTGGTGGACCGCTTCCCCGATGTACGGCTGGTGGTAGCGATGCATCCGAACCCGCAGGTTCGGGAAACCTTGAAGGCGGCGTTGGATGGCCACGAGCGGATCGATTTGATCGATCCCCCGGAATACGAGCGGTTCGTGAAGCTGATGCAGCGATCCGCGCTGATCTTGAGCGATTCTGGCGGTGTGCAAGAGGAGGCACCCGCCTTCGGCATCCCGGTGCTGGTTCTTCGCGGTACGACGGAGCGTCCGGAAGGGGTTTACGCGGGAACGGCAAAGCTGGTTGGGACGGAGTATGAGGCGATTCTGAATGAAGCTTCAGCGTTGTTGGGGGACGAATCCGTGTATAACAGCATGGCCCAGGCGGTCAGTCCGTACGGCGACGGCCGGGCGGCCGCCCGCGTCCGGTATCACGTGATGAAGAAGCTCGGCCTCGACACCCCCCTGGAGAACCCTTGGAACCCCTAAGAGCCATCGTTTACGGCATTGTTCAGGGACTCACGGAGTTCCTCCCGATCAGTAGTAACGCTCACCTCCGACTCACGCCGTTGCTCTTCGGCTGGAACGAGAATGCGGAGACGTTTACCGCCTTCACCGCGGTTATTCAGCTCGGCACCACCTTGGCAGTTCTGATCTACTTCGCCAAGGACCTGAAGCGGGTTCTAAGCGGTTGGTTCGCCAGCCTGAAGAAGGACGGGCCGAAGGATACGCAGGAGGCGAAGATGGGTTGGGGGGTGATCATCGGGACGATTCCGATCATCATTCTCGGACTTCTGCTGAAGCACCACATCGAGACGACTTTTCGTTCCCTCTATGTGATCGCCGGTGCCTTTATCTTGATGGGCCTGGTCATGCTGTATTTCGATCGGAAGCCGGGAAGCCGCAGCATCGAAAGCGTCACGGTGAAGGACGGGATCTTTGTTGGCCTCTGGCAGTGCCTAGCCCTTCTGCCGGGGATGAGCCGGAGTGGAAGCACGATTTCCGGGGGACTTGCGCTCGGGTTCGACCGAGTTTCGGCCGCTCGTTTCTCGTTCCTGCTGGGCATTCCGAGCATCACATTGGCCGGGTTCAAGGAGATGTGGGACTACCGCCACAGCATTGGGGGAGACCTCTTGGTGCCGACGGTGATCGCGACGGTCGTGAGTTTCGTCGTTGGCTATGCGAGCATTGCCTGGTTGATGAAGATCGTGAGCAAACGCGGTGTCACACCGTTCGTTTGGTACCGCTTGGCGGTGGGCGCTCTGTTGCTGGTTCTCCTTGGGGCTGGAAAGCTTCATCCGTTTGACGGGGACGAGCCGATTTCCAAACCGGGCGTATCCACATCCGCGCCGTAGAGCCTGATAGACCATGTTTCGGAAGAAGCCGCCTACCCCGACCCTGCCGCCCGAGTGGCTGATTGTCGGCCTCGGAAATCCGGGGCCGGAATATAAGGGGACCCGACACAACATCGGGTTTGAGCTGATCGACAGGCTTGCGGAGCGGCATCGGATCAAGTTGGACCGGTCCAAGCACCAGGCGCGGCTAGGGACGGGGACGGTTTTCGAGACATCTGTCGTATTGGTCAAGCCGCTCACCTACATGAACCTGAGCGGGCGGGCGGTAGCTCCGTTGATGCGAGAATATGGGCTGAAGCCGGACCATGTTTTGGTTTTGGCGGACGATACCGACCTGCCGCCGGGCCGGATTCGCCTTCGAGCGGAGGGCAGCGCAGGCGGACATAACGGGCATAAGAGTCTCATTCAGACGCTCGGGACGCAGGAATATCCTCGACTGAAGATCGGCATCGGACGGACGTCCAAGGACGAAACGATCGACCATGTGCTCGGGCCTTTTCACCCGGACGAACGAGGTGATATCGATCGTGCGCTGAAGCGGTGTGAAGAGGCGATCGAAGCCCTCTTTCTGCGCGGCATCGAAGCAGCGATGAATATCGCGAACGTGGCTTAGCAAGCCGAGGCGAAGGCTAGATCTTCGACGGCTTGGAAGTTGCTGCGTGCCTGCCGTCGGTCAACGTAGGTGTGGTGAGGCGCCATTACGTGAATGGCCCCGGGGCAGGGCGACCAGACACAATCGGGCCGATTCATGTAGGTCCGGTAGATGATGCCGTCCTTGCAGCGGGTGATGCTGGCCGTGCCGCAACCTGTGTGGAGTAGGACGAAAGCGCCCGGCGGGACTTGCTCGTTTTCCGTGAAGACGTGAGCAAGGCCCAGATCACCGGTCTCGATGGCACAGTCGCTCATCAGGGTCAGGCCTCGGAGCGCCTGGCGCATATTGCCCTGATTCTGTATCAGTACAAACTCGGAGCACGTCGATTCGCTTCGGTTGACTTGGACAATACGAAACATGTACCTTCCCCCGCCCATCGTGAATCAATTTTTCGTAAAAACGAATCCACTTGAGGAAATTACGATAGATATCGCAACTTTGGACCTTCGCCCGCGAAAAATGACGATTCTGCGGACCGAATCCGGGGCCGGCATCCCGGTACTTAAGTCGGTTTATCTCAAAAAAATACATGAATTTGGGTTTTTCGTATCGAAATTTGGGTCGGCTAGGTTATCTTAGGGGAGAGAATTTTCCCGTTCTATTTGGCAATTCGAATCTAGCCAAATTATTCGGAAACTTCCATTCGACAAACACGACTGTGACCTCGTAACGGGTGGGGTCAGGCCAGCTTTAGCCCCAGTTGTGGGGCCAAAAATACTCTTTCTTAGTTTGTTTCATTCCGAAGAACATGCAGAACACTCGAATCCTCGCACTCATCTCACTAGCGGCCGTCCCATTCGCGGCCTCCGCGGCGGACCTCGGTCTCGCCAAGAACTTCAACGCATTCGTATTCAACAACTACAGCGCCACCTCGGACTCTGAAGGTTCGGTTGCGGTTGGCGGAAACTTCACCGGCAGCCAGAACAATGCCATGCACCAGTTCCCGGGCACGCTCGGAACGGCTACCAACATTGGACTCTACGTGGGCGGAACGTACAACGCAAGCGTGAACGGAAACGCAGGCGCCAATGTTTATCTCGCGAACAAGACGGGCGGCAACGTCAACAACAGCACGCTGATCACGCAGAACGCGGGCAACACGGCGCTGTTCAACAGCATGTCCGCCTCTTTCGGGACCACCACCTCCAAGTTGAAGTCCCAGTCGCTTCAGATCAACACGCTGGCCCAGGGCGCGGGCGTGGTTAACGTGGCAGGGATCGACTATTCGGATCAGAACCATGCGAAGCTGAACGGCGTCGACCTTGGAACCCAGAACAATCTGAAGTTCCCGGTCCAGAGCTTCAGCAACATCGGCACGTTCGGCGGAACGAGCGTTTACGTGTTCAATATCACGGATGCGGGTTACGCTCAGCTGACCGCGCACAACCCGATCCTGGAGTTCACCGGCCTCGACGCCACGCACACGCTCCTTCTGAACTTCACCGGCACGAACGTTAACTTCACGCCGCAGATTCAGACGAACAGTTCGAACCAGTACACCTTGTTCAACTTCGCCAACGCGACAGCGGTTCACACGCCGAACACGATCTTCACGGGTTCGATTCTTGCCCCTCTGGCAACGGTAACGCAGGGAAGCGGCGACATTCAGGGCAACTTGATCGCCAAGAACTTCATTCAGGGCAATGAACTGCACTGGGATGCCGGTAACGGCGTTTTCCACGGTTGGGTTCCTACCGCAGCCGTTCCGGAGCCTGGTACCTGGGCCGCGCTCGGCCTCGGCGCCGCAGCCCTTCTTCGACGCCGCCGCAAGTAAGCGGCCTCAAAGCAAGAAAGAGGTCCGGAGCGATTCGCTCCGGACCTCTTTGGCTTTTGATCGAAGGTGCTTAGCTCTTCTTCTTCATCGACGACATTTTGCCCATCATGGGCTTGGTGGCCTTCTTCGCGACCGGCTTCTTGGCCGCCGCCTTCTTGGCCACGACGACCTTCTTGGCTACCGGCGCCGCCTTCTTGGCTACAACCGCCTTCTTAGCCATCGCAGGCTTCTTCGTGCCCTGGGCGGGAGCGATGATAGCGAGGCTGGCGAGAGCCACGAGAACGAGTACGAATCGCGTTTTCATATTGTTTTTCCGGATGAGCGTTGGACGCCCCTTTCCCAATGTACAGGGACCGTTATCAAAAAGTAAATTCAAAAGCTCTAAGCTTTCATGAACCTAAGGTAACCGGGTTAGAACGCGTTACCGCTATAGTAGAGTCATGGTTTTCTTAACCCTGCTGAATGCAATGCTGCTTCCAGCCGGCGCAGTGACGGTCACCGTCAAGACTTCCGGATCGACCACCCCCGTCTCGCCCTACATCTACGGCTCCAACGAAAGCGACTGGGCGGCCAGCGGCAAATACCTGACCCTTGGCCGGCAAGGCGGCAACCGAATGACCGCCTACAACTGGGAGAACAACGCTAGCAACGCGGGCAGCGATTGGTACAACCAAAACGACGACTTCCTGGGCGGGGGCGCGACGGCAGGAGAAGTTCCACGCGCCGCCACGGCGGCGGCGCTGAAAGCCGGGAAGGCGGCCCTGGTTACGATTCCGATGGCGGGCTACGTGGCGGCAGACAAGAATGGCGGGGGCGACGTGAACCAGACCCCGGACTATCTCAACGTCCGATTTCGGGTGTCCCGGCCACGCAAGGGGACCAAGTTCGTCTATCCGCCCAGCCTAAGCGATGGTTACGTCTATCAGGACGAGTTTGTGAGTTGGCTGGAAAAGACGTTTAAGAGCCGCTCCTCGTCAACCCCGATCTTCTACTCTTTGGACAACGAGCCGGACCTGTGGGCGTTTACCCACTCACGGATTCATCCCGACAAGGCCACCTATGTCGAGATGGTCGACAAGACGACAGCCCTCGCGACCGCGATCAAGGCGGTGGCCTCGAAAGCCACGATCTTCGGGTTTGTCAGCTACGGCTACAACGGCTACAAGTCCTTGCAGGATGCGCCGGACGCCCAAGGTCGGGACTTTATCAACTACTACCTCGACTCGATGAAGCTGGCGGACAAGCACGCGGGTAAGCGGTTGCTCGACGTGCTGGATTTGCACTGGTATTCCGAGGCGCAAGGAGGCGGACAGCGAATTACGGGCAACGACGTCTCCCCGGCGAGCGTGGCGGCCCGGGTCCAGGCCCCTCGCTCGCTTTGGGACGCCTCTTACACAGAGGATAGCTGGATCGCCCAATACGTGACCAACGGTCCGATTCACCTTATCCCGACTCTGAGGAGCCAGATCGCAGCGCACTATCCGGGCACCAAGTTAGGGTTCACCGAATACAACTACGGTGCTTCGAACCATATTTCCGGCGCGGTCGCCCAAGCGGACGCACTAGGCATCTTTGGCCGCGAGGGTGTCTTTGCCGCTTGTTACTGGCCCTTGGGTGGCGACAACTCGTTCGTCCACGGCGCATTCGACGCCTTCCGGAACTATGACGGCAAGGGCGCGCGGTTTGGGGACGCGGAGTTGGTGGCGACCAGTTCGCGCATTTCGGATGTGACGGTCTATGCAAGCAAGGCGGTGAGTGGCGGCGGGTATGTCGTGGTGTTGATCAATAAGGCGACGGACGCGACTCCGGTTGCGGTGAACCTGGACGCCAAGTTGAAATCGATTAAGGCCTATTCGTTGGCGGGTTCAAACCCCCACATGGTTCTGGCTAATTTGGGAACGGTCAGTGGGAAGGTGGCGAACCTGACGTTGCCCGGGATGAGCGTGAATACGGTGTTGCTGAAATAGGGCTACCAGAGGGTTGGGACGTTGTAACGGCGGACTTCCGTGTCCGCCGTTACAAGAGTCATTCCTTCTTCAAGTGCTTGACAGATCAGCATCCGATCGAATGGATCTCTGTGCAATAAGGGCAGATCGACCACCAACTCAGCATGCCGAGCTTCAAAGGCTAGCGGTTTGGCGATGAAGTCGATGAGGATCCGCTCGACAAAGGCGGTCGGGGGTACGGGAATAGGAAGCTTACGAAGGGCATATTTGGTGGCGATCTCCCAAACCGAGATGCTGCTGATGAAGAGGTCGTTCCGCGGGTCGCTGAGGGTTTCTAGGATTGCCGTGGGGACCCGGCCGGAGCTCACACCCAGCCAAATCACCACCTGCGTATCTAGAAGGAGTCTCAATTCCAGTTCAACGGATTGGTCGGCGCATCCTCAAATTCCGCGACTTCTTCATCGGTCATGGGAGCAAAGACGGAATCGTCGATCTCGACCACCCCATCCCATCGACCGAAGATGCGCTTTCGAGGCACTTCTTGGGCCGGGTCGTAGGCTTTCATTTCCGCGATAGGAACGTTCCGCTCGCAGATGATGATGGTTTCCCCACGCTTTACATCGCGCATATATTCGGACAGGTGGGCCTTAGCATCAGCGATGTTCACCCGTTTCATGATTTAATTATGACCAAGTAGTTGGTCAAGTCTGACAGGAAATGAGGAAGAGGAAAAGGACATCGATTCGTCCTCTGCCTCTTCCCTTCCCTTTCCTTTCCTCACCAGGCGTAATCTTCCGGTGCAGTCTTGTGACCTGGGAAGATGATGTCGATCTTCTTGAGAGTGTCGCCGTCCAGTTTGATGCCGACGGATTTGATGCCACCTTCGAGTTGGGCCATCGTGCGCGGGCCGACGATGGGGGCGGTCACCGCGGGTTGGTGGAGGAGCCAGGCGATGGCGACATCGGCCGGTTCTTCACCGATCTCTTTGCAGAGGGCGACCCACTTGTCCAGCCGTTCGGCATCCTTCGCGTACTCGGCGTCCGAACGACGGCCATCCGGATCCTGGGGTTTACCGGCAAGGGCGCCACCGGCGACGGGACTCCAAGGGATGACGGCGAGGCCGTAATCCTGGCATGCCGGGAGGACCTCAAGTTCGGGCTTGCGGACGCGGAGGTTGTAGTGGGACTGCTCGCTCACCAGGCCGAGGAAGTTTCGGCTCTTGGCGGCCTCGTTTGCCTTGGCGATGTGCCAACCCGCAAAGTTAGAACTACCGGCGTAGAGCACCTTGCCTTGCTGGACGAGAACCTCAAACGCCTGCCAGATCTCCTCCCATGGGGCTTCTCGGTAGATGTGGTGCATCTGATACAGATCGATGTAGTCGGTCTGCATACGCTTAAGGGAGGCCTCACAGGCGCGGCGGATGTGGAGGGCGCTGAGGCGCGACTCATTGGGCCAGTCACCCATATCGCCATAGACCTTGGTAGCGAGAACGACCTTCTCTCGTCGTCCGCCGCCTTGAGCGAGCCAGCGGCCGATGATCTGCTCGGTAATGCCTTCGCCTTTTTTCCAGCCATAGACGTCGGCCGTGTCGAAGAAATTGATTCCCTCATCGAGGGCACGGTCCATGATCGCGTAGCTGTCCGGTTCCGTGGTCTTCGGCCCGAAGTTCATGGTTCCAAGACAAATTCGGCTGACCCGTAGTCCGGTGCGACCGAGATGTGTATATTCCATCCTCTATTGCTTAGGGGATGAAGTCGGGATCGGTTCCCTGTGTTTTTGGGAGCGCCGGAGTGGACGGTGGAGGGGCTGACCTGCAGAAGCCTTGGAATTTCGAAAGTCCCTCGCCCTCACCCCCTGCCCGCCTCTCCCCCAGAGGGCGAGGGGGTTCAGAAGGGACACAATAAGGAGTGAAACGTTGGGGCGGCGCCTTTCTGGTGGCTTTTTTGGCGGCGCTACCGATTCTGTTTGCCTGGAATAAGTCGGCGCACTTGCTGGAGGATTCGGATACCAAGGGAATCTTGGCGGCGATTCGGTTGGCGCACGATCCGTGGAAGTGGTTCCGGGGCGACTGGCCGATTGCGAACCATTTTTACCGGCCGATCTCTTCCCTCATCTTCGAGTTTGACAATGCGGTCTGGGGCAACAACGCGGCGGGATATGGGCTGACCAATGCCCTGCTTTGCTTTGCCTGCGTCCTTCTGCTTTTCTGGGCGGTCCGCGAGGTGACGGATCGGCCATGGGTTTCGGCGGCGGGGGCGGTCGTGTTTGCGTTGTGGCACGTTGGTCCGATCGGCTCGATTTCGATTTGGATCGGCCGGTTGGCTTGGCTGACGCTCTTCGTGGGTATCTGGCGGCACCGAAAGGATTGGCGGAGTTACCTGCCGGCCTTCTTTATCCTACTGACGCTATCCGCCGAACTGCTGCCAATTCGTTCGCTTGCGTCCCGCATGATCGATTGGATTCCGGGACGTACCGCCTCGACGATGACGGTTTTTGCGTTGATCGCGATTGCCGCCTATGCGCGGTACGAGCGGTTGTGCCGAGTGCCTGCGGAAGCAGCGCCGATAACGCCGGAGACTCCGCCGGCAACCCGGAGCACAGAAGCGCCCCGAGCAGAAAAGAAGGCGATCGCCTGGCCTTGGGCCGTCGTGGCCTTTCTCGGGACATTGTTGGCGATCGGCGCCTATGAGCAAGGGGTGATGGTGCCCGCGGTGCTGTTCGTTGTGGCGCTGGCCTTTCGCTTTACCGGGGCGAGACCTCATTGGGCGATTCATCTCGCGTTTTGGTCGCTCCTCGTGGTCTACATGGGTCTCCGGTGGGAGCTTCTGCCGCATACCGTTTCGTCCTATCAGCATCAGCAGTACAGTTCGACGCGGACGGCGTTCTGGACGGAGATGGAGTACGTCTTCCCTCCCTTGGCCAAGATTTTCAGCATCGTTCCGATCCTTGAGAACGGACCGTTTATCCTGCTCAGTTTCGACGCGAGCGGCCCCTACACTCCGTTGGCGCAGTCGATTATCTACGCGAATGGCTATTTTCAAACGAGGAAAGAGCTCTCTCTGACGCTCCTGGGCTGGGTCGGCTCTTCGGTTGCGTTTCTTCCGATGGCCTGGTTTAAGCTGTTCGAGCACTACCACTACTGGCCGATGGCGTTGCGATCGGCCTTTGTGGTGGGGATGGGGTTGATTGCGATTCGCCAAATGGCTATCGCATGGTGCCCCCCAGGCCGGCAAGCGCCGCTACGACGGTGTCCCGCGCCTGGTTCGCTTCCTCATCCGTGAGGTTTCCGCCGAGCTTCCGGAACTGGAGGCGGATGGTGAGCGAATGTTTGTCTTCGGGGATACCAACGCCGGTGTAGACCTCGACGAGGCGCTGCTTCTCGAGCAGATCGCCGCCCGAGACTTCGACGGTCTGCTCGATCTTCTCGTAAGGTACGCCGCGATCGATGAGGATGGCGATATCGCGCGGGTTCGCGGGGTTTCGGCTGACCGGCTTTAGCTTGCGCTCGGGGGAAGCTTCGGACAGAAGACATACAATGTCGATCTCCGCCGCTACCGTATCCTCGGGGAGTCCAGCGAGCTGAGCGACTTCGGGGTGAATCTGGCCGATGAAGCCGATGTCGTTTGAGCCGGCGATCAGGGTGGCGAAGCGGCCGGGGTGGAAACGGGGGTCCTCGCCTTCGGCGCGGACGGTGAGGGTCACACCAACGGCCTGGGCGGCGGCGACGAGGTCACCTTTAAGGCCGAAAAATCCGGCGCCGTCCGTGGAGAGCAGGCCAATGTGACGATTCTCCTGGGGATCGAAGGCGCGGCCCATCTCGAAGAGGCGTAGGTCTTTGCCGGCGTTGCGAACCGCAGCCTCGGAGAGGCTAGGGAGCATGGAGTTACGCAGGTAGGCGGCCTCGGGAGAGCCGGGGTTGCGGGGGCCAGTGCGTTCGCCGGGGGCATCCAGGGGGTGGAGGTCGCGGAGGGAGTGGGAGACGGTCTGGGTGTAGCCGAGGCGGAGGACGGCTTCACGGAGGCGATCTTCCAGGAGGAGCAGACCTTGCGGGCCGCCGACCATGGCCGTGCCCTTCACGGGCGTCTCGGGGATCTTGTCGTACCCGTGGACGCGGCCCACTTCTTCGACAAGGTCTTCTTCTCGAACGATGTCCGGACGCCAGGACGGCGGGACGACGCTTAGGGCGCCGTCTTGGGGCGTCACATCCATCCCAAGGCGGCGAAGGTGGGTTTCGGCCTCGTCGTCCGAGACGTGCATGCCGAGGAGTTGGCGAACTCGCTCGGGGCGGAGGGTGAGGGGGTCGCGGGCACCTTGGCCGGGGAACTCGTCGACAACGGCCGAGGCAGTACCGCCGAGGAGTTCGCCGAAGCGGAGGATGGCGGCGACGACGCCTTCAGGATCGACACTCCGCTCGAACCGGTAGCTGGCTTCGGTCGAGAGCCCGAGTTGCTTACGGGTCCGGCGGACGCTGGTGTTGAGGAAGGAGGCGGATTCGAGGAGGACGCGCTGGGTGTTGGCGTCAACTTCGGTCGCCTCGCCTCCCATGACACCAGCAATGCCCACGGGCTTTTCCGCGTCGCAGATCATCATCTGGTCGGTTCGAAGGGCGTGGTCCTTGCCGTCGAGGGTCTTGAGTTCTTCGCCTTCTCTGGCTTTCCGGACCACGATGCGGCCACCGGCCAGCTTGTCGTAGTCGAAGGCGTGAAGGGGTTGGCCGAGTTCCAGCATCACGTAGTTCGTCAGGTCGACGAGGAGGGAGATGCTTCGCATCCCTGCGCGGGTAAGGCGCTCTTGAATCCAAGCGGGGGCGTCACCGTTGGCAACATCGGTGAAGAGGCGACAGGCATAACGGGCGCAGTCGGTGGTCTCGATGGCGACGCTGGCGGGGTTGGCGGGGCCATCGATGTCTAGGTCGAAGAAACGAGCGGCGGCGCGGGTGTAAAGCACGGTGGGCTCGCTGGCGCCGTCCTTGGCAAGAACCTCGCGGGCGAGGCCGAAGACGGAGAGGCCGTCGCCGCGGTTGCTCATCACCTTGATGTCGAGGACCGGTTCACCGTCGACTTCTTCGATTCCCTCCAGCTCAAAACCGGCCATCGTCAGCAGATCGCCCAGCTCTTCGGCCGAGAGGGACGTGCGAACGAAGTCGTGGAGCATGGAGACAGGAAACTTCACGTCTCTATTGTGGCGTGCCGAGCTTTTGTGGCGCGGCCCTCCGTGGCCGCGATCCGAAGACTCCGTCTACTTCGTCCGGTTTTGTTTGTTCGCTTCGTTTTTGATCGCGGCCACGGAGGGCCGCGCCATGCCTATAACTTGAAAGCCACAACGAAATCGCCCTCCTTGGTCCCAAGACCGTGGTGGCCGCCGGCGCATTGGACGACGTAGGTATTCCCCGTTTTTGGCGATCGGAATGTCATGGGGGTGGCTTGGCCGCCGGCGGGGAGAGGAGCAGACCAAAGGGTGTCTCCGTTTCGGGCGTCGAAGGCGCGGAGGGTGTTGTCCATCGCGGCGGCGATGAAGACGAGGCCGGTGTCGGTGGCGAAGGAGCCGCCGAGGTTAGGGCTTCCCCATTTCTTGGCTTCGGGGCGATTCTTTAGGGCGGGATGGATGCCCAAAGGGACTTCCCAAAGCAGCGCGCCGGTCCGAAGGTCGTAGGCGTGAAACTGGCCCCATGGAGGAGCGTTGGCGGGGACGCCGCTTCCCCCAAAGAACGATTCCAGCTTGGTGGCGTAGGGAGTTCCACGCTGTTCGGCAAGACCAATTTGGCCTGCGGTTTTCGAACGAGGGATAAGGGTCGCGATTCCGGCGAAGGAGTTGCTGTTCACGAAGAGCGTGCCGGTCGTAGGGTTCACGCTGCCCCCAGACCAGTTTGAGCCGCCGATGAAGCCGGGATAGACGAGGGTTCCTTTAAGCGATGGCGGGGTGAATATTCCTTCGTTCCGAAGCTGCTTCACCCGAGCGGCGACGCGGCGGCGGGCGGCTTCATCGGCGCCCCATGGTACAAACTCAGCGGCCACTGGTTTAGGCCGGATAGGGAACGGCTGAGTCAGGCTAGCTTTCTCGCCGGGGACGTTGCTGGCAGGGACTTTTCGCTCTTCGATACCGAAGACCGGTTTTCCGGTCGCGCGGTCCAACACGAAGATATGGCCCATTTTCGTGAGGGCGACGACAACGGCACGGCCATTGACATCGGTGAGGATCGGTTGGGCGGGGATGTCGTAGTTCCAGAGGTCATGATGAACGACTTGGAAACTCCAGATCTTCTTTCCGTCCGAACTTCGGAGCGCAGTGATGGAATCGCCATCGGCGTTGTTGCCAGGGCGTAAGCCGCCATAGACATCAGGGCTAGGGCTGCCGGTGGGGACAAAGATGGTGCCGGCTTTGGGGTCGGCAGAGATGGGAGCCCAAGCGTTGGCGGCGCCACCCCGGAAGGGGCGCCACGACCAAGAAAGCTTTCCGGTGCGCGCATCGAACGCTCGGATGGTGCCCGGAGGCATGTTGACGGCGAAATCGTCGGCGATGCAGGAGCCGACGACGACTTTAGACCCGACGATGCAGGGAGGCGAGGTTTCGCCATAACTGGTGCGGCCGTCGGCGATACCTTTGCGGAGATCGATGGTGCCAGCTCTGCCAAAGCTCGTGATGGGGCGGCCGGTGGTTAGGTCTAGGGCGATGAGGCGGGAGTCGTTGGTGGCGACGAAGACGCAGCTTTTCTTGGTGACCGGGTCTCGCCAGGCTGAGACGCCGCGGCAGACGAGTTGCATGACGGCCTGAGGACGCTTGCGGGCGATCTTGGGGTCGTAGCTCCACTTTCGTTCGCCGGTGTCGGGATCGAGGGCGAAGACCTGATTGAAAGGGGAGACGACCAGGAGGGTGCCATCAACGAGGATCGGGGTGCATTCGAAGGCGGAGCTTGGGCCTTCGGAAGCGTCACTAAGGTCGCCGGTGCGGAAGGTCCAGGCGGGCTTGAGCTGGGTGACGTTTGCTCTCGTGATGGCGCATTGCGGGACGAAGCGGGTGCCGCCGGGGTCGCGGCCGTAGGCGGTCCAGTCCTGGGCGACGAAGGGGAGCATGTCGTATCAACGGGTGGACTTGGAGATTCGTTACACTCACGGCATGAACATTCTCATCCTTGGCGGCACAGTTTTCGTCGGACGTGGCGTTGCAGAAGCGGCGATGGTGCGCGGGCATCAGGTAACGCTGTTCCACCGGGGATCGAAGGGGACGGGGATCGTGCCCGGGGCGGATGAGATTCTGGGGGACCGCGATGGCGGGCTGGAAGCGTTGGCGGGCCGGAGATGGGACGCGGTGGTGGATGCCTGCGGGTATGTACCGCGGGTAGTTGGAGACTCGGCCCAGGCGTTGGAGGAGTCGGCGGGACGGTATCTGTTTGTTTCGACGATCTCGGTTTACGAAGAGACGGAAGATGGCGGGCTGCGAGAGATGGCGGTCGAGACGCCGGTCGGGACGGAGGAGATTGCCGGGGAGACCTACGGGCCGCTAAAGGTCGAGTGCGAGCGGGCGGTGCGAGCGGTTTGGGGCGATCGGACGACGATCGTTCGGCCCGGGCTGGTATACGGGCCGTACGATCCGACGAATCGGTTTCCGTATTGGGTCGGGCACTTCCTTGAAGGTGGCGAGATCTTGGTTCCGGATGCGGCGGCTTGGCCGCTCCAGCAGATCGACGCGCGGGATCTTGGCGAGTTCATCGTGACTTTGCTGGAGAAGGATCTTTCGGGGATCTTCGACGCGGTCGGAGAGGATTCGACTTTTGGAGAGGCGATCGCGGCTTGTCAGGCTCTGAACCCCGAGGCTAAGCCGGTTTATGTGGCACCGGAGGTGATCGAGGCGTTTGGCATTCGGCTCGGATGGGAGCTGCCGCTGGCTTACGGGAACAAGCCAACGATGCGGGTGATTCCGCAGGCGGCGGTTGCGGCGGGGCTCACGCGGCGGCCGTTGTTGCAGACGACGGCGGATACGGCGGCTTGGGTGCAGAAGGTGGGCTTGCCGGAGAAGTACAACTTCGGCCTCTCGCGGGAGCGAGAGGCGGAGGCGCTCAGGGAGTTAGACGATAAGCGATAAGCGATAAGCGGGGCCTAATGCCTAAAACCACTCTTTCTTGTAGATCACGTAGTCGCGGTAGAAGTCGGAATCGTTTTTGGCGAGGTAGATGATGCCCTCGACGAAACCGATGAGGGCGACGATTCCGCCGATCAGGTGGAGAAAGCCAAGGAAAGGGATGTTCCCAAGAATGCCGCAACCTACGGTGATCGCGAGCATGGTGAGTCCTGCTCTGGGAAAACCCATGATGAACTTGTGGATACCTAGGGCGCCGAATAGGATGCCGCAGATGCCGGCGGGGATCTTCTTCGAAACGGGGACGAGGGTCATTGCTTCTACTCTACGCTAAGAGCTAGGAAGCCGTGGGTCTTTGGGCGGTAGGACGCGCGGCAAATCAAAAGCCGTACTTCGCCGGATTGGCCAGAAAGCTATCGACGGTATTACTCGGATTACCGACTTCGACTCGCTCCAAAATCGCGATCATAGCGGCGCGGTCACAACACCGGACGGCGGCATCCCATTCATCGAAGAGTGCCGCCTTTCCAAGGCGTTCGTTAACGGTCATGCCTGAGAAATCAATCTCGACCATCCTTCGTCTCTTTGGGGCAGCTAGCCGGAAAGAAGCGGCTTCAGTTTGGCTTCGATTTGGCTGTAGAGCTGCTCGGGGCCGCCTGTCGGGAGGTTAGACCAGACGCCGCGGATGACGCCTTTCTTATCGATGAGGATGATGGCGGGAACGGAAACGACGCCGATTTTGCCGGCGAAGGCGGAATTGTCTTCGGTGAAGTGGAAGGTATAGCCCTGCTGCTTCTTGTACTTCGCGGCCACGCCTTTCACGCCGAACTCGTTCATGTCCGGGGCAATGACGGTGAGGCCCTTCGCTCCGTAGTTCTGATGCAGCTTCTCCATGGAGTGGCTGGCGACCTTGCACGGTCCGCACCAGGTGGCCCAGAAATCGAGAAGGACCACCTTCCCTTTGAGGCCGGAGGTGGAGAATTTCTGCCCGGTGGTAGTGACGAGAGAGAACTGGGAGATCGGTTTACCGATGGACTGCACCAGTTTGGGATTCGCCTCCTGAGCAAAGGAAAGGGCGGCGAGTCCGGCCGCGGAGGCGAGGAGCGCGAAACGCTTCATCGTGGTTAGGATACGCCATGGCGTGGGGGGCGGTTCCCGGCGGGTGAGTTGGCGGTTCTGGGACCGTTGCATCCATCGGCGGCTTCTTCTCGTCTTACCTGGCGTGGAAACGGTTCGTTATCGTCCGGGTGAGGCCTTGCGTTGGCTGCAGACGGGGGCCGACAACATTCGGAAGACGGCGGGGGAGCGCGGGAAGAGTGTGATCCGGCAAACCGGGGTCGATCAGAAAGGGATCGGTGAGAACCTTAAAACGGCAGCCGGGGCCTTGGTCGACTTCGGCCGGGGGGCTTATGCAGAGGCTTTGAGCCGCCAAGCAGGAGCGACGGAATACGTGCTACTGCCGGACCGGGTGGACCTGGTGAAAGGCGGGAAGATCGAGTCGGTGGCTTACCAGGCGATCAAGGCCGTCCGGATGGACGGGGATCGCGCAGTTTTGGTGCTCGACAAGGGCAAGGTTATCATCAAACCCTTTGCACATCTCGTCGCGGGGCGGGTGAAGGTCCCGGTGGGGTGGACGCGGAACGGGATGGAAGTGCCTTACGAACTACTGATCGAGGAGATCGCGGCACGGGCACGGCGCGAGGTTGAGGAAGAGTAGGCGGTTAGGGAACGGAACTTTCCCTTTTCCCTTTTCCCTTTTCCCTTTCCCTTTTCCCTTTTCCCTTTTCCCTTTTCCCTTTTCCCTAAATGCTAATACCAGCCTTCCTTGCCAAGCAACTCCCTCATCCCTCGATTCGCGCCGCTAAGAAGCTCGTCCGTGAGGCCGCCGCCGGGACGATCGATCTGTTTTAGCCAGACTGGGCTATAGCCAAAAATGAGGAGGCGACGTTTGGGGGACCCTTCCGCGGGGGCGAGGGCTTTGTGCCAGAGGGACGAGTGGGAGGTAACGCAGCTGCCCGCAGGGCAGGTGACAATGACTTGGCCCGGTTTGTCCGAGTGGTCGCCACTTGGGAGGTCCTCATCGACGAGGTGGGATCTGGGGAGGACGACGAGAGGGCCGGTTTCGGGCGTGAGCTCGTCGAGGTAGACGAGATTATCCAGGACGACAGGGCGGAGGAAGAAGGGCGGAATGGGGTCGGGGACGACCCGTTGGTGAAAGTGCCACTCGACGTTTTGGTTCTTTAGGCCCGAATAGGCGATACGCAGCACGGAAGCGTGAATCTGGACCTGGGGGCCGAGGACAGCGCGGGCCACACTCAGAGTGGGCTCGAAACCGAGGCAGAAATCGCGAAAAGTCTTGTGGCGATCGATGAGATTGCGCACGAAGAGGCCACCGAAACCGGCGTTCACATCGACTTGATGCTTCGGTAGCTCTTCCGCCTCGATCTCATCCGCGGCCGCCCTCAGGGCGGCGAGGTCGGAAGGCGAGACGAGCCCTTTGCGAACCACGTAGCCTTCCTCCACCAGCTGGCTCAATTCATCCTCGGTCGCCTGGACGTTCACGACGCGAGGCGGGTCGATGTTGGAGGTCTGATTTCGGATGCGGAAGCTTCGTTGCGTCACATCGCCTAGGATGTCCGAACGAGCATCAGATTTTCATCTGTCGCGGATGCCGCTGTAAAGGAGTCGGTTGCGTTGGGAACTCGTGCAGCGCGGCGGCCGAAAACGTGTCACGGCATGACCTCAGCGTGTCAAATGCGGTGAGAGGCGTGTCATCGAGCGTGTCAAATGATCCGAAGGCGGTTTTTTGACCCCTTTTAGGTTTCACAGAATGGTACTTTTTTCCCCGTTCCGAGACGAAGGCCTTCACCACGACGGTTGGGAATTGGCATCTATTTTCAACGGAACGTTAGGTTGAAATGAAAACTTTTTCGATTCTCACTCTCGCGCTCGCCACAACGGCCGCCTTCGCCGGGACAACTTATTCGGTCGATTTCATCGGCGAGGTGCCCGGGTATTCCTACACCACTGCCTACGGCCTCAACGACCATGGAGTTGTGGCCGGATACGGCTATACCGGCATCGCGGGCCACAGCCAAGCGTTTTCTTGGACGAAGGCGGGCGGGATTCAGACGCTGCCCACCCTTGGCGGGCTCGATAGTCAAGCGATGGCGGTAAACAATGCCGGGAACGTGGTCGGCTACTCGAGCGTGTTCAGCGGCTACGGTCGCGCGACGTTATGGTCTCCAGACAACGTAGCTCACAACATGGGGCTTCCGGCCGGCGCTCACCAGGATTTCGCGCTTGCCATCAATAACCGGGATGAGGCCGTTGGCTTCTACACAAACGACTCAAACAACGCCGGAACCGCCTGTATCCTCAGCTACGGATTTGCCCAGGAAAGCCTCGGGATGCTCCCGGGTGATTCGGTGAGCTTTGCCCGCTCGATCAACGACAACGGAATGGTCGTGGGTGAGAGCAGCGGTCCGACGGGTGTCCGGTCCTTCTCGTGGACCCGTGGGGGCGGCATGGTCGAAATTCCTATCGGAGAACAGTTTAACTACGCCAAAGACGTCAATCTCTCCGGCCAAGTCATTGGTAACTCCACCACCAACGGAATTGCGGGTAACCGTGATTGGCTTTTCAGCGCGACGGATGGGATTCGATACCTCGGCACGATGGGCAGCGACGATGCGACTTACGTCAACTCGATCAACGATGCCGGCGTCATCGTTGGCTACTCTTCCGGACTAAACAACCACGCCGTGAGTTGGACTTTGTCGGGCGGTTTCGTCGACCTGAACACGCAGTTGGACGCCGGGTCGCTTGGGTGGAGCATCGAGGACGCGCTGAATATCAACAACACCGGTCAGATTCTCGCGATAGGCACCTATAACGTGGGCGGAGTCGTCTACGGCGGTAGCGTGCTCCTCACCCCAAACGTCGCACCGGTTCCCGAACCCGCCTCGTTGGCCGCACTTGGCCTCGGAGCGGTGGCGCTTCTGCGACGGCGTAAGAAGTGAGGTTATTAGGTGGCGCGAGCGAGGATCTGTTCGCGCTACCTTGCTGGTTCTTTATTGCGCCCTGACAATAGTAGGCTCAACCGAGATTTTGACTTTGTCTCGGATGGTGTTCGTGATAATGCAATACCGCTCCGCTCGGTGAGCCGTGTCCTCGACCACGGCGATCTGTTCGTCGTTGGCATCGGCGGCGAGGGTGATGGTGGGGCGTAAGGTGATGGCGGTGAAGGTGTAGTTGACGCCATCCTGCTCGACATGGCCGGTGGCTTCGAGGGTGGTGGAAAGGACAGGAAGGCGACGGTTCTTAGCCACAATACCGAGCGTGATGATATAGCAGCTGGCGACGGCGCTGGTCAGGAGCTCCTCCGGGTTGGCTTCGCCACCCGGCCCCCCGAATTCCGGGGCGACCTTTAGAGAAAGCGAGTTGGGGCCGATCTCGACTTCACCGGCGCCGTCCCGTCCGCCGGACCAGTTGGCGGTGACGGGATATTCGTGGTGGAGGAGTGACATATCAGATTCTACGATTCCGAGGTGGGCTTGCGTCCCCGGACCGGCGGTTAGGTTAGCCGGTCCAGGTGGGCTTTGGCGAGGGCGGCGATGTCGTTGGCGCGGTCAAGCCCGTTGATGCAGCGACGGGCGTTAACGAAGTCGACGTTGTGGTCGTTGATGTAGTCGGTGATTTTCCGTCCGGTGAAGGCTCCAGTTTTGAAGCCGTGGACGAGGATAAAGAGGGCGGCTTTCGGTTCCAGGGCAAGATCGGGTTGACCGAGGAGGTCGAGGTGAAGAAGGTTGCCGTAAAACTGGTAGTTGTTCTTCCAGGTGAGCTGAACATAGCCCCGCCCGTAATAGGGCTTGTACGGTTTCGTGTTCAGATAAGCCTTCTGCTTGGCGGGACCGAGGTAGCTGGCTTCGGTAACCGGCCGATAGGTGTCACCGGTTTCGTGTTGAACCGTCGCCAGGACGTAGGCGAGCTGGGCGGGCAGGCCGATGGACTGGGCGTGGCATTCGGCGGCGATCGCGTCCATCGTGCCTTGTTTGGTTGAGAAGTCATAGGCGTGTTTCTCGGCGATCTTGGCCAGCTTTTCCGCGAGTAAGGAGATGGCCCCGGGGCCGATGAGGTCGGGGCTGCCCTGTCCGGTGTCGGTCTTGAATTCGGCCCAGGCAGTGGCAGTTTTTGTACCAATCCAGCCATCGATGTCGCCGACGGGATGGCCGAGCGTGGTCAAGGCAGACTGTAGCTCCTTCATCGTATCGCGGTCGAGATCGGCAATCTTGACGGCGCCGGTGATCTTCTCAAGGAGATTCAACTGCATGGCGCGACGTTACCCAAATCCTATGGTTCAGCTTCAGGGCCGTCCTCAAAGAGTTGGATGTTCCGGCAGGTTTGGCATCGCCGGGCGATAATCTTATCGCCAATCGTAAGGGCCTTCACGAGAAATCCCTCATTCCTTTTGAGGAATCGGAGGCCCGGCGCTTCAAGCGTTCCCCAAACGTAGTTCGTGCCTTCACAGATGAGGCACGGCTTTGACCGATTCACTTTCACGCTTAGATGTTAGCGGGGCGATAGGTCGGTGAAGGGACCATTGGCATTTGCCGAACAGGCTTCGATGAGATGCCAGTAACGCGGGCGGCATTCCCAAGCGAAGGTCTCGCAAGGGAGGTTTTGGCCTAGAAGAGCGGTGGAGTGGGAGATGACTTCTCCGCCCTCACGATAGGCCGTGCCTGCGAGTTCGATATCGTTTTGGTGGGCGGTTTGCCCAGGGAGAGTTGGGCGGAAAGGGGCGGACAGGCGATCGTGGTAGCTGGCCCAAGGGCGGCCATTGAGAAGATCTGGAAGGTTGCCGAGGTCTCGCTCGACGGCATCTTCGTACGGCGTGTTCATCGCGATCTGGCCGAGGACGTTGGAGAAGAGGACCGCGTGACTAGGGAATTGGCGAAGACGGATTTTGAGACGCTTCCAGTCGATGCCCGCTCGGGAGACCGGGAAGATGTCTTCTTCGATCCATTGAGTAAGGCGGCATTCGCGGTGGCGGGATCGGAATAGGAGCTTGGCGAGGGGGTCGAAGTCGATGGCGACGACCTCGTGGAAGCGGTTTAGGAAGGCCGAGGAAAGGGTGTAGCCGGCGCTGGGGCCAACGAGGAGGAGGCCTTCGGTATCGGGTTGCCAATCGTTGAGCCAGCCGCCGATTTCGGCGCGGAAGTCCGACCATCTTCTGTTCGCGAGCCGGGCGGCGCGCGCGTGATAGATGAGACCGCCGGCGGGGTGGAGGAGAGGCACCAGTTTGGTTGTCGGCGGGGAATTCTTTTTCTGGAGTGCAGGCACTGAGGGTCTGGTAAGGTGCGACTATGATTCCTGTTTTTGTTTTTGCAATTCTCCTCAGTCCGGCGATTCCCGTCATCGAGCAGGGTGGGTTGGCGAAGAAGATTCTTGACCTCGACGCGAAGTGGTCCGCTAGGGCGGCGGCACACGACTTGGACGGAGTGATGTCCTACTACAGCAAGGAGGCGGTTCTTTTGGCGCCCAACGAGCCGATCGCGAGCACATCTAAAGAGATCCGAGCCGCTTGGGCTCCTTTCTGCGCAAAAACCACGTCCATCGGTTGGAAGGCAACCAAGATCGAGGTGGCGAAGGCGGGCGATATCGCCTATATGTACGGGACCTACAAGCTCAGCTTTAAGGGCACGGCCGGAAAGACCATTAAGGACAGCGGCAAGTTCCTAGAGGTCTGGAAAAAGCAACACGACGGAGGCTGGAAATGCACCGCCGACATGTTCAACTCCGATCTGCCGATGGGATAGGCGTGGGCCTCCTGATTTCGGACCACGCGCGGATTGCGCCCCAGGATAGGAAGACGATTCCTGGAATTGCTGCGGCGGCCCGTACGAGGAGGCTTGAACTGGTCCAGAAGGCGACCAGGAACAGGCACGGCCAAACGATGGCGGAGAGAATCAGCTGAAACGCCTCTGGCCGTTTGGGTTTGAGGAGCCTCATAGGATGATTGTTACCC
>FTBF01000029.1_pt1 | contig 71216 bp, 83 predicted proteins | sample 1639301 | NCBI WGS metagenome assembly FTBF01 (sample SAMEA3914864, study PRJEB12502) | metagenome | biome: forest; material: soil | place: USA | collected 2012-03-12 | depth 0.3 m
CCTTTTTCGATTCGCTACGGGAAGGGTGGAAACCAAAAGAGGCCCCCCGCCACATTCAGGACGATCCGTGTGGACGGAATTGCGCCGCACCGGGTTTATACGGCGGTGCTGAAGAAATTGGCGCCAGGCAAGAAGATCGACTACGAACTACTTTCCGGCACTGAGGTACGTTTTTCCGCGTCCGTGACCGCACCAAAATCCGAGCGGCAAGCATATCGGTTTGCCGTGTTTGGCGACTGCGGGGTGGCCGGGGTCGAGCAGGCCGAGGTGGCGTATCAGACCTATCTGAGCAAGCCCGATATGGTGGTTTTGACCGGCGATTTGGTCTACGGAAGCGGGCTTGTCAGCCAATACCCAACCAACTTCTTTCCTTACTACACCGCGGAATTGCCCTCCGCCAAAAACGGTGCACCGCTCTTCAGTACTTCTCTTACCGTCGCGGCCCCGGGCAACCATGACATCCTCAACCGCGACCTCGCCAGATCCTCGGAGGTGCTCGCTTACTACTATTATTGGAACCAACCGCTCAACGGCCCGCTCCATACCAATGGCGCGAAAAGTAGCCCGACCCTTTCCGGGCCAGAGGATCGACAGCGGGCGTTTCTTGAAAATGCCGGCGCGGCTTACCCTTGTATGTCGAACTACTCGTTCGACTACGGCAATGCGCACTGGACGATCCTCGACGCGAACACCTACGTTGATTGGAGCGATCCTGCCCTGCGCAAATGGCTCGCCGACGATTTGGCAAAGGGAGCCAAGAAAACCTGGCGCTTCGTGGCCTTCCACCAGCCCGGATTCCATTCCGCGAAGAACCATCAGGGGGAAAAGCAGATGCGTCAGGTGGCAGACTTGTTTGAGCAGGCCAAGGTCGATGTAGTGTTCGCGGGCCACGTTCACAACTACCAGCGTTCGAAGCCGATTCAAGTGGGATCAAAACTCGGCGCCTCCCGTGAGGAGCTGGCGAAGGACGACTGGACCGTCGATGCTGAATTCGACGGCGTTACGAAGACTCGCCCGAAGGGCGTGATCTATATTGTCACCGGAGCGGGCGGGGCCGACCTTTACAACCCGGAACTTAACGGCCACCCCGAAAACTGGAAGCCCTATCAACAGGCTTACAACGCCGCGTTCAGTTTCTCTACCGTCTCCATCTCCGGCCGCACTTTCGAAATGCGCCAGATCGACAAAGAGGGCAAAGAAATCGACCGAATGAAAATCACGAAATAGACACGACTAAAGCGGGGCTAGTTTCAGAAATTCCGCAGCGAACCGGGGTAGCTTCCTCGGGGTGAGGGTGGCACATAGTAGTATGCGCCACTCTCAAACCGCATATAACTTAAGAAGCTATCCCGCTGACCTTTCGCCAGCATAAATCCGCTCAAAATCCGCTCAAACTGTTGGTCGATCGACGCTTGGGCCGAAGAGAACAACAGCCCGGTTTCCTGAGGTCCCTGATCGAACACGAACGGCATCCGCACAATCACGCTCTTTCCGTCGTTTTGTGCCCGCTCCCGATGGCCTGTCGGTAAGCCCTTCATCAAGTGTCCCGACCCTTTCCGGCGCCCGATCAACGTCTCCTGCGCTGTGGCGCTTAGCCGAGCAAAACGGGCCTCGTCGAATGCAATGCGAAAGAGCGAAAGGTATGTCCCATTGCCGCCCGCATAGACTGCGCGCTCCCGATCGGCTCCGCTAGGATTTCCGATTCCATCGAAGAAGCCGCCAAGGATGGGTGAGCGCCCGCGCGGCGGCGCATATCCCGACTCCAGGTCGGCGTGAGCGATTCGCCCTTTTAACCGGTCCCAAACCAGTCGGCAGATTCGCAGATTGAGCCAGTAGCTATCGCTGGTTGCACGCACGACCAGATCTTTCCCCCGGGGCATCTTCGCCGAGAGTTTCTCGCCAAGGCCAAACGCATGCAGCCCCTTTGGACGGCTGGCGGACGCACGGGCGCCGAAACGCCGGGGGTCGTAAGCAGAGACCCCTAGGCCGATCACGAGACCCGCCGAAGGCCGAAGGTGTCGCCAACTCTCCGAGTTGAAATATAGGGAGAGTTCCGCTGGAGGATGTTCCCCCGAGAGATCTTCTTGAAGACGGTACAGATCCTGCAGCACCGCCTGCCTCGCCACCTCTCCCCGCACCGTTAAGTCGAACGTTGTGAAGGCTCCATACGCCGGCTCCCAGCCCGGATCGAAGAGGAGTGGCTGCCGATCCTTTCGCCGCGCAGCATCGAACGGGGTCTCCCGAAGTAGCGGGTCCTCGATTGGACGCCCGGCGAACTCCACCGTCACCTCCGAGTTTGGCGATTCCTCGATCATTACGGTGAAACGGCCCGCCTCGTAAAGGGGCGCGGCGTCGACCGTCGCCTGTGGAGGCACCGTCACGTCGCCGGAAAGCAGGCCGGGCGCTTCGACCGTATAGGTTGCCCGATCCCGATTATCGAATCGGAGAACCTCGTTTGCGGTGAGTCGGACGGCTGCCAGCGAGAATCGACCGTGCTCGATCCTTACCAAGACCGGATTGGAAAGCGTGGCAAGGCATACGCAGAGCGCGGGAAGCATGGCGGCAAGTTCATTCTAGCTTTTCGGAAAGTGAACTCCGCGGAAAAGATCTGCAATGAGAGGATAATGAGTTCACGATGCAGGCTCTTCTCCTCGCCGTAAGCCTGGGAATCGCGCCGCAAAACGCGGTAAGGGCCTCCACTTTTCTGGACAGCATTGGCGTGAATGCCGCGATCAGCGTGCGAGGCGAGAATCTGGCCAAGACGATCGAGTGCGCCAAGTACACGGGCATCCGCTGGTTCCGGGCCGGAAACGAAAGCGGACCGGTCATGGCGGACCTCATAGAGCTTCACCAAAAGACCGGCGCTCGTTACAGTTGGGGCCTCGCCAGCGGTGGAACGGATATTCCAAAGCTGATCGAGATGGGCAAAACGCTGGCCAAAGAAGGCGCCCTGCTTGCCTTTGAGGGTAACAACGAGCCCAACAACTGGGGCGTAACCTATAAAGGCGAAGCGGGCGGACGAGATAAGTCATGGAAAGCCGTTGCCGCCGTCCAAAGGGATCTCTATGCCACGGTCAAAAGCGATCCGCTCCTAAAAAAGTATCCGGTATGGAACATCAGCGAAGCCGGAGCGGAGGTTGATAACGTCGGCCTTCAATTCCTTACCGTCCCTGCCGGAGCGGGGATCGACGTACCAGACGGCACGAAGTACGCCGACTTTGTCAACGTCCATAACTACATCTACCACCCCAACTCTCCGGGCGTCGAGGATAACAAGACCTGGAACGCCTCCGACCCGAGCCCCGCTTGTCGAGTCGACGGCCTGTTCGGCGAACATGGTCTTACTTGGGGGCGTCACTACAAAGGGTATTCCGAGAAAGAGCTCCTCACCCTTCCCCGCGTCACCACTGAAACCGGCTGCGCAATCGATGGACCGGTGACCGAGGAGATCCATGGCCTCAATCTTATGAGCCTCTATCTCGACCAGTTCAAGCGGGGATGGAGCCACACCGCGGTGTATCTGCTCCGAGATCGTGTCGACGAAGGTGGGAATCAGAAGTACGGCTTCTACCGTCCGGACTATTCGCCCCGGAAGGCGGCGGTCTACCTCCACAACCTAACCACCATCCTGGCGGACAAAGCTTCTGCCCGAAGGCCTGGCACGCTGGCCTACTCCATCCCTAATGCGCCGGCCACGGTGCATGACCTCCTTCTGCAGAAAGGCGACGGGACTTTCGACCTGGTTGTCTGGTCAGAAAAAGTCCAGGGGACCACCGAGATCACCGTCCAGTTTGGCCGGCCCGTTAAGACGTCCGTCTATGATCCGACATTAGGTACGACGGTAATCGGTACGCCCCAGAAATCCAGCACGATGCGGTTGACTCTATCGGATCATCCAATCGTGATCCAGATTCCCCCGGTAGAAATACGGTAACGATCCCCGCGATTCTTTCCGCAAAAAATGGCTCAGGGGATCATTTTGGGTCGGAAAATCCGTCTTACTCCCTGAGGGCCGGACGTAGAAAGGCCAAGGATATAACCCATGAGCAACATCGTAGTTGTGCTCGTCATCTGGACGCTAGTCGCCTCCCTCGTTGGACCGATGGTAGCGGCCGTGCTTTTCCAGCACCCGCGTCTCCCGCGTCAACCCCGCTAAACGACATCGTTCGCTCGAACTCTTGAGGGTAAGTTAGCCTGTAGCTGTTCCGTTCAGGGATCCAGCTTTAAGAGTTCGAACGATGATCCTACTAACTCTGGCCGTGGGCTTAGCTACCCTGCCGAAGACCATCGACCCCGGTTCCCTCTGGCCCGACGATCGTGGAAAACATGTCCAGGCCCATGGGGGCGGAATTATCAAACTCAAGGACACTTGGTATTGGTTTGGTGAAGACCGATCCCAAGATAACCTCCCGGGCAAGCGGTACGTCGCCTGCTACTCCTCCAAAGACCTTGTCAACTGGAAATTCCGACGCCAAGTCCTGAAGGCCGACGATCCGGCGAATCTGGGAACGCCGTTTGTTTTAGAGCGGCCGAAGGTGTATCACAACCCCAAGACGAAGAAGTTCGTCATGTACGTGCATCTCGACGACGCCCGCTACCGCGTGGCCAACGTCGGGGTCTATATCTCCGACAAAGTCGACGGCGACTATCAGTTCGTCCGAACGTTCCGCCCCCTCAACCAAGAGAGCCGAGACATTGGGCAGTTTATCGACGATGACGGTACGGCCTATCTAATCTTCGAGAGCCGCCCAACCGGCGGGTTCTATATCGCTAAACTGTCCGAGGACTATCTTGACGTTGCAAAGGAGGTCTGTTTCGTCAAAGCGCCGCTCGAAGGCGGTGGTTTGGTCCATTACAACGGCCTTTACTATCTCATCGGCTCCCGCATGACCGGCTGGAATCCAAATCCAAATCTCTTTGCTACTTCCAGCACCTTAGAAGGTCCTTGGACCACCTTTACCGACCTCGCGCCACCGGAGAAGAAAACCTACGGGGCGCAGTCCACGATGATGGTGAAGGTCGAGGGGAAAAAGAAGACGAGCGTGATCTTTATGGGTGATATCTGGCGCCCCCGCCAGCACTGGGATGGCCGGTATCTCTGGATGCCCCTAGAAATTGGCGATGGCAAACTATGGCTTCCCGAGCCAAAGCCGTGGACAATTAATGTGAAGACCGGAGAGACGGCGATGGTGGCGAATCCTTAGCATGCGGGATCCGATTTTCCTTTCCGCACAATGTGACCGAAGGATCGTCGGCCACTCTCCCCGAACGTTGAGGGAGCAACTCCTGGAGATCGCCGAAAGTCCGCTCGCCGTCGAGCGCATTGATCACTATGGACGGGGCGGTTTTATTTCCCAGCTTGAGTCCGAAGTCGCGGAGCTTTTTGATAAGGAGGCGGCGGTTTTTATGCCGAGCGGCACCATGGCCCAGCCGATTGCCCTACGAATCTGGTCCGACCGGGCCGGAATTCCGGCGGTGGCCTTTCATCCGACCTGTCATCTACAGATTCATGAGCAGCGGGCGTTCGAGAAAGTACACGGCCTAAAGTCGGTTCTTCTCGGGGAGAGCGATCGCCTCTTTACAATCGAAGATCTCCGCCAAGTTGAAGAGCCCATTTCCACCCTCCTTATTGAACTTCCGCAACGGGAGATTGGCGGGCAGTTGCCGGAGTGGGACGAATTGATGGAGATTTGCGACGAAGCGCGAAGTCGCGGAATGAAACTCCACATGGATGGCGCCCGGCTCTGGGAATGTGCTCCCCATTACGAACGGAGTTACGCCGAAATTGCCGCGCCTTTTGATTCCCTGTACGTATCCTTCTACAAAATCCTTGGCGGTCTACCCGGTGCAATTCTGGCTGGGCCGTCTTCGTTGATCGAAGAGGCACGAATTTGGCAACGCCGTCAAGGAGGGAATCTCTACCAACAGGCGTCGAATGCGATTTCCGCAAAGGTGGGGATGGAACGCCACCTTCACCGGATTCATGAATACGTGGCCAAGGCTCAAGAAATAGCAGTAATTCTAAAAGAATTCCCGGCCGTCCGCTTGGTGCCTCTCCGTCCGCCCACGAACATGATGCACGTCTTCTTTGAAGGTGATCGTGCGCGTCTGCTTGAGGCGTCGCTTACCATCGCCGAAGAAGAGCAGATTGGTCTTTTCTTTGGACTCGGCGAAGACCGGAAATGGGAATTAGCCGTAGGCGACGCCGCCCTGCATCTCTCTTCGGAGGAAATTCGAAGGATATTCGCTCGGCTCTTTCAGTTGTCAGAGTCACAATGAGCCATGGCGACGCAGGACGATGTTCGGCTGATCTGTTCTAAGCTCCCCGGCGCGGCGGAAGGAGAAGAGCGCTTTGGGTTCTCGGTGGAGATCAAAGGTAAGGCCAAGGGATTCCTGTGGTCGTGGGCGGAGCGGGTTCATCCGAAAAAGGCGCGCGTCATCAACGACGGAGTGATCGCGGTCGTAGTCCCGAACCTCACCGCAAAAGATCTGCTTACGGAATCGAATCCAGAGTGGCTGGTTGAAGATCCGCACTACAACGGCTTTCCGGCGGTTCTCGTCCGCCTCTCGGCGGTTGAGTCCTCCGAACTGGAGGATCTGGTGATCGAGGCGTGGCGCTGCAAGGCGCCTCGAGACGTGGTCAACCAGTTCGACCAATCTTCGTAGCATTTTCTCTCATTCGAATGACAAGAATTGGCCGTCATAGGATTTATTGACGCTGATATTCGGACGATTGGAATTGCCGAAACCAACCATCCTCTACTATGTGAACATCCTCATCGCATCCGCCAGCGCCGTCGATGCGCGCTATTTTCCGGTGGCGCTCGGCGACCAGCAAGTGACCCTTGTCGAGGGCGAACCCACCGGAAACCACCCCGAAGTCGAAGCATTGGCGATCGTCCATGGCCGTTCGGCTTCCAGGAGAGTTCTCGACGCGATGCCGAACCTCCGCCTCATCGTTACTCGCTCGACGGGGTACGACCATATTGATCTCGCGGAAGCGAAGCGCCGGGGAATTACGGTCTGCAACGTTCCGGAATACGGCTCTACCACGGTCGCAGAATTCACTTTTGGCCTCATTCTTTCTCTCAGTCGCCGTATTCCCCAAGCGGTCGCTGCTTCCCGAACCGGTCGGTTTTCGGTCGACGGTTTCATGGGAGTCGATCTTGCGGGCAAGACGCTCGGAATCGTTGGACTTGGCAAGATTGGTCGTAATCTCGCAAAAATGGCGCGCGGTTTCGATATGAAGGTCGTGGCCTACGACCCGTACAAGGAAGATTCAGTCTCTCTAGATGCTGTCTTCGAGTCAGCCGATTTTGTTGCGCTCTGCTGCCCTCTTACAGACCAAACGCGGCATCTGGTCAATCGATACACGCTTGGCCTTATGAAGCCATCGGCATTCCTGCTAAACACAGCCCGTGGTCCGGTTGTCGATTCTGAAGCGCTTCTCGAAGCAATCAATTCGGGACGCCTGGCGGGCGCTGCGTTGGACGTTCTGGAGGGAGAGGAGTTTCTTCAAGAATTCGAGCCGGATATCAGCTTTGAACTAAGCCATGCGCTCATGAATAATCCGAAGGTGCTCGTCACGCCCCACCTCGCCTACGATTCCGCTGAGGCCCTTGGTCGTATCCGAGAAACGACGAAAGATATTCTGCTCGCCTTCGCAGCGGGGACTACTCTAAACGCCGTTCAAGTTTCGACCGATGTACCAACCTTGGTCAACGTAAGGTAGCTTTGAACATCGAGCAACTCGCTCCCAAAAAAGGAATATTGAGAATGAACGATCGGGAAGCGACCGGAACCTTTGACGTAAATCTAAATCCTGTGGGTGGGGATGCTCCGATGGGACGCCTCACGATCGCTAAGACTTTTCGAGGGGAGTTGGAGGGCACGAGCTCAGGCGAAATGCTCGTTTTCGGAACGAACATCGAGAGTTCGGCCGGCTACGTTGCGATGGAACACGTAACCGGGACGCTCGCGGGCCGCAAAGGCTCCTTCGCTCTCCAGCACAGCGGCACGATGAATCGTGGTGTTCCTACGCTTTCGGTTTCCGTCGTGCCGGATTCCGGGACAGGAGAGCTTGAGGGCTTGGCAGGGAATATGACCATCGAAAATGCCGGCGGTCAGCATTCGTACGGATTCAAATACTCGTTCCTCTCTTAAGCTCGGACCGAATGCGCTCGAAGAAAGGCTGCGCCGGAGGTACCCGGAGAAGTTGGCGGATGTTTCCGACCACCTCGCCGGTGGTTTGCGTAAAGGTGTCGACCTCCAGATCGTGCGGTGCGTGGAGATAGACCTTCTCATGGTGCGACCGGGAATAGCCGATCGCTCGGTCGCCCCTCGCCACCTCTCGCCGGTCTAACTCCTCAAGAGGGCAGTGGACCCCGACGCAATACGCTTCGATTCCCGTAAGGGCGATCGCAAGTTGATGCAGCCAAGCCGTTTCAATCCATGCGCCTACGGCAATGACGTTGCTTCCGGTCTGGGCGATGGTCGCGATGGTCTGAAAATAGCCCGAAAGCCAGCGTTCCAGTCTGACCTCCGGAACCAAGACGGGTGTGGTCTTTCGTCTTTAGACGGGTCCCACCAGCCGGTCCTTCCGGAGACCGGTTGCATCGCCGTAATATCGTCCGCCTCCACGGCCCACCAGTACTCATCGAGTTCCTTCTGAAGGACCGTTGCCAGCGTTCTCTTGCCCGCGCTGGATGAGCCCTGGAGGACAAGCACACGTCCTGAGCCTGATTCGGACGCAGTCGGAGCCATGGGGAGTTATTGTACTGACCAATCCTCCGGCTTTCGGGTGAAATGAGATGCCCATGACAGTAAGCGTCCATACCCACCCGGCAGGCTATCCGATCTACTCGATCAGCGCGGGCGACTCCAAGTTTGAGCTCTCCGCCTTTGGTGGTCAACTGCTGTCATGGACGAAATCAGGCACCCCGATCCTTTTCTCGAATGAAGTTCGGGCCATTCAAGACGGCAAGACGGCCTACCGTGGCGGCGCGCCGATCTGTTTCCCCTATTTCGGCAAAGGCGTGCTCTTGCCGAGCGCGCCGCTGGCTCCGCAGCATGGCCGGGCCAGAACGACGGTTTGGGAATCTGAGGTTAAGGAGTCATCGATTGTTCTCCGAACCGAGCAGCCCTCGCCGGATGGTTTTGGCCCCACATTACTTTCCTGCGAGCTTATCTACTCCTTCGACGAGGACGTGACCATCGAGGCTCGCATTTCGAACAGGGGTGAGATTGAATCGCCTTTCCAACTGGCCGTGCACAGTTATTGGACCTGTGGAGATCCGTCAGGGGCTACCGTGCAGGGTCTCGGCGCTCTGTTTCTTGATAATCTTAAAGGGTTGGAGCAAGGCGAGGATCCGGCTTCGTTCGCGCCCCATACTCCGGTCTTTGACCGGGTCTATCCCGACACCGTCGATGACCTTGAGGTCTTAACAGAGAGCTTCCGGCTTTCGATCTCGACGCAAAATTGCTCCGGGGGGGTGCTCTGGAACCCAGGAGAAAACCACGGTCTGGCCGACCTCGGATCGCTCGACTTTATTTGCGTTGAGAACGGCGTGATCGCTTCGCCACGAACCCTTGGAGCCGGAGAAGAGTTTCGCTTTCGGATCCGCTACGAGGCTCACCTGGTTGGCCCCGCTATTCCTTCGTAGACTCTCAGTCTCCTGAGTTTTTTCCTGGCCGGACGAACATTTCGTCAATTTGTCCTAGTTTTCCCCTTGTTCGTCCATGTATCCGGAGCTGCAACCCACGCTACTGTATGGTGTTATGAAACGCAGCGGTTTCACGCTCATTGAACTCCTCGTCGTTATCGCCATCATCGCTATTCTCGCCGCTATTCTCTTCCCAGTTTTCGCGCAAGCTAAAATGGCCGCGAAGCGGACGGCTGACCTCAGCAACGTCAAAAATATTGGCCTCGGTCTCATGCTCTATAACGGAGACAATGACGACTGCTGCCCGTTTATCCGCGATGTACGGGTCTTTGCCACGGACTTTACGGGGCCGAGCGAGATCACCTGGAAGGATCTCACTTATCCTTACATCAAGAATGGTGGTGGGCGCATCAACAGTGTTGGCCAGGTCTTCACAACGCCAACCGACGGCGGCATTTTCCAGTCTCCTCTGGCGGCTTACCCTTGGGGCAACGCCGGTCCCGCGTCCGGACGAAATCCAGCGGGCGCGGGCGACGAGTCGACCCGCTTCCCACGCTCCTACGCGGTGAACAACGAAACCGGCACGAACGAACTCGGCAACCTTCAACTTTGGTGGCCCGCAAACTACAGCGACATGCCGCAGTACAACCAGCCGGGCACAGGCAATATGACGTCGCTCACTACGCCGTCGACCACGATCATGTTCTCCCCCACCAAGACGTTCTTATTGGATGTTGACCACTCGACGGCGCTCGAACGGCCGTACAGCGCGGCCGGAGTGCAGCTCGATTGGAACGGCGGGCCGGGATTGGGTGGCATTCAGACCAACGGAAACGGCGGAGCCAACTTTGCCTACTTCGACGGTCACGCCAAGAATTCGAAGATCTCTCAGACCCTCGCCGCGGACGGCTGGGACTGTCTCCCGCACTACCTCTCGGTTTGGGCGCCGTGGCAAAGCTACGAAGCCGATCAGATTCGACAGAAGACGGACTACAAGTAAACAAACCTCTCGCTGGGCAGAAGCATGAATCGATGCCGCTGCCCAGCTTCCTGTGCCCAATGAAACTCGCGCACCTCATCCCCCTTTTCACTCTCGTCGCTCTCGCCGGCTGCTCTTCACAACCTGCAGATACGGACCAACGCCCAACCGCCAACGCGAGTCTGACCCCGCAACAGAATCTTGAGAAGATCAAGAACGATCCAAATATTCCGGATGGTTTAAAGAAGATTCAGACGGACACGCTCCAACGACAAGCCGGAATCAAGCCTTAAGTCGAAGCCAAGCTCTGACCTCTCCGAAACTCAGACGGAGAGATCCCTAACTGCTGTCGAAAGAAACGCGTGAAGTAGGCCGGGTCCGGAAAGCCGGTGCGTAAGGCGATTGTTGAGACGGTGAGGTCTGTCTCAAGCAAAAGGTTTTTCGCCGCCTGAATTCGGACCTGCCCGAGGTACTCACGGGGTGAGCAGCCGACCTCCGCCCGAAACACCTCGGTAAACCGCCCGGTCGAAAGGAATGCCGATGCGGCGAGGTCCCCGATCTTCAAGGGCTCGGCGTAACGAAGCTCAATAAGCGCCCGAGCTCTTGAGCCAACGCGTGATCCGGACCGATGGACGGTCTGGTGACACCTAGCAAGGAATACCAAGAATCGCAGGAATGTCGCCTGCACCATAAGTGCCCGATCCGGGGCGTCGACCTGCCACTCGTGCCGCATGTCACGCAACATCTCGATTACCTGAACGTGGGCGGCCGCGCTCAACCGCAGCCACCGGCTGGACCCGGCATCCTCGTGTCCCAAAAATAGCGGCGCCAACCCCTCGGTCGCGGAAAGCGCCTCTTGTGTTTCGGGAGAAAACATGCTTGGGACGAAATGGACGGTATCGAGGACCAACTCGTCTGAGTCTTCAAATCGATGCGACATTCCATATCCCATGGCATAAACGTCGCCCGCTTGAACCTCAAAAGGCACCCCATCCACAAGATGGATCCCTCGTCCTTTGCGGGCAACGTAGACCGACATAAAATCGGCATGGTGATACCCCCGAGTCTGATCGGGATTCCCCGCTTGATCTTCAAAACACAAGATGGGAAGGCGATCACTCACGCGTCCCGCGTTGAGATCCCTTAGGGCCTCGAAATGGATGGTTAGGGGCGAGACGGTCAATTTAAGGCTCTCCTAATCGTTACGCATTCATGCACCTTTAAAGGTGCATGAAGTGCCGATAAAGCTCTAAGCCTTGCTCTTTCGAACAAAGGGCCCGGCGAAAACCACCATTCGCCGGGCAGGCATCTTACGCGGCTTCTTCGATCTCGACGTAAACCATCGTCTGATTCAGAAGCTGGTACGCCACCTCGCCGAAGGTCATCGGCCCCCGAATGGCGCCGAGCGACTTTCCTTCCAACTCTCCATACACATAGTTCAGGATGCAGTTGCAAGAGAACGCGAGCGCTCCCGTTTCCGGCATCGCATTGTTAAACTCCTCCGCATACTTCCCGACGGGGGCGGCAAATCGGTAGGAGATGCCTTGGAAAACCGGAGCATAGAACTTCACGACGTTTGTCTCGGAGTCGACTCCGGCGATGCTCGTATTGATCATCGCTCCGCAAAGATCGGCAACCAACGGCAGACGAGTATCCATCCCTTCCTCGGCAATGTATTTCGCCAAATTCCGGCGCTCGCCGTCGATCAAGCATTCCGCCGATTCGAAAGTCGTGGCATCGAACTCGATCGTTGGCCCTGAGCCGGGGACGAAGAGATTCAGAATGTCGATCTTCGCCACGCTTGTTTTGGGTAACTCAATATGAAGCGCCACCGCATGCTCGGACGAAGCTTCGCCGGTGGGACCGTAGAAGACCCTCGGGGAGAGCGTCCCCAATTCGTCGAGACTTGAGCCCGCGACCCAACCCGCAATGGGCTTGAAAAACATCCCATCGTAGGTGGGCGCGTCTTCGGCGTATCGTTCGTGTATTGTGCTGAAACCGGGCAACACGATGAGCGTCAGGCCGTTCTCGTAAGCCTCGTTAGCGATCTGGGCGATCGTATCCAAGGAGTACAACTTGACCGAGTGGCCGACTGCTTGAGGCGGCAATTCTGTAACGAAGATTCGCTCCTTATCAAGACAGCCACCTTCGTCTCCCATGAAATAGGGGATCGTGCCGCCAATCCAATTGCCGTTCGGCAACCGCCGCAAGCACTTTTCGGATCCGGCCAGCAGCAGGGTTTTCCCGGCTTCGATTAATTTGGATGTTTCATCCACCGTAAATAGAACGTGTTTCATGCTGCGATTCCTCCGCGACCAAATAGTCTCTCGATGTCGTTTGCGACCAGCCTTTCGTTCTTCGTGAAAAAGTCGAGAAGAGAATCGAGCCTGACTTCGGTGTTTGCAGGAGATGGGTCTTGCTTGACGGCCAGACGAAGTCGGCCCAGCAAGATTTTCAATGCAAGGCAACTCAAGTTTTCCGGAGCTTCTCCGACCAAGAGAGCACGTAGCTTGGCACGTGGAATATTGACCATATTCATACTCACCTATTTTTAGGGTGTTTACGACCGTGCCCACCGTCATGAAAAAGCCGTCCCGAAAAGGGCGTCATAGAAAAGATCTACACGATCGGATTGGGTGAGTAGGGAGCAACGGAACAGAAGATCGTCACCCATCCCGATCCCGTGTGGCGTGATCGCTCAAACTTTATCATTCGGGCGCAAACGGAGGTGGGGGCGACCCGGTATTCGAACCACTGTGGGCACGGAAAATCGATCCCACAGAGTTCGAACTGTGTTGCATCCCCTTCTTTACCTACGGCTTTGCCCTCGGAGACCGCGTGCGGACCGACCCGCAGTACACGGTATCGAGCCTCGTTGAGAGCTCCAAAGGGTTCAACATACGGGTTTGGCTAAGCGACGGTAGGGTCACCCCAAGGCGATTTGGAACGCGTCCTGATAAAGGCCGGGATGCTGATCGAACGGCATTCAAAACGCCTGATTGCGATCGATCTTCCGTCGGAGGAATCGTTCCGGCAAGTCGAACGGGATCTCCAGGCTGGAAGTTTGCCGGCTGTCTCATGATTGAGAACGGCAACTAGGTCAATTAAGAATCGAAGAACCAAGAAGGAGAAATCCTTCTTGGCCCTTCCGTTTGGTCCGGATGACAAACCGGCCTGTTAAAATGGTGGGCGGTACAGGGATTGAACCTGTGACCCCTACAGTGTCATTGTAGGGAAAATAGGTTCAAAAACCCGCATTTGAACCTGGACGACGTGCACTAATCTGCACTAAAACGCATCCTCGGATAGTGACAAATCTAGTGACAACGGCAGGTGGTGCATTCAGGCTATCAAGGCCCTGGAAAAATGACGGGCTGCTAAGGCGATTAAGATTGGCCGGCGCCGCGGTCCGGGAAGAGATATTAGAATGTTCGCCGCTCCCCTCCGCTGCTTTTTCCAGACCGTTAATTGAGGCGAACCTTAAACCGGTTTTTGCGTCCAAGCGAACATGCCCATGCCTGCGTTCGCGGTCGTGCTTGTGTCGGATAGGAGTGGGCGGATGCACTCGCAGACGCTATGCGATCCCACACTGGGCAGCTTAACTAATGCCCTCAGTGAAACCATCGGAAAGTTCGATTCCGTCTCGAGCGTGGCTTTCGTGCAGGTTTCATACGATGGGCCCATCGGCAAGCGGATACTGAGTGAGAACGAAGGGGCGGAAAATGCTTCCGGCCTCGCCACGCTATTCTGGGCGGAGATGCTTTTCAGCCTAGGAGTACCGTCCATTTACCTCCCGCAAAGCTCTATGGCTGGCGGTGGTAACCAGGGCGAACGATTGGCCGGGTGAGAGGTGATCGAGAGGGGTCCAAATCGCCGCCATTAGGAATGCCCGGCCCACACCTTAACGCCAAAGGGCTCAAACTTGGGACGTTTGCCCTATCTTGCTGTGAGAATCTTAAAGGCAAAAGATTAAGGAAACGGAGTGCGATTCTGAAAACGTGGAAATAATGCGCTTACTGGCGAGCCTAACCATCGCTGCCACGCTCTCATATATGTAGACTGATGCGGTTTATCTGTGGACAAACACGTGATACTTCGACATTGATATGATGTCCTCGATGACGTCGATCATTCTCGCATCATTACTGATCTCTAAGCCGGTACACCTCGGCGCGACCTACTATGCATCACCAACCGGCCTGACGACCAACGACGGTTCGTACGGTTCACCCTTTCCGATCTCCAAGGCCACCTCGCTCGCAGCAGGGGACACCCTGTACCTAAAGGCCGGCGACTACACCCTCTCGGGCCCGCTTTACCCGCATGCTGGAAACTCCACTGCGCGCGTGACCATCGCCAAGGACCCCCTCGCCGCCGCGGACTCGGTGACCATCATCTGTGGGTACACCGGAAACTACGACATGGTCGCTCTGGGCAGCTATACCAACTGGGACGGCATTGATCTCAAGAACAGCACCATGGCGAACCTCTCTACGTGGGGCGCGAGCCACGTTACGCTCAGTAATGTGAAGTCCTCCGGGGCGAAACGGTCAGGCATCCTCGTTGGTCAGGGCACCCGCGGTGGCAATCCTGGCGGCGCGGGCGGCATCGAAGATCTGCCCGGTTCCACCGATATTCAGGTCTCTTACTGCACCGTCACCGACTGCGTTCGAGTTAACTCGAACCGGAATGCGGGCAACTGGCCGCCCGCGCTTTTCGTTTTCCAGGCGAACAACGTCTCGGTTGACCACTGCACGGTCACCCAGTGCTACGGCGAAGGGATCGACATGCGGACCGTCGCTGAATCCTCCATTACCAACTGCACGGTGACGGACGCTTACAGTGCGAGCTTCTACCTCGACAACAGCGCCCACATCACCCTCACCGGTAACACGGCGTACGCCTCGGACTCGAATTACTACCGCAGCAGCCACGCAGCCATCGGCTTCCTGATGGCGGTGGAAGGTCCTCCCAGCGAAGCTCAGTTGGGCGTCAAGTACGTCACCGAGAGCAGCAACTCGTTCTCCGGTTGCCCGGGCCGCGAGTTCTATCGCTACTATTGGGACACGTTCAGCGACTGCCAGGATTCCAGCGGAACCTGTTCGTTCAGCTCGACCCCGGTCGGATTGATGGGCTTCCCCGCGACCCAGTACATCATTCAGCCGAACCCCTAAAAGGAACAAAGCCGTTGCGAGGATGCCTCGGCTTTCTATCACTTCGCTTCGACCTCAGAGTGGAGGTCTCGATGTTCCGATGTTGCTGCCGGAAAGCTTAGCGAGGGCTACGAACTGCCTTAACTAGGATCGTAGGAAGCGGTCATCTGACGATCCGTCGCGGGGCTTCCTTTGCCACAGGTATTCCCGTTCACGCGGCGAAGGGATTCGGCCAGCCGTACTTTTCCGCCAAGCCGTTGAAATCCTCGCCCGCCGACCGCCTCAGGATCAAGACCCTTGGCAGCGACAGACAAGCCGCGACGGACGTCTGCCGCCGCGCGAGATCGACCATGAGGAGTGACAGTTCATAGCTCTCGTCATGTAGCGAGTCCTCGTCGATCTGAACGCTCGCCGCCAGCGCAACCAGATCTAACCGTTCGAGGTGATCGTTTACCGGCGGATCCTGCGAGGGTTTGTTCCCGTCGTCCCATTCGGGGGATCTTATCGGGTGGCCTATGCTCATTTCCTCAACTTTGTCACAATCCTTTGGGCGCTCACATTCCGCCCCATGTTCCCAAAGAGTCCTGATAGACCAATGGATTAGCCGGGGGTGTTCTGTGAAAGCAATAGGGAAAAAACGCCCGCTGGCAAGAGCGGGCTAGTCCTCGTGTAGCCATTTTGGATGGCTGTTTCGGCCGCTCAACTCGGCGACCTTTCCCAAGGGTGACGCTAATGCTGACGGATTGTAATAGTTCTTTTCGTATTGCGGATAACGCCGCAACTTCGTGGCTTAGTTAAGGGTAGCGACAAAAAAAACCCCACCCTCTTGTTCATCGAGAGCGGGGCGAATCTTTCGCTTTTCTGTTCGTCCCTCCTCAGTTGTCGGGAGAGCTACACCTTACTATGGCTATTTGCCTATAAGTATTACGGGGCGACTTAGAGTTGCGGTTACAAGCGCAAGTAACGTGGTCGATCTGCTCACGATGGCCAACCTAATATCAAAGGGCAAATAAAGAAGCCCCCTCCCGAAGGAGGGGGCGGAGCGATTCAGAGGGCTAGGTTAAGCCGCGAACGCGTAGTTCACCGCCGCCACCATCGCCGTGAGATCAAACGGGCGATTCATCGCGACGATCTGGAAGGTCGAGACCGGGAACGTGTTTCCAATGATCGTATGGAGTTGCTGGGTGGGATGGAGACCGTCGCGGAAATACGGCGTCTTGCCGTTCCCGTCCGGACCATAGATTGTGTAGGCGTTCCCGCTCGCGAACCCCGTGCCTGACGTCGTCGTGATCGTCGTCGCCGTGTTGGCCAGGACGATGTAGGAGTTGCCGATAGCAGTCGTGAGGGAACCCGGGTTCCCTTTACGGATCACGTAGCCAACGAGAGCCCCCGGCGTCCATGTTTGGGTGGAGTCCGTAAGCGTGTCGGTCTGAAGGGTGTTATCCGTTGTGACCGAAGCCGACCAGGTGCTATTGGCGAACTGAGCGCCCGCCGCGCGGCAATAACCGCCGTTCAAGGTCAGAACGTTGGAGCCGTTGACCTCGGCGAACGCACAGGCGTCCCAACATTGGGCGAGAGGCCCCGCCGCCGCCAGGCCGCCTGGGAGCGACTTGTAGGAGATGGCCACCGTCGAGCCGGTCGCCGGAGCGGTGACGAACTGAATACCACCGACGTACTTGCCCGCCCGGAGCTGCGGCGCCCATTCATAATCCGTTCCGTAGACCTTCGTCGCGGGCACTCCGGAGGTCGTGACGACCACCGTAACCGCCTGGGTCGTATCCATCGCTTGGGACGGATAGAAAAGCTTGTTAGAGCTGTTAACCGTGCCGCTAGGCGCTTCACTTGTGACGGTCGTTTGGGCCGTTGAAGAAGAGCGCCACCACGTATTGAAGGCAACCCGCGAAGCCTCCCAGGACTGCTGGATCTGGGTAGATGTCGTGGTCGACGTCCAAGCGACCGATGTGCCTTCCTGCGTCGTCGGAAGGATCGTCTTCCCGATGTAGACCTGGCCCTGGAGGGCGCACCGCTGAGCGATCTGCAGCCGCCAGATCTGGACCTGGGGAAGGAGGGCTCCGTTCCCGAAATCGTTCGTGGCCAGGTCATCCACGACGTGGGTGTGGAGCGAAGCGATTTGCCAGAGCGTCAGCCAGCCGCCGGCGTTGGCGATGTTTTGAGCCTTCTCGCCACCCGACGCAAACTGGGAGTAGGCGATACCGTTGGCGTAGAGGTACTGAGACGTGCCGCCGCCGTTCTTGTCGGTGAGGACACCCGCAATGCCCGTCGTTCCAGAGCCCGCCTCGATAGAGTCGCCCATGACGGCGACCGAGTAGGGAATGGAGCCGCTAAGGCGACCGGTGACGCAGTAGGGCACGAACCCCGCGCCACTGGAAAATCCAAGGGATCCGGAGTCCGTAACGTCGCTGCCCGCCGTTGAGCCTTCCCCGATCGCGCTGAGGAAGGCGCCGGTCCCGATCGGCAGCCCCTGCCACTCGCCCTCAATGAGAGCCGTGTCCTGCGTTCGCTGGGTGATGTCGATCTCAACCGCGCTTGCGATCGTGTTCGAAAGACTCTTGGAAACCGAACCCAACGAAGCGGAGACGGCAACCGTGCCGCCGATCTTCGCCCGTTCAAAGTACCGAACACCGACGCCCGGGATGCCGTCCGTATGCGAGCCGTCGCCATCAAGCGAGGCCGGAAAGCCGAGCGTGTCGTTCTCCGGAAGCGCGTATAGCTCGAAGCACTCCTCAACATCGATCGAGATGGAGATATCGCCGTTCCCCGAGACGTCGCCGTAAAGGTCGGTTGGCGAGGTGGTTCCGCTCATGTAGACGAAGTCAGAATCGTCCGCCCCTAATCCATCGGCAATCTCCAAGAGAATTCCGGCCAGGGCGGTACCGATGCCGCCGACCCCGGAAACCTGGATTGTGCCACCCCAGGGGGTGGTGGCGATGGCGAGCGGCCGCGCGACCTGAATCGCGCCGCTAACGCCAGGCCCATCGAAGCGGTGCTGAAAGCATTGCGCGTCGATGCTCCCGGAGTTCGTCAGCGTCCGGGTCCGCCCAGTTGGGAAAGCCATTTACAAGCCTGTATTGCAGAACTGAAGGTATCGGGCCTGGTCATCGTGGAGCACCTTGCGGGCTCCGGAGATGAAGGTCACGGCGAGCAAGGCGAAGACGAAAACCCGCTTCAAGACATCGATCGTTGCGGGACGAAGGGAAGAGCCAAGCATCTTCGCATTATATAATGTTAAACACTTTTTAAAAGGGCAAAATACCTACATGCACGGTGACAACCCAGAATCAGAGGTGGCCAGACCCAAGCTTGGAAAGGTGAAGCGTCAGCAAATCACCGTCACGCTTGACCCTTCGCTCATCGAGAGGGCCAGAGCCCTGGAGGCAAGAACCGGTCTATCGGTAAGCCTCATCTTGGAGAGGGTTGCCTTCCGAAGCATGGCCGTCTTCGAAGCCGACCCGGGCGAACTCCTCCGCGAAACACCGGAAGAGTAAGGGGCTGGGGCTCTCTTAAGAGAGCTTCTTGGAGCTTTTGGGCTGTTGGCGGAGAAGCGTGAGGACCTTCTCTTTGCCGTACTGCCTGGTCCGGACGGTCAGGCGCTCTTGGTGCGCGCTCTTGATGCCGGCAAGCGTCGAACGAGGGTTATAGATTCTCATGCGACCATCTCTCCTGTGTAGTTGGCGGACTGGAACCGCCAGCCGCTACCGTCCGTTTCGTCCACATCCCAGTTCGATCGCAGGGCGGTGATACGAAACGTCCCGATGCCATCTAGCTCTACGTTGTCCCCTCTCCAGAGAGGCACCCCGTCGTCGTCCACGAGGAAGGCAGACTCCCACTCCCCGAGATCTCGAATGGGTGTAAGCCGCTGGAAGAGAAGATCGCAAGACCGGTCTGCAGCCGCCTGGGTCGTGATTGATGGATCGAAGAGGCCGTACTGCCGCTTCTCGCCCAGCCAGTTGGCCGGGCGGCTGGCCACGGCCGTAGTGGGATCTTCGGCGTCATGATCGACCTTGAACGACTGGAAGGCTCGGCGGTCGATCGGATCATATCCAGTGACGCGGACCTCCGTCGCCTCCGGCTCGAGAAAGTCGCGGTGCAGCTTCCGGTAGACCGACTCCGTGACGTTGTCGACGGCGGCCGCTATCGCCGCGGCGCGGGTTCCGTAAAGGACCTTCTTGGGCGTTGTGCCCAGATCGTCCGGACTCTTGGCAAAGAACACGATCCCGCCGCCGCCCGGGCGGAAGCCGAAGATCCAGTTTCCGGCGTACGTCTCCATAAGCCGCTGCACCCACTCCGCCGAAGTGTCGCCCACCTCGACGAGCGCCGACCAGTCTCCTTGCGAGCATGTCCCGGTGAGGGGGATGGTGAACGCATCGGTGGAGATATCGAGCGAGCAGTCCACCGCAGGGTGAATAACCGCACCTAAGGCGTCGGCGAGGGTTAGATCATCGAGCGGGAGCGGATCCCGGAAGTAATAATGCTCGAGGGCCTTCCACTGATCACGGATCTCGATCTCCCAGTGGTAGGCGTCGTCGTACGGCGCCACTTCGATCTTCGGCGCTTCGGTGCGTCCGTCAAGGAATAAGATGCCACCGCGGGATGCTTGGAGAGGGCGATTCGACTGGGACTTGAGGGTCGGGGCGATCCCGTCCGGGTCCAGGCCCTCCAGGTGCATCGCAACGCCGGCCGGTGAATCCGGAACCTCAAGCGAGATCGTCGTGGCGAAGTCGTGGAGATCGACGGGGGTGCCCGGCGCCGTCGTGCTGGCGTACACCGGGCTGTAGTCAGCGATCGCGGCATAGGCAAACCCCTTCGCCGGGATCGTGTATTTGATTCGGCACTTGAGGTTCACCTCCGTATCGTCGATCGGGGCATAGTCGCCGGTGTTATCCTGCTTGACGACCTTGGCCGTGACTCCTCCATCCTGGAAGACATTGCCGCTCGGGATTGTGGCCGAGAACCCTGTCTCGTTTGGCTTCTCCGCGAAACTGAGCGTCTTCGAGCAATGATAGGCCTCGTCTTCGCGATATTGGATTTTGCAGAACGTCAGGTCGCATGAACCGTACTTTTGGAACCAAACCTTTCCCGCTGGCGTGATCGGATCCGATGTGCCGACAAGCTCCGGAAACGCGACGATGAAACCGCCGCCCATCGAGGGCGAGTACACGAGCATCTGGTTCTTGCCGAACGGCAGAGCCATAACCGAGAGCGGCCGTTGGCTGACGTCCTGACCCGTCCCTTCGGTGTCGCTCTTCACCGAGCCGACGGCGTAGAGGACGCCGCTCTTATAGACGTTGATGGCGCCGGAGAGAATGACCTCAAACCCGATACCCGCGGTGAGGTCTGAGCCGTAGCCAAAGAAGCCCGCTACCTCGGTCCCTGCGTACGAGGTGTGGTTGAAAACTCGATAAAGATCCCGTCGTTGTCGACGACCAGATCCGTCACCGAGGCGACCGGAACTGTCATCTCCTCGGTTCGATAGAACCGGTTCTCACCGTTGAAGGCCACGGACGACGGAGGAAGCCATCCGTCCGTGCCAGCCGTAATCCCGAAGTCCGCGTAACCCCATCGGGCATAGGCGCCCGCGGCCCCTTGGTAGAACTCCTTGTAAAGCACGTTCGGCCGCTTCATCGCGAAGTAGCCAACCGGCGAGATCCAGGTGTGAGCGGAATATATGTCCGACCAGTTGGACACGAACCCGCCGCCTTGGGCGTTCGATGCTCCCTGATGAAAGGCGCACGTTCGCCCTCGCTGGACCCGCGACTGCGCGCCATCGAGAACCAAAGAGAGTGCCATCGGTTAGTGGTCCATTCGAGCCCGGTTGGTCATCGCCGAGTTGTGGGTGGCCTGCATTGAGCCAGCGATCTCATCCACGAGGTGACGGATGGCGTCCTCGAGGCCACGCCCGCGGCCGCCGCGCTTAATTCCTGACATCTCAACCGCGGTGACGCCAAGCCTTCCGAGATCGCCACCGCCGAGAATCTTCCGATTGAGCTCGGACTGTAGCTCCGTGTTCTTGGCCGTTTTGGCAGTGTTCGCGGCGATCTGGTTCGTCAGCGAGAGCTGCTGGGTGGCGATGTTCGCGGCCATGTTCGCGATCGTGCTGGCCGTTCCGGTAGGACCAGGCGCGTTACCGCCATGCTCTATCGCGGATGCTCCCTTCTGGATCGTGTCCCAAAGTCCGGTTAGCTGCTGCAGCGGGCCGGTGTCCATGGCCTGATTGGCGATGTTATCCATCAGGCGCATGGCCGCATATCCGGCGATCGCGGCAGCGCCGATCGCCGCCACCACTTTGGCGCCCTCCGCGAGAGTGCCAACCGCAAGCTTGAGGGCCACCGCCACGACCTCGGTCAAGGTCGTAATCGTTCGAAGCTTGTTCATCGCTGCAATTAGCAAGCCGATGCCTTCCAGAATCGGGCCGAAGGAAAACGCCGCGATCATTAGTGCGCCGATGGTCTCGAAGTTCTGCTTTAGGAAGTCGAAGAAGCTACCAACCGCTTGCCGAACCACGAGGAATACGGTCGGAAGATTCTGGAGGGTCGAAACCAGCAACGCGATCATGTGGATCGTCCCGTCTCCAATGTCGTTGCCATTGAAGAGCCTGGCAATTCCATTCACTGCCTTGTCGATCGCGCCGCTATCGACAAGATGTTGGATGAATCCTCCGATCTTCTCCGCTGCTGGCATGAGCACGGAGAGGATCCCCTGGCCAGCCACTCGAGCAGCTCGGCCGATCGCGTCCATAACGCTGGCCAGCTTCGCAGCCGGGCCGTTCGCCATCTCTTCGGATAGCTTTCCGAATCGGTCGTTTACCAACTGCTCGATGGCCTTCAGCGCCTGGTCAGCCTGCCCGGTGAAGGCCCCACTCTTGTCGAAGGTGAGACCCTTGGCCGTGAAGTCGTCTTTACTGAGGCCTGCCCTGGAAAGGCTTTCGAAGCCTTCGCCGAAACGGCCATTCTTGATATAGCCAAGCGCGTCGACGTACTGGCGCAACGCCTCAGAGTTCCCGCCAAAGACGGTGCCTAGCTTCTCGGCGACGGGGAGAAACTCCTCCGTCTTGAGCTTGAACGCCTCAAGGGTAAGAGAAGCCTGGGCGAGTTCCTCGCTCGTGAAGATCGACGGGCCGGCCAGCTTGTCATCGAATGCCAGAACGGCCTTGGCCCTCTCCGCATCCTTCGTGACCGCCTGAAGACTTCTCTGAATTGTGTCGAAGCCGATCGCCGCGTTCACCGCGGAGCGACCCATAGACAACAGACCTGCGCCGCCCGCGATGGCGGCGATAGGGCTAAACATGCCGCTTAAGGCATGCGTAACCCCGCCGATGACGCTTGCCCCGAGATCCTTAAGTGCGGTCGCCACTGAATGAGTCACACCGAGGACCACGTTTCCGCCCTTGTTGTAGCCGTCCGGGTCAAGTGTGTACTTGGTGACGAGCTCATCTACTACGTTTGCCATGATCGCTTAAAAAAGGTTCAAGTTTGAAGGTAAAAAGCCGACAGCGTAACAACTGTCAGAACAATTCCACTTCGTTTGATAGAATGCCGTGGTGCGGCCGAAGACCACGTTCTCAATATCAATCACCGAAGAGGCACTTTCGAAGGTACGAGACGCTGCGTATTGGACGCCGGGGGAGACCGTTTCTTCGATTCTAGAAAAGGGGGCTCTCCTTTACTTGGCTCAACTAGAAGCGGAGCGTGGCGCGGCTTTCCCCTTTCGTCAGGGCGGGGTCAAACCTGGCCGTCCCCGGAAGTCTACAGAGACGTCACAAGCTCAATGGCCGCCACCAGGCTAGCTAGGGTAGGAGACAGTCGATCGAACGTTGCCTGATCACAGGCCATGCGCTGAACGACTCGGACCCGCTCTTCCGCGCTTAGCTCGTCGTAGTGCCGTCCGAAGGTCCGCCAGGCGGCTCGGGACTTGGCAAGATAGGCAGGGTCGGCGAGTCTTTTTTTTCCTCTTCGAACGCTGTCCCCTCGGCCTCCCCGATTCCTCTCACGCTGGCCAAATCGATCTGGTGAACGATGCTTTGGAAGATCGGCCCAGCTCTTCGGGCGAGCGTCAAGACGTTGAGTTGGCTCTGTAGATCGGGGTGCTGAGCTAGGCGCGCGACACAGAACACCTTCGCGAGTAGTTCGGCGTCCGCGGTGTAAACCGCCTCCCACCCGGGAATAAGTGCTGGCGGTTGCCCCTTCTTGGGCATGAGCCCTTGCGCCCACTGAGAAGCCTCCCTCTGGAGATCCTTCATCTCCTTCGAGTCGAATAGCTTCTTAAACAGCAGCTTCTCGCCCTTGGGAAGGATTACCTCGAAGGTATCCGATGTCGGCGCGTACTCCTCAATGATCGAATCGAAGAGGCCACCCTTTACGGGCGCGGTTTCATCAAGCATGCGAGGTCGACTCCTCTTCGGTTGCGGGTGCCGGGGCGGTCAGCACCGCTTCATCGATGACGGGATCGGTCCCGATATGCTGGCAAGCGCTCAGCTCGCCGAATCCGTTTTCGTTTGGGTCCATGGTGGTTAGGAGATCGTTGGCGCGCCGATGCACGCGAAGGAGTGAGATGCGGAGATGATCTGGCCGTCCGAGAACTGGATGTTCACCTCGCTAACGATCGCGTTGCCGGCGTATTCGGCTGCGCCCGTCGTCGCGTCGAAGGCGAGAAGGGAGGTGCCCAGGGCGATCGACGCCAGGACGGAGTTGCCGGTGGCCACGGTTGGCAGGCCACGAGACGTGAGCGTGATGTCTTGGCCCTGGATGTCGTCCACGTCGATCGTGTGTGTCGATTTGGAGAGGATCATCGGCGCGGTGAACGTCGACCCTCCCAGGGCTAAGGAAGTAGCTACCGAGAGTCCGGTGCCAGTTCCGCCGGCGATGACCATGAACTCGGCCGTCGACGCGATCTGCAGCTTTCCTTGGATCTCATACGCGGTCCCTACGGCCACCGGAGATTCCCATTCGTCTGCCGCCCCCGAGCCGTCCTTGACCGTGGTTGAGATCTTTAGGCTTCCGGACTTCACCTCGCCGAGGTAGGACGTGCCGCCAACTGAGAACACGGTTAGGTTCAGTGCCGTCTGCCGGAGACCGGTGGCGGTGAGCAGTTCGTCCGTCGTAAACGTGAACTTACGCTTGGCGAGTACTCCGCGGTTGTGGCGTTGCGAGACCGCTTTGCCTTCGACGATCGTGGGGCTGATGTCGAAGCTCGTGGCCTTAAAAAGACCAAGGTAGTCCACCGCCCCGATGGAGTAGGCGGAGACGTCGAGATGTGTTTTTCTTGACATGAGTTAGGTCTTTCGCTCCTTGCGGATGTATTCGTCGAACCAGGCTTTGTTCCGCGCCTTCCAGCGCTTGCGGACCTCGGCAAAAAAGCCGCGGGCGACCATCTTGACCGTGCCGCCGGGGCCGAGGACGTACTTCGAATACTCGACGCCCTCCGGACCCACTTCAAACGACTGCCTGCTGCCGATTGAGACGTCCTGCTTGGAAACCGAGTCGTGAAGGTCGTGGGACTGCTTATTGATAGGCAGAAGCGGAATCAGGTGCCGGAGCCCGGGAGACTTCGCTTTCCCGCTCCCGGAACGCTTCTTGCGTTTCTTGGCGGTGGATGTCGCTTTCTTTTGCCCCTTCGGTTTGGGAAGCGGGGCGATTCCCCGGTTCTTGATCTGGCGAGCCGTCAACGTTCGTCGCTCCCCACTGTCACCGCGGGCGAAAGCTCCCCTTGTCTGGCTTGGGGTGAGACTCCCATCAGTGAGCTCCTTCATATCTTCAAGCCCCGCCTCGGCAATCGCATCGTGAGCTTGCCGCTGGGTCATCTTCGCTTGCTGGAAGCGGGCGCGCTGGGCATCGTATAGCTTCAGGGGATCGGAGTATTTGCCCATCAGGAATGGTCGGCTGTAGCCTTGACGCTGAAGGTGACCTTGACGCCATAGGCCTCCTCTCCCTCGTCGAAGATGGCCATCGGCTCCACGGCGGTAACGAGTGGCAGGTAGCCGTAGGCGGTGAAATTCGGTCCTGTCTGGACGGCCGCGATAAGCTCGTCTGCCCGGTCGCTCGCCTCTAGGAGAATGATCTTCTGAGGGTCATCCGGGAACGCGAAGGCGCCGTAGATCTCGAACTCGTAAGTTTGCTCAACGGAGTTCTTCCGACCTGATGCGGAGAAGGTTATGGCTGCACCCGACCAGTCGATCGACGAGTACGGTAGCTTGCTCGCCGTCATCGGCTCTCGGGGCGCACCTGGGTAGACGCGAGTCACGCTCCACGCCGCCACGGCGGCGGCTGCGAGCCCTTCGAAGAACGTGCGGGTCGCTAAAGAGTTACTCATGTGGTCACCTGGAGCCCCTTGAGAGGAAAAACGCAGTGGTCTAGCCCAAAGCCGTCGTCCTTAACCTTCGCGTCACCGACGACGAGGAACACATCGGAACCCTTGATCACCTTGTCCTCCGGGTTGAGGGTTGCTCGGTCCTCCAACGCGCAGTAGAGAACTGCCGGGTTCTTCGTGTCGAGCCCGAACATCAAGAGTTCTTGTTCGGTGGTCTGCCGTTGAATGTCGCACTGAAGCGTCTCCGGATCTCCCACCGCGGCGAGGTTGCCGGCTTGCTTCGTGTCGGGGTCGACGGCTTGACCCCGACGCTGGATCGTGGCCGTGTGCGGATACCAAAAGTCGGGCATTCTAAAAGAGCCTTCTGTACTTGCTGATGGCGTCGTTCAACTGTGTTTCGCCATGCGCGAGAGCCGTCCAGGTTTGAGATGCTTGAAGCTCTTGTTCCCGGTCGCCCTGCTTCTGCCGTTTGACCGGTCCCAGCACTTGAGCCTGCTTGACGCATCGGCCGGCGGCCCACTCGCGAACGGCATCCCAGAGGTCCTCCGGGATCTCGCCAAACCCCCAAGTGCCGGTGACGGTGACCCAAGGGTTGGAAACGAGGTTGCGGATTTCGTAGTTGAGAGCAAGGCTCGAGGCCTGCATGTCGCCCCAAAGTCGGCCGAACTGGATCCGCGTATAGGGTCGGTTGCGATCCGGAGCCTCGGTCGGCATCGGGTTCCACTCCGAGCCCTGATAGACGATCGTTCCAGAGCCCTCATCATAGACGTCGACCTTGATTTCGGTGATGCTGCGAACTCCGGCCTTGAGGTCCAAGAGCGACTTGCCAGACCGGCCGTCTGGCGGTGGGAATTGCCGAGTGGTGGGTGCTTCGTCGCGGAGGAAAGGGCGGAAACCCGTCCCATCCTCAACCTTGGCGACGGCCGCCGCAACATAGGAGTCTGCGGCGGCCGTTGAGATGCCGGAGGGAAGGACCGCCCCGACTTCCTCGGCTGTCGGCCAGGCGGTCCGTCCCATTTACTGCCCGCCCGCCTCTTCCGTGCCCGTCGCTTCGGCGGGGGTCTGGGAACCGTCCGCCTGCTCGTTGACCTCGGTGGTCGTGCCGTTCACGTTAGGGGGCGTGACCTCCTTCTTGCCCTTGGCCTTGGGAACCTCGGTGGTCTGCCCGCCCGCCTCTTCCGTGCCCGTCGCTTCGGCGGGAGTCTGGGAAGAGGCGGAGTCTTGCGGTTCTTCTAGGGCTTTGAGTTCTGCGTCGTCAACTAGCGTAATGGACCCATCGGCAAACTCGACGCGGTGTTTGCCGTTGTCCCTTCCGGTAACTCTGAAGTTCATGATTTTTTAGCTGGCCGCCCCAAGAAAGGGGCGGCGATCCGGTCTCCTTTTCCCGAGTGGTCCTTTAAGCCGTCGAGATGTTGTTCCCGATGGCGGTAGCTGCGTAACCGTCGCCGGTCGCCTGGGTGAGGATCGTGTTTGCCGGGTTGTAGCCCTCTGCCAGCACGCCAAGGATGACGATGTTCGCGGTGGCGCGGACCAGCTCGAAGCGCAGGTAGCGTTTCGACGGCCGGAAGACCTCGAGGCTGAGCACCTTGTTCGAGTCACCGGTCGTCGCCGAAACCGAGTGGACGGTTCCATCGGACTTCAGGATGAGGTCGATCGTGCCGGCGCCATAGGTCCCGGCCACGTCCGATTCCTTCACCCGGAGAGTCGCAACACCGGTGGCGGTGATGGCACCAAGTAGCACGGTTGCGATGACGGACTCGACGGGGCCGCTCGGTCCGCCCTTCATGTCGAATTCGGTGAACGTTACGGTATCGCCCGTGCCGGCCACCGTCGCCGCGCCGATCTGGACGCGGCGGGTCTGGGGGAGTAAGTTTCGATCGCTCATTAGCTCTGCACCGCCACGCGGAGGGCGCGGCCCTGGACGTTCTGGCCGCCGGATCGGAACCGGAGGACCGCGTACGCAAAGGCGTCCCGCGGAAGATCCTGGAACCTAACCTGCATGCCAAGCCGCTGAGCCAAGTAGTAGGCTCGGCGGAAGTTCCCGAAGACGCCGACGTTGGCCGCGGCGCCGGGGGTCGGCATGAAGGGCGAGAACACGCCGTTGTAGCCGAAGAGCACCTCGTTTCTCTGGGTGGCAAGACCGCCAGAGATGTTCTGGGCAAGACCGAAGATGTAGTTGCCGGCGGCATCCTGCATCTTCGCCCACGTTCGGAACGTGTTAACCCGATCCGCGAGCCATCGGCATTCAGGAGTGACGTATTGGGCTGGCAGGCTGTAAATCCAGTCCGTAAGCCCGTTTGGCGTCGCCGGGTTGCCCACGTTCACGGTCGGCGGTTGATAGGCTCCGCCGGGGTTGATCAGAATTCCCGAGGGCTTTGCGATGCCGTTGCCGCCGACAACAACGCTCTCCATGCCCAGTCGGTAGCTGTTTCGAAGCTCTTCAACGAGGAAGTCCACGAAGAAGCCGCCAGCGTCGTCCGCGAGAGACCGGCTGTAGGGCATCTCGATCTGGCCTTCGAAGACCTGGATCTCCACTTGTCCGAGATCCGGACGAGTCGTCGTTCCCGGAGGGCGAGCCTCCCCCGTCCACTGGATCCGCATCGGGTTGTCGTAGATGTCGCCGTTGGCATCGTCCGAAGCTCCCTGATAGTCCAGCCTCGGCATGATGAGGCGGTCGGAGCCCACGGGGACCGTTCGAACGAGGTCGATCGCACCCGAAGGCTGTACGTCTCGCTTGATAATCTCCTGGACGAAATCGCCGGGAATGAAGTAGCCGCCCGCTTGGTCAATGCCTTCCTGGAAGTTCTTAACCGTTCGGAACGTCTCGTCCAGCATCTTTCGGTCGGCTTGATCGAATCCGTTGGGATTGATCGCTTGCCGGATCCAGGCCGACTTGTAGGAGGGCTCGCAAAGTGCGTTCCACGCCTTCTCGCTTAGGGTCGCGCCTTCCGCGGCGGCCAAGTCGAGAGTTCCGTCAGACTTCACCTTAACAAGGTCGGTGCCCTGCTGTTTGCCGGTCCAGTCGAGCTTCATCACGCCTGGCTCCTCGGACCACTTGAGAAGGTCAGCGTGCTTCTTCTCGGTCTCGATCTCGCCTTTCAGCACTTCGGCCTCGGTTACAAGTGCGAGCTTTTTCTCGCCATCGGTCTCCGCGCCGATCTTGGATAGGAGTTGCCCCATCCGTTCGGACATTTCTTTTAGCTTCGTCATTTTGTTTGTTTGGGAGGGGAAGGGTTTGCCCTACAAGAGGGCGGCGATGCGTAAGTCCAGAATCCGGGATTCCAGGTCATCAGGGGGCGCGTCGGTAACCACAGCGCCAAGGGCCGGGTCCGACTTCTCCGCAATTGGGGTGAGCGCTTCAAGGAGGCTGAGGAGCTTCACTCGATGCCCTTCCCCTAAGGCCTTGCGGTTGTCCGCGATATCGGCCCAGCGGTCAGCGAGGGAATGGAGGCAACCAAGGGCCTCCTCAAACTGTTGATCGAAGGTCTTTCCTTCGAGTGCGGCGGACTTCACCGCTACGGCCTTCGCGCCGGTATTGCAACCGACGCCGACAATCGACCATTCGAAGAGTTCCGCGATCTTGGTGATCGCTCGGCACCATCCAAGCTTCGCGATACCCTTATCATCGAAAAGGGAAGTGTCGAACCCCTTGCCTTTCGCCCAGGCCAAAAGGTCGGAGCCTTTTTCGAACCAAACGACGCCGTCCGGGTCGCTGTAGTCGGGCATGAAGCCCACTGACACGGATACGGACTTCCCCGCGTCCATTCGCTCCTTGCAGATGGTTCGGGCGTCCTGTGCCTCCTGGGTCGAATGGAAAGTGGCGGTGCTTACGAGCTGGTTGCCCATCTCTTTGCAGGCCGTCGGGATGGCCACCGGCAATCCGCCCCAATCGTGACCGAGGGCGACGAAGCCATTCACCAAGAAGCCGGGAAGGCATTTTTTGTAGGCGCCGGGAAAGATGACGTCTCCGCAACGGTCGTCCGCGGTTCCCATGGTCGAAGCGACGACGGTGATCGAGTTGTCCTCGATCGCTGACGCCTTTAGGTCTACGTCGAACGAACGTCGGAGCTGGACCCGCTCGGAAGACGGAACGTCCGACGATCGCTTGGCTACAAGTAGAGCGAGTTCTTCTGGTGTCATGTTTCGTCATCCCCGTCGTCCGGGTCGAGTTTCACCGGCTTAAATCCGGTCAGGATGTCGTTGCCTCGATGGCGTTCTAGGTGGCAGTGGCAGTTCCCCAAACACTGGCAATCGCCAGAGCACGGGTAGGCGGGCATGGTGTCCTTCGTGAACGGAGACATCTCCGCCCACCTGGGACAGTCGGGGCAGTGCTGACCGCCGCCGAGAATCCAGTAGATCTCGTCGTCGTCTTCACCGGTCTCAACGAATGCCTCGTTGGCCGTACCGCGAAGCTTCTGGGCGTATAGATCCGCGCGGGTCTTAACGGCCGCGACCTGGAGCGTCCCGTGCTCGTCCGTATAGCGGCCGCTCTCAAGGTCGACTAGGAAGGTGTGTAGCCAATCGCTTTCGCGGTCGGCCATCTCGCGCCCCATAAGGAGGTCGTCACGAGAGGTGGCGGAAAGATCGCCCGCCCGCTGTCGCCCCATGGTCCATGCCTGGGAGTGGCCGTGGACGAGCGCGTCGTAGAACTCCTCGTGCCAAGCGTCATGAGAGATGTTGCCCGCGGCGAGCTTGTCGATGGCGGCGTGAAGCTTGGTGCGGGTTCCTTTGACGTGCTGAGCGAAATCAGCCGAACTAGGCCGCTTTTGGTCGCTCATACTCCCGCCGCCGCTCTATCGCCCTTGCCTTAATGGCTTTGACCTGCTTGGCTTTTTCGTCCTCGGCGTCAGCCTTGTCGGACTGGCCACCGATGATGACGAACGGGCCGCCGTAGACACCCTTGTCGACTTCATCCGGCACTTCTCCAATCCGCGTCTTGAATGTCCACCGATCGATCGCGCCGGCCTCGAAGTTCTCCCGCCATCTTTTATGAAGGGCATCTATGTCCTCCTGAAGGCCGCGCACCTCGGAATAGTCGAAGCCGAGCCGGAATCGGTCAGTGTCGATCGCGAAGTCTCTTGCGAGGCTGTCGAAGATCTGGCTCGCGATGTCTTTGATCGTCGGCAGGAACGAGTTCTCAAGAGCCGCCTTCAGCGATTCTTGGTAGTTGCTGTATGTCTTCGAACTCGACGGGAGCCCGAGCACCATCGGGTCAATGCCGAATGCTGCCGAGATGCGAGCTGCGTTGTCGTCCCTCAACTCCGCGAGGAGCATCTTCTGCGGGTCGAAGGACGGGGCGACAATGTCTAGAGGCATCGGGAGAGCGAGAACCCCGCCCCGGGCGTCCCTTCGGAAGCTGTTCCAGAGATCGCGCATCTCGTCCCGCTGATCCGGCGTCGGCGTGACGTATTGAGTTTGGTCCTTGATCGGCTTAGGGGAGAGGATCACCCCCGGAACGCCCATGTTTCGCAGCATCGCCGCCGAATACGTGGCCGACTCGTTGTCCGAACAGATCTCCCGGAGAAGCGCTCGGAGAGGACCAAGTCCATGCGCCGGCTGCAGCGGATCAATGCCACATCGAATGTGGATGACGTCCTCGATCGGGAGGGCGACCGGAGACCCGCCGTAAGGCGTGTACTCGTAGTAGGTTACGAGCTTCGTTCCGTCCGGATTGTCCCGATCGGCCATCGGCCGGATCTGGAAATGCGGGATGTACCAAAGCTGAACGACCTGGCCGAGGTTCTTACCCCGGACCTTATAGATGTAGGCGTCGCCCTGGGTGAACCAACTCAAGAAGAGACCGGCCCAAAGGACGGATTCTCCGTAGTAGTCGTTAGGCTTTCGAAACAGTGGGCTGATCGGGTCCTGCGGGTTTCGCTTCCACTTCCCCGCGCCGTCCTTTGCCTGAAGTTCCATCGTGACCTCGCTCTGCTTCCTCGAAAGAAAGGCAAGGTTGGTGTAAACGATGGAGTTGTCGTACCGGACGCCGGCTTCGCGGGTGTAGTTGTAAGCAGAACCCGAAATCCACTGGCCGAGACCGAGACCGACAGCTCCGCCAGCGGCGTAGATGGCAAGGTTTGCCTTCCTGGAAACCAGGTTTAAAATTCGTCTTCCTAGACCCATTAGCTCCAATCCCAGGGATTCTGTTGCCCGTTGCCGCCGCTCAGCTTGTTGAAGGCGTCCGCTCCAGAGTCGACCCAGTCGTCGTTCGCGCCCATCGGGAAGTTTCGATATTCTTCGATGAAGTCCGCGGCGAAAGACCGAGCGATGTGGCCCTTGAAGTACTCGTCTTCGGGGCCTTTAACGACCCTGATGTTTCCGGCGTTGACTTGAGCCGCTAGGGGCTCAGCCACCAGGATCTTCGTCTCGCCGGACCGTCTTGGAATGAGCGAGATGTTGAAGCCGGCCAGCATCCGGACGTGGCTTTGCGAGACTTCCTTTCCGGCAGCGGCCGGGTCCTTCGGAAGCGTCACGTACCGCGGCTTGTGGAGCTGCGTCTTTTGAAGGATCAGCCGGTTCCTTTCGGACGGCTCCTTCTGGCATCGCCACGGCTCGATGTAGTAGAGTCCGTCGGCGTCGGGCCCGGACATCGCGACGAGCGCCGTCCAGTCTCCGTCGTCCTCGGTTGCCGCGAGGTCTCCCGAAAGGCACTTTGTGAGGCCGGGCGGAACCCTGTCGACGACCTGGATCCGGTCGACCTTGAAAAGGCGACCCTCTCGCGGCGTCGGGTTCTGCTGATACTGAGATTCGAACTCATAAGGGTTCGCGGACCTTCGTTTGAGTAGCCAAGCGAGCCCCCATCGTTCGGGCCAAAGCGCATCTCCGACGGCTCGCCCAAGCGGGTCGCCTTCTTCTGCGACGGCAGGTAGCCGGACGCGGATCCAGCTGTCGCCGGTTCGACCTTCAAGGCAACGCCCGATCGGGTCGTCCTGATGCCACCGGGACATCGTGAGGACGATTTGGCCGCCCGGCTCAAGACGTCCGTAGAGGTCGCCTGCGAAGAAGTCCCAGACCTTCTCCCGCTGCGTCTGGCTCTCGGCTTCGGCGCGTCCACTCAGAAGGTCATCGCCGAGGATGAGGTCGTAACCTTCGCCGATGACCGTTCCGCCGACGCCTACCGACCGAACGTTTCCGCCCGCCTGGGTATGCCAGTCGGCTACCGCGGTGCGTGTCTCGTCGATCGGGATCCCGCAACTTCGTGCCAGCGACCGAGCTCGGCGCCCGAACTTCTCTGCCAGGCCCGCCGTGTGGCAAAGGATAAGAATCCGGAGCGATGGATTCAGCCAGAGGCGGTAAACCGCGTACCGGATCGTCGCAAGTTCGCTCTTGCCGTGGCGGATTGGAAGTTCGTTCAGGAGCCGTGTCGTCCGGCCCGCCGTCATCTCGTCGAGGGCGGCTTGGAGGAAGAGCGAGTGCGGCGTGTCCCACTGGTAGCGCGGGGTGTATTTCTTAAGCCAAGCGTTGAATGATAGGGGATTCTTTGGACCGCTCGCCGACGCCTTAGCCCGTGCTTTCTCTCTCGCCCGCTTTCGGGCTCTCGCTGCTGCGTCACTGAGTTTCACCATTCAGACGGCTCTCAAGATCGGCCAGGATGCGGTCGATCAGGTCGGCATCGTCCAGGTGATCCGGCAGAAGTTCTGCGAGTGCTTCGAAGACGTCCGCGCTGCCGAGAACGACGACCTCATCCTGAGTGCCGAGTCCGTACCGAAGGCACTGTTCGCGAGCCCGCTCTCGCTCGTGGTGGGTCGGATAACGGAATGTGGGCTCTGTGCTGCCTTCCTTAGGTGGTACGAGGATGACGGGCTTGCCTGCTAGGACATCCTTCCAGTACTTGTCGTTCTTGGCGACCGTGCCGAGAAGGCTGCCGCGGAACTCATTTCGGGGGCGACCTGCGCCAAAGCGGTTGCCGTGGTTGCCACCTTTGTTCAAGTTCTCTCTCCTCCCAGGACCTCCACCCATCACAACACCACTACCGCGAGTTCGGGCGGCTTAGAAGAAGCTTCTTTCATGATCTCCTGGTGCGGTGACGTCGGGCTTCCCTGTCTGCTATCCTCTTCTCGTTCATGCCGAATTTCAGTCTTTCTTCAAAAGCAGACCCGGAGCTAATTGGCCCAAAGGATATTGAACTTGAGCACTGTCCACGCGTGGGAGAGAATATCCTTTTGACCGGTTACGACAATAAATCTCGGCTTGTCGTCGTGCAATCAATTACACACACGATTGGAAGGGGCATAGTTCTTTTTGTAGAACCAAGCGCATCAGAGGGTGCGACTTAAGGGTTATGCAAGTCGTTCTCGCAGATCGTGACGGAAGACAAATCCTCCTCTCGATCCTCTTAAGTCGAAGTAGCGTCAGCGGCGTTGTCGGTGACTTCTCTGCAGATCCGGACGGCGTTTCGGTGGATTACGAGATCCCCGCTTTCCGCGAGGTGATGATTTCCGGAGGAAGTGTTTCCAACAATGGGCTCACATTTATGAGCTTGCCGGGAAGGAAAGACGTATGGAGATTTCGGTATCGGCGCCCGACTGGCGGCAACATCAGATCAACTTACCAGTCTGAGGCTTTTGCCCAAAACGACTTGATTGAGTTTGGAGGATAAGGATGGCAACCCAGTTCGCAAACCTTGTGATCGAAAGAGGTCAGGACGTTCTTACCTTTACGTTCACCTCGATTCGCCATCCGGAGGGCCACGTTCTGCAGGCTCTTACGTCCCTTCGCGCGCTGCAGGACACTGAGCGTGACTTGGTTGAGCTGAAAGATCAAGACTTCACACTCGGTTTCGATGGCCAACGATGGCGGGCCAAAGCGAATAATGATTCTGCGTCAACTCATCCCGACCTCGAAACATGGCTAACTGTGGAGCAGCTTCGCCATGTAGCACACGCTCTTTCGCATGGCGCACGCTTCGAAGTGGCGGCTTAAAGCTTTCCGCGCAGCGTGAAGCCTAAGAAGTAAACGATTTAGGGACCGGTGGACCTACAGCGTAGCTGGGCGAATCGGCTAACCTACGGGAATGCCTTATCAAGGTCTTCAAACCGCTCTTCGGCCTGCGAAGAGAACCTGAGGCTTCTTCCCGGAGCCGGCGTCCCGAGCACCACCGAAGAACATGTTGCGGTCAACATAAACATCGCCCTTTTCAACATCGCCGAATCCTTCTCGAAATTGAGGCGGACTTGTCCACCCTAAAGTCTAGAACTTAAACCCGACGCCCGCCACGAACCCAAGGTGCGGGCAGTTGTTCGCCGTCGCGTACAGATAACTCGGCCCAATCAAGGCGCTGATCACGCCCTCAAGCTGGTCCGCGAGATGGACGTGGAACGATCGCGAGTAGACGAGAGCAGCGCCGAAGGTCGCGCCCCCGCCCGTGGTGCCGAGCAACCCGTCGAAGTCCAGGTTAAACCCCTTGCCGAGAACGTTCGTGAAGTTGTCGATCTTGTACGTGAGCGCGGGTGTCGCAGCGATCTTGCGTTTCCCGTCCTTACCTTTGGCCTCGAGGTCGAAGGAGAACGTGGCGCCCAGACGGTCGATGGTTTGGGCAACCGCGGAGGTCGAGACCTGGTAGTGGACAAGCGGCGCGGAGAGCGCGAAGGTGGTTGGCGGCGGGCCCGCGAGGAAGAGGGCGGCGGCTTGGGGTTGCGTCTGGCCAAAGGCGGCAACTGCGGCCAGGAGGCCGGCGGCGAAGGTGATTGCGCGGAGGAATTTCATGGTTGAGTACCTGCGGTGGAATCGGAAGGCGAAGAAGTGGTGCCGCTTCCGTCCCGCGAAGGAACGAGAAGCGCGAGAGCCGTGGTGGCGATAAGCGTGTACGCCTGGAGCTCCTCGGCGGTGATCCGACCCTTAAGGACCAAGTAGCCGCCGACGGCGCTCAGGAGGGCGAGGGCGTTCTTCGTCGTGAGCTGGAAATGAGGCTTGGAATTCATAGCGTTCGAATGGCGATCACGAGGATCGAGAAGAGGAAGGCGAGGCCGAGAACGAGACCGCAACAACCGAGGAGAGCGATGAAGCCGGCGGCGTTTGGGATGTCGTCGACCGGGCGAGGTCCTCGCGGCATGTCACACCTTCGAGCGAAGTAGCCCTTCGATTCTCGTGAGGGCTTCGGGCATACGCCGCAGTTCGGTTACGGTGGCTTCGAGGAGAGCGATACGGACCTCGTGGGTCGCGATCTTCTCGATCTCCTTGAGTTCTTTCTTCAGGCCCTGAAGGTCGGACCAAGCGACGATGAGAACTCCGATGATGGGCAACAGGATCGTCCCCAAGATAGCGACTGCGATGGTAAGCGCGGTCTCCATGGTCACTTGAGGCCGGCTCCCGCCTTCCACGCTGCAGCGGACTGATAGGTGGCACGGTCGGAAGTCGGCCATTCAACGTGAGGGGCGTCCTTGAACGTCTTCCAATCGCTTCCGCTGGTCAACCCCTGAAGGTGGGCAAGGTGCTGGAGGTATTCCCAAAACTCCTTCGGGCAATCCCATGTCAACTCACCCTTTGCGGTGACGCCGACGATATCCGCCGCCAAGCAAGACTGGTGATTGCTCGGGTTCGTCGTCCCGTTCTTCTCGGTGACGATATCGCCCTTCGTCGTTCGGCCCTGGGCATAAAGCTCTTGCTGGCGGGCGGTGGACCGAAAGCCCTCGGCAATCGCGGCGGTATGACCAGGCCAGTGGACGGCGCACCATGCGGTCAACTCCTCAACAATGCCGAGCACCTTTGACCGAAACGGCAGGTAGAGATGGTTCGTGTTTCGATCCGGGGTCATGGTTCTTTCCGCTCCTGGCGGGTTAAAAGAAGGGGCCAACCGAAGTTGCAAGGGGCGGATCAGAAGCAGGGAAGCGATAGCGAATAACATCGCCCGCTGTTGTTCCAAGCCCAGGTGCGGAAACCCGAAAAAATCTTTAGATTTTTTCTCCGTTCGTGCAGGTTGGGCCGCAATCGATCGAGAAAGAGATAACGGATGGGTTTGCTCGGCTCGAAATTGCCGATGCTCACGACATTCACATATCGAGGCGGAAAGAACGGCAGTGCGAGCTGAAGATCACCGTCTCATGGTTAAAAAATTGAAAAACCTAGATCTAAAATACGTTGCACTCTGCCTAGTCATCCTTGCTGTTATTGTTTGTGCTCTCCGAGGTGTTCCCGCCTCAGTCGACGTCAAGACCCACGATAAGGACGGCTCATATTCTTCGGCTCAGATACGGCTCGGCGAGGGAGCCTTTGAACCAGCGGCCAAACCCGAAGCTGCTCCAAAAGGGAAGGGGGTAGCGAAGAAGACCCGCTAACCCCGTCTCGACATTTTCGGCGCCGATGATGTCCCGCAGGCCGTCGGCGACCTCGATATCGAACCGTCCGATGATTCCGCCGTCGGCCAGTACTCCCTCGTCTAGGAAGATCTTCCGGGTGCGGCGCATCAATTGGTGGATCGAGTCTGGGTAAGGCCGGGACCAGGAGCGAGGCAGTCACCGCGCATAGCGTAAGGGTGGTAGAAATGCCCAATCCTGGAACAGCCGCCCGTTACTGCACCCTGGCGCAAATAACGGGAGCCGCGTCTTAGGCCTTCCGAGACTTTCGGCGTCGAAGCGCGAGACCGCCGAGGCCGAGGCAAATAGCGACAGAACTGCCCGGCTCTGGTGTCGTCAAGATCGTCTGAAACGAGGAAGATGTGAACGACGAGAATTGAAGCGAGCCATACAGTCCCGTGATGGGGCCAGTATTCAGAGACAGGACCGAAGTCGAAGTCAAAGGGTAGAGATTTGCGAGGTTGAGATTACCGAACGACGAGCTCCCGAGCTGCAAGATCGATCCCGCTGCGAGGGTACCGATTTCAACCGTTTTCGCCGTCCTGTCAGAGGCGGCATACCCGTGAGAGGTCGTCGCGACATGAAAGTCATCCGACTCCATCTGAAGGCCAACCAACCACTCCGCGTACTGCTTCGTCGGGCTAATCGTTTGGACAGAACTGGTCTGCATGACAAGGTCGATCGTCGTTGCACTATCGACGAAAGTGTGGCCACGGTACGTGCCAGAGGCCGAACCCTTGACGCGATAAGTGACTGTCATATCCGCAGCCGCCAACGCTGAAACCACGCCAAGTACTAAGATACTAAAATTGCGAGCTACAAGTTTTTGATTCATAGTGTCTCTTTCGAGTCACCGGATTGTACGACGTTTTTCTCGGACAGGCAAGTCGTGCAGCCCTTAGATGGCCGCGAATTAACACTTACCGGCTCAGCGTCTCGGCAAACGCTAGAAATTTCTTTCCTGCGAGCCTAAGCGCTTTCATTACCGCTTGACGCGAAACCGAAAGGGCCCGGGCTATTGCGGAAATGTTCGGGGTCTCGACGAACATCCGGACGACCTTGCGTTGATGATCGGTGAGGGTCGCCCACGCTTCCGGCTGGCGAAGCGCGATTCGGAGCGCTTGAGGGTTCATTGAGGAGCCTCGCCGGGCATGAAAAAGGACAGGGGCCCGCGTTGAGGCGCACCTGTCCTAGTCCCTTGACGTGTAACCCTATCTTCACCTGAAATCGGGCCACTGATGGCGGCAAGGTGGGTTACAGGGAAGTAATTTGCCCCCGGAACCGCAAGGCTCATTGGGTTACATCCTCTCTAACGAAGCCGGGGAGTAGGCGACCATCCTCGTTGCCTTCGACGCCGTTGGCCCGTGCTTCCTCTTCCTTCGCGAGTTCCAGTAACTCCGCCTCACAGAGCGGCGGCAGAGGGGCATAGAACGTGCATGGAAGCCAGCCAGAGACTGCGGCATGGAGGTCGCCGCCAGGCCCGACGAGGTCGGATTCAAGCTGAACCTTCTCGTAGATCTGGCGTTCGATGGAATCCCCTCGGGGTGCCGATCTACGGCTGGCATCCTTCGGCCGCCCCATGCTCCTCGGTTCGCCGTCGCGCTTGAGGCTCGTCCAGATCTCGATGGCCACCGCCGCCTCCGTGATGGTCAGGGAACGACGCTGGCGCAAAGCCTTGTTATGCTCTGCCCACGCGGTGGCCTGAGCCTTGGCGCTCTTGCCTTTTGGCTGTCCTTTGCGCTTATTCACCGGTGCCCCCACGTCGGGATTACTTCTCGGAATTTCTCGCGTGCGCGCGCGTGAGGCTTCAGGTTTTGCAGGACAACGCCGGGAAACAGGCTCATAATTCCGGCGGTTATTCCGAGGGGGCAACCCCTTCGAGCGGTGATAGGTCGTTCCCAACCTATCCATAAATTCAAACTCTCTTTCGTTCTGTTCCAATGCTTTGTTCATGCCGGTGAACCCCTCGGTCCGATCAGGTCCGGCAGGCAGCCGGACAATAGGTCTCCCTCCCTCCTCCTTTGCGGGATTCGAGAAAAGCGACGATAAAGGAATGCGGAGTGCGGAGTGCTAGGGAGGCCCCCTTGAACCGAACTCCGCAAAATGCGGAGTTGGTTTGCGGAGTTGATTTGAACCTAAAATTGAGACCGTTGAACCGAACTCCGCAAATTGCGAGAAAGTAATACGGAGTTGATTGCGGAGTTCCCCTCGTTGAACGGAACTCCGCACGCACTCCGCAGACTCCGCAACGTTTTGCGGACTTCGGTTCAAATCCACTCCGCACAGTGCGGAGTTCGGTTCAATCCGGGTCCGCATAGGGGTCTCTCTCCTTAAAGGGTGCGGGGATGTGCAGGAAGGTAACGTTCTTCTCTCCGACTACGACGGTGCGGTGTTGGACACCGAGAAGAGATCGGGCTTTCTCGACGGTGCGCTTTCCGACGCCGAGCGCTTCAGCGCCGGCCATGACGTCCGCGGTTGCCACCCATTCACCGGATAGGCGTTCCCGGAGGTACACCTTTGCCTGCTCCAACTTTGCCGCCTTGGCCATCATCTGATCGTCGACGCTTGTCTTGTCGAAGGGGTTGGGCTGGTCGAGGATGTATTCGACGGCGTGACCGACGCGGCGGAACATAAAGAACTCACCCTGGGGGTTGAGGAGGCTGCCTTTCTCGTCGGTGACGACTACGGCGCCAACCTTCTCTGGATGCTTGCGGGCGACGAGCTGGCCGCGGTGGGAGTTTCGGAAGGCGGTTGAACCCATTCCGAGGTTAGAGGCCGCAGTTCCGATGCTGCCCTTCGTGGTGTGGCGGACGTTCCAGAAGGTGGCGCCGGTTTGGCGGGCCACGTCGTTCATCCGCTGGATCGTCGGCATGACGTCCAGGGCGTCGTAACCGCTGCCCACAAGGCCCTCCAGGAAGTAGAAGAGGGCGTCGACGATTACCAAGCCGAATCCTTCGCGTTTAATGGCTCGCTTGATCTTGCCGAGCCCTTCGGGATCGAAATTTAGGTTTCCGCTCTTCTCTGTGACGAAGACGAGCATTCCTGGGACGCCGCCGTTCGCCCTGTAGACCGTTTCCAGTTCGTCGCAACCGTCTTCTCCTTTGTGAAGATAGAGGGTCTTAACGGGGCCGCATTCTAGGATCTCGTTCGCGTCGAGCGGGTGGACGCCCCGCGAGAGAGCCGCAGCCCATTGCAGGGCCATCGTTGTCTTACCAACGCCGCCGTCTGCGTCGAAGAGAACGCACTTGCCCTTAGGGAGATAGGGGTGAACGATGTGTTCGAGGGTGACGGCGGTGAAATCCTCGCCAAAGGTAAAGAGTTCGAGATCTAGGGGCGGAAGGAGGTCCGGGCGGGGAACGAAGTCCAAAAGCCCGAAACCCGCTTCGAAGTGGTCCCACGCGTCGTCTTTATCACCCTTCGTCTTGGATTGGACGATCTCAACCTCGTCGACCACGTCCGCGATCTGGCCGGCGATGTAGCGAGCGTACGCCTCACCGACCACGACTTTCTTTTCGTTCGGCTTGTCCCGATCGGCGACGATGACGACTTTCTTCGCGCCTTTCAGGAGCCCGGTGTGGAACGTCGTCCACTTGCCCTCAAGGTTTGTCCCTTCTCCGGCTCCGTTGGGTTGGCAGGTCGAGACGGCGCCGAGGCTGTTGAACCGGTCACACGCCTTCTCCCCTTCGTTGACGTAGATGGTCGTGCCGTTCTTTACCGCTTCGAGGACGGCCGGCATGTTATACAGCAGCTTGCGGCCGCGTTCGTTAAGCGGCTTGTCGTCGGGCGACTTCTGGCGGAACTCCTTGTACCACCCCTCGGGTCTTGCCGGGAGATCTCCCTTGGCGGGGCGAGCATCCTTCCATTCCCAAAGCTTGGTTTTGATGAGGGCGGGGCAGCCTCGGGGATTTAGGTACGTCGAGGTCTGGCCGTGGTCCTTGGGTCTTGGCGGACGCCCCGGGATCTTCTCTTCTTTCGGCACGATACGGCGATCCTCTTGGCCCCAGCCGAGCGCCGCCTCGATCTCCTTCTCTTTATGACCAAGGACGCAACGGCAGAAGTGAACCCATCCGTCCGGAGTTTCGTAGGCGACGAAGTGGTTGCCGTCCGTATCCATTCCCGCAGCCGCGCAGACCGGACAGCGGCCGACGATGGCAGGAGATCCTTTATATCCCCCTCGCTTCGACTTGCCGCCGATGAGGGGAAGGAGGTCGTCCAGGGTCAGGAGAACACCGCCTGGCCCTTATGGCTATGCGCTAGTGGTCCGAGCGAAAGGGACGGGGCACCCAGTTGGGGACGAAGAACCGGCCACCCCTTCGATCTAGCCCCCCGGCGTCCGCGAACGTAACTGCCAACTCGCGGGAGATGTCCGGCGGCATGCCCCAAAGGTGATGCCACAACGGCGAATTGGGATCGAAGCGCCCTTCCATCGGTGAGTCGCTCGCCACAAACGAGACGAGGTTGAACCACGTACGCTCCATCCGCAGGCTTGAGGCTTTGTCCGTAGTGGCCCCGGACATCCTGTCGAGCCAAACCCGCGAACGTCCGGTACTCGGACCCGTGCGGGCATCGACTTGTATCAAGTCGTCCTCTAAGTCGGTTTCGTACAGGTTGTCCATAAGAAATCAGTATCTTTTGAGAACAAGGATGTTCCGCTTCCGTGGACTTCTCGGCAGTTATTGCGCCAAACCTGGAGGAATTACAGACCTCGTTCGAGACCTGTGTTGGCGAAGGAGAAGTTAAGAATGCGAGATCCTTCGCTCTAGTTACTGATCCAATGGATGAGGGATGGGATTGTTGTTCTCGTCGAGGTACACGATTTCGCGGCGTCGAATTCGGGGACGTACCTTGGATGGGGTGGTAGACGGGTGCCTTAACCTCTGTTTGCGAATCTTGTCCATCTCGGGCCGGGACAGATTCTCGTACGGGCTTGCGGGGAGGTTGTTGAGCCACTCCACGACCGAACCCCAAACGACATAGGAACTCCGCTCGGTTACACGACAAATCGGAAATCCCTTTTTGAGGGACCAAGTAATGAGGGTTTGAGCGGACACCCCGAGGCGATCGGCTGCCTGAGCCAATGTCAAAACGTCGTACGGACTCACCTTGTGAGCATGCACCACTCCAGGCCGATCGCCCGTCAACGGCTCCCACGCCTAAGCTGCCTGCCGCTTCGTGCTATCCTCGGGTGTCTGTGTTGCCTCTTGCATGGGGTGCATACTCAAGGGCGTCTCCGCTGCAATCGGGGCGCCCTCCTTGCCCGCCATCTTGGCGTTTTGCTTCCTTCGATGGGCATAGTAGGTCTGCGGGTTTAGCTTCAGTTCCCCGCATCCGCCTCGGATGGACCACTCTCCATCACGAAAGCCTCTGGCGACCTCCTGCACCTTCCAGGCAACTAATTCGGCAGCTGATAGTATCCCATGCGGACATTTCTGGGCTGGCATTGCTGAACATTATATACCAGGTAGGCGTACGGCGACTGGAATTATGATGAATATCACGTCATTATGTGGACATCGTGCAGAATAGAACGAAATCGAACAGTGCCAACATTAAATCCGTGGCAGGGCGCGACGCGGGTAAAGGCGATTCGGCATTAACTCCGGGCAATAAGCTCGGAATTCTTAGAAAGCATCTTAGGCTTACGCAAGTCGAGTGGGCTAGAAAGCTGGGAATGAGCCGCGGGTCGATAAGCTCCTACGAAATCAAGGGAAACGCATCCCCGCCTGCAGATCTCATCCGAAAAATTGCCCAGGATCAGGGGGTAGATTTGGCTTGGTTCTACGATGGCGAGGACACACCGCCGGCGTATAGCAAGACGCTCACCCTTGATGTCTCAGGCGTAAAGCGGCCGGACGTAGGGTTCGTTTTGCCCATCTGGCTTTTTAGGAGCGAAGCCCTCACCGCAGCAGGTGAGCCAATTTATCGCCCAACATTGTCTGTCGTGCCGGTTCCTGAGAGCCTGAACATGGCCGACATTACCCACATGCGTCTTCTTCGGGTGGCGGGGCAGTCCCTCGGCGGCAGAGCTCAGCAGGGTTCGGAGATAGCCTTCAAAATGGAGCCGAATCCCCCCGTCGATTCGATTGTGTTGGTGGGACCGAGAACTCCCCCGGAGCTGAAGGATTGGGGTGCGACTCGCTGGTTCGTGAGGAAGCTTGTCGTTGGCCAGGGCAACCAGCTGATGCTTCGTTCCTACGTTGATGGAAGCGAGATCCCGATAGATGACGATAATTTGCAGATTTGGGGCGCGGCAGTTCTGATCAACAAGCCTTACAAGCCCGGCGAGCCGAATACCGAAGATAATCGCGGTCAATTTTTGCCTGGATAGTAATAATCCGAGAGGGGTCAAACATTTCGGCTGAAAATGCTGTACTATTCTGTTCGGGTGAATGCTGAACAAGCTGGCCCGAGGGCAGAAGTTATGCCAGAACAGACAAAATCAATCGACAAGCGAATTGCAGCCGCTCCGTCGACTCTCGCCCACGCCGCCGTAAAAACGGCGCTCGACCCCTCGCAAAATCACCAGGCTCTTCCTGGTAGAAATGCGGAACCCACTGAGGCGATGTATCTCAATACACCGCAAGATTCAGCCGTTGCCACTATCCTCTCCCTCCCGATCGGCGGGCGATACATCGAAGAGAAATGGGGTCCGTACCTCATGTCTGACACGGAGCTCGTGGGCGGGAAATACCCGACCATCTCCTGGCGCCTCCTCGTCGAACGAGACGGGTTGATGACGGGCGAGTCCTATCTTTTCGAGCCGCAGTACTTGTCGGTGGGCGGCAAATGGGAGCCTACAGACTTTGGGATGACTACTGACTCCCAGCAGTGGCCTTATAGGCGATGGGCGAACCCTCAACGCGTTGAGGAGACCCTTAATCTGATGCGAGCCATGCTCGACCTCGAAGGTGCCGAAGCGCTTGATGATTCGGCCCGGGAGCGGGAACGGTACGGAATCACCGATGCGCACCTTCGAAATGGGACGCTGAGCGAAGCAACGGTCGCCGGTCTGGAAGATGTGAAGGGTGAACTCAAGGTGGCCGCCTGATGACTCGTCACGCTGCCGCAAAAGCCCTCTTCAAGGGCGAATCTGCGACCCTCGATCTGATTTTCGAGGCGACGCCCGTTTATGGAGCGAACTATGACGTGTGCGCCGGAAGATTGTCATTCGCTAAAGGGCAGACGTTTCTCTCCTGCTTCGATGACCGCGAGCCCATCGCCCGCGGCTACTACCCGGTGATCGATGGCGACGACAGCGTCGAGATCGCTCTCGGGGGGACGCACCCGGTCGCGGGCAACGTAGCGCTTGCTGCCTACTGGGATGGGTGGGCTTACGAAGCCGGTCTCATCCTTTTCCGGGATGGAAAGGATGGCACCGAAGGATATATACACGGTCAAGGCAAATGGGCTCCTTTGAGCCGGTTTCGCATCCTTGGTTTGGTGACCGGATTGAAGATGATGTCCCCCGGCGGGCTCGAAGTCCAGTGGCGAGCCTTCTCGCAAGGGCTCGACGTGGCAAAATCGGTTTCGGAAATTCGCCACTACAAGCGTTGGAAATTCGCGAGCAGGTTGTTGGACCGCGACTTTAATCCGGTCGAGAACATGGGCCACATCGTCGAAGCGTTGGGAAGAGACTATCTTCCTGACCAGGCTAGATTGCAAGGCACGTTTGCAGTGAAAATAAGCCCCGACGGAATCGACGGAGTCCGCGCATCGAACCGGCAGTATACGACCCTCTTCTTCGACGAGACCGCAAATACCGCTGCGCGTGATGGGCTCCTCGCCCTTATTGCCTATGAAGACCAAGGCGAGCCGACGGTTGATGTTGCGGCTTTAGTCGCTGGTGAAGGCGGAGAGCTATGGGCCCAAGTTCGATACGAAAGAGAACCTCTCCCGCCAGAGAAGTTTCGATTCCTCAGCGCCTGCGTGGGTGGTGAGAACCCAGACGGGGTTCTCTTTGCTGATGACCAGGAAGAAGATCTGAAGGTGGCCGCCTGATGTCTCTCTCCAGTTCCGATCTGCGCCGGATCAAGGCTCTTAAGCCGGGTGAGGCGTGGCAGAAAATCATTCTGGACGCGAGCCAATTCCGCGAAGACAAGCGGGATGGAAACGACTCTCTCCGAGTGGAGGTCATGCGTCACTGGGACGATGGCACCGCCCTTCACTTTGAGGCTCGCGTCGATGTCTACGGAGACGACCGATGGAAGACGTACCAAAGCCCCCACGGTCAGACCGGGGTCTGGTTCACCGGAGACATCCAGGAAGTCGTGAACGCCCTTGGCTGCTACGACCACTTTGCCGATGCCGAGCGGGCAGAACTCCTCCAGGCACAACAATTCTCGCATGGGGAAGATCCGGACCTGAGGGTGGCCGCATGACCAGGACGACTATGGGGCGCTACGGCGCCCCTTCAGCCCTGGACGGGAAACCGGGGGGCAATATCTAATGTGGGACTACCAGGTTGACCGCATCCCACTCTCGAACGCCGAGGAGCCGTATCACAAAGGCTTTCTCAACGCGGCGTTGAACCGATTGGCGAAACCACTAAGCACTAACCGAGAGAAAGCAGAACTCGACTACGAAGCCGGTGTCATCGCTGCAGAAGCATACATCTACGCCGACGCCATGATTCGAGAGCGCCGTAACCGGACGATCTTCTTGGGTGAGGATGAACCGGAGTCGACCTACCGCCGTATCGGCAATCTTGAGATGGAGAAGAGATGGCTTGAGCGCGAGGGACGGCGCAAGCCCACCCAAGCCCTCGTGCTCTATAAACTGCAAGAGCGCGAAGACACCCCAATCGCAGAGTCAGAACTTCGGTCTTTGGCTGGAGTGACATCGGCAACCATCAGCGCACTCGTAGCCGCCGGGATGCTGGAGAAGATCAACCACGAATCGGAGGAGAAGCGTGTTGCGTAACCTCGATCAGAGACTCGAAAAGATGGACCGGGCCCGGGATCTCGAATCTCTCGAGGTGATCCCTAAGGCTGAAGTAGCCTGTGAACTCTGGATCGACGGGGCTTGGATCCCGGCTACCGAGGGCGAAGCATTCTCCGTTCCGGCGCTCGGGATGGAAGGGGCCGTCTTCTTCTCATGCCGCGACACCGCGGCTGAGAGCGAGTTCGGTGTCTCACCGCTGTTCGTAGTTGCCGAGCATGGTTCCGGTTCCCTCATCCCGACGGGAGGGAAGAGGGAGGCTCGAGAGGACGCGGTTAAAGACGCCCTCAAGTTCTTCCTCGCTTCACCCAATCGCTCTCAAGCCTGGGAGATGATGAAGGCCCTCGCTCAGTCCAGGAGGGTGAACCTGTGAGGAAGAGCTATCGGAATCGGGCAACTACCGAGGCCGACGTCCTCAACGCCTTGGAACGGGCCATGCGGACAGCCCGATTGGCGGGTGTGCCGGTGGTGGTCGCTGCGATCCGCCCGTCGAACGAGATTCGCACCTCCTCGGTGATGGCGCGAGGCGTCGGTACAGTCGAAGACCTGGCCTACCTCGCGTCCACCGCGCTTTACGAATGCATGAGGTCGATTCCACGCGAGGGCCGGGAGGGGTTCTCTAGGATGGTTGTCGAGTTCACCGAAGAGATGCACCACGTTCGCGACGGTGGACCGCTGCCGGCGCACATGGACGACGAAGAACTTCCGGATACCGTCGGGCTGCGGGTCTACGAGATCCCTCTGGCCTTCATGGTCGAGACAGACCCCGAGGCGTTTATCGAACAGCACCGCGAGACCCACCCGGAGATCGTCGAGGCTTTCAAGATGATCTGCGAGCTAGACACCGACGGAGTCCAGCACGAGTACCTAACAAGGCGAGGAGTGAGCGAAGATACGATCACCGCCATGCTTCTCGCCGGGTTCATCGAGCGAGTGAGGGAAGTGGCATGATGCACGTCACGAACGCCGTCCTCGACGCCTACGCCGCCGAGATCGCCGCCATCGGCCCGCTCGACTTCTGGGCCAAGGTCGTCATGCCCCGGCCCAATGACGAAGAATCCCTCCGATTCCATGCCTACCGGCTTGGGTCCGGGGTTTGGTGCCTAACCGTCGAGAGGCTCCGGGATATGTGGTCCGGCGAACAAGGAGCATGGCTCGACTGGGATGTTTGCCTGATCGAATGGAACATCAAAGGCGATCCCACTCGCCGGGCCGAACTCTTTGCTTCAAACCCGGAGGAGATCCGCGTTGCTCTGGACCGCATGAGAGCATGGGCAAACGAAAAGATGCTTGAGGGAGACAAGCACCCGGGCGCGAAACTCCTATGGTGGGTTTGGGACGCCGACCCCCTCCACGACGTAACCCCGATAGGGTGGCCGTCACTCGTCCCCGACACCGCCCGAATGTGCGCCGACCGTGGCCCCGTTGTTCCCACATTGTGCGCACAACGTGACGACAAGGAGGCCGCATGAGCGTGCGCAACACCAAGGCCCACAAGCTCCCGTGGGTGGCGAGCCAACTTGACATCAGCCTACGCCAGGTCTACAACCTAATCCAGAGCGGCGATCTTGAACGAATCAAGATCGGCCGCTCGGCGCGGATCACCGACGTGAGTTACCAGGAATATTTCCGGCGGCGGCAGGATGAGGCAGCTTAGGACCGAGAGCGCCTGTACAAGACTCTGTTCACAAGCAACCGAAGGGTAACCGGGGCCAGGCAACCCCCGCCATGGAATCTGGCTTGGCTATCGAAGTCTGGACGATTGAGACAGTTTTGGCGCGGTAAACGATGCTGGGATTTGGGTTATTAACACCGAACGCTCGCAATTCATCGTATACTAGAACTGTGCTAAACAGGTAGACATCTCGTCTACCGCTTCAAGGGGCATAGTAATGAGCTACCCATCTGGATCTGTCGCGAACTATTTTCTCGCGAAGGGGCTTGAGGAAGGCATTAAGATTTCGCCGCTTAAGCTACAGAAGCTCGTGTACTACGCCCACGGGTGGCAATTGGCTACCGTCAACGAACCTCTCATAGACGAGCCAATCTATGCGTGGCCGTACGGCCCGGTAATTCCGTCTCTTTATTACGAGTTCCGGGAGTTTGGCAACGAGCCCATTACAGAGGTTGCATCCGAGATTGATGACGCGAACGGGGTTCTCGTGCCGTACGTGATCCCCAAAAACTCGAGGGACCTAGGCGTCTTGCAGTCCGTATGGGATGGCTACAAGGGCTTTAGTGCGGTGCAACTCTCGAACATGACCCACCGCGAAGGCTCCCCTTGGGCCAAAGTGCGAAGCGGGACGAAGCTTAGCGATGCCCGCCCGCCTATCCCTAACGAATTAATCCGGGAGTGCTTCCTTCAGAACAATGGCTGAAGGAAGCGGCGATACGACGAGTCCATCTATTAAGCCGTCCCAGGCTGATATTCTCGCTTCGGCACAGCCAGAGGCGAACCCCCTTTCAACAAAAGAGGTGGCTTTTTACGAGGCCCGAACGCTGGCGGCCAAACTCGAAGCCCTTGAACTTGAGAACACACAGCTCAAAAACGATATTGAGGACCGAAAGAGTTACGCGGGAAAGATTTTTATCCTCATATGTCTTTGGCTCTTTGCCGTGCTACTTATCGTGGTGGTTGTCGGGTGCAAAGGCATGACCCTTAGCGATACGGTTCTTGTCGCCCTGATTACGACCACGACCATAAATGTTTTAGGATTATTCTTAGTCGTCGCTAACTACCTCTTCTACCGGGCCAAGAAAGAGGTAGCCGGAACCGGCAAAAAGAAATAGCGCAACCTAATTGCGCCCCACTTCAGGCTGACACACCACCTACGATACACCGTTTCATTCCGAGCGGCGCCGTGGCTCAAACAGTAGATTGGCATGGGCCGGTGCTGAACCCGCAAGGTCCCTAACGGTTTGTACTTCGCACTTGAGCAACGAATCCGAAATTAGTTGCACGGCTTCCTCCCGTTTGTGCTCGCCTGGATTCTGTTCAAAAAGATCCGCCATCGTCAGAGCAAACTTCCTCAGGGATGACTGAACTTCAGGTTGCAAGTCGCTCCAATTCCTGGCGGTCATGACGACCGCTTCGCAACCCGACTCAAGGTCTTTTCCGGTCCTGAATCTGACCGGGTCCATTATTGCGAACCCACTTCCTTCACGAAGAAAATAGCGTCGAATCGTTCGGCCACTTCCACTTTGGCACCGACCAACGCCTGCCTTATGAGAACTCGATTCTGGTCACCAAGATCTTCCCATTCACTCCTGCTGGTTTTGGCTTTTTGGACCTGAAGGTCAGAGGCAATTCCATCGATCACCTGCCTGAGGAATACCTGGGCCGTGTCCGTCTTCGCGATATGGGCTTTCTTTATTGCCAACCGAAGTTCCTCCGCAAAGGTCTCCGGTTCGGTCAGATCTACCGGCTCCTCAAACTCGCTCTTGCTTTTCACAATATTTCTACGACGCCATCTGCAAGAATATCTCCCTTATCTTGGTGGGCCGATCAATTTGACTAAATACTGTGGACTCAATCTCGGAACTAAGGAGAGCATAAGCGGAAGGAATATGAGCCGTGTAGTTGTTGATGTTCACCGCGACACCGTTGCCGGATCCACGACCGACCGAGTGGCCCATGTGCTCCAGCCTAGTCGAGAGTGACACCGACGGCATCAGCTTTTCGATCCAGTTGTTGCACGTCATCCGGGCCTCCTGCGTCCCGTAGCCCTCGGGAAAACCGGCCGCCATCCTCCCCTCGCGCCAGAGGTCGTAGTAGCGGTATTTCATCATCGGCTTGTCCATCGATTCGGCCGCAAAGAGGAACTCCTGACCGGCGGGAAGGGAAGCGATGTAGTCTCGGAGAATTGCCGCAAGCGTCGGGCACATGGCCGCGAGCCGGATCTTGTTCCTCTTGGGGAGCCCGACGTACTGCTCTCCGTTGGCGCCGATGTGAACGGCGCGATCCACCACGATCACCCCCCGCGCGAAATCGAGCTGCGGAACCGAGAGCGCCATCCCCTCGCCAAGACGAAGTCCAGCCAACGTGTGAACCGCGATTACGGCTAGGGCCGCGAGGTCCCCGATTTGCTCCATGCCCTCCCGCGCTTGGTCAGGAGCCAGTGCAACCCTAGTCGGGTTGACCGACTCGCGCATCTGCTTCTCAAGCACCGCCCGTGCTTTCTCCTCGTTCGTCTGAAGGACGATCCGGAGGAACGGGTTCGCCATCGTCTGGCATTCGGGCTTCTCGTCGATCGCGTTGTTGACCAGAAGCTTTAGGACGCCGAGTACGTCGTTCATCGTGGCAATCGAAGCGCCGGCCCTTCGCATCCTCTCGACGTGAGCATACGCATCGTCGCGGACCAGACCGCGAAGCGTTCGGGATTCGATCGGCGAGCCCTTTACCCACTTGTCCCACCGGTACTTCTTCGTCTTGACCGTCTGGGGAGCGTCACCGTAGGCGGAGACCCATTTCCCATTCCGGAACTCCTGCTCCCTCGTACCGGCCATCTCCGTCCACATCTGGCCAAGCGTTACGAAGGACTTGGCTTTCGCCTTCACCGCGGCGGAGCGGGCCCCTGACTTCAAGGCGACCTTCTTCTCATCGCGCCAGGTCGCCGCTTCACCCTTGGTCTTGAAAAGCTTATCGACCTTCTGGGAAACGCCGGCGTCGACAATGGTCCATTGGAAGCGCCACTTGCCTTTATGGCGGCCTTCCTTCACCTGCTTGACAGACCCATCGCCTAACCAGTTTTGATCCACGCTGCTTGCCATTGTAAACGCCCCGGTCCCTATCACGACCGGGTCTGACTTAGTGACAGCCGATAGTGACAAACGAAAAAGGCCCGAGAAGAAAAGATCTTCTCGGGCCTTTCTGACTAGGTTTCAGGTTCGAAACTTAGTCTTAAAGTGGTGGGCGGTACAGGGATTGAACCTGTGACCCCTACAGTGTCATTGTAGTGCTCTACCGCTGAGCTAACCGCCCCTGAGGGATTCATATTGTGCCTGAAAGCGGGATGGCAAGTCAACTGTGGGGGTAGAGATTGAACTCCCAGAGGGTGGCTTCGTTGATTTTGAGGCGGACGAACCGTTCCTAACCCCCTGGGGAAAACGGGCGATGAGATGAGCTCCGATCAGGTGCCCCAGACAGAAGGAGAACCTCCGGCCTTGGCCAAAAGTTCTGAAATTTGGCATACATCTAACTTCGTGATATAGTGTTCTCAGATGGCGTTTCGCGGAGATTTGGATGCGTTGGTTTTGGGGGCGCTTGACGATGGTTCGGCGCATGGGTATGAGATTGCGCGGCGGATTAAATCAGTGAGTGAGGATGCGCTCGCGGTGGGGGAGGGGCAGTTGTATCCGATCCTTCACGCGCTGGAGCGGGATGGGTTTGTGGCGGCGGACTGGATTCCGCAGGAAGGGAAACCAAATCGGAAGGTGTATCGGCTCACGGAGAGCGGACGAGGGGCATTGACGAAGAAGCGCGGCGAATGGCTGAAGTTCGCGGCGGGCGTTTCAGCGGTGCTTCGCCCGGTGGCGGAGGCGCGATTTGCTTGAGATCTACTTGGAAGAGCTTCGGCGCGAGATGCTCCGGAGAATGCCTGCGGAGGATGTGCAGGCGCGGCTTGCGGAAGTAGACGCCCACCTTCGCGATGGAATAGAGGGGCGGCTTGAACTCGGACTCGATCCGGAGTCGGCGGAACGGGAGACCATCGTCGCCTTTGGGAGAGTCTCCGAACTAGCGCGCCTTCTGATCGGTGAAGGTCTATCGAGGTTTCGGGTAGCCCGGCTACGTTGGCTTGCCGCCTACTTCTCCACCGTGTTCATTTACGTAAGTGCCGTAGCCTACGTATCGGAATCGGCTCATCCCTTGACGGTTCTTGGTCTCTTTGCCGCCGGTATTTTGACCTGCCTGACCGGGGGCGCGGTGGCTTCTTTCCGAGCCCGAAGAGCTGCGCCCATTCAGATCATGGCGTCCGGGCTTGCCGCAAGTTTTCTTATCTGGGCTGCCATGGGAGGGTTTATGCTGAACCTCTGGGCCTACGGAGGGATGGGGTACGTCGGTCGGTTCAGCGCGAATCGGCTGCTAGGATTGGAACGGTCCCGTTTGGCCGAAACTAATAAAGGGGCGGCAACGATTCGAACAAGCGACGAGAGTTCCGTCGAGGCGATTGTAAAGGCGCAGGCAGACCCGATCGGCAATCTCGTTTCCCAGGCGGGAACGGCGTTCTCGATGGGCATGGGGTTCGCCTCCTTCGCGGGTGTCATCGACCTGACGTTCGGCGGTCTTGGCGCACTGGCCATTCGGCGCAGGAGGAAACTCCTTGTCTAGCCGGCAGCGATTCTTGGAGACGCTGCGAAGAGAAGCAGAGAAGGGCCTGCCGAAGCCGGTGGTGGAAGAGTTGGTGGCGGAGGCGGGCGACCATCTGGAGGAAGGAATCGCCGGAAGGCGAGAACTTGGCCTCAACGATGAAGCGGCGGAGCGGGATGCGTTGGCGGCGTTCGGCGACGCCCGGACGATTGCAAAGCGGTCGATTCGTCGCCGGCTCAGCCCGCGAGACCGGATGAGAATCCTGGTCTTGGCCTTCTTCCATCTATTCCTTTACGCCTCCGTGATGGGATTCACGGTCGGACTGAATCCAGTCGTCTCCGGATGCCTCGTGTTGGCCACGATGGGGTCGCTGGTAGCGTTCGCGGGAATGGCGGTTTATGCGCGGCGTCCCGCGTCGCTCAAGGTAACGGTGATCAGTTTGGGAGCCTCTTTGGCGAGCTTCACCTTGATCTCTGCCGTGTTTCTGGACATCGGCGCCTTTGGCGGCTCGGGGCTGGTTTACCGCTGGCAAGGCTCCTCACTCGCGGCCTACGATGCAAAACTCATCGAAGAACGGACCGCCGACCGAGCCCAGTTCGATGTTCTAGAGCAGGGCTGGGCACGGGACGAAAAGGTGGCCGGCGGGTACATGACTCCTTGCCGGGTGGGGGATCCAAACTACGGCCGGATCGAGTTCCGCGTCGAGCCACGACATGACCTCGCGGCGGCGGCTTGGACGGATCTGCAGTCGAACTACTTCCAACGCTTCTCCACGGATGCGTTGAAATCAGCGGAAGAGGGGATCGAGCAGGCACTCGTCAAACCTTGGGCAAACTGGTCGACTTTTGTCCACCCGGGGATCCCCTACATCTTATTCCTGTCAATGCTGGTCGGAGGGACCGACCTCTTCTTTGGCGGGCTTGGCACGGCAGCGTTTGCGTTGAGGAGGCGTCGGGTTCGTGGATAGTTCAGAAAAGTTTCTGGCCGAAATCCAAGACGCATTGGACCGACGCCTGGCCCCCGAGGAGATTCGGGAGCGCTTGTCAGAGATCGCCGCGCATCTTGACGAGACCGTTGAGGCGTTCGCCGAGATGGGTTTGGATGAAGATGCGGCAGTTAGAGCCATGGGCTGTCCTCAGCGATTGGCGCGGGGGCTGAGTGAGGCGGCCTTATCGCGTCCGCACCGCCGCCGTCTAGGGGCTGCTACCGTGGCGCTCGGTGCACTATGCGCTCTTCTCGCGGGGCACGATTACCTCGATTCAATCTTCCTAACTTCTTTAGGGTCGACGGTGGCTTTCTTGGCGATCCTTGGAGCGGGGTTCGGTGCGCTTCGGGCAAGACGACCGGCGACAATATGGATCGCAGCGATCTCCTTGGGGCTTGTTTTGCCGATGGCTTCTCTCCGCGCGTGGCTCTGCGTGGAACTTCCGATCCCGGGCACTGCTCGCCTGCCATTTGGTATCAAGACGTTGGTATATCGCCCTTATGGCCCGGACCGATTACTCAGAAGCATCCGAGTAAACGGGCAAAGCCATACGATCGCTGATCTTATGAAGGGAGCGACGCCCTTTACAAAAAGGGTCGCGGGCCACATCCCCAAGGCTCTCGGTGACGCCGCCGGGAGTCTATTGATCGTTGGGGCAACCGATGCTGCCTTCTCCGTCGGTTGGTTAAGTCTCATCGCTCGGCGAAGGAAAGCGCTTGTCTAATGTCGCTCGGTTTCTCGACCGCCTTTCCGCAGAGTCTAAAGCTCGCGTCGATATTCGAGCGCGCTGAGCAGAGTAGCCGAGTCGGCGTAGTCGAGTTCGCCACCGACGGGCATTCCGTGGGCGAGGCGGGTTACTTTTAGGCCGATGGGCTTTAGAAGTTTCGCCAAGTAGAGGGCGGTCGCGTCGCCTTCGATGGTGGGGTTGGTGGCGAGGATGATCTCGTGGACGACCCCATCCGCAAGGCGGTTCAGGAGCTCCTTGACGCGTAGCCCCTCGGGGCCGACGCCGTCCATTGGCGACAGAAGGCCATGGAGAACGTGGTACCTGCCCTTATATTCGTGGATCCGCTCCATCGCGGCAACGTCTTTGGGCTCGGCGACGACACATAGGAGCGAGCGATCCCGGCGAGGGTCTCGGCAGACTTCGCACTGCTCGTGCTCGCTAATGTCTTGGCAGTCGAGGCAGAAGCGGAGTTTCCTTTTGGCGGCAAGGATGGATGCGGCCAGCTTCTCGCAGTCGTGTTCTGGGGTGCGGAGGAGGTGGTAGGCCAGCCGTTGCGCCGACTTTGGGCCGACGCCGGGGAGCTTTTCAAGCTCGGCGATCAACTCGGCGAGGGGACGGGCGAAGGTCATTGGAGGGGGAGGGCGGGAAACAAATAGGTCCTATAGGTCTGACAAGACTTATAGGACCTACTGGCCTGGTTGCGTTAGAGGCCGGGAATCTCGGGGACGTTGGGGAGGATGCCTTTGACCTTGTTTTCGCGAAGTTCCGTCGCGGCGACGAAGCCGGCGCGGAGGGTGGCGACGATCAGGTCTTCCAGGGCTTCGATATCTTCCGGGTCCACGACCGACGGGTCGGTGATCTTGAGCTGCTGGATTTCGCCGGTTCCGTCGAAGAGGGCGCGGATTGGGCCGTTCTGGATAGGAATGGCTGTCCGCTTCAGCTCCTCTTCGAGGTTCTGGGCCTGGGCCATCGCCTGCTGCATCTGCTGCATCATTCCGCCGAAACCGGCGCCGCCAAAGTTCTTGGGAAGCTTCATCTTAGAATCCAACCGCACAACGCGTCTTGCCGTTTAGGATACTCCGGGCTCGCTTCCGTTCGCGTTGCCATCGCCGAAGGTCTCTTTGAGGAGCTGCTCCAAACGCTGGCCTTCGACTGGCAGTTCGACGGCATCGAGGGTGTCTGGAATATCTTTCCGCTTGACGACGTACCGCAACGTGATCGCCGGATTGCCAATTTGACTGCGGAAGGCATCGAGGATGGCCGGCGCCCGTTTCGAGCCTTCGTTGATCCACTCGAGATCCATCTGTCGATCCATCTGGATCGTGACGGTGCCCTCTTCGGCAACCGAAACCGTGGTGGCTTCGAGCCGTGCGGCCATGAGTTGGCTCTTGGAGCCGAGGAAGGCTTTGGCTTGAAGCCACGCCGCCACGGCCTGATCGAGCAGCTCGTCCCCGGTAGGCGGCGGCAGCTCAATCGCCGGCTCTTCCACGGCGGCGGGCACCGGCTCCGCAAGGGCAGGGGCAGGGGCAGGGGCAGAAGGAGTGGGGGCGGCTACAGGAGTCGGTTTGGGGGCAGGCGGATCGCGGCGAACCGGAGCTGCTTCCTGGCGTGCCGCCATCGGGTCGGTGAACGGAACCGGTCCTGGTCCGGCGAGGCGGATCAGTTCGCTTTCAAGCCAGACACGGGGAAGAGAAATATCGCGAATGGAGTCGTGAAGTCCGGCGACGGCGCTTCGGACACGGATGATCGTGTCTCGGCCCAACCGCACGGCTGTCTCGTGGAGCGAGGCTTCCCGGGAGGCGTCTTCCGCGCCGAGGGCCACGCCGTAGGAGGCCCGGGTGAGGTCGGCGAGGCGGTGCATCATCGACTCGAGCAGGGCGCTAGGATCGCGGCCGAGGCGGGCGACTTCGCTGAGGCGCCCCATGACATCCGGTACGTTGCCATCTTTGATCGCCTGGAGGATGCCGTCGACGGTCTCCTCGTTCACCAACCCCAACTGATCGTAGACCTGGGCGAGGGTGACCTTGCCGTCATCCGTGGTGAGGATGGCTTGCTCAAGAAGGGTCAGCGCGTCGCGGTAGCCACCGTCGGCCATGCGGGCAATCGCGGCGATGGCTTCCGGTTCGACTTCAACGCCTTCGCTCTCCGCAACGTAGCGGAGCCTTCCGACCAGGTCGGACATGGTCGCGCGGTGAAAGTCGTATTTCTGGCAGCGCGAGCGAATCGTGGTCGGGACCTTGTGGAACTCGGTGGTCGCAAGGATGAAGATGATGTGGTCGGGCGGCTCCTCGATGGTCTTGAGGAGCGCGTCGAACGCCTTGGTCGAGAGGTCGTGTACCTCGTCGATGATGAAGACTTTATAGCGGGCGACGACCGGGCGGTACTCGACGGTCTCAACGATGCCTTCGCGGATGTCGTCGACGCCGCTTTCGCTCGCTGCGTCCATCTCAATCACGTCGACACAGGCGCCGGCGGCAATATCGCGGCAGATCTCGCAGGTCCCGTCGGGGGTGGGCGTCGGACCGTTCTCACAGCAGAGGGCCTTTGCCAGGAGACGGGCGGTGGAGGTTTTTCCGGTTCCACGAGGGCCGGTGAAGAGGTAGGCGTGGGCGATGCGGCCGCGGGAGATGGCGTTCTGCAGGGTGCGAACGACGTGGTCTTGCCCAATCAAATCGTCGAACGATTGGCTCCGATACTTACGGTAGAGCGATTGGTAAGACATGAGATTTTGGATTTTGGATTTCAGATTTTCGAATTCCCCGGAAATCTAAAATCTAAAACCTAAAATCGAAAATAAGTAGTACCGGGAAGATCGCGTCGCACAGAGAATCGACTTATCCTTGCTGCCTTCCGGCCCTGGGGAGGTTCGCCGCCACCCGCCGCACGGTTCCCGGCAAAGAGAAGTGTACTTCAGGGAGGACGTGGTCCGCCGTCATCCGTTCTTGACGTTCAGAATTTCCTGCTTTGTTTCGAATACCCGCGCCTTCGAGCCGCCAACGGCGATCTTGTCCGCCCGATCAAGCAGTTGAATCGCTTCGCTCCGTTTGCCCAGATGGGCATAGACCATGGCGAAACCGCACAAGGTGTCGGCGTCTGGCGAATGAATGCCGGCCTCCGCCTGCTTGACCAGTTGCAGTGCCTGCGCACTTTTGCCAACGGTCGCGAAGACCCGGGCGAGGGCCACGGCAATATGGCAGTCCTTCGCGGCCCCGGCCCGAACGGCCTGTTGGGCAAACCTATCCGCATCCGTCTTCTTGCCTACCTCGCTGAACATGAAGGCCAGGTAGGTGGACCCGGGGCCGTCGGCCGGCTTCACCAGGTTTTGGGCGACGCTCAATTCTTGGAGGCTTTGGGCCCGCTTCTTTTCCTGCCAGAACAGGTTTGCCATGCCCACGTGAGCATCGACCGAGTTTGGATTCAAATCAATGGCCCGTACGAGATGCTTCATGGATTCCCCAGGCGTGAGCTCGCCCGACTTCTCGGTGGTGAACGCATGCATCCTTGCGACAAGCGCTTTGCCGGAGGGGCGAGGACGAACCCAGTCCTCCGAGGTTGCGAGGCGACAAAGCGCTTCGGCTTTCTTTTTGTCTCCGAATTGCCACTCCAGATCGGCAAACCAGGCTCGCGTATCGGCGGCTAGCTTAGCCGATTGCGGTACATCGGTGGCCAGTTCAGAGAGGTGCTGCCAAGCTTCTTTTGGCTTGTTGTCCGCAAGGTAGACCCGGGCCAGGTTCTCGTGAAGGTTCTTATCCTGAGGATCGGCCGCGATGGCGGCAAGATACTGCTTTTCTGCTTCCGGATACTCCTTCCGATCGGCCGCGGCATGCGCCCTTCCCTTAATCTTTCGCAACGATTCGGTTTTGGAGGAGATCGGGATCGACTCGGCCGCCTGTCTCTGTGACCAAACGAGGAAACCCAGCCCACTCACGGCGGCGACGGCGACGACGCCACAAAACCCGTTGAGCCAGCGCGCGGCATTGCGATCCAAGGGCATGGCCCGAGTTTACAGAAGGTCGCGGGAGGGTTCAGCCGAAAGTCCCGGCTTCCTAGTGGCCTTCGAGCATGGCCAACTCCCGGTTGAGCCAGACGCCAAGTTGGTAAGGGACGATGGGCGCGCCGAGGGTGATCCTTCTGGAACCGTTGGTCTCAACTTGCATCGTTAAGCGGGCGATCTCTTTTTCAAGCCAGATGTGGTCGGCCGAGTTCGCGCGGACCATCGCCTTTCGCAGCATCGACGTGGCTCGTTCTCTGTCCCCATGCTGGCCAATAAATATGGCGATGCGGGCATAAAGCTCGGTCTGCTCTGGGGCTACCGAACGTAGGGCCTTCTCGGCCAGGGGAAGCGCATCTTCCTTTTGGACGACCCCGGCGAGGCTGATTAGGCCCTCAGGATCGTTCGGGCGAACTGATCTCTTTGCTTTTTCGAGCGCGGCCGGGAGCCGGTCGGGCTGACGGAACTCGCGAGCGGAGGAGACGTATGCTATCCAGGCGGCAGTGTCGGTGGGGGCGATTCGGTGTTCCGCCTCAATAAAATTGGCCTCCGCCTCGGCGTGATGTTCCTGGTTTGCGTCGAACCGGGCAAGCTCCAACATATCCTTGGCCGTTCCGTTCCAAGCAAGCCGCTTTGCAATCGCGTATTCGGTATCGGAAGACTTGTCCTGATGCTGGTCCTGAAGAATGCGAGAAAGGGTCAGGTGCGGCGTGATCCAGCTGGGATCAAGTTCGATTGCGCGTCTAACGTGGGCGATTGGTGTGATCCGAAGCGGGATCATCGCCGCGGCGCCGTAGAGGTGAGCTTTGGCAAAGAGACGCGCTCTGGTCAAGGCTTGACCATTCTTCAAAGGGGGGACGATCGTCTTTGCCAGCCGTTCGGCCTTTTTAGGATCGCCGTACGATAAGGAGAGGTCGGCGAACCAGGCGAGGGCATCGTCCGCGGAGCCTGGTCGGGTGCCTTTCGACCAGGTTCCGTCGACTACGTCGGAGTAAAGTCGCCAGGCCTCTTTCCCTTTCCCTTCGGCGGCCAGGACACGGGCCAGATTGACCTTGATATCGGCCCGCTCTGGCCTCATGTTTAGGGCGGCGTGGTAAGCCTGATCGGCATGGGGGTAGTCAAGGGCCACCTCGGCCATGTAGCCCTCATGTTGGGCCGCAAGGAACGCTCGGTCTGCTTCGGGCGGTATGGCGGGGCTATCGGCCCGGTTCTGCAGCCAAACGAGTCGGGCAATTCCTCCGATACTCAGGACGATGAAGAGACCGATGGCCGCGTTGAGTCCGAACTGCGTGCGGCGATTGATCTGCATGTTGTGTCCAACGGGTCAAGCTTTACGTCCGCTCAATCCGTGCATTACAGGGTAACTGCGAAAAGCCCGGAATGGCATCTTTCTCGGCGGTCAATTTTTGATCCGCCGGTTGGTTAGCGACTTCCCAGCGTAACGAGTTCGCGGTTGAGCCAAGCTCCAAAGTTGTCGGGAAAGCTTGTGCCCCTATACTCACCGCCAAATCCGGCAAAGGCGCCACCGACGGGAGGCGGGTTCAGTAACTGGTCGCGCTGACGAACCAGGAAGGGCCTCTGGGTCGCTTTCGCCAAAGGGATTGTTCGATCCAAAACGGCGATTGCCCGCTTTTTCTCCCCAAGATTCCCCATCAGGCTAGCGATCCGGGCATTCAACTCGGCCTGATTCGGTTTGGACGAACGAAGGGCTTGGCCAGCCAGCTCCACGGCTTGGTCCCTCGGGGCGATGAGTGCGAGTCTTAAGAGCGCTTCCGGGTCGTCTGACGGAAGAGAGCGGGCGGCCTTCTTGAGGGCGGCGGACGCGAGATCGGTCTGGCTTAAGCCTCTTGCCGAGAAGAAAAGCAAAAGCCAGGCATCCGTGTCGGTGGGCGCGATAAGCTGTTCCGCTTTCCTTAGCGAGGCTTCCGCCAGGTCATTCCGGCACCGGTCCACGTCGAAGCGGGCGAGCATAAGCCAATCGGACCCAGTGCCAAGGCTCGCGAGCCGTCTTGCCTCACGGTATGCGGCATCAGCCACATTTGCTTGCTTGAGATCCATGTGAAATCGCGCGAGGGCAAGGTGGGGCAGGACCCATGCAGGATCGATCTCTACCGCTCGCTGGAGGTGGGCAAGCGTGGTGGCGCGCATCTGCGCGGTCGCGGATGCGCCATAGAGGTGGGCCTTGGCCAGCAGACGGGGGCCGGTTAGGGGAGCGACGGACTTTGAGCGGATGAAGGTCGATCGCGCCAGTTCCTCCCCTTTTGCGAGATCGCCTGCTGACATCGTGAGATCGGCGTACCAGGACAAGGCATCGTTGGCCCCTCCCGGTTGGAAACCTTTCGCCCAGGTCTGGTCAATCACTTCATGGAAAAGCTGCCGAGCTTCTACCTTTCTTCCTTCGTGGGCCAAGAGCCGGCCGAGGATCAATTTGACGTCGCCTCGCTCCGGCCGCATCCGGTGGGCGGATCGATAGCAGCTTTCCGCGCGTGAATCGTCCGCCGCCTGTTCGGCGAGGTAACCGCGGTGCATTAGGTCGCGGAAGTCCCCATCGCTACCGGACGGCACGGACGGGCTTTCCGCTCGCTTCTGACTGATGACGAGCCACCCTAGTCCGGAGAGGGAGAAGGTGACGAAGAGGCCAATCGCGGCGTTGAGACCGAACTGCGTACGGCGGTCGATCTGCACGTAACTTTCGACGGTCTCTTCAGTTTACGCGTCACATCTGCCGAAATGAAAAACGGGTGAAGAAGCCGTTTTGGCAACTTCACCCGTGATCTTTCTTGATCCGAAGGGAGTCTATTTTCCGGAGCGAAGGCTCGGAATATCGATGATCGTATCGGTATCGGATTCGTACTGGTTCTTCGGCTCAACATAGTTGGGCGTCTTGATGACCGGCGTACGATCGGCCCACTCGTTGCGGCGAAGGATCTGATCCTTCGTGAGTTCCAGGCGGGCGTAGATGACGCGCTGTCCCTTCCGAACCTCGGTGTTCAGATAGTTCTTGTCCGTCATGCCCGAACCGTCCCAGGAGAACTTGTCCTGAATGTGGGGCGGCGCGCTGCGCGGGTTGTAGTAGAACTCCACTACGTACTTATCCTTCGCGAAGGGGTACATCGTGGGGTCACGGCTCATGTCCAGTTTGCGGTTGAACCGTCGGTTCTTAACGAACAGACCGTCCTGCATGAAGGTGAGCGACTTGTCCGGATCGAGGTTAACGGTGGAGCTACCGTCCCAATCCATTCCTGCGGGCTCGGCGCCGGGGTAGTCCGCGTCGCGAAGCACGATTCGGACGCGAGAGCCAACCGGCTGGACACCCCAGGTGCCCTGCACGTTCAGTTCGCGCGGACCGGTAATGGTCACCTTGGCGGAGAACCCAACATCGAAGGGCGGCGAGTTGTCGTAAGGCGCGGTTGAACGGCCTTCCTTGTTCGCAATCCATCCGCGCTGAACGAGGCGAACCAACGTGGTGTCGGCGTTGCTCTCGATCGTATCGCGGTTTTGGTGAGCGCCGAACGAGTCCTCCGTCTTGTACACCTTCTCCGCCGCATCGTACAGGCGAAGGTAGGTGTTGAGCGCCTCTTCCGGCTTGCCTTCGCGTTGATACGCCATGGCGAGCAGGTTCTTTCGGGCGGGAATCATATCCGCGCGCTTCTGCGCTTCCACGAAGAGGTTGACGGCATGCTCGTAGTCGTCGTCGATCTTGTGGTACCACATCCAACCCGTTTCGAAATACATTTCGTACGTGGTGGGGTTGTTGGTATAGCCTTCCTTACCGAGCGCAAGCGCGGCCGGGATATAGCGGCGGTCGGACCGCTGCTCTTCGTCCGTGAAGTTGTAGCCGATATGCCACATACCGGTCGCGTACACGTCGATCTGGTGCGGGTCCAAGATCGTGACGAGGCGGATCAACGGGAGAATTGCGTCGTAGTTGCCGGAGTCGAAGAACGAGTCCGCCTTCACCCAGAGGATGCCGGCGATCAGCTCGCGGAAACCACCCAGAACCAACAGGAGCTGGTCGGGCGAGAGGCCCGACGAGACGCCGCTTTTGCCGGGAGCGAAGTCGACGGCATAGTGGCTCGCGGTGCCCCAAATCGCAGGATTCGAGACGCCCTTGCGAAGGACCTTGTAGGTCTTACCGTTTGCGTCGGTAACGTTGGTGAAATCCTTGGGAAGCGGTTGTGAGCCACAACCGCCCGAAAGCACCGCCTGAGTGACAAAGGCGGCCGCCCCAATCGCGATCATACGAGAGTGGAGAGGAGTCATGACTACACTTCCTTACGATCGAAGATCACGATTCCGGCGATGAGGAGGCCAATGATATAGGCGATTCCGTAACCAATCGTCTGAATATAGTAGAGGCTCTCGTTCTGAATCGCGGGACCGGAGTTGATCAGCGTGTTCTGAATGTTGTAGCTCGCGAAGTTCGGCAAGATCACATTGACGATCGTCGCGAACTTGTTGGCGATCCACGGCGTGTTCGGGTTCTCCTGCATTGTCGTGAAGAACGGGTTGAAGACCGTTCCGAGCAGGTAGATACCGCCCGACAAGAAGAAGTTGACCAGCGGAGAAACGAAGGTGGAGAAGAAGATCGCGAGCGCCGCGAGGAGGCTCATCTGTACGAAGTACATGATGGGTCCCTTTAGGAGTTCGGTAATCGCCGTCACGTTTCGGTTCTGTTCCTGCTGAAGGAAGAACACGCCCACGAGAACGATGCTCATGAGACCCATCATCAGGCCGAGGGCCGCAATCGCGCCGAGATATTTCCCGACGAGGAACTGCCACCGCTGAACGGGCTTGGAGAGAATCGTATAGATCGTGCGTCGCTCGACCTCGTTCGGGATCATGTAGACCGTTAGAACGATGGCGATGACCGCTGCGGTGAGCTGGATGATGCCGAGCATGACCGACTTGAGGACGGTCGTTTCGGATCGGGTGGAGAGCACGCCAAGGCCGGGTGCCACGAACATGAAGACAAGGCCGATCAAGAGGATGATCAGCAGGACCTTGCGGCGAATCGCTTCGCCTACGGTCGTACCGGCAATCGCAAGAATCGGTCTCATTGGGTCTTCTCCTCCACGGTGCCGCCTTCCATCATGCCGGAAGAGCGGGGCTTGATCGTCTCAACGAAGAGGTCTTCAAGTCGCTTGCGGCGCGGGACGACGGAGATGACGTTGCCCTTGGCGTTTCGAACGGCGTCGATGACGGCGTTCGGGTCGGCCTCTTCAGGAACGTCGAGCAGGATGCCGTTGGGCAGGTTGCGGACGTTCGCATCGTGGATCTTGAGATCGGAGAGAAGCTTCTCGGGAACGCTGTCCACCGTAATCTCGATACGTCCACCTCTCAAAAGGTCGGTGAGCTTGCCCTGGGCTTCGATCACGCCTTTGTTGATGATCGCGACGCGGTCGCAGATCAGCTCGACTTCGCTCAACTCGTGCGAGCTGATGAAGACGGTGCGGCCTTCATCGCGGAACGAGAGAATGAGGTCGCGGATTTCGCGGTGGGCGATCGGGTCAAGGCCGCCGGTCGGCTCGTCCAAGAAGAGCAGCTTCGGATCGTTGATCAGGCTTTGGGCCAGACCGATTCGCTGCTGCATACCCTTCGAGTACTGCGAGATCGTCTTGGTAGTGTCCCGGTGGAGGTTCACGCGCTCAAGGAGCGACTGGAACCGGGCCGGGTCGTTGATCCCAAAGAGCGAACCGTAGAACTTGAGGATCTCCGGGCCGGTCATGTGCTCGTAGTAGTACGGGCGTTCGGGAAGGTACGAGATGAGGCGATGAACGGCCATGTCCCCGATCTCCTTGCCAAGGACATAGCCTTCGCCGGAGGTCGGATAGATGATGCCGAGGAGCATCTTGATCGTCGTGGTCTTTCCGGCGCCGTTAGGCCCCAGGAAGCCGAAAATCTCGCCTTCTTCTACGTGAAGGTCGAGGGCTTCGACAACGTTGATCTTGCCCGCAGTTCTTGATTTATAGCTCTTGGTTAGCTTCTTGGTTTCTATGGCAGCGGCCAATGGTCGCGACCTCCTATAAGTCCACGATGGGTGGGGAATTATACCTACGGGACCCCTAACCGCCCCCAGAGCCCTTCGGTTCCCGATCAGACGTTAACTTTGGGCACTTTCTTACGTTGCGTCCATTGTCGCAACTTATGATAAGAGGGAGCGTAATAAATACCTGAGCCCAGAGCAGACGCCTCCCTTCAGAGGAGTGCGCAGCTTGGCTACTCGCGATGGCGGGGCCCTTTCGTGGCTCTCCCGAAAGACCCCGCGCTTTTTTGTTATCTTTGTCGTCGCCGAATTAAAGCGGCTACGCCGATCGTCAAGGCGAGGAGGCTGGCCGGCTCCGGCACGGATTGGACGTTGGTCACGGTGCCGCCGTTGGTGGCGTTACTGAAGTTAACCAGGGTGGAGTCTTCTCCCAAGGCGGGGGCTTGACCGTAGTAGATCATGCGCTTGAGTGCGCGGTCCCATTGGTCGGCGTTGTTCGTCTCAAGGGCGTGCACAAAGACATCCTCACTCTGAGTGCCGAAAGCCGGGCTGTAGGTATCGAAAGGCCACGGGTCGGAATTCAGGATCAGGTCGTCGCCTACCGATTTCTTGAAACCGATCGTTGCGCCGCTGCCCAGCGAATCGTTGTATTCGGCGAACACGGTGTAGCCGATGATCGGGATCGAGAAGAAGTTGGTGTACGTCTCGGTGATGTTGACCGGCCCGCCGGCCGGAATGTCCGCCTCCGGGAAGTAATTGCAACTCACCGCGCCCGGACCATAGATGGTGCTGGAATCGTAGGCGAAGGCGAAAATAACGTGAGTCAGGTTCCGGGTGGGCGTAATTGTCGCGGAGATCTGGTCGGCGGAGGCGGAAGCAGAAAGGCTGGCAACTACGGTGGCCAAAAGAGCGGAAGATAAGCGCATGGCAATTCCTATGGCCGCGTTAGCACGGCATGTCCTGAACTTACACGAATTTCTTCCCTTTGAAGCTTTCGAGCAAAAAATGGCGACAAGTCTTAGCGACTTCAGCCTTTGAGTAAGCTTCACGGTGACGGAGATGACGTGATGCTCGATCCGCGAACTCCCGCCCTGATCCTCGCGCCGATGGATGGCGTAACTGACGCTCCGATGCGGGCGCTCCAAGGTTCGACGGGGGCGTTTAGCTACGCGGTGACGGAGTTCGTCCGGATCAGTGTCGATGCGCTGCCCGCCAAGGTCTTCGCCCGTGACATCCCAGAGTTGGCGAATGGAAGCCGCACTTTGACCGGGATGCCGGTTCAGGTTCAGCTCCTGGGGGGCGATCCGGAGCGGATGGCCCGCTCGGCCGTAGCGGCCTGCGAGGCGGGCGCGACCGGGATCGATATCAACTTTGGCTGCCCGGCGCCCACGGTAAACCGCCACGACGGTGGCGCGTCACTGCTTCGCCATCCTTGCCGCCTCCGTGAAGTCGTTCGGCAAGTTCGGGCAGCCGTTCCTGCTCATATCCCCGTCTCCGCAAAACTTCGACTGGGGTGGGATTCGATCGATTCGATCGACGAGAACGCGGCGATGGCGGCGGAGGGCGGGGCCTCTTGGTTGACCATTCACGCGCGGACGAGGGTGCAGGGATATCTGCCTCCGGTCTATTGGCCCTCGATCGGCCGGGTCCGCGAGGCCTTGGGGCTTCCGGTGATCGCGAACGGGGACATCTGGACTTTGGAGGACTTCCGGCGCTGCCAAGAAGAAACCGGTTGCATCCACTTCATGATCGGTCGTAGTGCCTTGGCCAGCCCGGCCTTGCCTCACCAGATTGCCGACGAACTGGGCTTCCCGCCTCGCGAGGTGGAGACGGATTGGGTGCGGCTCCTTGAGCGACTGGCGTACTGGACCGATCACTACGGGCAAAGAGTTTCTGGCCGCACCCTGGCGCGGATGAAGCAGTGGCTCAAGTTGGCGCGCCTCTATGGCGGCTTCGAGCATTTCGATCTGCTCAAGACTTCGTCATCGGTCGACGAACTCATGACCATCCTTCGAAGCGCCTACGAGCGGAATATTCCGGCTTTGGAATGTTAAGCATGTAGAATGCTGAAGTGTCACTGAAGACATTTGATGTTGCCATCGTCGGCGGCGGACCGGCGGGCACGACTTGCGCTAGCTTGCTTCTGAAATACAATCCACGGCTTGAGGTCGTTTTGGTCGAACGGGAGAAGTTCCCGAGGGACCATGTTGGCGAGAGCCAACTTCCGGTCATCGGCAAAGTCCTCGACGAGATGGGCTGCTGGGGCAAAGTGGAGGCGGCCGGCTTCCCGATCAAGATCGGCGCCACCTACAAGTGGGGCCGCTCCGACGAACTGTGGGACTTCGAGTTCGTGCCCGACGGAAAGTTCACGGGCAGTAAGCGTCCGGGGCAGTACGTGGGCCAACGACGCCAGACCGCCTTTCAGGTGGATCGGGCGATTTACGACAAGATCCTTTTGGATCACGCGATCTCGCTCGGCTGCGAGGTTCGCCAACCGAAGGCGGTCCGAAAGGTGGAGACGGCCGGCGACCGGATCGAATCTTTGGTGCTTGAAGATGGCGAGGAGATCCGGGCGAAATGGTATGTCGATGCCTCCGGCCATGCCGGGGTCCTTCGGCGGGCGATGGGGGTTGAGATCGAGGCTCCGACCAGCCTGCAGAACATCGCCATTTGGGACTACTGGCAGAACGCGGACTGGGCGGTAAGTATCGGGGTCGGGGGCACCCGAGTCCAGGTTATCAGCATCGGCTACGGCTGGATCTGGTTCATTCCGCTTGGACCGACCCGAACGAGTGTCGGCCTGATCGTGCCCGCGGCCTACTACAAGGAGTGCGGCAAGCGTCCGGAGGAGCTCTATCAAGAGGCGTTGGCTGCCGCCCCGATTATTTCCCGCCTCATGGAAAAAGCCACCTGCGAGAACAAGCTCTCGACCACGAAGGACTGGTCCTTCGTATCGGAAAGACTGGCGGGGGAGAACTGGTTCTTAGCCGGGGAAAGCGCGGGTTTTGCTGACCCGATTCTGGCGGCGGGCATGACGTTGGCTCACATGGGGGCGCGCGACGTGGCCTACGCCATCCTGGCCGCCGAGCGGCGAGACTACGAGATCGGATGGCTTCGCGAATGGTATGACCGCAGCAACCGCCAAAAGATCGGCCAGCATATTCGGTTCGCCGACTTCTGGTATTCGGCCAATGGCTGCTTCGCCGACCTGAAAGACCACACGAAGGCCATCGCTAAGGACGCGGGATTGGAATTGACCTCGGACGAGGCCTGGCGGTGGCTCGGCACCGGGGGTTTTGTGGATGCGGACGAATTGGGGGCGGGGCTCGGTGGCTTCAATGTCGGCGCGGTGCGAGCCCTCGCAGACAAATTCGTCGATCTTCCGGAGACCTCCGTTTTGGCGGGCACGAACACCTACCGTTTGAACCTTGAGGGAGCGGAGAAGGGCTGGGGGGCTCAGCTCGAAGGGGGGCGCATTAATCGTCACCGAACCTATTGCCGGAATGGCAAATCGTTGCCCAATGCCGGTACCTTCCGCACCGTCATCGCCGCCACCAAGCAGACCATCGATTTCGATGCGCTCTTAGACACGCTTCGGGTGCAGGCCGAAAACAATGGGATGAGCCAACGGCAATTGGACGAGCTCGTTCAGCAGGCCTTCACCGCCCTGGAAGGGATGGTCGAAGACGGTTGGGTGGAAGCGAGTTGCGACCCGTCGATCGAACCTCTAGTCGTGCCGACCGACCGGGCGGCGTTGATTCATGCGAATCGGGACTGAGGTTATTCGGCATGGTGGCGCAGGCCACAGGCGCAGGTCATCGTTGGGCGGTTGAGCCAGTGAACGACGGCGACCAATGCGAGGGGAACGACCGGCAGGATGAGGAGGGGGAACTGGCCGGTCTTCAGATAGAGCCCGATGGCGCCGAGGAGGATGGTAGAGATCGTGACCTCGGCGAGTTCGGTCCGTTGCATCGTCCAGAGGCCAGCCACCGCGAGGAGTTCAATGCTTCCGATCAGATAGGCCGCGACCCGCGGAAGCCCTAGGTTCTCGATGTGGGTTGGATCGACGAAATGGAGGATTGCGGAGGCGACGACAATCGCCGAGAGAAGAAGCGTCGAAAACGCCCGAGCCCAGCATTTCCAGCATGAGAGATGGCGCTTCACCCATTGAGGTTAGTTTGCGCGGTGGCGGTCTAACCTCACGAAAGGGTCACATTCGTGGTTTGAGTTGAAAAAAGCGCTTAAGTGTTTTCCACTTCGTACGATTTTAGGTTCAAAATGATTTGGAGAGATGGGAGATTTAGGTTCGAAAAACGGTTTTTTCTCGGTGAAATCTCGGCAGCGTTAGGTTTAAAATTGCTTTAGACTTAAAACTTAAAAAACTCCTATCCCTTTGCCGCCTGGATGAACGCCCGGATCTTGCCGGTGTCTTTTACTCCGGGGCGCTCTTCTACGCCGCTGCTTACATCCACTCCGAACGGCTTCACTCGGGCGACGGCTTCCGCTACATTTTCCGGCGATAGACCGCCGGCGAGCATGATTGGGGTGCGGGAGAGTTTGACGACTTCGGCGGCGAGGTCCCAGTCGACTTTGTGGCCGGTGCCGCCCCAGCCGGAATCGCTGAACGCGTCGAGAATGACCAAGTTGGCGTGGACAAGGGTATCCACAACGTCTTGGGGTTTCTGGCCAGCGCGAAGGCGGACGACGTGGATCCGTTTGGGCGCCGGTTCGGGGAAGACTTCCCATTCGACGCCTTGCACCACGTCGAACAGACCTTTGGGAACGGGGCGATCGACCCTTCCAAAAACCGCCACCTTAACCGGAATTGGGGGGAGAACGGAGAGCCAGGCGAGTTCTCCATCGCCGACGTAGCGAGGACTGGTGCGCTCGAAATTGAAGCCCAGCGCGTCCGCCCCAGCGTCGATTGCCACTTCAGAGTCATGGGCGTTCGTTAGCCCGCAGATCTTGACTCTTATGACCATCCCATCACCTCACGCACCTTTCCTTCGACGTCTGGAGAGGAGCAAAACGACGTTCCGATCAGAACGGCCCGCGCCCCCGCCGCGCTCACACGAAGAATATCCGCGTATGTCTCTAGCGCGCTCTCACTTACCTTGGTGACACTGTCGGGGAAGTGGGGGAGGAGACGTTCCGTCGCAGAGAGATCGGTGGTGAAGTCGGCGAGGTTCCGGTTGTTGACGCCGACGAGAGTTGCTTCCGTGGCGATCGCCTTCTCCACGTCCGCTTCGTCATGAACTTCGACCAGCACGTCCATTCCCAGACTTTGCGCCAAACCCTTTAGATCCCGAATTTGGGAGGTTTCGAGGGAGGCCGCGATGAGGAGGATCGCATCGGCGCCCCAGGCGCGAGCTTCCCATACCTGATAAGGGTCGTCGATAAAATCCTTGCGTAGACAGGGAAGGGAGGTGGCGGATCGGGCGCGGCGAAGGTTCTCGGCGGAGCCTTGGAAACCGATGGCGTCGGTTAGGACGCTCATGGCATGTACTCCGGCTCGCTCGTAGGCTTCGGCCACTTCGACGGCGTCGAAGTTCGCCCGGATGATGCCTTTGGATGGGCTTGCCTTTTTTACTTCCGCAATCAGCGCGACCGGCGTCGAAGCGGACTTCAGCGCGAGTTCGAAACCACGAGGTCGTTCGTTGTCTGCGGCCAGCGCCCGAAGCTCCGCCTCGGATACGCGCAGCTTTGAGTCCGCGACCTCTTCGCGTTTGCGGGTGAAGATTCGTTCAAGGACACTCACAGGGCGGACTCCTCAACCAATCTTTCCAACTTTGCCACGGCCGCTCCGCTGGCGATCGATTGGAGGGCGAGTTCGGCGGCTTCAGGAAGCGTGTCCGCAATTCCGGCAAGGTGGATCGCCGCCGCGGCGGATGGAACCGCCGCCCGGGCGCGAGGCGATTCCGGGTCGGTGATGGCTTCGCGGAGGATGGCGGCGGCCTCCTCGATCGTCTCGCCGGGCGCCAGCGCCGAGGGATCGAGCGGATCCAGGCCGAAGTCTTTCGGCTCGAAGGTCTCGCCCGAGACCCGGCCGTGCCAGACTCGCACCACTTCGGTAGGGCCGCTCGGGGAGATCTCGTCAAGCCCCTCGAGGCCGTGGACGAGGTATGCCCTTTCGCAACCGAGGTGATTCAAGGCTTCGCCCATACTGCGCATCAGACCGGGGTCGTAAACGCCGATCAGTTGGCGCCGGGCGCCGGCGGGGTTCAAGAGGGGGCCGAGCTGATTGAACACCGTGCGCTGGCCTAGCTCCTTACGGGCACGGGCGACGTGGCGCATAGCCGGGTGGTGGCTCTGGGCGAACATGAAAACCAGCCCTACGGTTTCGAGCACGTGGGCGAGGTGTTCCGGTTCGCCGCCAAAGGGGACACCCATCGCCTCCAACACGTCGGCGCTTCCGCACTTGCTGCTCATCGCGCGGTTGCCGTGCTTGGCGATGCGAACACCTGCGCCGGCGGCCACGAAGGCGGCGGCGGTGGAGACGTTAAAGCTGGGGATTCCCCCGCCGGTGCCGCAGGTGTCTACGAGGCCGTCCGGGTTTGAAGGGAGGACGGCGGCGTGTGCCCTGAGCTCGGCGGCAAAGGCGGCGAGCTCTCGGGTGGTGCAGCCCTTCACGCGCAGGGCCAGCAACACGCCGCCGATCTGCGCGTCGGTCGCCTCTCCCCCAATTAAAAAGCGCATCAGCGCGCCTGCCCTTTCCGGGTCAAGGTCGCGCCGCTGCACCAGAGGGAGCACCAGCTCGGCGTAAGTCATTGATCTTAAGGGTACTCGGAGGGCGGAGGGAAGGGGGAAGAGGGAAGAGGGAAGAGGGAAGAGGGAAGGGGGAAGAGCTATCCCGCTTCCCGCTTCCCTCTTCCCTC
>FTBF01000172.1_pt1 | contig 64390 bp, 58 predicted proteins | sample 1639301 | NCBI WGS metagenome assembly FTBF01 (sample SAMEA3914864, study PRJEB12502) | metagenome | biome: forest; material: soil | place: USA | collected 2012-03-12 | depth 0.3 m
AGCCCGTCTCCGCGTCGCTCTGACCGCTCTTACGATGGCGGAGTACTTCCGCGATGTGCAGGGTTCCGACGTTCTGATCTTCGTCGACAACATCTTCCGCTTCGTCCAGGCGGGCTCCGAGGTATCGGCGCTTCTCGGACGTATGCCTTCGGCCGTTGGCTACCAGCCGACGCTGGCGACGGAAATGGGCCAGCTTCAGGAGCGCATCACCTCGACCCGAAAGGGATCGGTTACCTCGGTGCAAGCCGTTTACGTTCCTGCGGACGACGCTTCCGACCCTGCTCCGGCCACGACGTTCGCTCACCTTGACGCTTACGTCTACCTGGAGCGATCGATCGCTTCGAAGGGCCTCTTCCCGGCGGTCGACCCGCTCGCTTCGACTTCCAAGAACCTGGACCCGGCCGTCGTCGGCGCGGATCACTACGAAGTCGCCCGACGCGTTCAGCAGACGCTGCAGCGGTACCGCGAGCTTCAGGACATCATCGCGATCCTCGGTATTGACGAGCTTTCGGACGACGACAAGATGCTCGTCGGCCGCGCCCGTAAGATCGAGCGCTTCTTCTCCCAGCCGTTCTTCGTCGCCGAACCCTTTACCGGTAACCCCGGCCGCTACGTCCCGGTGGACGAGACGGTCGCGGCGTTCAAGGAGCTGGTCAACGGCAACCTGGACGACGTTCCCGAGCAGGCATTCCTGTACTGCGGCGGTCTCGACGACGTCCGCGCGAAGGCGGCCAAGCTCCAGGCGACGGCGTAAAAGAGCATGGCAAAGGAGTTCGCGCTTAACGTCGTTGCCCCGGATCGTTCCGTGGTCGAGGAGAACGTCAGTGCGGTCGTCGCCCCGGGGACGAGCGGGTACTTCGGTGTCTGGGCCGACCACCTTCCTTTGGTGGCGGCGCTCAAGCCAGGCCTCCTCGAGTACACCGACTTGGCCGGGCAGCGACACTTCGTCTACGTTGGCGGAGGTTTCGTCGAGATGCGGTCAAACAAGATGACCGTGCTCGCCGACGAGGCTTCTCGGGCAAAGGACATCGATCTTGCCCGCGCCGAGGCTGACCTCGAAACCGCCCGCCGCGCCCTGCGCGGTGAGGATACGGAGATGAGCGAAGCCGAAGCGGTGCACGAGGTCGACAAAGCGATCCAGCGCATCCGCGCTGCCCGTTCGGTTCGATAGGAAGAGGGAATAAGAAAAAGGGAAGAGGGAAAGGAGGACAAACTCCTTTTCCCTCTTCCTTTTTTTCCTTTGCCTTACTTGACGATCTTCATCGAGACGATCTTCACGCCGCGCTCGATGCCCATCACGACATCCATCCCCTTGATGACCTTGCCGAAGGCGGAGTACTTGCCGTCCAGGAAGGTGGCGTCGCCGGTTGTGACGAACATCTGGCAGTCGCCGCCGGCTCCGGCCGCGGTGGAGGCCATGCCGAGGACACCTTTCTTAAAGGAGAGCGTGCCGGCCTCGAAAGGCAGGTTTTTACCCGTGCCGCCGCTGCCCACACCCGGAGCATCGACGCCGCTCTTGCTCAGCGGGTCGCCCCACTGAACGCAGAAGCCCGGCTCGACACGATGAACACGGATCCCGGTGTAGAAACCCTTCTTGATCAAGGCAGAGATTCCAGCGCTCGTTTTCGGCGTATTCTTCGCGTCGAGCTGAAGCGTGAAGCTCTTTCCCGTGCCGAGAGTGACAAGGACCTTGGGTCCGGTAATGGCCTGACCGCCATGGAGAAGAAGGATGCCGGCGAGAAGCGTCGTCATGTGCTTATTTTAGACGGACGGGGGGCAGTCGCGGTTAGCAGTTTATGGCGAGCGATGGAGACGAACGGCTTCAAACCTTTCTGCTCACCGCTAACTGCTTACCGGCAATACCCCGGGTAGCCTAGCGGCATGCCCCTTCCCATCGAAGAACTGGTGGAACTGCGCCACGATCTTCACCGCCATCCGGAGCTTGGCTATGCAGAGTTTCGGACGCATGATGTGGTCTGCGACCGGCTTCGGGAGATGGGGGTCGACCTGCGGGCCAATATGGCGGGCGGAACGGGGGTGGTGGGTCACTTGCCCGCCACGCAGCCGGGCGGAGGGTGCATCGCGCTTCGGGCCGATATGGATGCCCTTCCGATCGTCGAGCAGACGGGGTTGCCGTATGCCAGTTTGAACCCGGGCGCAATGCATGCCTGCGGCCATGACGGCCACACGACGATCCTACTTGGCGCGGCGCATCAGCTCAGCGAGATGGAGCGTCCTCACGACATTCTCTTCATGTTTCAGCCTGCGGAAGAGGGCGGGGCAGGGGCGGCGAAGCTGGTTGAGGAGGGTGTGTTAGACGGCGGGTACTTCCCGAAAGCGGACTTGGTCTACGGACTCCACGGCGTACCGCACTGGCCGGTCGGCCATCTTTCAACGCGCGTCGGCCCGCTAATGGCGGCTGCTACCCAGTTCAAAATCACGATTCGCGGCCGGGGAACGCACGCGGCCTATCCTCATTGGGGGCGCGACCCGATCGTGGGGCTTGCCCACATCATCGCGGGGCTTCAAACCGTGGCGTCCCGGCTGGTGAGCCCGCTCACCCCAGTGGTGGTCACGGTCGGGAAGATCGAGGCGGGTGTCGCTCACAACGTCGTGCCGGAGACCGCGGTGCTTCATGGCACGGTGAGGGCTTTGGACGATGCAACGGACGTGATGGCCCGAGCCGCGGTCGATCGGATCGTATCGCAGACGGCGCTCGCGCACGAGTTGACGGCGGAAATCGACTGGGTCGGCGCCTATCCGGTGGTGGTGAACCACCCGACGGCGACCGACCGGTTCTTCGGTATCGTCGAAGCGGAGCTCGAGCCGGAGCCCTCGATGGGCGGCGAGGACTTCGCTTTCTACGGCCGCGTCGCCCCTGCCTGCTTCTTCTTCCTCGGCCTCCGGCCGGAGGGAGCCACCACCTTCCCGAACCTCCACGCGCCGACCTTCGATTTCAACGACGACGCCCTGGCTCCCGGAATTAAGGCGATGGTCGACTTGGCCACCGCCCCACTATAGTCTTGCCTGTTAAGATTTTCGAAGAAAACCCGTTCGGGCGGAACTGATCTTTCGCTTAGATCGTTCTAAGGTAAGTTCGTCGTGGAGAAAGCTGGAATGCTCAGAGCGCAAAGACTATTGGTCGCCCTTCTTATGGTGCTGGCCGTAGTTGTGCCTGCGCTCGCGGCCAAGCCTTCGCAAATCGTTCGAACCCACGCGCATTCCCTGGCCTCAGGGAATCGCCGTGACGATGCGAAGGCGTCGCCCACCGATACCAAAAAGTCCGGCGCCAACCCGTCGGATTCGGATCAGTGCGATCCGAACGAGGATTCTTCGAACTCCTCCTCAAACGGACAGGTCTTGGAAGAAGAGCATGGCCATAAGGTGATGCATTTCGTTGCCCTGACCTACCCGGTGAACCATGGCCTAGGGTTCTGGAATGAGCGCATCGACCGCGCTTATGAGGCCTGGTTTTACGTTACGGCCCATCCGCCGTTGACGCCCCCTCCGAATGTGGCCTAGCCCATCGGCGCGTTTTTTCGCGTGCCTATTGTCGTAAATCGACAAGACCCCGTCGTACCCGAACGACGGCCGGTCGGCAAGGAAGCCGCCCATACCTCTCCCTAATCGCCTGTCGAGAGTCGCCCGCCGACGCACCTCAGGCTCGCTCCGAACGGAGGTTCAGTAAGGCTTTGAATCCAAAACTCAAAAAGGACATTCTCGCGTCCGTCGTCGTCTTTCTCGTCGCGCTCCCGTTATCTTTGGGAATCGCTCTCGCCAGCGGCGCGCCTATCATCGCTGGCGTCATCGCCGCCGCCATGGGCGGAATCGTCGCCGGGCTCCTTGGCGGGGCCCCTCTCCAGGTAAGCGGTCCGGCCGCTGGGCTCACTGTGATTGTCTACGGGGTCGTCCAACAGTTCGGGTGGCAGACCGCGTGCCTGATCACGCTGATCGCTGGCCTCATCCAGCTCGCCCTCGGCTTCAGCAAGGTGGCCCGCGCCGCGTTAGCAATCTCCCCGGCGGTGGTCCACGGGATGCTCGCCGGTATCGGAATCACGATCGCTGTCGCCCAAGCCCAGGTTGTCCTCGGGGGTTCGCCGGCGAGCGGGGTTCTAAAGAACCTGGCGAAGATGCCCGAGCACCTCGCCACATTGAATCCGGCCGCGTTGATGCTTGGCCTGATCAGCATCGCGGTCTTGCTCCTGTGGCCGAAGATGCCGAAGTCGGTGCAAGCCGTCCCCGCACCGCTTGTTGCGGTGGTCGTGCCCACGCTCATCTCTGTCTTCGCGCCGATGACGGTCAAGCGGATCGACCTGCCGGAAAACCTCCTCGGCGCGCTTAAGATGCCTGTCCTGCCGGAGCCCGGTCAGCTAGGCGCGATCATGATGAGCGCCCTCATCATCGCGCTTGTGGCCAGCGTCGAATCGCTGCTCTGCGCGGTGGCGACGGACAAACTTCACACCGGAAAGCGGGCCGATCTCGACAAGGAACTGATCGGGCAAGGGGCGGCAAACGCGCTGTCGGGCCTCATTGGGGGGCTACCCGTCACGGGGGTCATTGTTCGCAGCTCGGCCAACGTGAACGCGGGAGCCGTCTCGCGGGTCTCCGCCATCCTGCATGGGGTCTGGATTCTGGTCTGCGTGCTGCTTGTGGGTTCGCTGCTGGAGTCGATTCCGCTGGCCGCTCTCGCCGGACTCCTCGTTCACGTGGGGATCAAGCTGGTGAACGTCAACCACATCAAGGAGCTGCGGGAGCATCGCGAACTGCCGGTCTATCTCGTCACCCTGTTCGGGGTCGTCGTCTTCGACCTTATCATGGGCGTTGGGTTCGGCCTCGCGCTCTCCCTCTTCATGGTGCTTCGCCGGATGGCGACCACTCAGGTCCGGGTCGAGACCGGCACCGACCGAATATGGGTCTTTGTGAACGGCACGCTGACGTTTATGAACGTGCCGAAGCTAGTGCAGACCTTGAACGCCATGCAGCCCGGCCAGAAAGTCCACGTGGAGATCCACACCGACTTCATGGACCACGCCGCCTTCGAGGCGCTTCACACCTGGGAAAGCACGTACACCGCCGGAGGCGGTGAGGTCTTCATTGCCGAGACGTACGAACCATGGTATGAACAAGCGAGCCGGAGCAAGCCCCAAGTTCACAAATCGTTGATCGTCCTCACGGACCGCCCACTCATCCAAGGAGCCGAATAACCATGCAAAAAATCATCGACGGTCTGACCCGCTTCCACAAAACGTCCGCCCCGGTCTACCAACCGCTGCTCGCCCACCTGGCTGAGAACGGCCAAAAGCCGCAGGCCATGATGATCACTTGCGCCGACTCTCGCCTCATGCCCGAAGAGTTAACGCAAGTCGATCCGGGCGACCTTTTCATGATCCGGAACATCGGTAATCTGGTGCCTCGTCCAGAGGATGCGTCTTCCGGTACGGACGTCTCCGTCGGCGCGGCCCTGGACTACGCGCTCGATGTTCTCCACATTCGAGACCTTGTGGTGATGGGCCATTCCGGCTGTGGCGCGATGGCAGCACTGATGGAATGGGACGGGGCGAGCGACAATATCGGTACCTGGCTCCGAAATGGCCGCCTCGCCTTGGCCCGCCTGAACTCCACACAGTTGACCGAAGCAGGCCTGTCAGAAACGGATCGGCTTTCCCAGATCAACGTGCTGGCGAGCTTGGACAACCTTTCGCACTACCTTTCTCTGCGGAACAAACTGCAGAAGGGCGAAGTGAGGCTCCATGGCTGGTGGTTCAACGTCGCCAAGGCGCAGGTCTTGGCCTACGACGAGGAGCACGAGCGGTTCGTGACGACGGAGAAGGCTTACGCGAAGTTCGCATTACGTTAGGGCCGATGTGGAGTGCCCAAATAATTTGCGCACTCCACACCGGAGCGCTACCTCCTAACGATCGCCAAAACTCGCCGCGCCGCTTCCGCCGCTTCTTCAACCGTATTCGTCCAGCCAAACGTAAACCGGACTCCTTCTTTGGCCACTTTCAGTGGCCACCCGCAGGCTAGGAGAACGTGGCTGGGTTCGAGAGATCCGCTCGCGCAGGCGGCGCCGGCACTGGCGGCGACGCCGGCGCGGTCCAAGGCCAGGAGAAGCGTCTCGGCTTCGACGCCGGGGAAGCGGACGTGGGCGTGGCTCGACAATGCCTTCGAACGGGGCACTGACTCGACCGCATAGGGAGCGAGCGTGTCGAGGAAAGCATCACGAGCAGGGGCGGGATCGATCGGATCCAGCGCGCACGCTGCTCCGAGACCGACAATGGCGGCAACATCCTCCGTGCCGCCCCGCCGCTCGCGTTCCTGCGCTCCGCCTGCGACAAAGGGCGAAACCTTGGTCCCGGCCCGGACGACCAGCGCACCGACCCCACGTGGTCCGCCCATTTTATGACCGGCAATCGCCACCAACTCCGCGTCGATCGCGGCCGGAGCTTGGACGGCGTCGCAGAAGTAGGCCGCCCCGGCTTCTCTGGTCGCCGTGGCGATCTCCTGAACCGGAGAGATTGTCCCCAACTCGTTGTTTGCCGCCATCGCTACGACAAGGAGCACGTCCTCGTCGAGGTCCGACAAAACCGGACAAGAAAACTCGTCGACGGGAATTGGCTCGACGAGGTAGCCAAGCCTTCGGACGAGTGGAGCCGCGGCCCAGACACAAGCATGTTCCGCCGCGGACACCAAGATCCTAAACCGCGTGCTCTCGTTGGCCATGGCGTGGCCGATGATGGCGAGGTTGCAGGCCTCGGTCCCGCCGCTGGTGAAGACCACCTCCGCGAAGTCGCAACCCATTCGGCGCGCGACCTTTTCCCGAGCCTCGTCGATCGCCGCGCGAGCCCGCCGCCCCTCGGTGTGCAGACTGCTCGGGTTGCCACCGTGATCCAGCCACGACAGCATCGCCTCCCGCACTTCGGGGCGAAGGGGCGTGGTGGCGGCGTGGTCGAGGTAGATCCGGTTCACCGCTGCCTCGCGCGAGAAACCCGTGGGGAACTTAACGCTGCTCGGACACGGGCAACGGGTACGAACCATCCCTCTACCCTTGGCACCCTAGAGGTCACCACCTCAACGACTTCCTAAAGAAATCTCGACCAAACGAAGTCGCCATCAGACGCAGAAGCGTTTGGGGCCGACGCGGATTTAGCTTCAGCGAGCGCTGGTAAGCGCGTCGCGCCTCCCATGTCTTGCCGTTAAGCATGAGCACGGTTCCGAGGGCGGCCTGATTGAACGCTTCGGCCTCGCGGTCGATCCGGCCGTCTAGCGCCTGGATTCGCTCGGCGATAAACTCACGCAGCTTCTCATCGTCCTGCCAGATCCGGTCCAACTTATGGCTCGCGTTCTCGCCGTGGACGCGGTAGAGGGTCAGCGGCTGGTCGACAAATCCCGCGGCGTACCGCTCGCAGATCCTCCACCACATTTCCCAGTCCCCTGAGCCGAAATAGGCCGGATTAAATTCGCCGACCGTATCGAAACATTCCCGCCGCGCAAGGGCGGCGCTGGCGATGATTTTGTTTTCAAAGACGAGACCGCGAAGAATATCGCCGGTCTCAAAAGTAGGGAAACGGAAGCCCAACGGATTGCCTTCGGTCCGGTTCCCGTCGCCGTCGATGAAATAACCGCCCGTGTGGACGAGACCAACCTCCGGGTGGGCGTCGAGAAGCGCTACCTGCCGCTCCAACTTCTCCGGCAGCCAGACATCGTCGTCGTTCAGCACTGCGATCAACCCGCCGTTAGCCAGGCGAAGACCCTCGTTCAGGGTCCCATAAGTTCCGAGGTTATGGGCGTTAAAGACGCATCGAAGATCGCTCTGCTCCGCAAGCCACTCCCGGGAACCGTCCTTCGATCCGTCGTCGAGAGCGATCACGTCGAAGTCGCGGTAAGTCTGCGCCCGCAAGCCTTCCACCGCCGCCGGGAGGTATTTCCGGTGGTTATAGCAAGTGAGAAGGACGGTGACGCGTGGCATGGTTCAGGGGGTGCGGATTTCCAGGCTCCAGTCGACGATATCGACCGAAGGAAGATTCACGGGGTAGGTGTCATCGGGACGCTCCGGAATCGTACTGCCGGTGTTCGTGAATGTGTTACTTGCTTTGACGAATCTCTGAGTGTAGCCTCGCTCAAACGTCGAAGGATCGCCGAGGGCATCCATGACGCGGTCCGCCGTGCTGGCGAGGGCGTCTTTGTTCATGGTCAGGATATTAAACTGGATGTGGCGAATTTTCTGGGCATCCGCTTCTGAGTCAACGAGATCACGGGTAGTGATTTCAAATCCCAAATCCTTGCCGTAAGAGACCCCGTCATTCGATATTGGACGAGGATCGATAAAGTTAGAATCGGCTGCTTGGCTAAAAAGCTCCTTGGCCCCTAAATTCCGAGGATTATCGTCCTCCGTGGTGACCTCTCGAGGGGGGAACCGGTAGACGAGATAAAAGGGTTTGACGGATTCGTCGAACTGAATGAAGCGAGTCGGCCAACCTTCGACGTAGCCGTTCTTACTTCCCACTCGGATGACGGGAACAGGTCCATGTCCGTCAAGATCGACGCTAGTTGGGTCCCCATCCATGATAGGACGAATTGCGACACCGTAAATGTAATGCGGATCTATCGGCGCCGCTAACCGAAAGCGAAAAATCAGATGTGTGAAGTCCGAACTCGTTCCGTTTGCGGGAAATTTTGCGCAACCGACTAAGCCAAATACCGTCGACACGAGGCCGATCCAACGTCTCATGCCGCCTCCTTCGCTCTCGCCGGATTAGGCCTTTCTTCCCAAGATCCCTCCAGGATCCTAAGCGAAAAGATATGAAAGTTCATCGCTACGGCGTCCGGACGTCGAGGCTCCAGTCCGTAATATCGACCGCGGGCAGGGTCCCGTTATACGTATCGTTCGCCTGCTCCTGGTCGACGCTCCCTGCGTTCGTATAGTGTCCGCTCGTGATGATCGGAACCTGGCGGTAGTTGTTGAACGAGATGGTTCCGGCGCTTCGCGTGTCGCCCAGGGCATCCATCACTCGGTCGCCGGTGCTGGTGAGCGCCGTCTTGTTCATGGTCAAAATATTGAACTGAATCGCGACGATTGTCTGGGCCTTGGCGTCCGTGTCTTCGAGATACCGGGTGTCGATGTCGAACCCGAGATCGCGGCCGTATGACGTTCCGCCGTTGGCGGCGGGCCGGGGATCGACGCCTGTGTTCGAATACACCGGACCGATCAACACCTGTGCTCCCAAGTTAATGGGGTTGTCGTCCTCGGTGGTCGGCGTCCGATCGGGGAACTGGTAGACGTTGTAAAGCTCGGCCGTACTCTCCTCGTATCGAATGAAGCGGCTCGGCCGGCCCTCTACAAAGCCGTTCTTACTTCCGGTAAGCACTACTGGAATCGGGCCGTTCGAATCCGTGTCTGTATCGGTGGCATGAATCGGCCGGATCGCGATCACATACACGTAGTTCGGATCGATCGACTGCGCCATCGTGAAATGGAACACCAAACGGGTGAAGTTACTGTTCGCCCCGTTCGCCGGAAACTTTGCGCAGCCCGCGAGGGCAAAGGCGGCGAGAGCGATAGCGATCGGAAGACGCATCCTACTCTCTACGGTACACCATCCGTGGCCGGTCGGCCATAAACCATCTTTAAGGTTCGAAAGGACGGAAAGTGGGCCGCAGACCGGGGGGAAGTTTTTCCGGGGCGGTCGGCGGACCATCCATACGGACCCGGTAGTCCTTCAATTCTCCGAGCCAAGACGCCGCACTAGTGCCGACTTCGAGGGAGAGCGTATCGATTTCGCCGGGCCAAAGCTCGGAGCCCTCGAGGACGGTTAGGGGGTCCTCGGGGGTCCTGACAAGCACATGGGTCCAGGCGGAGTATTTCCCTTCCTCTGGCGACCCGGCGATCAGGCCTGGCTCAACCTGCGAATGTCCTTTGATAAAGAACCCGGAAACCCCGGAAGGGGGCAGAAGATTTGTGGGGTCCAGAACCACGTCGGGTTGATAAGGACTGGTGCGCCAAACCCCTTGCGGGTCCGTGGCTCTTAGCCCTCCGTTCAGAACCAGATCCAGCAGGGCGGCCTTTCCGGTAGGTGAAAGGGTCGAGCCCGATAACTGCCCGTTCCGCAACGATTTTCGCTGTTCGGTCGACAAGTTGCCGTACATACGGAGGAACGTCCGTCCGCCGATTGGGCAAGCCGTTCCGCTCTCGGCAGGAGAATTCGAATGGTATAGAAGGACAAACCTTCCCAACCTCGGACCATCACGGGGGTCGCCGCCGCATAGTTGGCGAGATCGTCCAATCGAAGCATCCCCTGCGCATGAACCGCGGACGCGAGGCTGGCTAAGGCGTGTCGGTCCACCCGAATCTCCCGGGCCCGCAGAGGATCGCCCGGCACCACCAACTCGATCGGACCGGTGTCGTCGTGACGGACCGCCGCAAGGGCAAGCCGACGTTCAAGTTCGTTGAGGTCAACTTTTCCGTCGCGAACCTCGGCCTCACCCATCAGAATGTCCGGTAAGTTGGCGACGAGTCCGTGGCCTCGCCGTCGGGCGGTCTCTGCCAGAGCGGGGCCGAGCACGAACGAAAGCGGTTCGAACTGATCGGGCCGAATGACCTTCTGAATCATCTCGGGAGAAGGCAACTTCGTTCCGGATCGATAGTTCAGACTGGTCGCCTCGCCCCAGGCGGCGCTGTCCGCGGGAAGATCCCAAAGGGCGCCGGGCACTTTGAGCGCGGCATATTTTTGAAATCCCTTCGAGAGAAGCATCGCGTCGGCGCGAAGAAACGCCCGCCCGGAGCGGTCGATGATGGTGAGGGAAAGCCCGCCTGGGGAAATATCGCTGTACCTGGTGACTTTGACGTGCAGGGAGAACGGAGGTTGTCCCGTCGCCGAATCCATCGATAAATCACCTCCTCTCCCAGAGCCCCCCGCCTGGGTGGACCAAAGTGACTGATCTTTGGCAAATTCCGCTACTTCCGCTTGAAGTCCTCCAGGTAACGGTCGCTGCCAAGTCGTAGGCCGCGATGTGTAAACGATGCGGTCTCCATCGTGCATCGCCGCTAAGTCGCTAGCGGGAAGGCGGGAAAGGATTTTAGAGGCTAGCCGATTGCTGGGAAGGCCCCCTCGAGGCGGCATCAAGGTTATTTGGTCGCCAATCTTTCGAAACGCTTCCATCATCAACTGCGCCTCTTTGAGGTCGAACGGGGGAAGGGCCTCCGTCCATTGACGTAATTCGTTTTGAAGAGTGCGGATTTCTGCCGCTCGTTCCGCCAGCGCCGCGGTGCGTTCTTTGGAAACAAACTCAATGGGCCGCGTGAGCCGAAGCGTTCCGTCCGGTTTGGTCTCCCAAACCGCGTCCGCCGCCTCCGCGACTTTGCTCAGCAGAAGCGACGGATCGACGTCCTTGACGTCCACGAGCAAGACTTCATTCCGGCATTCTGGAGCGCTCTCCAACTTCTTGCCGAGGGCCGCGGCCAACCTCGGAAGGAGATTCTCGACCCGCGCCGCCGGCGCGGCGAAGGAGATGTTTGTCGCGAGCAACAGAAAGGCAAGCGCCATTGCCCTTCTATCATACGATGCTCCGTGCGCTTGGGCGAACGGAACCTGAGAGGCGGCCCGGGTGTTGCTGAGGAGGAGGGCAGGTAACCTCAATCCTTAATCGCGATGGCCACCCCGCAACAGCCCAAGATCAACAACACGCTCCTCAAGCGCACCGCCTTTTTCCTTTTCGGGTTTGCGGTGATCTATGGCGGCATCCAGTATGTCAAATCCCTACAGGGTGACTATGATCTGGGCGGCGACAGCACCGGCATGATCGCCGCGATCCGGATGGAACCAGATGGCCAGCAGGCGGTTCTGATCAAGGCTGACGGCTCAATCGTGACCACATCGTCTTGGAAGCCCGGCAATGTGGACCGTGAGCCGGTCTGGTCGCCCGACGGGAAGTATCTCTTCTTCTGCAGCGACCGCGAGAAATCGCTCTTCAATATCTTCCGCTGGAATCCCGGCAAAGGCGACGCCGAATCGCGCACCTTCGGCAGCCCCAGCCGCGGAAATCCCACGTTTGCTCCCCAAGGCGGTCCGGATACGCTTCTGCTTGTGGCCGGTGGTGCGGTTCGAGAGCTTGATCCTAAGACGAAAAAGACCCCCCAGATCCTTCCGCCCTCCAATGCCGAGATCGCGCAGTCCAGCGACGAAGGCGGCGCCAGCGGGGCAGAGGCGTCTTTCACCTCGATCTACGGCGGCCTCGGGAAGAGCTTCCGAATCGCCCGCTACTTTGACGACCGAAGATACATCGCAGCCGTCATGAAGCGCGATGAAGGCGAGGTCTTGGTCATCCAAGATCTCAAGCCGGTGAACGACAAGGTGCTTAAGCCGGAACCGATCGTGGCCGGCGATCACATCGACTTCGATATCGACGCGAAGTCGAAACAGATCGTCTTCAGTGTGCAGAACTTCCGCTGGGTCGACCCCAAAATGGCGCCCCCTCAGTTCCGGAAAGGGAACAAGATCACCGTGCCGTTCGAGAACTTCGTCGGTATCGTCAGCCCCGGTCAACTACCCGTACCGATGGCCGCCTCCCCGGACGATAAGGTTGCGTTTGCGACACCGAGAGTCAGCCCCGATGGCTCACGGCTTCTCTTGATCGTCGGATCCTTAAAGGACGGCGCCTTGGTACCGTCCGGCCTCTACACCATGCCCTTCACGCAGAACGGTATCCAGGCCAAGGCCGTTATCTCCGAGGGCGAGGTTTATGAACCGTCTTGGTCGAGCGATAGCAAGCAGATCCTGTTTGCCAAGCGAACCAACGGAAAACGAGACATTTTCAAGATCGGCGTGGAAGGCGCCAACCTCACGAATCTCACCAAGGGGTCGGGTGACTATTTCACCCCCCTCTTCTCGCCGCTTACAAAGTAGCCGGAATTCAAGAGACGTCCCGCCCCACGGGGGAACAATCGGGGTAGCGTTGGCCTACGACGATGAACACCAACATCAAAACGGGCCTTGCGCCGATGCTGTCCGTTCGCAATGGCGCGAAGGCCGTCGATTTCTACAAGGCCGCCTTCGATGCCAAAGAGTTTTTCCGCCTTGACGCCCCCGACGGATCGGTCGTGGCCCGCCTCGGGATAGAGAACGGAGAGTTCTGGGTGGCCGACGAGTCGCCCGAAAACCAGAACTTCAGCCCAGAAACGATCGGTGGCGGCTCCGTCCGCATGATTCTCACGGTGAAAGACCCGGAAATGGTCTTCTCCCGCGCCATCGCCGCGGGCGCTAAAGAAGTTTGGCCCGTCGGCGACCAGCATGGCTGGCGCCTCGGCCGCATCGTCGACCCCTTCGGACACCACTGGGAAATCGGGCACGAGCTGTGAACCTCGCCCTTCTCCTCACCGTGGCGCAGAGCTCGTGGACACCGATCTCCGACGGAATCTTGGCGGAACTCGCCCGCACCCACTCCGCATCCGCCGACCGCTTCACCCACGAAACCGCCGGGATCTCCGTGGACCGGACGAACGGCGATGTCTATCTCCTCGCCAACAATGTCGGAATCTGCAAGAGTACCGACCAAGGCAGAACCTTCTCCCTGATTTCTGGAACTGCCGTCACCGGCCGTTTCGAAACCGGCTGGGGTCTGAATATCGATCCGAAAGGCGGCCGGCTGATGTGTTTCACCATCTATGGTTCCTCCGCCTACAGCCCGGATGCCGGAAAAACCTGGAGCGTATCGAAGCTAAGCCACCTGGATTACGGCGCCGTCGACTGGTACGACTCCGGGCGGGCGTTTCTCGCGATCGGGCACGAAAGCGGCGGGAGACTGCTCTACAGTTCGGACACCGGCAGCGAATGGAAGACCCTGGGAACCGGTTACTGGGCGGTCGGGCTCTTCGGTCGTCAAACCTTGGTGGCGGCCGTCGAGGGTACTCCGGGCATTCTTCGTAGCCTCGACGGAGGATCGACCTGGGCAAAAGTCAGCGATAAACCGTTGGCCGCGCCGGTGATGGTCGAGTTCAAAAAAGTCGGCTATTGGCTCGGCGAATACGGACTTCTCGAAAGCCGAGACCAAGGCGCGACTTGGTCTCTCGCTGCGGCGACTCCCAAAGGCGCATCCTTGGGCCCGATTTTCGGAAAAGACGAACGACACCTCGTAGTAGGCGCTCCGGACGGTCTGTACGAGAGCGCGGATGCGGGGAAGACCTGGAGGTTGGCGGCTCCGCCTGCGCCGGGAATGAAGGTGCTTCCGAGAGGGAAGTACGCGACCTACGGCTGGGATAGCAAACGCGGAATCTTCTTCGGCTCGCAAATGATGATGCCAGCGTTCCGTTACCCGGCCCGATAGCCGAGGAGGTCGGATCGTCACAAATCCGTGACATTTTCGTCCCAAACCGGCCCTACCGAGAGAGGGCCGGTACCTTCGGAACGATGCAGCTACGCTCAATTATTTTATCGTTCGGACTGATCCTAACCGTCTCCGTCCACGCTCAAACTCTCTTTACCGCCGCCGGAGTGAACTCGGGCGGAAACGGAATCTCCGAAGCGCACCACGATGGCACCAACGCAATGGCGCAGGGGGTGTTCAACGACCTGAACGGTTACGCGCATGCCGAGGTGAACTACGGATCGCTCCACACCTATGCCCACGCCATGAATACCGCGGGCAATCTGTACTCCTGGGCCTCGGCGCAGTCGATGTTCACCGACCAGCTAACGATCACCGGCGGAACGGGAACCGGTTACTTCATCGCCGATTTCAAGGTCGACGGCACGCTCCAAGCGAACTACTCCGCCTTTTCCAACACCGGACTCTATTGGTCAAATATGCCCTCGGGCATTCCGGGAAATGTCCAAGGCGGGAACCATACCTACCAGGGAACCACCGCCATCCCTTTCACCTACGGCGTACCCTTCGACTTTTACGCCCAGATGATCTCGAACGTCATTTTCGTGGCGGGGGGCTTTGGCGAGGGACTGGCCGACTTCAGCAACACCGCGAAACTCACCGCAACCCACGTCTACGACCCCTCCTTCAACCCCGTCGGCGGAACAACGATCACCTCCGCCTCCGGCCACTTCTATCCTCAGGCGGTTCCAGAGCCGGCCCCATTCGCCGTATTGGGCGTGGGGACGATAACGCTGCTCCGACGTCGCACGAAGAGAAGCTAACACTGCCTCAGAAACCCTCCTCCTCTTCGGTGAAGGGCCCTCAATCGCTGCAGTGCAGCTTGCCATATAGCTTCTCATACTGACCCTTATCCCGGACCGGGTGAACCGGATCGGTATAAGGGTCAAGCACGTATTCCTGTCCATCCGGCATTGTAATCACGACCACCTGGTGCTGGGTGATGAACCACCAGTGGACCCAGTACCAGCAGATACGCGGCCGAACTCCCTTCGTGTCCCAACCTTCGCGGTAGATCCAACTGCGAATCCAGTCGGCCCAATCGGCGCAGCCGCGGCCGAACCCGATCCAGGAGAAGATGTTATTGAGCCATCCGGACGCGATCGTAAACACCTGGTTGGACCGGATAGCCGCGTCCACCGTAAACGACTCCTGGAACGGATCGAGCAACGGAGAGTGCTCGCCGTAGCAAGTAACCTCAACCGACCAGGTGTAATCGGCCTTCCCCTCGTAACGCCACTCCGCCCAGAAGAGCGACGCAAGAAGCCCGAGGAGAGTAGTCCGGCTGGACCAGACCGCGCCCGGCGTAACCGTCACCGGCCCCATGCTCTTCTTCGTACAGAGACGCCCCTCGCATTCGAACTTGTTAAACGCAAGCCCCGCGTCAGTCTCGGCGCGAGTCTTCACAAGGGCGGAAGCCTCCGCCTCCGCGACCGCGGAACTGGAAAAGAAGCCGACATTCACCCGGCCACTCCCCGTCAAAGTATGTTTGTCGGGACAACCCATGGTTCCCGTACCTTACCAAAGAAAACGGGTGCTTTTGAAATAAGATGTTTAAATGGATACGGCGTAGCCGCGGATCTGTCGGAAGCGTCCTATAAATATGGTCGCCTCCGCCCTTTGCGCGATGTTCATCGGCATATTTCCCGGTGGGTGGCTAAGGGGATCCGAAATTCAGACGAGCTTGGATCCGTCCCCCGAAGCGGTGGTTCTTCCTTTCATTAGTTTTGAGAAAACGGATATTCGTGTGGCTCTGAGTTGGCTCTTCCAGAAGGTCCCCGTCGGCTACCGGTTTGATCCCAAGGTTTCGGGCCTTATCACTCTGAGTGCCCGAGACATCCCTTTTGAGGTGGCGCTTCAGCAAATGACTCGCCAAATTGACCTAACCTACCGGGTCGAGGGCGGCGTTTATGAGGTCGTCCCACGCGAAGGTGTCTTTGGCAAGTCTTATCCCGAGTTGAAGGAGCGCGTACCGATCGATGTCGCATACGAAAGACTTGGCTCGGCGTTGATGAGGAATCAAAGTCGCGAGATCCAAGAGATTGTCAATCCGAAATTCACTTGGGATCCGTTAGAGGGCAAAAGATTGACGGGGTCGAAAGCCCTTCGCAGGCTGACCGACTTTGCCCGTCAAGTTCACGACTATAAAATGAACGCAGCCGAAATCCATCGCTTCGCCGGCAAGGTCGCCACGGAAGTCCAGATTTACGGCAGCACCACAAACTACTCCTTTATTGCGTCGGGGCTGTTCTGCGACACCTGGACTCGAGCGCCAGGGAAACCCTGGCGTCTCACTGCACGTGTCGAATACTATCCCATTGCCTTGGAAGAATAGGCTACTTCGGCAACGGCAGGTTAAGCGCCGTCAGCGACTTCCGCAGCCGCTCGATCCGCCCCGGCGTGTTCAGCGTGAAGTTGTTCGGCCGTCCGCGGCAGTCGATAATCAAGCCGACGGTCCCGCCGATCAAGTTCGTCGCGTGGTCGCGATTGCCGCGCGACGTCTCGAACCGCTTGATCACTTCCGCCTTGCCTTTGCCCGCGCCGACATCGAAGTTCTTCGTCGGTTCGACCGTGAGCTGCTCCGCCTGCGTCTCCTCGTAAGGCACCACGACCATGTCGCCGTAGGCGACCGTGACGTCGATCCCGCCACCGTGGACGCGGACGCAAGGCTCGCCTTCTTTGCCCACGCCAACCGGCGCGATGCAGGTGCCGCACTTGACGATACAGTCGCGCTCAAATACTTCGCGAGCCGCGTCGTAGAGGTGCTCGCTGAGGACGCCGAGGTGCGGCATCATGAAGATCGAGTCGACGGTGAGCATCGTGATGCCCTCCGGCTGGTACGCATCCATCATCATGAGCGCGGACTGCGCTCGCTTCGGCGCGTGAGAGAGTACGCCACCCGAGCCGATGATCATGTCCAGATTCATCATATTGACCAGCGAGGCGCCGGCCGCCTTCTGGTCGAAAATCTGGCCCACGTCGCGCTGTTGAGACGAGCCCACGAGGTCGCGGGCGAGCGACTTGTGGTGCTCGAACGCCAGCCGAAGCGCCTCTCGGGAGACCGCATGCTCAATGAGGAGATCCTCGTAAGTCTGAGGGATCGTCGTCGGCCGGATCATCTTGTTCCGCAGTCGGTTCCGAACCTCCGCGGGGTCGATCTCGAACGGGAGCCAGCGGGCGATATTCTCAACCCCCGCCTCCTTAAGCACGTTGCAGATCGAGTACGACATACCGAGGTTTGCCGAAACCGTTCGGTTATAGATCCGCTCGCCGTTACCCGCAAGGAAGACGGAGAACACGTCCGTAGTCGCCCCGCCGATGTCGACCCCGAGAACGTTGATCTTCTCGTTCTCGGCGTACTCCTTCAGCAGCTTGCCCACCGCGTTCGGCGTGGCCATCACTTCTTCGCTCGTCCACTCCAGCAGCTTCGAGTAGCCGGGAGCCTGCTGCATAACGTGCTGCAGGAACATCTCGTGAATCTCTTCACGGGCCGGCCCGAGGTTTTCCGCATCGAGGGTCGGACGGAGGTTGTCGACCACCTGAAGCTGAATGGATTTACCTAAAACGGTTCCAACTGCCTCGCGGGCCTCCTTGTTGCCCGCGTAGATGACGGGAAGCTGCATGTCGCCAAAGCGGGGCTTCGGATCGGCGCGGCGGATAACCTCCGCCATCTCCAGAATCTGCGTGCGATTGCCGCCGTCGGTGCCGCCAGACATGAGGATGATGTCGGGGCGGAGCTGGCGAAGCCGCTCGACCCGCTGATACTCCTTGCGTCCGTCGTTCACGGCCAAGGTGTCCATCAGGATCGCGCCCGCGCCGAGGGCGGCGCGCTCGGCCGATTCGGCGGACATTTCCTTCACCACGCCCGCGACCATCATCTGAAGGCCGCCGCCTGCGCTGGAGGTGGAGACGTAAAGATCGGCCCCATCCATCTCGCCCACGACGCCCGTAAGGTCTTCTTTCCCTTCCTTGAGCTTCCGCCACACGACCCCATCCCGAATCAGCTTTCGTCGGCCCGGATTGAACCCGGCCGGAACGCCCGTCTCGGAGATCTCTTCAAGCTCCGTGATCGAGTTGGTCACGCCCAAGGTGACGTCTTCAAACGGCTTCTCAACCGTCGTCGGGGCTTCCCCACGGGCTACAAGGCGGTACTCGCCGGTGGTCGGGCTCTTCTCGATAAGAATCGCCTTGGTGGTCGTCGAACCGCAGTCGGTGGCAACGATGCGGCGGATGTCGCTGGCCATGCTGGGTCCATTATGCCTAATGGACCCGGCGGGTTGAAACGTTAACTCTGCGCCGAACGGCTAGGGCAGCACGATCGAGGAGATGAGTGCCCCTTCGTACTGGCTGTCCGCCGGAATATTCACCCCGATCTGCGTCGTATTCGGAAGGCTAGTAAGGGCGAACATCCCCCCGATCCGTTCTACTGCCACCGGCGTGAGCTTCAATTTCACGTAGCTCGGATGACAGACGCAAAGCGTCGTCCCGTTCGGAAGCTGCTTCCCGACAAGGATGAGCGTGATCGTATCCCCATCGATCTTACGAATGCAGCCATCCAGCCGCGTCATCCCGGAACGTGGCCGTCCAGGAATAATAGCCGGCACGGGCGCGGAGAGCACTTTCGCGAGATGAAGCGAAGGCGTGGGATTCCTGATCCGTCCCATCGTCGGTCCCGTCCCAGGAGCATAGAGCTCAAAGTGAAGATGTGGGGCCGTCGCGTCTCCACTCTCCCCCAAATAGCCAATGAACTGGCCCGCGTGAACCCGCATTCCCGGAGTCAGGTTCGGGGCGAACATGAGATCCTTAGGGGCTTTATGATCGTGCTTGCCGGGGTTATCGTCGTTCAGGTGGGTTCCCAACATGGCCCAACCGTTATCCGCGTAGATCCAGAACGAAAACTTTTTGAGCCCAAGCGTCCCCGAAAAGGGAGCGACGATCGGGCTCATCTTGGGACCGCGAATATCGATCCCGGTGTGCCGAAATCCCGCGCGCTGCTCGCCAAACCCATCGTCCCAGCGCACCTTGCCGACGACCGGAAAGACCATCGGCATGATCACCCGTTGCGCGGGAAGTGCGGCCTGTCCAAAGGGCGCCACCGGTGGCGGAGGCCCCCACTCAGGTCGTTGCCCGGCGAGCAGAAACGCGAGGAGAGCCATTGACCTCCCATTCTACAAAAACGAGCCCGAGAGTCCTGGGTAGTCCGTATAGCCCTTCGCTCCGCCCGCATAGAACGTGGAAGTGTCCGGCTCGTTCAAAGGCGCCTCTCGTCTGAATCGCTCCGGTAGATCGGGGTTGGAAATGAACAGGCGACCGTAGGCCACTGCGTCGGCTTCACCGCTCTGAACGGCCGCCTCACCGGAAGCTTGGTCGAATTTTTCGTTCGCCACGAACATACCGCCGAACTCATCGCGAATCGTCCTAGAGACCCAATCGTTCTGCTGCTCTTCGCGGGCGCAAATGAAGGCGATCTCTCGCTTCTTAAGCTCGCGCGCCACGTAGCCAAACGTTTCCACCGCATCCTCCTCCGGCCCGCCCCCACGTGGCGCCAGATGCATACCCACCCGCTGCCGTCCCCAGACCTCGATGCAGGCATCCGTAACCTCAAGCATAAGGCGAGCCCGGTTGGCCAGTGACCCGCCGTATTCGTCCGTGCGCACGTTGGAGGAGAGGTGGAGGAACTGCTGGAGCAGATAGCCGTTCGCTCCGTGGACTTCCACTCCGTCGAATCCGGCGGCCTTGGCGTTTTCCGCTCCCTTCCGATAGGCCTCGATAACGCCCGGGATTTCGTTTAGGTCCAATGCTCGCGGGACGACATACTCCTTGGTCGGGTGAACCCGGCTGACCAGCCCGCCCGGGGCGATCGCGCTTGGGGCAACCGGCAACTCCCCGTTCAGGAAAAAGGGATCGGAGATGCGTCCGACGTGCCAAAGTTGGAGGAACATGTGTCCCCCAGCCGCATGGACGGCGTCGGTGATCTTTCGCCAGCCGACAACCTGTTCATCCGACCAGATCCCAGGGGTATCCGCATAGCCGACGCCCATCGGAGTCACGGCGGTTGCCTCCGAGATAATGAGGCCTGCGCTGGCCCGTTGAACGTAATATTTGAGGTTTAACTCGTTCGGAATCCGCTCCACCCCAGACCGGCTGCGGGTGAGAGGGGCCATGAAGACGCGGTTGGGAAGTTCGAGGTCGCCGATTCGGATGGGATCGAGGAGGTGGGGCACCGAAAAACTTCTACGGCGGAAGAAGCTCCTTCCTTTCGCCCTGAATTAGAATTTGGGATGGCGTAGTCCCCGCACGCCGCACACGATGGCCAATACGGAAACGACCGCAAGTGGGACTCCGATCGCAAACATCACCCGTCCTTGGCTAATTGCGTCGTCCCCGGTTGCGGCCGGAAATCCGGGCATCCCGACGAGATATCCTTGGTAAACCGCGTAGTAGGCTTGCCCCATCAGAACAGCCGCAAACTGGATCAAGGTAACGCCCACAATCCCAACCACGTTCGCCGTCCTTCGCCCTATTTGGTGATTGGGTTCTGGCACGAAGTCATTCTACGTCAGCCTAAGGCCCATGAGCCAGATGGAGTTAATCCTGGTTCGTATAAGCCCAAGCTCAAGCCCACGGCGAGGCTACTGCCTATCGGGATGTATCCTTTTTCTCCCTTATGACTTGGTCGACCGCTCCACATCCTCTTCGCAGTCGGACTGGCTCTCCGGACGCGCCAGCTGTGTTCGCACAATGTCCTGAACCAGCGACGTGGGATCGACGAGCAAAACCTTGGCTCGCTCCGTCACGAGAAGCCAAGTTTGTTCGTCAAACTCGATCGACAAGCCCATACCGATACCCTACGACAGGAGTCGTGTCGGATTCTGAAGATAGTCCTTGACGAGGTTGATGAACTTTGCGCCCACCGCGCCGTCCGCCACTCGGTGGTCGAACGAACCGGTGATGTTCATGCGGTTGCGGACTTCGATCTCGTCGTTGTCGCCCACCACAACCTTCTTCCGCACCGAAGCGATCGCGATGATCGCCGCGTTGGGCTGGTTGACGATGGCGAGGAAGTTGTCCACGTCCAGCATTCCCATGTTCGAGATGGAGAAGGTCGTCCCGGACATCTCGTCCAGGCTCAGCTTGTTCTCGCGCGCCTTCTTGGCAAGGGTGCGGGCCGCGGTCGAGAGTTGGCGAAGCGAAAGCTGATCCGCGCTCTTGATCACCGGAACCGTGAGGCCGCCGTCGATCGCCACGGCAATTCCGACGTTGACCGCGCCGAACTGAGTGATCTGGTCCGGACCCTGGAACGTGGCATTGATCTCGGGCATGTCGCGCAGGGAGAGCGCGCAAGCCTTGACCACGAAGTCGTTGATCGAGACCTTACCGCTGTTCTCGCTCTCGAACATCTGGCGCAAGTTGAGGATGTTCTCCACGTCGACCTCGACGGTCACGTAGAAGTGGGGAACCTGCTGTTTACTGTCCGTCGTCCGCTTCGCCGTGATCTGGCGCAGGCGGGGAAGCTTGATAACCTTGTCCTCGCCGCTGGGAGCAAGAACCGGTGCCGCTGGCGCGGCGGGAGCCGCTGCCGGTGCCGCAAAACCCTTGACGTCCGCCTCCACGATGCGGCCGCCGGGGCCGGTGCCCTTGACCTGGTTGAGATCGACGCCGCTCTCGGCGGCAATCTTCCGGGCTAGCGGGCTGGCTTTCACTCGGCCCGCCGGAACCGGAGCGGCAACCGGGGCAGGTGCAGACGGGGCGGAAGGAGCGGATTCAACCGCTGCCGGAGCTGAAGCCGGTTCGGCGGCGGGAGCTGCTGCCGGAGTCGAGGAAGCGCCGCTTCCCCAACCGGCCGGAAGAGCCTCGCCCGCCTTCAGGATCGCCGCGATCGGCTTGCCGACCGGAACGGTGCCACCGGCCTCCAAAAGGATGCCGGTGAGCGTACCGGTGCCCGGGGACTCCAGCTCGAGGGTGGCCTTATCCGTCTGGATATTGCCGATGACCTCGCCGCTCTTAACGGCATCGCCGTCTTTCTTAAGCCACTCGAGAAGAGTTCCCTCTTCCATGCCGTCGCCCATCTTGGGCATGATCACTTCGGTCATATCTCTGTTTCCCACCGGCGACCGGCGTTGAGGTCAGATTACCCCGCAGGTTCGGCAACCGCGGAGCGCTCCCTCTGGCTAAGCATAGGGAGCGACCGTCAGACCGCATTCGACCGCCCATCGGCGAATGACCTTCAACTCTTCGGGCGTCGCCGACCGATTGAACTTTCCCCGGATCTGGACGATCTCCCACTTCCCGGTTCGAATCTCCATCGTCAACCGCGCCGTCTCCAGGCCCGGAGCCTCGCCAAGGTTAAGCGACCAACGCATTGAGACGATTCGGCACGCTCCGCTTGCGCAAGTCGATGCGTAACCCAAGACGCAGTGGCCCTGGAATCCACCCTCCTCGGCGAGTAGAACGTTCGACGTAAGCTCCGAAAGCCGGACCCGATACGACCCGTCCAACTGCTCCCACTCCGCAATGGCGCCCTTCCAAGAGAAGGTCCGCCCCACTCGGGCCGCCGTTCGCCTCCGGTGCCAGTCATGGCTCAACTTCCGAACCGACCCCGCCGTCCTTCCCGCGAGCGAAAAAGAAGGGTCCGCAAACGCCGCCATCAGATAGTCGGCGATCTCGATCCGCTCCGCCGGCTCAATCGCATCCCAAGCCCGGGCGTAGAACTGCATCAGCTCTTCTAAGCGATCGCCCAACGCGCGCAGCATCGGCATCCGAAACCGATCCAGCAACATGTCACAACCCTCCGCGGGCAGCCCCAAAGCCGCCGCCTTCGCCCAAACGATGGCCTCCTTAATCGAGTACCGGTTGGGTGACTGCAGGAACCAGTGAGCCTCCCGCCGAGAAAGAACCGGCTTCGCGACGTCTGCGAACGACTCGCCCCGTGCCACCGCGTGGAACCACTTGCGATGATGAGCCTCTCGCAGCATCCGCTTCTTCCTTCCTGGAGGATGGTTATCGTTGGGAAAAACCAGCTTCAGCCCTTCCGCAGACAGCATCGTCCGGTAGAGGCAGAGAGGCACCGGGTACCGAATGAACAAGTGGTCAATGAGCGCGAGAACGCGCAACGGGCCGTCCAAATGCTCGCATGAAAACTCCTCTGCCAGCCGAATGGCATGGCCAGTTGTTGGCGAGAGCATCAGATAGCGAGCCAACTCCTCCGGGGATGACTTGGTTGGCACCGAGCCGTCCAACGAATATGATTCCGGCGGAATGCCAAGTGAGGTCTCCAACCGCCGGAAAAATCGGACGACTGGGTTGTTAAAAAGCGTAATGATGTTCCTTTTCTCCGAACGACCAATGGGTCGTGGACGGGGCTCGGCGGCAAGGAACACCGAAGCAGAAATCGTGAAAGGCCACTCATCGCCGATAGACGGCGGGGAGGGATTCGAGGGGCAGTGCTAGGAAAGATCGTTCCTTGCCCCGATCGCCTCCTAGAGCCCCGTACTACCGGTACGGAATCTCATATCGGAGAAGATCATGACAGGAGCCACCGAAGGGTGCCGGGACTATTGGCCCGCGCGGGGAGGACTCACTTTCAATACGTGCCAGGATAAAATAGTAGACGAAAGTGCACGTTTTTACGATAAAAATAAAATAAAAGACTATTGTTTATAGAAGGCAAATACTCTTCGCAAAGAGAAAAATTACGAGATTATCTCGTGAAATCTCGCCGAAAATGGATCGCAAAATAACCTGTTCTCTAAAAATAAATGTCTTTTAAGGTTAGGGCTCCGCAACTCTTCGCGCTTGCGGTGCCCAAGTTCAGAACCGTCGAAGGGTGATACGGGTGCAGGGATGTTCGTGCCCGTAGGAAAGCGTTACCCAACGCCGATCCGCGAAATAGCATCTTCGGTCCCGCGGACATCCGCGCGAGCCTGATCCAGGTTCCTCCGGGCATCGTCGACATCGTGTTTCGCCTGGTCCAGCCGCGACTTCGCCGCTTCATAGCGACTGTTCTCCCGGTCATATTCGCCCTTCGCGCTGTCATATCGGCTCTCCGCTGAGCGAAGCTCGCCACGCGCCAAATCCCGTGCGACATCCGTCTTCGCATCGTTGACCTTGTCCTGCCAGTCGTCTCGCTCGTGCTTCGCCTGATCGCGTCGGCTACGGGCATGGTCGGCTTTGCTGTCGGCATCGCGAACCTCGGTCTCGGCCGTACCCACGCTCGATTCCGCCTGTCGAAGCGTGCTCTCCCACTTAGAAACCGTCGACTTCTGGTCGCTCAAGACCTGGTTCAACCGATCCGTCTCTTCGCGGTCAAGACGGGCCTTCTCCGCCTTCTGTCGCTCCTCCTCCGCCTTTCGCTCCTCCTCAACCCGCTTGCGTTCCCGCTCCTTCGCCACCCGGTCCGCCTCCGCCACCCGGTCCGCCTTCTCCTTCGCTACGCGGGCGTCCTCCGCCTGTCGCTCCTCTTCCGCCCGTCGCTCGGCCGCCTCCTTACGGGCCTGAATCTTGTCGGCCTCCTTCTGCGCCTCTTCGATCTTGGCCGTAAGCGCGTTCATCCGGGCGAGAATCCGGTGGGCCAAATCGGCGGGAACGCCTTGGGCTTCGACGCTCGCCAAAACCCTCTTCGAATCCTCCAACAGGCCGGCCGTCTCAAACAAGCTCGCCGAGGAGAGTCCGTAGGCGTAGCGAGCGGGCAAAGCTCGATAGGCGCTTTCTTCCGCCCGGGCCGCGCCCGCGATATTCCCGCCGCTCTTCAGCGACTTCGAGAAGGCCAAGAAGCCGAGAGCCTGTCGAAGAGAAGCGCTCTCCGCGACCCATCGTTGCAAGCCCGGACGCACCGCCGCAGGTGCGAAAAGAAGCGCCTTCCGAAAAGCCGCCTCTGCCTTATCCGGCAAGTCGAGCACGATACCCGCTCGCCCCACCAACCCATACCCTTCCCATTGCTTGGGGTACTTCGCGACGATCAAATTCCCCTGCCGAAGCGCCTCCGCACCCCGCCCCATATTGAGCTGCTTCTGCCCCTTGGCAATCATGGACGCCGCGGTCACCGGCGGAGCATGCTTCTTCTGGATCGGGGCGGCCCCGGCTACGGCCGAGAGCGCAAGGGCGGCGAAAACAGCGATGTTACAGAGCCTGCGCATATCTTTAAATCGATAGACGCACGAATCCCTTGAAAGAGTTGCCAGATTAACGCCTAGCGCGCCCACTTCAATGCTTCCAGTGCCATCGCCGCTCCGCCAAGCATTCCCGCATCGTCGATCTGTTCCGCCACCGTAATCGTCGCATCGACAAACAGCGAAGGGATCGCCACGTTCCGTGCCTCCCGAATCGCCGGCTTCATCAGGAAATCTCCCGCCCGGGCGATGTTGCCACCGATCGCCACGATGTCCGGAGCGAAGATGTTGATGTAGTTCCCGATGCCAACTCCGAGCATCGTACCAACCTCGTTCCAAACCTCAAGGCAAACCTCGTCGCCCTGCGCCGCTCCTTCGCTGATAAGCTTCGGCGTGATCTTCGTCAGATCGCCACCGATCAGATCGTTGAGCACACTCGGCCGGCCCCGCTGAAGCCGGTGCATGGCCCGTCGAATGATCGAATCCCGCTGGCAGTACCCCTCGATCGCCCCATATTCACCTGCACTGCAATCCAGCCCGTTATGCGCGATCACCACGTGACCCAACTCCGCGCCGCCCTTGTTTCCGCCCACCAAGACCAGTGGTCCGCGTGCGTCACCGATGACGGATTCCGGCGACATAATGACCCCGCCGCCGATGCCCGTACCCACCGTCAGCATCACAAGGCACTTTGCGTTGTTCCGTCCGGTTCCGAACCGGTACTCGCCCAGTGCCGCCGCATTGGCGTCGTTGTCCATATGGATTGGCAGGCCGACCTTCGGAGCTAGCGAATTCCGGAAAGGAACGTCCTTCCAATACCGAAAGACGCCGCCGATCTCCTCACCGAAGTTTGGGGCCCAACGAACCAGACCCGCGGCATTGTCGATGTGGCCCGGGATCGCGATTCCCACCGCTTCCGGCGGAGTCGAACTGGCCGCCTTGGCCTGCGCAACCGTCCCCGCGATGGCGTCCATGATGGCCTCCGTCCCGCTTTGGGCTCGGGAGGGATTGCTGAACGATGGACCGGCCGGGGTCCCATTTTCAAAATAGACCCCCGCCCGGACGTTAGTCCCACCGAGATCGACGCCAACGACACACTTCACGAGCAGGGATCGTACCCGCCGAACCTTCTTCGGTCCTTGTGCCGTAAGATGAATGAGCGTCGACGTCCTTCACCAAACCTTTTGGGCCGATCTACTGGGTCCCCAACTTTTTGGTCGGGGACGCCGACGTTAAGCTGTTAGGTTCCGGAGTTATGATTTGAACGTAGGCGAGGTCGCGCAGAAAGCAGGGAAGATGGTCGACGAAGTCGAGAAGGCGATCGTCGGAAAGCGCGATACGGTGGAAAAGGCGGTCTTGGCCCTGCTCGCCAATGGCCATATTCTTCTGGAAGACATCCCGGGTGTAGGTAAAACGACCCTGGCAAAAGCACTAGCAAAGGTGATCGGCGGAGATTTTCGCCGTCTGCAGTTCACGCCGGATCTTCTCCCGGGCGACATTACGGGCGGCTCTGTCCTTAACCCCGGAGAAGGAACCTTCCGCTTCCTTCCCGGCCCGATCTTTGGCAATGTCGTCCTCGTCGACGAGATTAACCGCGCCACTCCAAAGACCCAATCCAGCTTGCTGGAAGCGATGGAAGAGCGTACGGTCACAACAGACGGGGAAACCCGGATTCTCCCGCGCCCGTTCTTCGTTATCGCGACCCAGAACTCCATCGAGATGACCGGCACCTACCCTTTGCCGGAAGCACAGCTCGACCGGTTCTTCATGCGGCTCAGCATGGGCTACCCCGACCGCGACCAAGAAACAGCGATCCTCGGCTCCCAGCAGCAGGTTCACCCGCTGGAACTGGTTCAGGAAGTGATCGACCCAAAGACGCTGATCGAAATGCAAGCGGCGATCCGCGAGGTCTTCGTTCACGAAAGCCTTCGAGCCTACATCGTGGACGTCGTTCGGGCCACCCGCGAGAGCAACCAGCTCCTCATGGGCGCGTCGCCTCGCGGCTCCCTTCTTCTCATGAGGGCCGCCCAGGCCTGTGCAGCCATGTCGAATATCGACTACGTCCGGCCGGATGACGTTAAGAAAGTCGCGGTGGCCGTCCTCGCCCACCGCGTTCTTCCGCGGGCGGAGGTTCGGGCTCGGGGTGGTTCGGTGGAAGCGGCGATCGCGCGCATCGTGGACGAAGTACCCGCCCCGGTGCCGGTGGCATGAGGTCGCTGGCGGGATTCGCGCTCACCTGGGCGTCGGTGTTCCTCGCCATCGTCGCGATCCTCATCGGTTCGCAGGCTCTGTTCTTCATCACGACGGCAATGATCGCCACGCTTTGCGCGTGCCACCTTCAGGCCTACCTGTCCGTGCGCTGGCTTCGAGTTGAACGAGTCGTCCCGCCGAGCGCGCAAGTGGGCGATCTCGTGACGGTTCAGATCACCTTGTGGAGCGAGAAGCCGATCCGCCGTCCCTTGGTGGCGGTCGCCGATGCGTTACCCCCCGGCCTTCCCGTTACGGACCGATCCCCCTCCTTGCCCATCGCCCCGTCTTTTGATGAGCCGATTCGTACCCAGTACCGGTTTCGGCCGCTCAAGCGTGGCCGTTTCCGTTGGAGCGGCCTAATCGTGGAGGGCACCGATGTTTTGGGTCTCGTGACCCGGGGCAAGGAGTATCCGACCGCCGCCACCGAAATGATCGTTCTCCCCCGCCCCATCCCTTGCTCCATCGAACTTCCGATGGCCGGCGGATGGGGTGTCAGCGAAGCCGAGAGCGGTCAAACCCGCGGTGCGGGAATCGAGCCCAGAGGCATTCGGGAGTATCGCTCCGGCGACCCCCTCCGGCACGTACACTGGCGTTCCACCGCGCGTACAGGAAAGGTGGTGGTGAAGGAATTCGAGGCCGGCTCGCAGGCCACCGTAGCGCTATTGATCGACCGGCAGAAGGGTCATGACGTGGGCAAAGGGGCGGAAACCTCGCTGGAGATCATGGTGGGTCACGCCGCGTTCCTCGTTGAGACCCTCCTGCGTCAGGGGGTGCGCGTCCTCCTCCCCCAAATCGATCCAGAGTCACCTAACCACGCGAACGTGCAGGAACGGACGGTTGAGGCCATGCGTGCCTTGGCCCTCTTGGATGCTGATCACACCAGTTCCCTTTCCGAGGAGCTTGGCGAGATCATCCTTCCTGGCGGCTCGGTGGTGTACGCCTTCCAAGCGGTGGCGGACCCCAATCTGTCTCAGGTTGCGAGCAGCCTTCAAGCGCATGGCATTCGCGTGGTGCCGCTTGTTTACGACGCCGGAGCCTTTGGTCGATCGCACCTCACCACCGCGGTTGACGCCGCGTACGTTGACGAGCTTCAAGCTTCCGGAATGACGCCTCAGGTGATGAACGTTGCCGAGCCCGCCGAACGGGAGAACCTTTCCGAAGGGCGCCGAGGCCCCAGCCTTGGAGGCATCCGATGACCGCATCCGCACCCCGGGGCCGTGACCAGAGCCGCCTGAATCTGATCGACTACGCTCTCATGGGGCTTGGCTCTGGCCTGGCCGCCTACACCGCAGGAATGTCGATCGGCCGGGAAGACACCGCCCAGTTCTTGGCAACCGGCGTCATCCTCGGAACTGCCCTTTCCTATCTCGTCCGCACGCTCCTCGGCTCGACCTCGGTCGTCAAGGTCGACGGGATCCTCTACGCCGCGGCGATCGTCTGCGCCGTGATCGGCAATCCCGTCCTTAACGGTTTCCTCCCGGAAGAGGGATTCGCCCGGGACGTCATGATGGCGGGCATTCTGGCCTGGATGCTCGTCCTCGGCAGCATTCTAACCTGGCGGGACGGCACCCTTCTATTCCAAGCCATCCCAAGCGTCGCCCTCTTTGGCCTGGTCGGTTGTTACGACACGTACGCCAACGCGCCGTATATGTTTTTCGGCTTCCTCGTCTGCCTCGCCATCGTTTTGGCCCGCGCGAACCGCCGGGAAATGATGCGGCAGGCGGTGGAGAGCGGCTACTTCAACCGCGCCGACGCCCCCTCGACCCCCCAAGAGTTCCCCGAGCAGTCCCCTGAACTGTATGAGGACATCCGCCGCGGTCCGTGGCGGTGGCAGGCCGGCCCGGAGTGGGCGCTTGCCTCCGCCCTCGTCATCGTCCTGATGTCCCGAATCGGCGCTCCGGTGCTTCAAGAAGCGGCAAAGCCGATTACCGGTGCGGTCAAGATTCTCGCTCCACCCTCCCTTCGGCGAGCGGCGGGTACGAACGCCGATACGCAGCAGAGCTCCTATATCGTGGGTCGTGGTCCAAACGGCACTCTGAGCGAAAAGGCGGTTTACGAAGCGAAGCTGGATCGAGGCCGCTACCTCCGAACCGCATCGTATGAACTGTACACCGGTAAAGGCTGGAGCACGGATACCCGTGGCCATGCGGAGCCCGACGGTCCGATCGTCGATTCGGTCAAGTACTCGCTGAACGCGATGGGGGCCGATCAGCGCCGGGTGCCCTTCGCCATCCGTCCAACCGAGCAGTCCCGACAGCTTCCGTTACCGGCCGAACCGACGGCCCTGGACATGAATGCCGCTCACATCCGAACGGACGGGGGCGGCATTCTCGACCGACCACTCGATAGCCGAGTGTCGGGCGTCCTGATCGAGCCGACGCAATCGCCCACCAATGCTCCCCGCGATTTCGGCGGCCAAGGCTCAACCCTCTTCGATGCCTCGTTAGTGAACGACCGGGTGAAGGAGTTCGCCCACACCGCCTCAACCGGCGCAAAGACCGACTACGAGGCGGCCCAAAAGATTGCCGACGCTATCGCGGCTCAGGTGAAGTACAACATCAACGCCGCCGCCGTCCCAGCGAGCGAAGAGCCGGTCGACTGGTTCCTCTTCCAGAACAAGGAAGGCTACTGCGACCTGTTCGCGACGTCGATGGCGCTCTGCGCCCGCTCGATCGGCCTCCCCGCACGTTACGTCATCGGCTACCTGCCGGAATATACCGATGGGGGCGGAAACTACGTTGTCCGTGAGGCCGACTACCACGCCTGGTGCGAGATCTTCTTCGACAAGGTTGGCTGGGTCGTGTTCGACGCCACCAACGGAGCCGAACAGGTACAGGGCGGAGAGCGGGGAAGTAGCGACGACAAGCGGCCCTGGTACTCCGGTAAATGGGTTGTCCCGACGATTCGCGGCGCGCTGGTCGTCATGGCCCTGGGCCTAGGAATCTATTTCCTGCGAGGCATTCGGCCCAAGGTTCGCCCCTCCCGCTACGAGGTCCATCGTGCCTACGTCGCCTACGAGCGAACGCTCTCGCGGGGTCTCGGACGCCGCCGCCGCCCGGGAGAGACCCTGGAGGCCTTCACGGAGGCCGCTATCTCCGTCTTTGGTGACGGCGTCGTCGAACTAGGTATCCGCTTTGCCCGTGCTCTTTACGGGCCATCCGATCCGGACGAAGCGCAAATCGCCGCGCTCCGTGTCGACATAAAGGCGTTGAGAAAGCGATAAACTTTGAGAGTGCCCGGACCGGTTCCGAGCACTCCCAAAATGACTCCCGACAAGGCGATTACCCAACGCACCGTGCTCATCGTCGGCGACGAGGAGCTGTTGCGCCGTCGGAGCCTCGAAGGGCTGATGGCCGCCGCGCAGATTGAAAAGGACGATTTCGATCTGGAGACTTTTGAAGGCGATGCCTCCGACCCGGAAACCTGGATCGCCGGCGCCGGCACCGCCCCGTTCCTCGCGGAAAAACGAACCGTCGTCGTCCGCCATCTCCTCCGCTGCGATCCGGAGAAGCTCCGCGATGGCGCCCTCGCCTCCCTCCCCGCGTCGGCCCTCCTGATTCTCGTCGCTGACGAAGAGAACGGGGACAAGGCGGACCGTTGGGCAAAGACCTGGACCAAAGCCGTCGAGAAGGCGAAAGGTGCGGTTATCCTCTGTAACGCCGACCCAAAGAAGGCGGCCGAAGCCATTCGGCCGGAGTTGGCGCGTCTGGGGAAAACCATGTCCTCCGCCGCTTCGGCAACCCTGCTCGAAATGACCGGCGGAAGCCTGAGCCGGGCTACCGATGAGTTGGAGAAGCTGGCCCTATTCGTTGGCGACGCCGAGCGGATTGACGAAGCCGCTGTCCGCGCCGTCGTCGTCCCTTCCCGGGAGTGGAATGTCTTCGCGATGATCGATGCCATCCTGGACGCCAACGTCTCCGAGGCCCTCCGTCACTTGAGAATCCTAGTCGGCACTGCCTCCAAAGCCGCCGACGTTGCCCACTCCAGCATCATCCCCATGGCCTCCCGCACTCTCCGCATGACCTGGCAGGCCCGCGTCTGCCTAGACGCCGGCCGCGGACCGGGGGACGCAACTCCGGAGATCCGGGCCACCTTCCCGGAGCGGCCAAACCTGGCCAAGGAGTCCCCTTGGCGTCAGAACCGGGTGATGGGCTCCGCCCGAAAAACCACCCTTCCTGCACTGGCCGCGTGCCTCGGCGTTCTAGCAGATACGGACTCCCGCCTTAAAGGCGCCTTGCCCAACTACACGCCCATCGACACTTTGGAGCGAATGGTCTTGGAGATGGTTGAAGCGCTTCGAAAGCGTTGACGGTTACTCGCCACGCTTTCTCTCCTCCAGCATCTCTTTGATCATGTCTCTCAACTGAAGCGGATGCGCGCCGCACTCGCGGACGATCCGCCCGATCCCGTCCGAATTGCCAAAGACCATTCCCAGGAGCAGGGAATCAGAGCCTACGGTTTCCTGCCCGAGCGAATCGGCCTCAACCGTTGTCCGATCGATGATTTTTCTCGCGTAAGGCGATAGCTGGATGGGAGGCGCGCCATGTGCCCATACTTGGTTCTCTTCGAGAGCCGCGTCAAGCTTAGCCGGGTCTATGTTCAGATTTGCAAGCGCCTGAAGCGCCGCGGAATTCTCAAAGGTCAGCAGAGCTTTTAGTAGGTAGTACGGAGTGACCTGAAGCGCTCCCTCGGCTTTCGCCATCTCGTCGGCCAGCAAGATTGCTCGCTTGGTCGTCTCGTCGTACTCATCCCACGCGTACGCTCGCGGCTCGGGTTCCTGTTTCGGCTTTGCTGGATCGGCCCGGGTATCACGCTTCTGATCCGCTGCTTCTTGGATTCGCATCACATTTGGCCGAACGATTTCAACCTCAAGACCCAGCTTTTGCAAAACGCGCCCCGCGAGCCCGTCCCTCTCCCGTAAGAGTCCTAGAAGGAGGTGCTCGGTTCCGATGTAGTTATTACCGAGGCCGCGCGCCTCTTCGTAACTTAAATCGATCACACGCTTCGCCCGCGGCGTGAGTGTCATATCGCTCGACGGACGGGCGTCTCCTCTCGGGACCTGCTTTTCCACCTCGATGCGAATCCGATTCAGGCTAACCCCGATCGCTTCCAGAACTTGTGCGGCCACGCTGTCCGATTCTCGTACAAGACCCAGCAAGAGATGCTCCGTCGAGACATACCCCTCTCCAAACTTCTGCGCCTCCTCCTGCGCATAAAAGACGACCTTTCGAGCCCGCTCGGTGAAACGCTGCCACATTCCAAGAGGTCAACGGGTTTCAGAAGCCTTGGGTTCAGGAAAAACCAACAAATAACAAAAAAAGGTCATTGAGCTCAAAGCTCAATGACCCCTATGCCTAGTGACCCGGTCGTTACCGAATCGCCTGTTCGGTTTCAGCGTCGAACAGGTGGATCGCGTCGAGGTCGATGCAGAACTTCGAAGTCTGACTTTCCTTCACGCGGGTTTCGTTATCGATGGTGGCGATCACGTTGTGCGGTCCGATGCCGAGGTAGGCAACGTACTCGTGGCCAAGCGGCTCAAGCACGTCCACCTTCGCGTCGACCGTGTTGGCTTCGCTCGGCGCGATGTTCGAGGCGAGGTTCGCATCGAAGATGTCCTCCGGTCGGATACCGAGCGTCACCTTCTTGCCCTCGTAGGCAAGAGCGGCGTGACCAGCGGGGAGGGGAAGGGAGAAGGCGCCCGCATCGACCTTGCCGCCGGTGATGGTGGCGTCGATGAAGTTCATGGGAGGAGAGCCGATGAACGAGGCAACGAATTTGTTGACCGGATATTTGTAAACCTGCTCCGGCTGGTCGCACTGCTGAAGAACGCCGTCCTTCATGATCGCCATGCGCTGGCCCATCGTCATCGCCTCGACCTGGTCGTGGGTGACGTAAACGGTGGTGATGCCGAGAGTTCGGTGAAGCCGAATCAGCTCGGCGCGAGTCTGAACGCGGAGCTTGGCGTCAAGGTTCGACAGCGGCTCGTCCATCAAGAAGACTTTCGGCTTCCGAACGATGGCACGGGCAAGCGCGACGCGCTGTCGCTGGCCGCCGGAGAGCTCCTTCGGACGGCGCTGGAGATACTTCTCGATGTCCAGCATTCGGGCGACTTCCTTCACGCGGTTGTCGATGTCCGCCTTGATGGTCTTCGCCTGGCTCCAGTTGGCCAACTGCCAGAAGAACGACTTTAGTTCGCGAAGGCGTAGGCCGAACGCGATGTTGTCATACACGTTCATGTGCGGATACAACGCGTAGTTCTGGAACACCATCGCGATATCCCGGTCCTTGGGCGGCACGTCGTTGACGCGAACGTCTCCGATGGCGATATCGCCTTCCGTTACTTCCTCAAGGCCTGCGATCATTCGCAGGGCGGTCGTTTTCCCACAACCTGAGGGACCGACCAAGACCATGAATTCCTTGTCTCGAACCTCTAAGTTGAGGTCGTTGACGGCCTTGACGTCTTTGCCATAGATCTTGTTAACGTTACGAAACGCGACTCCTGCCACCAAACCTCCATCGCCCTCAGTCCGTTCTGCGGGCTTCGCCATTATAACCTAGCCTTCGATGGTTCGGTGAATTAAACTTACGTCTTAAATTGGATACTTAGGCATATAATGTAACCATGGGTAAATTTAGAGCCTTCACCCTTGTCGAACTGCTCGTGGTCATCGCCGTCATCGCGATCCTGGCCGCAATCCTTTTCCCCGTCTTCGCCCAGGCGAAGGCGGCTGCGAAGAAGACGCTGGTACTGAGCAACTTCAAACAGATCGGCACCGCGATGATCATGTATTCGGGAGACAATGACGGGCGATATGCCCGAACCCAGACATCGGACGACCCAGGCGCGCCCGGCTACATCAGCTGGTGGTCGACGGGGTACTACGAGGAGGCGCTCGACAGCTATATCAAGAACGGAAAAGGGGGAATAGCCGCCAACGGGACGGCCAACGAACGAAGTAACGTCTGGTGGGACCCCTCCGATCCGGACAAAGCGGACCCTGCAATGTGGGGCTCCGTACGCAACAACGGTCTGATCACCGGCCTTACCTTGAACGAGTCCGAGCTTTCGAAGCCGGCCAACACGGTGTTCTTCACCCTGAGGGTAGAGCGGTGGAAGGAGTTCCAATGCCTCGAAAGCCCGGAAGACGCCTGCGAACCGGGCCCTCTTCCGGTGAACGACCCCAATCACCCTTTCTGGTTTAGCGACTACATGGATATCTGCCTCAACCCCTGGAGCGCCACGAACGGCCCAAGTGACCTCTATTACTGGGCGAAAGGAAAAGCGGCCCCGCCTTGCGAGAAATTCCCGACCGCGCCGGAATGCCTCACAACTGAATACCGCAGCATCGACGGACGCTACTGGAGCTCCCTCCCGGAACGGCCCCGCTACGCCGGAGGCCACCCTTTCGCCTTCATGGATGGCCACGTGAAGATGCTTCCCTTCGACGCAACGTACCGCTCCATGGACGACAATATGTGGTCCACGAACCAGCCATGAGAGCGTGGCTACTTCTCGGAGTCCTGATATTGGCCGGTTGCGGGGTAGATAATTCCGTCTCTCCCCGGGCCGCCCCTCGAGGCTTGCCAACAAATCTCCCGCCTCCCCGATGATCAAGCGAGTGCGGGCCTGCAGAGCGGTACCCTCAGAAGGATGCGCATTCTAGTCGTAGGTTCGGGAGGACGCGAGCATGCCCTCGCATGGAAGCTTGCTCAGGACCACGACGTCGTCTGTACTCCTGGCAACGTCGGGATTGCGGAAGATGTTGAGTGCATTGGCGCGGGGACAGCCGAGGAAGTTCTGTCCCTTGCCCCCGGATTCGATCTGGTCGTTGTCGGTCCCGAGGATCCTCTTGTTAAGGGTCTGGCCGACCAACTCCGCGCCATCGGCGTTCCCGTCTACGGACCGGGCGCCGACGGCGCAAGACTGGAGGCCAGCAAGGCCTTTAGCAAGGAAGTCATGGTGGCCGCCGGAATCCGCACCGCCCAGCACGTCTCCTTTTCCGAGGCCGGCCCTGCGCTGGAATACACGCGCTCCCGCTTTGGCGCCGGTCGCGGCGTGGCCGTTAAAGCCAGCGGCAACGCTCTCGGCAAAGGCGTCGTCGTCTGCACCGAATTCTCCCAAGCCCAGGTTGCGATTCATCAGATGATGGTGGATCGCCAGTTTGGCGACGCCGGCGCCGAAGTTGTCATCGAAGACCGGCTGGAAGGCCCGGAATTCAGCCTTCTGACGATCGTCGGCGACCAGGACTACTTCAGCCTCCCGATCGCTCAGGACTACAAACGCGTCTTCGAAGGCGATCAAGGCCCCAATACCGGCGGCATGGGCTCCTATTCGCCCTGCCCCTGGGCGTCCGACGATCTTATAAGAGAGTCCGAGGAAATGGTCGTCCGCCCGCTTCTGGACGAGCTTAAATCCCGCGGGATCGGTTACCGCGGCACCCTCTTCTCCGGCCTGATGGTGCAGGACGGCGTGCCGTATTGCCTGGAATACAACGTCCGCTTTGGCGATCCCGAAACCCAGAGCGTCATGCTCCGCCTTGGCAAAGGCTTTGGTGAAGCGCTCTTCGCCGCCGCCACCGGCGACGCCATCCCGCCGCCCGAGGTTCTGGAGAACGCGGCCGCTACCGTTGTCATCGCCAGTGGCGGTTACCCCGGCGAATACGCCAAGGGCCTCCCGATCGAAATCGGCCCGGTTCCGGAAGGGGCAAAACTCTTCCACGCCGGCACCGCCCCTGGGCCGGTCACAAACGGCGGCCGGGTCATCGCCGCTTCCGCCTGCGCCCCAACGATCGCCCTGGCGCGTGCGAAAGCCTACGCGGCTGCCGATGCCGTCAAGTTCGAAGGCGCCTTTTATCGAAGAGACATCGCGTCTTGATTAGTGCTTCACCAGGAAGTGGCCATCCTCTACTTTCCCGGTCCGCGCAAGGTTGGCAAACTGGTTTCGCTGCCTATTTTCAAGGAGATAGTTTTTCCCCTTTAACGAAACCACTTGGAGGCGCCGAGGTTTTTTCCACGCCCCGTCACCTCCCGAATATGTCTCCGGCGGGCGGAGCAAAACGGTATCTCCCGCCCGATTGAAACGCCCCGTCCCAATTTCCCGAAGGAAACAACCGTCGCGGTTGAACGTGTACTGTCCCCGCTCTCCCAACGAAACCGAGATCGAGATGCCGCCCGGCCAAGGCGCTTCCGTTTCGTAGCTACCGAGGTACGAACCGCCTAGGAAAAGAATGGTGGGAAGGATCATGGGTTTTAAAAGGCTCGCAGCTCCGCTAGCGCCTGCTCCGTAGCCTGCGTCTGCGCCCGTGCCAAAGCCACCGCCGATCGGAGAGAATCGGTGGCGAGGTCCGGAGCCGTGGCGATCGCGCCACCATTCAAACGTCTGGCCGCGTCCCGCGTTGCTAAGACTGCTTGCCGCAGTAGCTCCAAGTGCGCGTCGATCCGTTCCAAATGGGTCCCTTGGGTATCCAAGCTTTTAAGCCTCTCGTCGAGTAGGCCGAGAGATTGCTCGAAGGCCGCGCGAGCGCTCGAATCTCGTGCTGCGGCCGTCCTCTCGGCTAGCCGTTCACGCTCCGCTTTCAGGTGGGCCCGCTCGTCTTGGTCGTCTGTTCCCGTGAGCCGGGCCCTTGTAGACAGAAGGTGGCTTTCCTCATCCAGGAGTGCGTTCAGCGCGCGCATGGTCTCCTCGATCTCGTACTGCGGTTGACCCGCCTTGCCCAGAGCGACGACGGTATGGCCATAGGCCCGCTGCGTTTCGGAAAGTTTTGCTCCAGGGAGAAGCTTTTCCAGCTTTTCCAGGCTCATGAAGCGACGGCTCCTCGAGAACGCTACCGTCGTCGCTGCGGCCAAGACGCCGAGCAAGCCAAAAACAATGGCAATTTTCACCGGCTTTGGCTGTCCCGCCGCGAATCCCAGCAAAGGAATCATCGCGACGACGGTACCCATCACCATCGCCATAAAGGTCACCGCATTCTCCTTCAACCAGGCGCCGAAGGCGTCGCCATCGGGGTCGCCCGCGAAGAGGACTTCATCGGACGCACGAAAAATGGACGGGTGTACCAAGTCTGGATTAAGCCGCACGCCCTCATGATACGACGTTCCGGGCGGTACCCTTAGGGCTAATGATCGACCGTTACACCACCCCCGCCATGACCGCAATCTGGAGCCGAGAAGCGAAGTACAACGTTTGGCGGGACGTGGAAGTGGCGATCGTCGAGGCTCATGCCGAACTGGGCGCCATCCCGGCCGATGCGGTAGCCGCCGTCAAGAAGTCGACCTTCACCCTGGAGCGGTCCGACGAGATCGAAAAGGAGACCCGCCACGACCTCATGGCCTTCGTCCGCAACCTCGCGGAGACGACCGGCGAGGAAGGTCGATATATCCACCTCGGCGTGACCAGTTACGACGTCATTGATACCGCCCTCGGCATCATGCTTCGGAACTCTGCGGATGTGCTTCTGGAAAGCGGCGAGAAGCTGGCTAAAGAGATCGCCCGCCTCGCCAAAGAGCACGTCGGCACGGCCCAAATCGGCCGCACCCACGGTATCCACGCCGAACCCATCACGTTTGGCGTCAAATGCGCCAACTGGTACGCCGAACTCCAGCGTAACCTGGCCCGTCTCCGCGACTGCCGGACGGACATTGCCGTCGGCAAGGTCAGCGGCGCCGTCGGAATCCACGCCATCACGAGCCCCGAAATGGAGAAGGTTGTCTGCGACAAGCTCGGCCTCGGCGTCGACCCCAGCAGCACGCAGATCATCAACCGCGACCGCCATTCCGCCTTCATGAATGAACTGGCCCTCCTTGGCGCTGGCCTGGAGCGGATCGCGACCGAACTCCGCAATCTTCAGCGCACCGAGATCCTGGAAGTCCAGGAGGCTTTCGCCAAGGGCCAGACCGGCAGTAGCGCGATGCCCCACAAGCGCAACCCCTGGAACAGCGAAACCGTTGTCGGCCTCGCCCGCCTCCTGCGGGCCAATGCTCACGCGATGCTGGAGAGCGTCTCCACCTGGCACGAGCGGGACCTCACCAACTCGTCCCTAGAGCGAATCGTTTTTCCCGATTCTTGCCAGCTCGCCGATTTCATGCTGAATCGTCTCACCACGATCCTCAGCGGCCTTCACGTCTTCCCCGAGCGCATGACCCAGAATCTCCGCATGATGGGGGACCTCGTCTTCAGCGAGCACGTGATGATCGCGCTCATACACGCCGGCATGTCTCGTGAGGCTGCGTACAAGGTTGCCCAGCGAAACGCGGCTAAATCCTGGGAGGGAGCCGACTTCAAGACCTCGGTCGCCGAGGACGAAGACGTCAAGGCGCGCCTTACTCCGGAAGCCGTGGAAGAACTCTTCAGCCTCGACCACCACCTCCGCCACGCGGCGTATACGCTGAGTGCGGTGGGCATTGAATGAAGCGACCCTCTGGAAACGGTCGCAGTACTTTTTTCCCGTAACCCGGAAACCCTAACGCAGAGAGGGCAGTCGGAAAAGGCAAGAGGCAACGGTTGATCCCGAAGTCTAAAACCTAAAACAGGAAAAACAATGCTCAAACAACTGACTCTCGCCGCCTTCGCCCTTTGCTCCGTAGCCGCTATGGCGGACGAAGGCTGGTCCATCGATCCGATGACCGCCAGCACCAGCGATATGAAGAAGTTCGTGGTTAAGCACGCTTACAAAACGATGAACGCCGGCGACGCCTACGTTCTCAACAACTTCCTCAACCGCATCCCTTCCAACGCCGAAAACGCTCTCCTCCGCGGTCTCACGCAGAACGCGGTGCAGGCCAAGATGATCCGGGAGGAGAATCAGACCTGGGCCAACTCCCAGCCGCCGATCGGGGATGGCACCTATGCGATGGTGAACAAAGATTGGTCTACGGACAGCACCGTGACCGACAGCTCCCGCCCCATGCGAATGTTCGCCGCGAAGCCGAACCGCGACCTCAACTACTGGGACACGATTAAGATCACGACCTCCGGCTTGGGCGTCATCGATCAGGGCCTCATCTGGAACCTGTTCACCGATAAGTCCTTCACCGAATCGCAGATCCCGACCGTGAACAACGAGCGCGAACTCGATGCGATCACCCACTTCATTGAGGCCAACGCCAAGTCGACCGAACCGTATCGCCTGAAGTACACCTCGCTCGCTCCCAAGAGCTGGTAAGCAAACTAAGGACGCATAACGAAAGCCGCCACGGATCTTCCGTGGCGGCTTTTTTCCAATCGGGGGAGATATTTCCGAGTTCACCCCAATTAGCCGAACTCCACAACCCAAAATAGACACATGGTCCACCATGGCGAACTGCTCATCGACGGTCACTTCATCGGTGGACCCTGCGACCAGGCAACCGCCAAAGACGTGATTCGAGCTCCCTGGAACGGCAACGTCGTCGGCGTCGCCGCCGAAGGAAATGCCGCTGACCTTCGTGGATGCATCGATGCCGCCCATACCGCCCTCCAAACCTGGAGCCACTCGCCTCGACACCAACGCCAACAGCTCCTCCGGAAAGTCGCTGTCCTAGTAAGAGAACGAGCGGAAGAACTTGCGCTTCTCCTCTGCCGGGAGGTCGGCAAGCCGATCACCATGGCGCGCGCCGAAGTCGCCCGCCTTGCCGTCACCTTCGATCTGGCCGCCGACCATCTTGCCAGTTGGGGCCTTGAAGCGCGCCCTGCTGACCTCGATCCGCGAGGAAACAACGCCCGAATCACCGTCGAACGTGTCCCCCTCGGCGTGATCCTCGGAATCGTCCCCTACAACTGGCCCTTCAATCTCGCCGCCCAAAAGGTGGCCCCCGCCCTCGCCACCGGGAACACCATCGTTCTTAAAGCTTCGCCGCTTGCCCCGCTTTGCACGATGGAACTGGGCCGAATCCTCCACGAGGCAGGAGCGCCTCCCGGAACCATAAACGTCTGGAACGGGGCGACCGAGGATATCGACCCACTCCTGGACGACCCGCGGATCGCCATGCTCAGCTTTACCGGCAGCGAAAAAGTCGGCTGGTCTCTAAAGAAACGGCTGTGGGATCGCCCGGTCATCCTGGAACTCGGTGGCGATGCCCACGCGATCGTCCTTGCCGACGCCGACCTTGAGCGCGCCGCGGGCCTCATCGCGAAAAGCGGCTACGGCTACGCCGGTCAGGTCTGCATCTCGACTCAACATGTCCTCGTCGAAGCGAAGGTTCATGATGAGTTTCGTAAGCTTCTAATCGCCCAGACCAACGCCTGTCCCACTGGAGATCCCGAAATCGAGTCCACCGTCTGCGGCCCTCTCATCTCGGAAGCCACCGCGGAGAAGGCCCGCCAACTCGTCGCCGACTCCGGCGGGGACGTCATCGCCGGAGGTGGGGGTGACGGCAACCTCATGCGCCCCACGCTCGTGGAAAACGTGCCCCCGACCGCCGCCCTCGCCACCGAAGAGGCTTTCGCTCCCGTCCTCACTCTCGCCTCGGTTGCAAACCTGGAAGAAGCCGCTCAAAAGGCCAACGCCTCCCGCTTTGGCATCCACGCCGCCGTCTTCACCCAAGACCTCGGTCTCGCCGATCAGGCGTACCGCCTACTGGACGTCGGCGGAGTGATTATCAACGACTCTCCCAGCCTAAGATTCGACATCATGCCGTACGGCGGCGTTCGCCGCAGCGGTTTCGGTAGGGAAGGGGTTAAGGAGGCCATGGACGAAATGACGAGCCCGAAAACGCAAGTCGTAGTGCCGGTTTCCAGCCGGCATCTCCCCTTGTAACCTCGGCTTCCAGCCGGGCGCGTCACAATCCCTACGTGAGCACGATTCGCTCGAAAACGGGCGTGCGCGAAATGATGAAGGAGTTTCGGGCGGAGCATGCCTCCACCACCGAGCTCTGCTTCCTGCTTCAAGACTGGGAAGATGCCTACAACGTCGGCGGTATGTTCCGCGTCGCCGATGGTTGCGGGGCCAAAGAAATGGTAATGAGCGGCCGCACTCCGGTCCCGCCGAATCCCATGATTGGGGTCACCTCTCTCGGGCACCACCGCCGCATCCCCTACCGCCATATCGAGAAGAACGAGGAGGCCGCCCTAAAACTCAAATCCGAAGGCTGGTCCCTCGTCGCGGTCGAGATTGCGGACGGAGCGGAGAGCTATCTCGAGTTCGAATACCCGCCGAAGACGTGTCTCGTCCTCGGCAACGAAGCGAACGGCGTCTACGGCAGCGTTATGAAGCACCGGGAAGGCGCGGTGTACATCCCCATGCTTGGCAAAGGCCGTTCCTTAAACGTCCACGTCGCTGCCGCGATCGTCGGATTTCATATCAAGTTGAAGGGTTAACTCTCGAGGGATAGGTTTCAGGGTGTTTACCGACAACCGTAAAGCTACCGAACCCAAACCCTTAAAATTCGTCGTATAAATAAGTATGGATATGGCGAAAGGCACCGAAGCCCACACGCTCGACCAGGCCGAGGACTTCATTCGGGATTTCATTCTTGAACTCCGAAAGGACGAATCGGGAAGAATGCGCCGCCACTCGGGCGACTACGACCTCTTCTTGCCGTGGTTATGGGAGGAGGTCGTGAATTCGGGCTCCCATTTGATGCCCGCTCACTGCTCGACAAAGGCCAGCCGGCTGTTTATGGAAGCGGCCTGGTCTCTGGTTCAGAAGGGCTATCTGCGACCGGGCCCCGTAAAGATCAGTGCCGCCGCTGGTGCCGGAGATCAAGGCAAAGGCTACTCCGTCACGTTCCGTGGCGAAGAGTGGCTTAACGAAGCGGCTGTCCCGCCGGCTCCCGAGTGCCTCGCGGTGTAGTGGGCATTGCAGTTTGAACCCGGACCGCTGCGTGGTCCGGGAGGGCTGGTGAGGCAGGTAGCCCGGCAATCATCTGGTGGCGACACTTGAGAAACGCTTCGACGACTACGGGGTCGAACTTCGTCCCGGAGAGGCGCTGGATTTCGGCCATCGCGTCGGCCGGGTCCCACGCCGCCTTATAGGGCCGCTGGGAAGACAGAGCGTCAAAGACATCGCAAACCGCCACGATACGGCCGACCAAGGGAATCTCTTCCCCCCGAAGGCCCTGAGGATAGCCTGTGCCATTCCAGTTCTCGTGGTGGGTGAGCGCAACCCGGTGGGCGGTCTGAATCAGCGGATGAGAACCCCCGTCCAGCATTTTCGCGCCGATGGCGACATGGGTCTCCATCTCCGCACGCTCCTCCACCGTCAGAATGTCCGCCTTGTTGAGAATCGCGTCCGGAATCCCAACCTTGCCGAGATCGTGAAGGCTCGCCGCGAGTTCAAGTCGTTCGCACTCCTCTTCACTAAGCCCCAGCGCCCGACCCAAAATTCCGGAAAAACGACCGATCCGTCGAGCGTGGCCACCCGTGAGGTCGTCGCGGTACTCGCCGACGATGGCGAGCCGCTCGATCAGTTCGATGCTCGCTGCACGATATGCCTGGTCCGCCTTCTCGGCGGCCGAGAGGGCGCGTAAGACCTTCACATGAAGGTAGCTGGTGGCAAAGAATAAGAAGGCGATATCCGCCCCGATCTTCAGACGGGGACCGACCTGCGGCACGTAGGTCGAGAGCGCTCCGGAAATGACGATCCAAAGGAGAGCGCCAACGAGAAATCGAGCGACGATCCCCCCTGCGAGCGCTTCGCAAGGCTTCAAACGACGCGGGTTCTGTCCAATGGAGCGGAACGTGACCTTAATCTGCGTCGATGCTGAGGGAGTCATCAATAGTCGTATTGGCCGCTACCTTGCGTTTTTGCAGGGTTGGTGCCCTTTTTCCCCCGTAATTCTTCTCATCGCTCGCCCAAGCGGATTTTGCTCGATATCAAATGGGCACCAGTAAATGGGCATCGCTGCCCACTACTTCCGGAATGGCTGAACTGTAGACTTCATCTGGTTTCGCCACTATGCAGTCCCGACGCGAATTCGTCAAAGCCGCCGCCGGCGCGGCCGCCCTCACCGTCATGCCGCTCAAATCCTTTGGATCCCAACCCACGTCGGAAGCGGCGCCGAAGTCGCTGCTCGAACTCCAGCAAGCCTTCCTCGACCTCCGGTTCGGCATGTTTCTCCACTTTAACATGGCCACCTTCCAGGACCTGGAGTGGGGCGATCCGACCGGCCCGATCGAAGCCTTCCACCCGACCGGCCTCGACACCGATGGCTGGGCAAGGGCCGCCGTCTCCGCAGGGATGGGTTACGGATGCCTTACCACCAAACACCACGACGGCTTCTGCATCTGGCCGACTAAAACCGGAAGTGACCACACGCAAGGCGAGGACATTGTTCGTGCCTACGTCGATTCATTCCGCAAGAATGGCCTCCGCGTCGGCCTCTATTTCTCAATTCTCGACCTTCGCGGAGACATCCGCCACTTCAACGTCACGCCTGAGAAAATCGCCCGCATCAAGGGACAACTCACCGAGCTCCTCACGGGTTACGGACCGATCGACATGCTCATCTTCGATGGTTGGGACGCCCCCTGGAGCCGCATTCCTTACGACGAAGTCCCCTTCCGGGAGATTTACGACCTGGTAAAGAAGCTTCAGCCCAATTGTCTTATCTCGGAGCTCAACGCAAGCCAGTACCCGCCCACCGCACGCTACTACAGCGACATCAAAGCCTTCGAGCAGAATGCTGGCCAGCACATCCCCGGCGAAAGCCAAATCCCGGCCCAGTCCTGCGTTACTCTTACCGACGGCTGGTTCTGGAAGCAGTCCGATGCCACCGCCGAACTGAAATCTGCGAAGCAGGTGGTGGACGAGTGGCTGGTCCCCCAGAACGCCATCCACTGCAACCTCATTCTCAACGCCGCACCTAACCGCGAAGGCAAGCTCGCGCCAAACGTGGTGGCAAGGCTGGAAGAGATCGGCAAGCTCTGGAAAGATCGCGCCCCTGCTCCCAAACTCGGGTCCAGTATCGGCATCACCACCCAGAGCCTTACCAAGGGCCGCCCGATCCACGCCAACGCTTCCCCTGACACCGTCGGCCCGGATCAGGCGAACGACGGCAACTTCGGTAGTACGTGGCATCTTCCCGACGGCAAGACCGAAGGCTGGCTGGAAGTCGAACTGCCGAAAGGTGCCTCCTTCGACACTCTCGCCGTCGTCGAGCCGATTGGCCGCTGGGACGACTACCGCGAGACCAGGATCAAGCGGTACCGAATCGAAGGTTGGGATGGCAACGGCTGGACCGAACTGATTACCGGCGAGGAAGGGATCCCGGTCCGCTTCCACGCCATCCCCCGCACGCACGCCTCCAAGGTTCGCCTTACCATTTGGGCGGCTAAGGACACCCCTCACATCGCCGACTTCTCGGTCTACGACGAACGGAGGTAACCGGAGAGTCAGTGCCGCGGGAATAAAGGGTATCTCTTCCCGCGGCATCCACAGGCGTCCTCTCCACCGAAACCTTCACAATAGAGAGCGCTCCTTCCACAAAGGCTGCGGAACCCTGCCGTGAAAATCGACTTCAACAACGCCCTCAACCAGGCTCAGGGCATCGCGAACGACATCATCAGCATGCTGCCCAACTTGGTGTTGGCGGCGGTCATCCTGTTGATCTCCTACATCATCGGCCGTTATACGGCGAAGGCAATCCGCGCTCTCTCGCACCGCGCCGGTCAGGGAGCAAACGTCGGCCTTCTCCTTGGCCGCATGGCGGTTTACGCCGTCTCCATTTTCGGCTTCCTCGTCGCCCTCTCCACCGTCTTCCCGTCGTTTAAGGCCCGCGACTTGATCCAAGTCCTTGGCATCGGCGGTGTGGCTGTGGGCTTCGCGTTCAAGGACATCTTTCAGAACTTCTTGGCCGGCGTCATCATCCTCGTCTCCCGTCCCTTTCGCATCGGCGACATCATCGCCGTCAAAGGCTTCGAGGGCACGGTTGAGGACATTCAGACCCGCGCCACCATGATCCGCACCTACGACAACCAGCGGGTCGTTATCCCGAACAGCACCGTCTTCACCGAAGAGGTGAAGGTGATCACGGCCTACGAGAATCGGAGGACCGAGGTGGAATTTACGATCGACTACGCGGGCAATCTCGAACTCGCTAAGGAGACGGTGCTAGCGATCATGAAGGAGGCGGAGGGGGTCGACCAGTCCCCCGCGCCCGACGTCTTGACCATGAACTTTCTCGGGGACGGTGTCCAGTTAAGGCTGCGGTTCTGGGTGTCGCCTGAAAACGCGAACCCCTTAACGGTTCGCGACCGGATCATGACGGCGGTTAAGGTTGCCCTCGATTCGAAAGGCATTCCTCTCGCCAAAGCTGCTCCCATTCCTCCCCACCAGGAGCCAAGTAAGCTTTAGGAAGTGCGTTCCGTCCTCTTCGTCTGCCTCGGCAACATCTGCCGTAGTCCTCTCGCGGAAGGGATCTTCCGACGAGAATCTCTCGCTCGCGGCTTTGAACTAGAGATCGACAGCGCCGGGACCGGCGACTATCACATCGGCAGTCTGCCCGACCACCGAGCCATTCGGGAGGGAAGACAGCGTGGCTGCGACATGACCATGCGCGCCCGGCAGGTCGAACCGGAAGACTTCGAGCGGTTCGACCTCATCGTTGCGATGGACGACGCCAACCGCCGTAACCTGCTCCGCATGACCCGCGACCATCGCGATAAGGTCCGTCTTATGCGAGATTTCGATCCCTCCGCCGCCCGGGGGGCAGAAGTCCCGGACCCTTACTACGGCTCTTCCGAAGACTTCACTGAGGTGGGCGAGATGCTCGAACGCGCCATCGATGGCCTCCTAAACCATGTCCAAAACGGAACGCCCGTTACGGCACCGGCGCAGGACAAGTTCGATCTTTAGATCGGAGAGTTTTCGATGATTTTTTGCAGTTAGATGCGATTTTAATTCGAACCTAAATCTGCGATTTTTTCTCGGTGAAATCTCGGCTGGCTTTGATTAATATTTATATAATACCTTTAGTTATTATATTATGTTGACTATTACGAGCTCTGGACCGGCTTTCCAATCGCCCGATCCAGCGCCGCCTTGGCCCGAACGACGTCCCCTTTTGCTGTCTCCAAAGTCTGCTGCGAAGCGAACAGTTGGGCCTGCGCCGTTGTGACGTCAAGGAAAGTCCCCCCGACTCCACCGCGGTACCGTCCTTCCGCCAGCCGCACGCCTTCCGTCGCGTTTGCCACCCCAACGTCCGCCACCGTCACTCGTTGGACGGCGTTCGCCAGATTGAGATAAGCCTGCCCCACATCGGCAATCGCCGACTGCTGGGCCAGTTTGTAGTTGGCCTGGGCGGAGCGCTGGACGCCTTTTGCCTGCTGCACCGCGCCGGCGGTGAAACCGCTATCGAAGAACGGCCAGGCAACCGTCAGTCCCAGCGCCGAAGTCTGGCTCTGGAAAGGATCGTTGCCTCCGCTGCTGCCAATTGTTGCCGTGGCGCTTAACGAAAGGGCGTTTGTCTTCTTCGCGGCCGAGATCCCGAATCCCGCGGCATCCAACGTCTGCTTCGCTTGCCGAAGCTCCGGCCGCGAAGCGAGGGCGGTGGTGAAGAGTTCCGTCGGATCGGCGGGTACCGCGACCGGCGTCGTCTCTTCCGCGGGGGTGATGGGCGTCCGCGGGTCGATCCCGATCGACTGGGCCAAAAGGATCCGTGCCGTCGCCTCGTCTCCCCGGGCGGAGATCAGCGAAGCTACCCCCGAGGCAAGGTTGGTCTTAGCGTCCACAACGTCCTTCGGCGGATACAACCCCGAAGCTAGATTGGCCTGCGCCAAAGTCAACTGTGACTGCCGGTTGGCCACGTTGCTTTCCGCCACGGCCACCAAATGGTGCGCTTGAACCAGATCGGCAAATCGCTGGCGCACGTCGAGGGCGACGTCCATCTGAACCTTCGTGAGGTTTTCATTAGCCGCGCCCTGCAGCGCCCTATCCTGCCGAACCTGATCTCGGGTTCGCCCGAAGTCGAACAGCAGTTGGGCTGCCTCCAACGACACCTTGCCGCTGCTAAACAGATTTCCGCTACTCACGACCCCGCCGCTCCCGCTACCGCTGCTGCTGCCTCCCGACGAACTACTTCCTGCCAGACGATCCGTCCGTGTCAAGCTGCCCGTCACCCCCAGGGAGGGTCCAAGCCCAGAGGCGGTCTGCTTTACCCGTCCCCCAGCTTGGTCGAGTTGTCCCCGCGCGTCTTCGATCGTGGGCTGCTGCCGGAGCGCCAAGCGCACCGCTTCCTCCATTGAAAGGGGCGCTAATGCCGTTCCAAACCCCGGAATGTCCACCCGCGGCGGCACGACCACGTCCGGCGTCTTTACTTGCGCCGGGACCGTCTGCGCCGAAGAGAGGGAAGGCAGGAGGCAGAAAGCCGTGAGGAAGAGAGGGATGGTCGAATGCCGCATCAAATTCACTTGCCTTCCTCCACCGAATCGCTCTTGAGGTCGGTTTCGGCATCCGCCGTAGGCCCGTTCTTGTCTGCGCCAAATCGAACGGCAAGATCGTCGAAGAAGGTGTAGACCGCAGGAACGACCAGCAACGTAAGACAGGTCGAGGTCAATAGGCCGCCCACGACCGCCGTGGCGAGCGGAGCCTGAATCTTGGACGAGCTTCCGAGGCTCAATGCCAGCGGCAACATTCCGAGGATCGCACAGAGCGAAGTCATGAGAATTGGTCGCAACCGGGTCGGCGCCGCCTTGAGCAGTGCTTCGTCCCGAGGCATGCCCCGGGCCCGTAGTTGGTTCGTGTAGTCCACCAACAGAATTCCGTTCTTCACAACGATGCCCACTAGCATCAAGACGCCCACATATGCCGTGAGGCCAAACGCCTGGCCCGCTAAGAGGAGCGCGATAATGACGCCCGGAGCGCAAAGGGGGACCGAGCAGAGCACGATAAGCGGATAGATGAACGACTCGAACTGGGAAGCGAGCAGGGTGTAGATCAGCGCGATCGCAAGGAAAACGGCCATTCCCAGACCAGAGAACTCTTGCGCGCGCCGCTTCTGCCGATCGCCGAAGTCCCAATGCACGCCTTCCGGCAGATGCATTCCGTCCATCGCTTTCTGGACCTCGATCTGAACCTGGCTTTCCGAGTGGCCCGGCGTTGCCCGACCGCTGATCGCGATGTACCGGAGCCGATTGAGACGATCGATTTCGTTCGGGCCGGTCGCAATCTTCACCGCCGCGACCTGACTTAAGAGCACCGCCGGCTTCACGACTCCCGTCGTCGCATCGATCGAACTCGACTTGACCGGGATGTTCATGATGTCCGGAATTGACCGTCGCTGATTGACGGGCAACTCTACGTAGATCGGATACTGGTTTCCGTCTTTCGGATCTTGGAAGTAGGTCGTGAGCGAGCCGGCCGTCGCGGTTCCTACGGCGGTGGCCACGTCGCTAAAAGAGACCCCGAACGCGTTGGCCTTGGCCCGATCGATATCGAACCGAACTTCCGGCGAAGCATCTTCCGCGCCAATGTCCACGCTCTCCAACCCGTTTACGCCCATAAGCGTCGTTTGGACATCGTGGGCCACTTTGGAAAGATCGGTCATGTTCTGACCGAAAACGTCCACCTCGATACCTTGGTTGCTGCCACCCAAGATGTTCGAAACCAGGTCGTAGGGGGTCGCGAATGCCCGGCCGGGAATTCTCGCCAAGGGCTTCTTAAGACGGTCGATTACTTCTTGGGTCGAACTCTTGCGATCGTCCTTAAGATGAACCGTCGCGCCGCCTCGGTAGGCGAGAGCCCCGCTCGCTCCGCGGAACGAGACGTTTGCGCCCGCGCCGATAAAGTAGGTCTCCACATCGGGGTCGTCCTTCAACAGGTTCTCCATGTAAAGCGACCACTTGGTTGTCTCCGCAAGAGAAGTCCCGATCGGCATCTTCAAACTGATCTGGAAGTCGCCGCTGTCCGTTTGAGGCAGCGTCTCGAAACCGACTAACGACACCAGCGGTAGTGCGATCACGGAAAGGGCAACTGCCGCCGCAAGGACCCACCACCGCCGGCGCAGGGCCTTTTCGAGGACGCGGTGGTAGTTGGTGTCCAGGGCGTGCAGCTTTCGGCCGCTCCAAAGGAAGAACTTGCCGAGCGGGCTGTACTTTCCTTTGTGGTGGTCCGGATGCTCAAGCTCGTCGATTTCGTCCCGCTTAACGAAGCGGGTGGCGAGCATCGGGACGACGGTGGTCGCGTCCAAGAGCGAAACGCCGATGGAAAAGATAACGACCAACGCAAGTTGGCTGAAGGTCTGTCCCGACTGTCCCTTGATGAGGAACAGCGGCAGGAACACGACCATGATCGTGAAGGTGGAGGCAACGACGGCGCCGAGAATCTCCTGAGCGCCGGCCACGGCCGCATCCCGCACTGTGTTCTTGCCACCTTCCATGTGCCGGAAGATGTTCTCTAGCACGACGATCGCGTCGTCGACGATAAGCCCGGTCGCCAGTGCCAGGCCCGACAGCGAGATCGTGTTTAGGGTGAAGCCGCCGAAGTAGAGGATCGCGAAGGTCGAGATGATCGAGATCGGGATCGACAGCGCGACGACGAGGGTGGAGCGAAGGTTGCGGAGGAAGAACGTGATGACGAGGATCGCGAGGACGCCGCCAATAATTGCGGTCTCTTGGAGATCCTGAATCGAGCCCTGGATGAACCCGGCCTGCCGGTAGGCGACCGTAAACTTGAGGTTTGGATACGCGCTGCCCAGTTTGGCGATCACGTCGCGAACGGCCTTATCCGTATCGATGGTGTTCGCAGAGGCCTGCTTGGTCACCGCCATGGCCACCGCCGGGGTGCCGTTTAACCGGGTGACGATTCGATTCTCTAGCGAGGCGTCGCGTACTTTTGCGACATCGCCCAACGAGATGACGCTGCCGTTGCGGGTGGCGAGGGGGATTGCCGCGATCTCTTTAACAGTTTTGGTATAGGCTTCGGCGCGAATCGTGTACTCAAAGCCGCCCCGCGCGGCGATGCCGGCCGGGAGGCTGAGGTTTTCCGCACTGATTCGGCCCTGAATATCCTTGAGCGAGACTCCAAAGGCCTGAAGCTTTGTGGTGTCGACGTCTACGATGATCGATCGTGCCGTGCCGCCAGTGACGTTCACCGCGGCAACGCCGCCCGCGGCTTCGATGCCCGGGGCAATGTCGTTGTTGAGCGTGGTGAGAAGCTTGGTGAGGTTGTTGTCCGACGACGTGACGCCGTAGACGAGGATCGGCAGGCTTGAGGGGTCGAACTTGGCGACGACCGGGTTCTGCAGTGTCGGGTCGTTCGGGAAGCTGGAGCGGGCCCGCTGAACATACTGCAGGACGTCCACTGCGGCGATGTCGACGTCGACACCGTACTGGAGCTGGACGCGGACATTGGAGCTGCCGAGGGTGGAGGTCGAGGAGACGTTATAGAGGCCCGGAACGGCCGCGACGGCCTCTTCGATGGGGCGCGTGATCTGCGCCTCCATGACTTCGGGCGGGGTATTCGGCCAGCTTGTGCTGACCGAGACGGTGGGAATATCGACCCGGGGAAGGAGGTCAACTGGGAGCCGCATCGCGCAGATGAGGCCTAGGAGTACGAGCGCGGCGATGCGCATCGTGACGGCGACCGGATGCTGTACGGACCATTTCGCCAGATTCATTGCTTCGCCTTGCGGCCGCCCTTTCTTCCGGCACGGCCGCCTGCGCCCGGCTTCGTGTTGGGATCGGCCACCGTCACCGTTTGGCCGTCTTTGATCGCGCGGGCTCGTTCCGTTACGACGGTCTCGCCAGCTTCCACGCCCTTGAGAATTTCAACGCCTTCCTCGTCCCGTTGGCCAACCGTCACGTCCCGCATCTGGACCTTGTTATCCTTGTCCAACACGGCAACGGTCGCTTTGCCGTCGGGGGTTTGGGTCAAGGCGATCAGCGGGATGACTACGGCCGGGTTGGATTGGGACGTGATCACCCGGACGGAGCCGAACATGCCCGGCCGAATCATGAGCCCGGGATTGTCGAGCAGTACCCGCAGGCTGAACTGCCGGCTGGTCGGATCTGCCGCCCGGTTGACGTCGAAGATTCGGCCCTCGAACTTCTGTTCCGGCAGACTGTCGAAGGAGACCGTCGCCATCATGCCCGGCTTCACCTGGCTTGCCAGTTCCACCGGGAACGAAGCCTGGACGTAGATCTGCTTGAGAACTTGGATCGTTAGCACCGGCGTTCCCGGTTGGGCGAGCGTTCCGACGTCGGCCGCTCGCATGGTGATCGTGCCGTCGATCGGCGACTTCAGCTCCGTATTGGCCCGCTGTGCGTTTGCCTCGTCGAGTTGGCCTTGGGCCGCCCGGACCGATGCCTGAAGCGCTTCGACATTTCGGCGGTTTGCTCCGCCCTGGGCGCGATTCGCGATCGCGCTGGCGAGCGCGGCTTGGGCGCTTCGGAGGTCGGCTTCGGCCGTGAGCACGCCGCTTTCGGCTTGTCGTTTGGCAACCGTTACCTGGGCCTGGGCGGCGGCTTTCTGGGCGTTTGCCTGGGCGACCTTATCCCGGTTCGCGGCGACAAGCTGTTGGGCCACTCGAACCTGGCCGCGGGCCGATTCCTGGGCGGCGAGGGCGTCGTCTACGTCTTGGGCGGCGATGAAGTTGCCTTTGAACAGCTCGTTGGTGCGGCTGTATTTCAGCTCGGCCGTCTTGAGATTTGCTTGGGCGGCGGCCTCTTGGGCCTGCGCGCTGGCGACATCGGCCTGAGCGGATCGGGCGGCGGCCTCCTGTTGGACCACTCCGGCCTGGGCGGCGGCGACCAAAGCGTCTTGGGTTTTCTTGGCCTGATCCAGCTTGGCCTGGGCGCTCGCGACGTTGGCTCGTCCGGTGCGGATGGCGCTCTCTACGGCAACGTCGGAGGAACCGATGGTCGCCTGGGCTTGAGCAAGCTTCGACTGGGCTTCGGAAACACCCGCGATTCCCTGGAGGACGGTTCCTTCGACCTGGGAGGGATCGATCTTGATGAGCGTCTCTCCTACCGTGACTGGATCACCTTCGCGGGCCTCTAGGTAGGTGATCCGGCCCGAGGTGGGTGGGCTCAGTTTGATGGTCTGCGGCGAGGCCGCGGTGCCGACCGCCTGAGCCGCCGTCTCCATTGCCCGAGGCCCGGCTTTCGCTACCTCGACGGCAACGGAAGCGCCTCCACGGCCAGCCGCGCCTTTCGGGGCGCCGGCTAGCGTCTGCTTCTTTTGCACAACGCGCCACCCGATGAGGGCGAGAAGGGCGATCAGGGGAACGATCCAAAATACGCGACGCATTACCGCCCCCCTCGGGGGGGGGGGGGCGCAAGCCGCAGGGCCAGGGTGTCCATTCTTAATTGCGCACTACGGCGCAAGAACGTTCAATAGTTCCCCGTGAGGAACTTTCGGGGTTAACGGTTTAAGTCTGGCGGATTTCGAAGAAAGTAACTCACTTTCGTTTCTTTTTGAACCACCCGCTGAGGGCGAAAGATTGCTCCAGAAATGGGTGAAAGGCGTGGACCATCTTCTAAACGTGGCACCTAGCTTTCTTATCTCGATGGAGAGGAGATACGGGTTGGAAGCATGGGTAACGATTCTGAGATAATTATTTTAAAAAGCAGGTAAATGGCGGCGCCTTTCCGCGGGATTTTTACGAGGAAATCCCGTAAATTTTTTCAATAACGAGGGCTATTTGATGCTTGGAAACAAAAACATATTGTTTTGATTTTCGTGCGGTTAGTGTAGACTGATGTCTGTTATTTTACCTCGTGATCGGCCAGGGCCATACTCACCGGTTGACCAGCTAGCGGGCATTCCGAGAGAAGAAACCTTAATCAAGGATGGGGCTAAGTTCCGCTGGTCGAAGTCCAAAACCGATGTCGCACCGTAAACTTTATGCGGTGACCCAACCGCCCGCACTTTCGAACGCCACCCGTTGGGCTCTCGCGGTCGGGTGCGCCATTTCGGTTGGGAATCTTTACTATCTGCAGCCCCTCTTGGCCCAACTGGCCCGGGACTTCAATATCACCGAAGGCAGGGCGGGTTTAGCGGCCACGTTGGGTCAGATCGGTTATGCGCTGGGGATGCTCACGATCGTCCCTTTGGGCGATATCCGTGAGCGAAGGAGTCTCGTGCTTACCTCGCTCCTTGCCACTTCGGCGGTGGCCCTGGCGATGGCGTTCGCGCCGTCGTTCGAGGCGTTCCGAATCGCCTCTCTCGTCCTCGGTTTTTCAACCTGCACGCCCCAACTGCTGGTCCCTTTCGCCGCCGTGCTCTCCAAGCCGGAAGAGCGGGGAAGAACGGTGGGCTTTGTCATGTCGGGCCTGCTTATGGGCATCTTGCTCGCCCGGACGGTGAGCGGATTTGTCGGTGGCCAATTCGGCTGGCGGGCGGTCTACGTCATGGCGGCGGTCCTCAGCCTGATCGTTGCCGCGGCAATGCGTTTCCTTCTCCCGGAAAACCGGGCGGACAACGCGCATCTCACCTATCCAAAGCTGCTTCATTCGCTGGGTGAGCTGGTCCGGAATGAACCGATCCTGCGCGAATCGGCGGTCTACGGCGCTTGCCTTTTCGGCGCTTTCTCTGCCTTCTGGACGACGCTCGCCTTCTTCCTCCAGCGCCAGTTGCACCTCGGACCTGAAGTCGCGGGGCTCTTCGGGCTTGTCGGCGCCGCGGGCGCCTTATCCGCCCCCATCGCTGGCCGTCTTGCGGACCGGGACGGTCCGCGGCGAACGATCTTGGTCGGCATCCTGTCCGTCGCGATCTCGTTTGGGATCATGCTGGTCGGTTCGATCGGAGCCTTGGTCGGTGGCGTGCTTCTGATGGACGTTGGCGTCCAGGCGGCCCACATCTCCAACCAGTCCCGCATCTTCGCCCGCCGGCCGGAGGCCAGGAACCGAATGAATACGGTTTACATGACGACCTATTTCGTCGGCGGCTCGCTCGGATCGGCGCTTGGCACTTGGACTTGGGCCAGCTATTCTTGGCCAGGGGTTTGCGCTACCGGCGCGCTGTTTGCTTTGGTGGCGTTGGTCGTGTTCGGACTGACGCGGATGGGATAGTTTTTGGTATTACCACTCGTTCGCGGTGCCCCGAGCCTCGTCCAACGATTTGAAACCGTCTCGACGCATCAACTCGGCGATCCGGCGATTGATCTGGGGCACCAGCGCCGGTCCGCCGTAGATCCAGCCGGTATAGAGCTGGACTAGGTGGGCGCCGAGGGTGATCTTTCGGTATGCGTCGTCTCCATCCATAATCCCGCCGACGCCGACTAATATCATATTTCTCGGACAGGACTTGTACAAATGAGCCAGCGACTTGTCTGACATCGCCTGGACCGGCCGGCCGGATAGTCCTCCGGCCTCGCCGGGATCTTTCGCTAACATTTCACGGGCAACGGTGGTGTTTGTCGCGATGAGGCCGGTGAGCTTTGCCTCGATGGCCACCGAGACCAACTCGTCCAGCGCTTCAAAGGCTAGGTCCGGGGCCACCTTAACAAAGACTGGCCTGGTGGCGTCGACCTCGCGCATCGCGGACAAGATCTCGCGCAAGGCACCCGCATCTTGCAACGCACGCAGTCCGGGTGTGTTGGGGGAGGAGACGTTGACGACGAAGTAGTCACCTTGCCCGTGCAGAAGACGGAAGCTCTCGGCGTAGTCGTTCGGGGCATCGGCGAGTTCGGTGATCTTCGACTTGCCGAGGTTTATCCCCAGCGGAATCCCTGGCTTTGCCAACGCCACCCGGCCCGCAAGTGCGGCCGCGCCTTCGTTGTTGAAGCCCATCCGGTTGATGATTCCTTGGGCTTCGGGGACACGGAACATCCGCGGTTTCGGATTTCCGGGTTGGGCGTGGTAGGTGACGGTTCCGGCCTCAACGAACCCGAATCCGAGCTCCTTCCATCGGTTCAGCGCTACGCCATTCTTATCGAAGCCGGCAGCCAAACCGACGGGATTTGGGAAGTGAACGCCGAATCGATCGCTTTCTAAAAGGGGATCGGAGAAGGCGGGAGCGCGGAAGGCGCCGCTCCGCAGGCCCTTCATCGCGAGGTCGTGGACGGTTTCTGGGTCGATTCGAAAGGCGAGGGGGCGCGCTAGGCGCTCGTAGAGACCCATTGGATTGAAGGTACCTCTCCGGGGATTCCGAACTTACGGTTCGGATGCGGCCGGAAGCCCGCGGTCCCAGGCGGTTTTACTTCCGGCGAATTGGCACACCCGGGTGGTAGTGGGTGATTGCCCCGTTTCGAAGTACGGCTACCCCGTTCACGAACACGGTCGAAATTCCCTTCGGTTCGCTTTCCGGGTTGGCGGTGGTTGCCGTGTCGATCACGGTCTTCGGATCGAAAAGCACCAGGTCTGCCTTCTTGCCGGGGGCAACGAGTCCTCGATCTTTCAGGCCGAACCGCTTGGCGGGAAGATAAGTCATCTTTCGAATCGCCTCTTCAAGGGAAATCGTCTTCTCCTCTCGAACGTAGTGGCCGAGAACCCGGGGGAACGAGCCGGCGCCGCGGGGGTGCGAGCCGTGGAGGCCGCCGTCGGAGCAGAAGCAGATCTTGGGGTTGCGGATGAATGCCTTCAGGTCTTCCTCGGACATTGCCGTCACGACGACACCCTCCGAGCCCTTGGCGCCGGGGCCGTAACAGCGGGCAATGATCTCTTGAATCAGGCTAATCGGGTCCTTCTTTTGGGTTTCCGCTAACTCCGCGATGGTATGGCCCGCCCAGGAAGGATCGGGTGAGAAGTTGGTGAGGAGGATGTGGGCCGGACCGCCGATATCCGCGAGCCCTTCTTCCCACTGTTTTCGATCGTCAAACTGCTCGGTCGCGATAATCACGCGGATGGTGGATTGCCAGTAGAGGTAGGGATAGACGTCCGCCTCAACGTCGTTCTGAGCCATTCGCACGAACACCTCGGGGGTTCGCCCCCAAACCCGGGCCGATCCCAGCTTGATGTGGTCAATCTGGCCGGGCAGATGGCCTTCCTTCGAGATCTTGATGAGTTCGTCGATCGCTTCGAACGATTGGTTGTCTTCGTTCCGCATGTGGCTGGCGTACAAGCCATGGTTCCGGCCGGCGGCTTTGGCTAACTCGATGATCTCCTCGGTGTCGCTGTAGCGTCCGGGCTGATACTCGAGGCCCGACGAGAGCCCAATCGCGCCATCTTTCATCTCTCGTTCGACAATCGCGGCCATTGCCCGCTGTTCGGCCGGGGTTGAGTGGCGGGCTTCATCTCCCATTACCGCGGTGCGAACCGTGCCGTGGCCGACGTAGGAGGCGAAATTCAGGGCCGCGTGGTGTCGCTCCAATCGTCCGAACCAGTCTCGCAAGGGATAGTGGGAGCCGCCGTCGACCCCTACCACGGCGGTGGTAATCCCTTGGCGGACCTGCGTCTCGGCATCCGGGTCCTCGAAGATGCCGCCGTCGGCGTGGCTGTGGGCGTCGATAAAGCCGGGAGAGAGGGCCAAACCGGTGGCGTCGATGCTGGTATCGCCTTCGTGCTGGGCGACGGTTCCGACTTCACGGATGGTGTCGCCTTCGATCCGGACATCCGCGGTGACGGGCGGCCCGCCGGTTCCGTCGTAGAGGGTCGCGCCTCGAATTACGAGTCCCGGAGCGAGGGCAACAACGGCGGCGAGCAGCACGACTTGATTCTACGCATCCAGTTCTCCTTCTTGTTTTTGGCTGAAAGCGTAACGATTTTCGAAAGACTCTCGACCCCTCCCCCACGGTTCCCCGTTACGCTCGTGCCTCACCATCCCCCGAGGTCACTTCCGCAACACGCGCGCCAGGAATTCCCGGGTTCTTGGTTCTCGGGGGTTCTCGAGGACCTGGGCGGGAGGACCGTCTTCCAGGATTCGGCCTTGATCTAGGAAGACGACTCGGGATGCGACGTCCCGGGCGAAGCCCATTTCGTGGGTGGCCACGATCATTGTCATGCCAGATGCAGCGAGGTCTCGCATGACTTCCAGTACCTCTCCGACCAGTTCAGGATCGAGGGCGGAGGTGGGTTCGTCGAAGAGCATCGCGGCGGGTTTCAGGGCCAGGGCGCGGGCGATGGCGACGCGTTGTTGCTGACCGCCGGAGAGTTCGGCGGGGAGGGCGTCGCACTTTTCGCCAAGGTGAACTTGGCCGAGAAGTGCGCGGCCTTGCCGTTCGGCTTCGGCATCACCGAGTCCGAGCACCTTTCGTGGCGCTAGGGTGATGTTGCCCAGCGCGGAGAGGTGGGGGAATAGGTTGAACCGTTGGAACACCATTCCGATCTCGCGGCGGACCTCGTTCACCCGCTCGGCGGTGACGACCTGCCCCCGGAATACGACTTGCCCCTCGCTCGGCTCTTCGAGGTGGTTGATACAGCGAAGGAGGGTGCTCTTTCCGCTTCCGGAGGCGCCGATGAGGGCGACGACTTCGCCTTCGTTGACTTCTAGATCGATCCCTTTCAGAACCTCGTTTGAGCCGAATCGCTTAATGAGGCCTTGGACGGCGAGGATGCTCACGCTTTGACTCCTTCTGGACGGCGACGGCCGACGGCCCAGCGTTCTTCGAGGCGGCGGACCAACCAGGTTAGCGGGAGGGTCATGGCGAGGTAGATCACGGCGACGGTGAGGTAGATCGTGGTCGGCGAGCCGCCGTCGGTGGCGATCTCTTTGCCCGTACGCATCAGTTCCGCGAGGGCAACGACCGAGACCAGCGAAGAGTCCTTCAGCAGAGCCACTGCCTCATTGGTTAGGGGCGGGAGGACGCGGCGGATGGTTTGCGGGAGGATCACGTAGCGCATGGCCATCGAGTGGTCCATTCCGAGCGAGCGGGCGGCTTCCATCTGGCCGGAGTCGAGGCTCTCGATGCCGGCCCGGAAGATTTCGGAGCTATAGGCGGCGGCGTTGAGGCTGAGCGCCAGTACGCCGGCGATGAAGGGGGAAAGTCCGATCCCCACGGCGGGGAGGACGAAGTAGATCACGTAGATCTGCATCAGGAGCGGGGTTCCGCGAACGACCTCCACGTAGGCGATGGCGGGAGGACGGAACGCCTTGACCGGGGAGAGCCGGAGGAGGGCCAGGAGCAGGCCACCGGCGACGCCGAAGATCAGGCTGAGGGCCGTGATTTCGAGGGTGAGGAGGGCGCCGCGGAGCAGAAGCGGCATCGCCTTGGCGAGGAGATCTCCGCGGAAGCTGAACGAGCTCCCACCCTGATTGTCCGCGCTCGCGGCGGGGACCGGCTTCTTGGAGATGTCTTCGGCTTCTTTCACCGGCGACCCAGCGGATTTCTGCGCATCCAGCTCGCCTACGATGGCGGTGGTGTAGGGTTCTTCGAACCACTTTTCGTAGAAGCGGGCGTAACGGCCATCGACCATCATTCGGCCCAACGCTCGGTTCACCTGGGCGACGAGGGGTTCGTTGCCTTTCCAGACGACGATGCCGAGGTTCTCTTTGACGAAGGGTGGCCCGGCGATTTCCAGCTCCGGATACCCGGTTCGCAGGATGGCTTGGATGGTGGGAAGGTCGCCGACGCAGGCGTCGGATTTCTTGTTTCGGAGGTCGAGCAGCCCTTCCTGGATTTGGTCGAAGCGGAGTTGACGGCTTTTGGGGACGCCGATCTTTTCTACGGCGAACTGGCCGGTGGTTTCGGCCTGGACGGAGACGACTTTGTCCTTGATGTCTTCCGGCTTGGAGATCGAAGTGTCGCCTTTACGGCGGGTGATCACTTGGCCGCTAAGGAAGTACGGGCGCGAAAAGAGGTAGCCCTTTGCCTTACGCTCGGTGGTGATGGTGACGCCGGCCATGACGAGGTCGGCCTTGCCGCTTTCAAGGGACCCGAGGACACCGGCCCATTCCTGGTCGATCCAGCGGACTTTAACGCCTAGCTCTTTGGCAAGTTCTTGGCCTACGTCCACGTCGAACCCCTGAAGGTTGCCGCCGGGCTTGGTTTCGAAGGGCGGATAGGTGGCGTCGGTCGCGATGATCAGCTCTTTCCGCTGCCGGATCCGATCCACGATCCCTTGGGCGCCCGCGGTTGCGGCGAGCGTGAGAAGGAAGAAGGGAAGGAGGATGCGCCGCGCCATGTTCGCGAACTCACTATAACCGATCACGGGGGGTTGGCTGGCGCAGATACAATAGTCCGTGCCTTCCTACGAGGAGTTGCTGGACGCCGCGTTGCTCGCCTCCTCGAAAGGGAAGGTTGCGGAAAAGGCGGCGCTGGAGGACCTTATTGCCGCCTATCCCAATCAGCCGGCGGGGCACGCCTTGATGGCGCTTCAGACGTTGTGGAGGGGGGATCTGGAGGAGGCGCAGCAGTTTGCCGCAAAGCTGGGAGATCACCCGGAGGAGCTGGCGGTGAAGGGTGAGGTGATGGGATATGGGGGCGACGTGCCGGGGGCAAAGCGACTGCTCGAATCGGCCTTGGCAGCCGCTCCCGACGATCCTATTGTCCTTAGATGTTGCTACTCGATCTTCGGCATGGACGAACCCGAGCGAGCGATGGCATTGGCTCGCCATCGGGTGGAGGTTCGGCCGCACGACTCGGCGGGATATGCGTCGGTGGGAACGGTTCTCCTCAATCGGTCAGTTTCCGAAGCGGAAGCCTACGCGGCGAACCCCCCGACGGCGTATGCCAACAGTCACCAGCATTGGACGTTGCGTGCCCGGCTGGCGATGAAGAGGCATGACCTGATCGAAGCCGAGCGTCACGCCCGCGAGGCGGTGGCGGCCTGTTCGGACTCGGATACGGCGTGGGCTACGCTGGCCGATATTTTGAAGCACCAGGGTAAGAAGACGGAGTCGGCGGAGGCGGCTCGTTTTGCGCTCTCGCTCAATCGGCGCAATCCGTTGGCGATGCGGGCTTTGTCGGCGGAGGCGGCGTCGCGGGGGGACCGCCCGGAGGCGGAGCGGTGGGAGCGCGAAGCGGCTACCGCAGTTCCGGCGCTGGCCTTTATGCAGGGACTGCAAGTGGCGAACAAGCTTGCAAAGCAGGGCAAGCCGGAAGCCGCATTAGCGGAGTTGCAGAAGCTGGCCAACATTGCCGGTTCGACCCGTCACGCGGTTCGTACGATGCGGATGCAGCTGTTTCTAGGCATGAAGGACGACCAGGGTTTGATCGACGAGGCCGAGGCGATGAAACGTGATGGCGTGGAAGGCATCCTTCTGGAACGGGCATGGGCGGAGATCGACCGACGGGCGGGCCGGAAGAACGAGGCGCGCGCCAGGCTTGGATCGTTGTGGCAAAACGAGCGGTCGGGAGAGGTTGCGGCACCGCTGATCTCTCTGTTGGCCGAGATGGGGGAGGCGGATGCGGTACGCGAAATCGCCGCGGAAGCGACGGTGCAGGTCCCGGGGCTTCCGGCAGACGCCGGATTGGTCTTTATCGCACTCGATTCGGCCGGATTCAAAGAGGAGGCCCGGAGTTTGCTAGTGGCGGCCCAGCGGCAGTTTCCAAACGCTCAGCAGTTGGAACTCTTACGGGTTGGCACCTTAGCGCAGGACGGAAACATGACGGGGGCGATGCACGCCATGCGGGGGCTAGGGCCTGAATACCGTCCGGTCATCCGTCTTCGCTTTCGGCATGTATTGAAGCTGCTCTGGCGGTTGGCGGTTCGCCGCAAGAAGTGAGAATCGGTAGGTTGTAGGTCCCGTTTCGCCGCGTCGTCCCCGGTAAACTAGACATTCCCCCATGAAGGCCAACGGCTCTCGTACGCCCGCGTTGGCGTTCATCTTTATCACCCTCCTTATCGATGTCCTAGGCTTTGGCCTGGTAATTCCGGTCTTTCCGGATCTGTTGAAGGAGCTGTCGCCCGTCAACACTTCGGCGGCGGCGCAGGCGGCGCATTCCGCGACGATGCTGGGCTTGATGGCCTCGATTTTTGGCCTGATGCAGTTCTTGTTCGCCCCCATTCTTGGGGGACTCAGCGATATGTTCGGCCGACGTCCGGTGCTTCTCTTCTCGCTCGCCTGCGCGTCCGTCGACTACGTGCTTTGCGCGATGGCACCGAACCTTGGCTGGTTGTTTGTAGGCCGGTTGATCGCTGGGGTTACGGCGGCTAGCTTCACCTGCGCCAGCGCGTACATCGCCGACGTGAGTCCGCCGGAGAAGCGGGCGCAGAACTTCGGGATGATCGGAGCGGCGTTTGGCGCGGGGTTCATTTTAGGACCTGCGTTAGGGGGTTTGCTGGGCGGCTACTTCTCCCTGCGTGCACCTTTCTGGGTGGCGGCGGGGCTTTGTGGACTGAACGTTCTGTTCGGGGTTTTCGTGCTTCCCGAATCGCTTGCGGTCGAGAATCGACGTGCGTTTGACATTAAGCGGGCGAACCCATTTGGCACGTTTCGGGTCCTGTTCAAGGTCCAGTGGGTCTTCCTGCTGGTCGTGGCGCTCACCTTCCTATACTTGGCTCAGCAGGCGTTGCAGGCGACGTGGACCATCTCGGGCGCCTACCGGTTTGGCTGGAAGCCGAGCGATATGGGCTGGAGCCTGGCTTTGATCGGGGCGATGAGCATCCTTGTGCAGATGGTGATCTTACGGCAGTTGCTGCCCCGGTTTGGGGAGGCCAAGACGTTATTGATCGGCCTCGTCTTCCAGGTCATCGGTTTCCTTGGCTTTGGTCTGGCGACCGACTCACGGGTGATGTTCGCGATGACGGCGGTCTGGTGCCTCAGCTTTGTAGGCGGTCCGGCGACCCAGGGGCTGATCTCGAAGCGATTCGGATCGGACGAGCAGGGGCTTGTGCAGGGCGGATTGAGTTCGCTTCAGAGCATTACGGGGGTCGTTGGGCCCCTGATCGCGACGGCGGTTTTCGCTTATTTCACCTCTCCGAGTTCGCCGTACCATGTGCCGGGGGCGCCCTTCCTGCTGGGTGCGGTCTTTGGTGTTGTTACCGGAGTAGTGGCGTACTGGGCGATGACGTTGAGACGATCGGACCCGATGCAGTCAGTGGGATAGGGTGACGTCTCCGCGTCTAGTTCTGGGCAGAACACAATCGCTTAGGCGACATCAGATTTTGAATCGATAAATAGAAAAAGCCCCCGGCGATATCGCCGGGGGCTTTTTCTATTGAGGCTCACCAGCCCCAGGATTTCTTGCCGATGAGGCCTTTGGTGGGCGGGCCACCGGCTTGGTTGCCGCCGCTACGGTTGCCGCCGTATCCGCCGCCGCCACCACCCGGTCGACCGCCGCCGCCACCGCCGCCGAACCCACCACCGCCGCCGCCCTCACCCTTCGGGCGAGCTTCGTTAACGGTGATCGTGCGACCCTCAAGGTTGTGGTTGTTCATGGCCTGAACCGCCGCCTCAACCTGATCGGCCTCCACGTCGACGAACGCGAAACCGCGACCCTCGATGATGCGTGCGTTGCGCGCGCCAAAAGCGGAGAAGGCCGACGTAATGGTGTCGGAGGTTGCGGAATAGGGCAGGTTGCCCACGTAAAGAGTCTTGCTAGCCATAACGGGTTCTTCGTGGTGGATTCGAAGAATCCGCCGGTGAGCGCATCGTCAGACCTTTGCGCAACCCTCTTAGGGTACCTCCCTCAATCTCTCAAACATCCTCGATGCGGCCGTTTTCTCATCAAATCCCCGTTCATTTCTCGTCATCGGGGCGGGCTTAACGGTCCGTTAAGCGATCAAACGGATTTGGCCGTCGTGCATGTCGTAGTAGCCTCCCAAAAGGCCGACCTCTCCTCGCTCAATGGCACGTTGGACGGTGAATGAGTCGCGGCGAAGGGACTCCACGGTTAGTCGGACGTTTTCGATGACCGACTGGAGGTAGAGATCCGGTCCGCCTCGGAGCCGGGCGCGATACACGGCCATCTGAACGTCGAACCTTAGGGAGCCGCCGGAGCTGCCCATTTTGCCTTCTACGATCTGGCCGACGGCGAGGCAGCCGGTGTGGCCTAAGACAAGCACGAGGGGGACTTTGAGTTCGGCGACGGCGATGTCGAGCATCCATTTGGCGCTGTCGCTGGCCACATTTCCAGGCACCCGGCTGGCGAAGATGCCGCCGAGAGGTTGGTCGAAAAGGATTTCAGGGGCGACACGGCTATCGGAACAGGCAACGACGGCGGCGATCGGTTGTTGGGCGGTGGCGATGGTTTGGAGGTCGGTGGCCGAATACGCTCGGACTTGAGGCTTCCCCTTCAGAAAGCGTTGGTGGCCGGAATAGAGACCGGCTAGAGAGTTTCGGACGCGCTCGTTTGTGGCCGCGGCGATGGCATCTTCCCAGCTTTGCTCGGGCATCTACCTGAAGAGTCTACACGGGTACCGATTACCTACTTGTCGATAGGGGGCTAACGTCACTAACACCGTCATCTTCAACGGTTCATCTATTTATAACGACTATTTTTACTAGATTATTTTAGTAATTGGTATTTCTGATCCACAATGACACAAGCCTTTTCAGTTGTTAAGGCGGAGAAACAATCGTGAAAATCCTTTACAGTGTAGTACTGGCTACAGTCATGGCAGCTACGGCATCGGCCGACCTTCTCTTCGACCAGGGAGCCTCAACCGGAAACCTCGGTGGCAGTTGGTCAAACGAAACGTCGAGCCAGAATTTCCTCGACAAGGTTACGCTCGGCACGACCTCGATGGTCACCGACTACACCTACTACACGAGCTTTGATCCTTCGACTTTTGGAACGATGCACGTGAAGCTCTACTCCGATTCGGGGGGACTTCCGGGTTCGGTTATCGATACTCAGGACTTGGCGGTCAGCTCTTTCTACTCGACCTTGACGGCGGATTCCCAGTCGGTTACGGCGGTGGAGCTCAATCTGACGACCCCTTGGATTCTCAATGCGGGAACCACCTACTGGGTTGGAGC